>Ga0307511_10006884_pt1 | contig 11463 bp, 7 predicted proteins | sample 13_EM_MG_FD_200266 | JGI IMG/M metagenome (GOLD analysis project Ga0307511, IMG submission 200266) | Populus trichocarpa ectomycorrhiza microbial communities from riparian zone in the Pacific Northwest, United States - 13_EM | ecosystem: Host-associated > Plants > Roots > Unclassified | place...
TAAACAAGCCTTAAAAAGTAAAAAAAAACTTACCATTGTTAAAAGATCTTCTGGAAGCTCCAAGAAGGACTCTTTAAACTTCCCAAGCACAGGAACTGGTGCCTCAACAAGATTGACAACCTAAAACATCATACAGAGGGATAGTTTATACTCACGATCATCCTTGAACTTTTTCTTAATAGAATATCCTTAAGCATATTTGGAGAGAGAGAGAGAGAGAGAGAGAGAGAGTACCTCATTAAGTAAGCTTTCCTGAATAAGGATGCGTCCTTTGACACTTTTTGCTAATTCATTAGATTGCTCCAAGATGCTTCGTTTTCGACCCTGTAGATGAACGCATCTGTTTAGTGTAGTTCGAAGCATATATAGTTTAAACCCACTTCTCACACAAAAGAAGAAAAGTTGTTTAGTAAAAAGACTTTCAAAATAAAGCGAAGTAGATTTTATGGCAAAATTATTCTGTGATACCTCAATTTCAATATTAATTCCAGCATTTTGCATTACACCTTCATAAGATTCTGCACTTTCAACCTGTGAAGTTTAGCAGGATTAATAAAAGTACACACCAGTATACAAAAGATAATGAATGAACGTATGATGTACATGCAAGACAGCTGACAAAAGCAACACTAAAAATCTTCCAAAAATAAACAAGTTCCAAAACTGAAAGCCAATTAGCCCAGAACAGGGATTTCCGCACTGCTGCCTTTTGTTTGTTCGTGCAATGACTGGCTAGTTCATTAGTGCCTATAGATGAGCTTTTAATCGACACCAATGACATAAAGCAAAAGAAAGTTGAAAAACCTCCCCAATGTGCCTCCGAATGCCAGGAAAAACTGCTTTGGTGATGAACTATTGTTATATTACATATCATAGCACCCCTTAATACCATTACTGTACTTCTACAACATAGTCACAGTGCTTAATGAGCTATGCCGATAAAAAAAAAATCACAACTTAGTATCTGTTCACAAGGCAGAGGAAGTTCATTGAAATTAAAACATGTCAGTTTTACACATACCTGAACAGTAGCTGAGGGGGTATTACGAAGGCCATAAGATAGGTTCCCACTGCACCAACAAACATAAAAACTTTAAGAAACAGTACACTGCATATAAAATAGCAGGATAGAATTCTAAACAAAACAAAGGGCAGAGAATTGGCAAATGTGAGACTTCAACAAACAACAAAGCTACCAAGGTATTGTACATTTGTACCCACAAAGTTCCCATGTAAAATTTAATTAAAAAAAAGCTGGCCCTTGGAAGGAGTGATCATCGAATACTCCCAATGTAGCGCTCAAATCATGTGAGGGGTCAAAGGTAGTTACCATAATGGAGCCCACATGAATGTCAAGGAGGGAGAATGCACCAGGAGTACCCAATAATTTCTCTTCTGAATAGAGGCAATAGCCAACAACTCTGCTTTTTGCATATATTATTCCAACCAAGGGCAAAGCCAATACAATTTGACAAGCCAGAGAGGGGGGGGGAGGGGGGGGGGGGGATGGGCATGAACATATGTAATTGTAAATACCTCAAAACTCCAGCAAATGCAAATGGAACAACCACATCTCCATGCAAGGCCATAATCCAACGAATTGGTCTGCTGAACATGACCTAGATCCGACATAGCATGAAAACAAATAATGATTATAAATCAAAGGATAAACCTGTTCCAGATACTCCGGCTTTATTTCGACTAGGCCATTCCCTAATGAAAGAGACAGGTGTAGTGAATAGAAAAGTGACCGTTCACATACCTGAGAGTTCCAGCGCATTGACTTTGGGAATGATATTTTACTGATGGTACTGGGCAAATCTTCAGATAAAATCTGATATGCAATACAACATAAAACTGGTCTAGATATTTAAAAAGAAAAGATCATCACTAATGAACTACAGCAGGTTCTAAGAAAGAAGCATTGTAATAACATAGAATAGCTATTCATGAATCTGGTACTATTGCAGCCTAACCCTCAAACATCATCTGTTCTCTTTTTTCTTTGAGTTTTTCTGTACACCGCCACAATTTGAATACCCCATCCATTATGGATAGCATCAGCATTTATTGTCTATGGGACAAGTCAGGAAAGAAGATAACAAACAAAATAACCTCATACAGAATTAAAAGGATATCAAATCCTCTAAACTTGCTAGCATCCCATTCTCTACTTAAGAGGATCACGACTCAAAAAGGCAGACACTACAATCATCAGAACAACTAGCAAAAGAGAGATCAAAATTACAACCTCCAAAGCAAATCGTGCAGTCTCCCTTACATGGGCATGTACATACTCCGTTTTGCCTGCACTTGAAAAGAAAAACAATAAGTAACATTATCAATAGTAGATAGTACCAGAAACAACAACAATAATTAATTAGAAAAATAAATCAAGTTCAACGCATAAACTAAATTCAGAAGCTTGCTGAGTGAGCAGGCCTATGAACAGCAGCATATTCCTTTGCCTTTAGGCAGCAGCAAGATAGCTCTTACCACTGCCTCTTTTATTGGGAGGCAGCCTGTTCTGAGAGAAGTGTGATTAAATAGACCTTGATTAAAGGGGAACTAAGGTGACACCAAGGACAGCAATTGAAAAACATCTGGAAGCCAATCCACTGACTAGATCAGACTTGAGAGTCTCACTTAAACAGGGGTGAAATAAGCCTACCAACTCTAAGCCACAGCTTGCTTTCAAACCTTGGAGACCTGAATTGGATAGGATTAGCCTTGTTACAAGCATAAGAATTTCATTGTACAAAGCAAACTTACAAGTGACACCTATCCTACCCATCCTAGTAGATACAGGTTTTGGGCTACCTACCTGAAATTATTCGAATATAATGAATTCTGAATATTTGTTGAGAAATGCTCTTACTGGCAAAGGGTATGTATTCAGATTTTGCAAGATTGGTTTTACTCACAAATTGGAATTATTGCATATGAAACCTGGGTATACCTTAATGTATGAGATTGGACCAGATAGGACTAGCACCAAACAAGGTCAGGTTATCTCCACAAGGTTTTCATTGCCAGCTCAAGCAACAAAAGATATAATTTAACATTGGATTTCCAGTGGCTGCTTTCTGCATGTATCTATGTGGATGGAAAAGAACATCAAGCTAGTTAAGGTGCAAAAAGACCAGCTAGAACTTACTAAGAGGATACTGAGAATGATTCAGTGATTGGTATCCAACATTTTTAAATCTTCAAGGCAACCAAGTGAGATTAGGAGATTGAAAAGGTTGGCTATCAAAAAAATAATTATAAAATAAAAGAAGAGAACATGATTGAACTGTTTCCAATATAACATGGTACAAACAACTCCTAAAAGTTCAAAGACATTAAGCAAAATGGAAGTTTAAAGACTTTAGAATATCAATAGATAGCACCATTACATAAAGAAGACAAAGCAAATCTGCAGAAAATAAACAGAGCAAACCCTGGCATTCATCCATGCATCCAAACTGACTCACCATCAACCTTTCTAAACAATGAGTCCAATGATATGTTGTATCTACGACAAAAACCCTCAGCAGCCTGACATGAAACAGCAAACTAAATATGATACCATGTCATACTGAATACATGACTAAGTGAGGAAGAAATCAATTTCATGTGTTTTTCCTTTATGGTTTTGAAAGATGTGGAAGATAGATTAATTATGTCTATGACTTTGCCAGATCATAGTAAGGAAATACACAACCATGGTGGAGAATAAAAAAAATAGTAATTAAAAAATATAGTAAAAAAGGATAAAGGACAAATACTCCAACACTAGCATATTCTATTTTCACCATGTAATAAATTTACCAATACAAACCAAAGAGGACAGAGTATGAGGATAAAGGATAAGTTTGAGCTTAAAAATATAAAGGGGAAAAATTATAGATCAAGCAAAACCTTTGTAGGATTTCCTTCTTGATCAAAGGCCTTTGAAACAGGAGGTCCTCGAACCTCAAGCTCAATCTCAGCTTGCTTAGTGGAAAGACTCTCAACACAAACCTGTGATTACAAGAAAATTATTAGGGGCATAAATATTAACATTTTGACAATATCAAAACAAATCCTCAGTGCTTTAAGTAAAATGATAAGTCAACATATTGGCATAAGATTATGAAACTGAAAACACTATTCTTCACAGAAATTTTTGTGTGTGTGCATATGACACTCTGATCGGAAAAGATGAAAACTTATAATGTGGTACATTAGTCTGTGTGATAAAATAGAATAAAAATATCAAATATTTTTTGCTAAATTTTACATGAAGGTAATGGGTGTTATATGAGAACTGATAGGCTTCATAATAAACATAGTAATGAAGAAACAGTCAGTTTATGATTGAGAAACAAGTATATGGATCCCAACACAAATAGTAAGAGAGTGTGCAAAAGTCCTTGGCAACTGTTCTTAATGCTAGCAGCATATTGTTACCAACTTGATTAATATCAAGTATTTATCTCTCATCGTCCTCTATTTCTACACGGTTTAGGTTGCATTCCAGGTGATAGAGTATGGCTGTGCATGAACAGCATACCTACTTTTATTCAAGCTCATTGACAAGCTTTTAGAATTGGACTGGAGTGAACTAAACATGGATCTAGGTGGTTCAGGAATTGAAGGCATTGATGACAAGTGTGATGCAATATATTTACATTCCACTTAAGAAAGCTAATTCAAAAGTAAAGCTAGCCATGGATGGAAGAATTGGTAATTGTTGATTTTTTTCCACAAATACCTTGCATGAAAAATATGAGAAAGTAACAAACGTTCACATATTACAAAATAGAAATGTGAATGGTTGTTAAGAAAGATACATGCATATACCAGATCAGAAAACAGAACTACAGGGTCATAAAAGTTGCAACTGTAAGATGTACAAATTACAAACAAAAATTAATTAAAAGATATGCTCATCATTAATGAAGGATTTCCCTGTATGCAAATAATTTAAACATCTTTGAGATTGCTGTAGGCATAAGAATCAACTTTACTTTACACTTCTATAGCACCAAAAATAACAAACAAAGGCAGCAAGAAAATGTACGTGGACAAAAAGAGCCATCACCAGCATTGCCATATAGGGTGGAAGAGTAAAAACATGCTTCTAAATAAAAAGAGCAATTCTAGAGATATTGAGAGTTTTTACTAATTCTCTTGCTAGAATGGCATATCATTTTTGTGTTGATGATATTTTCTAAATCAAAGGGAAACATGATTTTATCATTGAGATTAATATGGTGTTTTGTCCTTCACTCACAGGCTACTACATAATTTAGTGAGAAGACTAGTGAAAAACTCTTATTATCTGTACCATTGTTTAAACAAAAGATAGTAAAAAAGATGTCAAGCAAGGTAAATATTAATAGCTATACCACTAGTCGGCGAGGAGTACCAAAAGCTTCAACTTTGCCATGACTCAATCGTTGTTTCTCTAGCAATTGCAACACTAAATCTTTGAGCTGAAAAGATCAGCAAGGACAGTCAGTGAACAGCTATTAGACTAAAACATAACTACAGGAATATAGAAGAGACATGTAGGAAATAGACATTGCAGAAGTTAAAATAGCGAACAAATTTTTTCAGCAATTCGAAGGGAAAAAATAGACGAGTACTGGTCAGAAAAAGATAGCTACAAATGACAAGATCTAAAGCTGAAATGAAATGAAATTACTTGCTGCCCTGCATGAACTACATCTTGAGGAGGCATCTCTTCAGTACCAATTTCAAGAACAAAAAACCTTTGCTCATCTTGCACCTGTTGTAAGAAGTTAGATAAAAAAATTCAAGTATCAAGTGTTACTGTCAACAATGGTTGAAAAGGACATATATGAGTTCTCTAGACACAGAGATTGTTACATATCAAAAATTTATGAAGTAGGGGGAAAAGCTGTCATGTTAAAGAATGAACAAAATTCAACTGACTTATAGCAGACCAACCTTTTTGACAGCTGCCTCCAAAAGCTCTTTAGCAGATACAAGTTGAGCAGGTTCAGAAACAGTACCCAGAGGATGTCCAAGGGATTCCCTGGTCTTTAACCAAAGTTGAGCACATTGACGAGCTAAGCTGTTAAACCAAAAAGAAATAATCAGACAAAAGATGGGAAGAATTGATTTAAAACAGTTTCATAGCAAGCAAAATGTTCTCTTCAAGCGTGTATCTGCATTTTTCAGATACATTCAAAAGAGACAACTGAAGTTCCCTGATTTAACTGGAAAGGTAAGCCTTTTCAGTTTAGTGTTGTGTGAACAATCAATTGTTCTAGATATCCAGGTAGCTATTTGACACGAGTGAGAGAAGGCAAGCCTCTTCAGTTTATTGTTATGTGAACAATCAATTGTTCTAGATAATTCAGGGAGTTATTTAGCATGAGCGAGAAAAGGCACACTCACCTACGCATTCGACCAAAATATCGAGCACGCTCTGTTACCCCGACAAAACCTCTAGAATCTAAGATATTGAAAGCATGAGAGGTCTTCAGTAGCTGATCATACCTAGCTTGTTCAGCAAACATTAACTTCAAGAAACCACAGAGTAATCCAGACAGTGTAAATAAAATAGAAAAAAAGTTCTTATACATACGCAGGGATTGGAAGACCAGAGGCAAGCAAGGAACGGGCTTCTTCCTCAAAAAAATCAAAGTGCTTTTGAAGATGATGAACACTGGCATGTTCTAAATAATACGCACTCATTTCCTTCCTGAAACAGAACTTCAATATTTTGGTAATTTGCAAATAATTTGAAACTTGAAAGAGAAAAGCTCAAGCTACATGATGTTGAAATAATGGAAGTGAAATTTTGACAACAAAAATAGCAATATTGAAAAGTTATTACAAGAGCGAGCATAATGTTCCTGTAAAAATAGGTACAAGAGAGATGAAAAAAAGGAACAGGGAGCAATTACTGATCAATGTACACTAATTCTTGTCACAAATTATATGCATAGCATCCACTTCAAGTTGATATGAAAAAAAAGGGATAATAATCTCATTTACTCATTTTCCAAGAACAACTCCCCATATGTAATGCCATCAGCATATCGAATTTTCTTAAAATGGTCAACTCCCTGCCAATTAGTAGTGAAATAACTTAAGCCAAAGTTCTAAAGCAAACAAAAGCAGAAAAGGAAAAGGGAAGGAAGGACATTAACCTGAAGCAACATGAGGATGCGCTCAAGGCCGTAAGTGATTTCAACAGATATGGGCGACAGTTGAAGACTTCCAGCCTAGAGAAATAGGAAATCAAAGAGAATCCCAAGCACACACATAAATTAAAAACTCTATGAAAGTTCAACTCCAACCTTCCAGGAAAATCCAAGAGCACCAATAAATAAATAAAAGCCTAGAAGCCATAATTATGAAATGGAAAACATCATATATTTAGTCATTGCAAATATCAGAGATGAACCTGCTGAAAGTAGGTGAATTGAGTGATCTCCATCCCATCCATCCAGATTTCCCAGCCCAAACCCCAAGCGCCAAGTACCTACAAGCATTTTTAGATCCTGGTAATGTATAATTTTTCAGCAATGAATTATATACCCAAAAGTTCTATGCAATTTTGTTAAATGCAAGAGTTGCTGACATGCAAATCAAATTACCGGGCTCTCCCAATTGTCCTCCACAAATCGTATATCATGTGCATTAACATCAACACCTGTCAAGCATAAAGGAAGGAAAAGATCAGGCCTCTATCACAAAATTAAACAGGAAAAATTGTCTAAAAGTGAATGCAGTGAATCAACACATTAAATTGGAGCAAGATGTTTATTAAACAACCCACTTTGCTGATGATTTAGAGAAAAACAATAGTAACTGCAAACCAAACAGGACATAATTTTTTTAAAAAAAAAAATTAAATGACCTAAGTATAAAAATGAAGAACTATAATTATATTTCAACAAGCATATGCAGCGCAACACAACTATATTCTAGTCTGAGTAAGATATACACTGCATGGAACTCAAGCACCCTGGTCCCTGCTATTTAACAATTTCCACCATACACCAGTCACCAGATACACACTAATTAAAATAAAGAAAGAAGGAAGGAGCAAAAATGTGTGGAAATTTCTCTTGTTCTTATGATCAGGACATGTGGGAAGACCATCTAGATAGGCTCCTACCTTTCAAACCATAGAAATTTTTACATGAGTGCGTGCATGTACATGCACATGCTACCCGTATAGAAACAGAAAAATTACTAGTGATTAGTCTCATTTAACAATGCAATCTTTCTGACTTGAAGGCTTTTTCTTCCTTTCTCCTCTTCTTTTTACTTTTATCTTTTTGTTTGAATTATGGGGGGGAAAGAAACAAAAAAGTTTGCCAAATTTTCAAATGAATTACAAAAAGAAAAGAAATAAATTGCAGCTAAGTCATGAACTTCTAGAAATAATGCACTTCTAGAAATAACATAAACTTCTCGCAAAAGACTAACAAATTTGAAATGGCACATGGAAAAGGAGAAAATCACCTAACGCAGAGAGACTTCGAATAAATAGGTCTTGTGAATTTCCAGGATCAGGTTTTAGTATAACCTGAAATGAACATGAAACCCAATAGTAGAAGATATCAATCATATAAACATAATTCCAAAATAAAGTTCCATCAGTATTTTAAAATTGCAAGATTTGATATGTAAAATTCAACTTAACCTGAAACTGTGTGTGACGCTGTAGTCTGTTTGGGTTTTCCCCATAACGACTATCATCTGGGCGAATACTAGGCTCCACGTACCTTTCATTAAAAACTCCAAATTAGCAATTACTGTAAATAGTAAACCTTCAAAACCCATCTTGACAGTATACCAGTATATCAAATTAACTAATCACGACATGATTCAAACATCAGCTAAAAACCATGCAGGCAGTCAGAATTTCACAATGTGAACCAAAATCCTGGCAACCATTCACTCTTTTCATTCGGAATCACTGTCATACTGTCATCTACTCCGAAAATAAGGTTCTTGAGGATAAAAACACTGAATGGTAGTAACAAAATCGCATTGAAAATCATATACTTACGCCACATTCCATGGTTCAGGACCAAGAACTCTTAAGAATGTAAGAGGATTCATAGTCCCGGCTCCAACCTAGCAATACACAGCCAAAAACCTCGATAAAAAGAGGAAGTGACACGAATTTGAAGAAAAAATGACAAAACTAAACGTGTAATTCAATCTACCTCTGTATTGCTACACTGCATCACTGCACATCCAACTGAAGCCCAATATTCCTATTCGAGAAAACAAAATTACATAAATCTCAATTTTAAATGAAATTAAAATTTTAAAACAGAAAACAAAAGGGCAGTGGAGGCTGGAAGTTTGACCTGGAGTCGCTGAATTGCTTGTTGGAAAGTAGGGACAGAGGTGTTTTGAGGCTCATTGTAAGGGTTTGTTGAGGAATGCTGTTGAATAGAAGAATTGGTACTAATAGCGGAGGCGGTGGTTTTAGTGAAGTGGCGGGGGCGGTGGCGATTGAGAAAAAAGCGGTTAGCGTTTGGCCTTCCGACAACGGTGGCGGGGGAGCGGAAGAGGAAGAGGCGGGTGAATTGGGGTTTTAAAACGGATATGACTAGCGGGAGCGCGAGGGTTGCCATGGCTTGGCTCGCACTCTCTCTTACGCTCAGAATCTCTGATTTGAGGCTTTAAAGAGGCTTAGCCACTTTTCGCTATCTGCGATGGTTCTCCTATGAAAACGTTAAACTTCAATTTAGCTCCTAGTTTATTTATTCATTCTAATTGAATCCCAAGCTTATAAATTTTATCTATTCGGTCCCAATTGTTTGAGATACTATTCAATCAAGTCCTTCTAATGATCATTCTGTGAAAATTTACCAGCGGATCGTTAAATGGCAGACTCCTTTGCAAAGGTATTTAAAGTACAATGTTGATGAGCAAAAGTTCATTTGGCTGGGAGGTCTGGTGGTTTTTTGTCAAAGGTACAATACCTTTTAAGCACAAACCACACGTTTAAAAGCTATAAAAAAATGTTTTTTACTTAAAAAAGCACAAGCCACCTCCCATTCAAACACCCTTAAAAGTGGAGGGATTAGCTATGTTCTAGTGGTTTGAGATCATTGTAGTTCTTTTATTGATTCTAGAGGAATTCTTTTATCATTCATGGCATGTTATAGATGCTCTGGCAATTAAGAAGTTCTTAGAATGGTTATTATTTATTAAACTTGTTTGAAATTATTCAAGATATAATATGAATTGGATTTTAATTAGAATAAAAAAAATAAATTTATATATTGAAACTTAGTTGACTTAAAATTTAACTAGTAACCTGATTGAATTATCTAAATCTTTTTTAGATTTAATCAAATTAATATTAAATAAAAATTTTAAAGGACGAAACATCATTTTAATAAAAAATAATTAACCCAATGATATATGAATTGATGTAATGATTCATATGCTTTTCCTGATCAAGCCCAGACCAAGTTGATCAAATATGATTCTAGGCTGAATTGAAATTCAAGGTTGGTTAAATATATTATTATCAGGTATAGTTGCTTGGATCTGCTAAGTGAAATTCAAAGAGCATGCTTTGTGAGACAATTGCAATTGCATTTGATTCACTGCAGTGCAATGTTCACATTAGTGTTTCTAACTCACATCCTGACCAAGCAAGCTTTCCGGAGTAAAATTATGAGAGGTGTAGTTTAACTAGTTAAATTTTAAATTTATTTTATAGAAGTTACAGTTCGAGTACCACAAATCTCAGGATCGTTGGAAACGTACATGGTCATTAATTTTAGAGTTTCAGGGAATTAATCGAGATGCGCATAACCTGACCAAGCACTAGAATAAGTCTTTGCTTGGATATCATATTTTACCAAGGGAGTTGTCGTGGTGCTTGCACTATGACTTTGCAACCGGATTTCAATAAAGGTTAATGTCGGATTCGATAAGAAAAAATCAAAATCAAATTATTCAAACACCAGGAAAAAAACTATTTTGAAAAATTGTATTAAATTACATGTATAGATAGCAATTTTTTTTTTAAAAAAAATACATTTTTACTGATTCTTGAACATCAAGATTAAATTTCTCTCAAATTATATATTTTTAAAACACTTTTGAAAAACACCTAAGAACAAAAACAACATTAATCTCAATCAAGTAATTAGCCCTGTTTTAGAGTACTATAATTTTTTGTTTTTAGGTATTTTTTAAAAGTGTGTTTGCCTTGAAAAAATATTAAATTAATTTTTTTAATTGTTTTTAATGATTTTGATGGGGTAATATTAAAAATAAAATAAAAAAATAATTATTTTAGTATATTTTTAAACAAAAAAACTCAATCAAAAAACATCTTCTGCCATGATATAGACAGACATGTAACCAAAGAACAACAACGTAAATCCTACATTCCTAGTTAGAAATTGAAACAACAAAGGTCCTTTCTATCCAAGAGAGGAATCGACAATTCATGCTCTGATAAAAAGAAAAAGC
>Ga0307511_10006886_pt1 | contig 11460 bp, 6 predicted proteins | sample 13_EM_MG_FD_200266 | JGI IMG/M metagenome (GOLD analysis project Ga0307511, IMG submission 200266) | Populus trichocarpa ectomycorrhiza microbial communities from riparian zone in the Pacific Northwest, United States - 13_EM | ecosystem: Host-associated > Plants > Roots > Unclassified | place...
GCGTCACCAAGCGGCGAAAGGTGTAGTGGGGAACCCACTCGATGAGCTGAGCAAAAATCATTTTCGGCGGTTGCATCCCGCCAGAATAACGGAGCCACGCTCATGTCGTGTGCATCCTCTTTTCGTTTTTCCTGCTTTCAAAACAACGACTTACAAGCCATCATGCTCTCGAAGATTGGACACCACTGATGCTTTACATCTCGATGCTCGACGAGATCGATGAAGACGCGGCGAGCTTCAGGGGCTCAAATATGCCACCGGTTGACAGCAGCAACTTCGGAACCTTGGAAGATCTGCCGAGCGATATGTATCTGCGCATCACGGGGGGCCGACGAACTGGAAAAGAGAAAGTAATTCAGTCTTCTGCCGATTCAACGATTTCCTTTCTCTTGTAATTTCCAGTGGTTCGTTCAGCGTAATTGCACTTATGTCAACCGTCCTTCGCCGTTTTATGATCACTCCACATCTTGAGAAAAGGCCTTCCTCATGGCCAGTCGTCAAGAGAGCCCTAGCGATCATCGGTCTCTTTTCCGTGCTTGCTTGGGCGTCAGTCCAGACCGGTCTCGGGCAGGAACAAGCCTGGCCATTGCCGACATTGCCGCCCGGTGCAAATCCGGCTGTAATCGCAACCCCGAAGCAGGATTGGCTGGTCCGGGTCCAGGCCACATTGGATAGGACGCGGGGGAAGCAATTCGATCTGGTTTTTGATGGCGATTCAATCACGGACGGCTGGCAGGGCGTAGGCAAGGATATCTGGACGGAGCATTATGCACCTTTAAATGCAATTGATTTTGGAATCAGCGGAGACAGGACAGAGAATGTTCTCTGGCGGTTGCAGCATGGTCAGGTTGACGGGATGAACCCTAAATTGATTGTACTCATGATTGGCACCAATAACATGGGTCGTGACAAGGCGAGCCAGATTGTGGAAGGCATCAAGGCCATCGTGGTGGAATACGAGAAACGTTGTCCCGATGCCCATATACTGTTGTTGGGCATCTTTCCCAGGGGGCAATCACCCACTGACCCAAACCGGGCCAAGATCAGCGACGTCAACAAGCAAATCACCTCTCTCGATGACGGGAAGCGTGTAACTTATCTCGACATTGGCTCAAAGTTTTTGCAACCGGATGGAACGCTGAGCAACGAGATCATGCCCGATTTTCTGCACCCCTCGATGAAGGGCTATCAAATTTGGGTAGACGCAATCCACACCGTTGTCGATCTGCATTGCCCGAAGTCCAAGTAGCCCCCCCTGAAAAAAGTATTCCAGAAAGAATCCCCGAGATCTTACATTTTAATTAAGTATCCACCTAAAAGTCGTTGTTGCAATATTAGGTTATATATTCTAGACAAAAGCTTGAAAATGTGGTAAATACTGAGTAAATACTTTGCACTTACGGTATCGAAGATGAAATGCTCGACTTTAAGCTCTAATCGCATCGGCCCGAGGCTTCCCCGTAAGCTGTACCTGGGTTTTGTAGTTGTTGTGCTGGTGTTCCTTGCCGGAGTGCTCTCCACTCAGGCCCGCGTCGATTTCACGCCTGACTTTGCTCCGTCCGAAACGTGGGTGAAAGCGCCGGAAAAAGCCTGCCGGGACGACATCTGCCTGAACGGAGCGTGGGAATTTCAGCCGGTGGCTCTTCCGGCTAACTTTCACAAGGAAGTCGATCCGGCGCCAGAATTGCCCCCTCCCGCTGCCGATAAATGGGAGAAGACGCCGCTTAAGGTTCCTTCGCCCTGGGATGTTAACAGTTTTGCTAATGAGAAAGGGCAGGGGGGCGATTTTCGCTGTTACCCCAGTTACCCGGAAGCTTGGAAGGACGTCAAAATGGGCTGGCTCCGTCGGAATTTCAAAGTGCCTGCTGATTGGAAAGGGCGTCGCATCCTGATCCATGTCGCGGCGGCGGCAGGAGACCTCCAGTTCCAGGTTAATGGAAAGGATGCCGGAAAGCGCTTCGATATCTTTTTCCCATTCGATCTTGATGTGACCGATCTGGTTGAGTACGGAGCGTCGAACGAAATTATGGTTGGCGTTCGCAAGCCCGAGCTCTTCGACGTTCGCGGCAAATATGGACGACGGACCTATCAGGCGGGTTCTTTTTGGGGGCAACATGTTGTCGGCATTTGGCAGGACATTGATCTTGTCGCCGTGCCTGCCGTCCGCGTGAGCGACGTCTTTGTCCAGCCTCAGGTGGATCAGGATCTCTTGAAGGCGGAAGTGACTCTTCACAACGATCTGGCGACCGACGTGAAGGTCGATGTTTCGGGGGTTGTTTTTCCTTGGGTATCCCTGGCTGCCAAAGACGGGGTGGGTGCTCCGGAACCGCAGTGGAAACTTGGAGGCGCTGCGGCGCTTAACCTGTCACCTGCCTCGGTGACCGTCCCGGCGCATGGCAATCAAACCGTCACCATTCAGCAACAGGTCGGCCAGTTGCTCCAATTTTGGACACCCGAGGATCCCAAGCTTTACGGCTTACTCGTGAGCGTGAAGAATGGAGCCCAGGCCATCGACTTGAAATATACCCGATTTGGGTGGCGCCAATTTACGTTGAAGGATTCCGATGTTCTCCTCAATGGTAAACCCATCGTTCTCAAGGGCGACTCATGGCACTTCCTTGGAATCCCCCAAATGACACGACGTTATCCTTGGGCGTGGTTCAGCGCCCTGCACGACGCCAATCTCAATGCCGTCCGATTGCATGCCGAGCCTTATCCCGAGTTCTACCTCGATGTGGCCGATGAGATGGGAATCATGGTTCTCGACGAGACAGCCATCTGGGCTAGCGACGGTGGCCCAAAACTGGACGACGACGCCTACTGGAAAGATACGGAGAGTCACATCGAACAGTTGATTCTGCGCGATCGCAGTCACCCTTCAGTCTTTGGCTGGAGCGTCTGCAACGAGGTAAAGCCCATCGTGCAGAACGTCTTTCACAATCCTCCCGGCATGTGGGACAAGCTGGTCGGTTATTATTCCACCTGGGCCGACATCTGTCATCGCCTGGACCCCACGCGTCAGTGGATTTCCGCGGATGGCGATGATGATGGAGGCGGAAAGCTTTCGACTTACGTCATTCACTATGGCGATGCAGGCACCATGGACCGGGCTTTCAAAACGGGCAAGCCTTGGGGGGTGGGTGAAGCGAGTGGCGCCTACTATGCCACCCCCGAGCAGGTTGCCAAATACTACAGCGAACATGCTTACGAATCGTTTGAGGGACGCATGGAAGGTATTGCCATCGACACCTACAAACATATTCTCAATCAGCGCAAATACAGCGGCAGCTATCGGAGCGTCTTTAACCTCGCTTGGTATGGTCTCCAGCCGCTTCCACTGGGGCTTGCGGATACCACTAAGCCTCCCACTCTTGACGATGGGGTTTTCTTTCCCTCTTTTGTCGAAGGAAAGCCGGGCGTCCAGCCAGAACGGCTGGGGCCTTATTGCACGACGTTCAATCCTGGGTATGACCCGAATTTGCCGCCATATAAAACATGGCCGCTTTTTGATGCCATCAAGGATGCCCAGGCTGAACCTCCCGTCGATTTCCCGTTGACGGTTCCGGCCCCGGCTCCGGTGCCTAAACCGCCCCAGTCAACGGTTAAAGGTGTCGATCTTCTCGCGGATGAGAAGGGCATGCTGCGGAATCAACTTGCTGCAATTGGGCTTCCTTTTAACGACCTAAAGCCGACGGGGACACCCGAAGTTCTTTTCATTGATGGAATCAATCCACCTGATGCTTCCGCTCGTCAAACCATGGATGCGGTGCTTGCTGCGGGGGGTGTCGTCCTGGTCTGGGGTGTAAGCCAGGATTCTCTCTCCAAGCTCAATGCCCTGCTTCCGGCGCTACTGGAATTGACCGACCGGAAAAGCACTTCCCTTGTTACCGATATTGCCGATCCCATCACAACCGGGCTTCAGCCTTCCAGCATGTATTTCTCGGAACTAAATCCATCCATTATTCTCGATGGTGGACTGGGAGGTCCGCTGGTGGAGAAAAGTTCCGTGTTGCTCGCGGCTTGCAATACGGATTGGCGCAAGTGGAACCAGCAAGCCGAATACGCCAAGACCGCGATGGTCGTCCGCTCGGAGCGCGAGGCGAAGCCCTCGGGCGCCGCGCTGATTGAAATCAAGCAGGGCACGGGACGTCTTTTGGTCTGTAATTTGCCTGCGGCCTCTGAACTTTTCAAAGCTCAGTCGCTGGTCCGTACTCTCCTGGCTAACCTGGGGATTCCGCTCAAGTCGCCCGTCGATGTCGGCGAGCCGTTCCTCAAGACCGGACAGCTCATTCGGGTGCTGGCCTGCGGTCGTTTTGAAACAACTGGCGATAACGCGGAAAAGAATTTCGTCGATCCGGCCAAGGGCGGTGACATGAGGGATAATAACGAAGTGCGAAATAAGCGCTGGCATGTCGCGGGCTCCGTCAAAGGAGTCTTTGATCTCCGCAAGCAGCCGCTTGATGGGCCTGGCGACAATGCCGCAACATATCTCAGTTTCTGGCTGATAAGTCCACGGTCGCTCGACAATCTCCTTCTCGAACCGAATGTGCCTAAGCTCGATTTACAACTTCAGACCGATGACGCCGTTGAAGTTTGGCTGAACGGTAAGAGTGTTCCCGCCAGTCCGGGCGCAACCATCGGAAGCATCTTTGCCTCGGGTCTCCCGCTTCAGCAGGGATGGAACCATTTCCTGATTCGGTTTGCCCATGCCAAGGGCGACGACAAATTCCAGGCCCAGCTCATTTCCAGTCAACCCGAGTTCCTCAATGAACTTAAGTCAGCCATGCAAAAACCCTAAAAAAACCAGTACCCCATGCTCAAATCCTACATCGTCCTCATCACCTTGATTGCTACGCTCGGCGGCCTGCTTTTCGGCTATGACACCGCCGTTATTTCCGGCGCTGTGGGGAGCCTCAAAGTCTACTTTATCGACCCGAGGCTCGTGAACAATCCCGATGAGGCCAACTCATTGCTTGGCTTTGTCGTGTCGAGCGCGCTGATAGGCTGTATCATCGGCGGCTGTTTGGGCGGAGTGGTCAGTTCCACCCTGGGTCGCAAGAAGGGACTGATCATCGCGGCGGTGCTCTTCCTCGTCTCGGCCCTCGGTTCGGCCATGCCGGAAATGTTCTTTGCGCCCATTGGACAAGGTGGCTCTGGGTACATTTGGTTCTTCGTTTTTTACCGCATCCTCGGGGGAATCGGGGTGGGTTTGGCATCTATGCTCTCTCCGATGTATATTGCGGAGGTCGCCCCGGCCAAGATGCGCGGTAATCTGGTCGCGTGGAACCAACTTGCGATCATCTTTGGCATGCTTGTGGTCTACTTCGTGAACTATGCGATTGCGCGTTCCGGCAGCGGTGACGAGTGGCTCAACCAAACCGGCTGGCGTTATATGTTCGCATCAGGCGCCATTCCCTCCGGCATCTTTCTTGCCCTGCTCTTCCTCGTGCCGGAGACGCCGCGTTTCCTGATGCTCAAAGGCCGTGAGCCCGAAGCGCGGGCCGTCCTTTCGCGCACGCTGACCGAAGACGAGGCCAACCTCGAGATCAAGGAAATCCACGAATCGCTTTCGCATCATACCTCCGCCAGCGTCTTCTCTTACGGCATGGCGATCATCGTGTTCGGCATCATGCTTTCCGTTTTCCAACAATTCGTCGGGATCAACGTGGTGCTCTATTATGCACCGGAAATCTTCAAGAGCATGGGCATGGGTACCGATGCCTCCCTGTTGCAGACCATCATCGTCGGCGCTGTTAACCTGGCCTTCACGGTGGTCGCAGTCTTGTGCGTGGACCGGCTCGGCCGCAAACCCCTGCAGATCATTGGTGCGCTTATCATGGGTGCGGCCATGTTCGGCCTCGGCACGTCCCTGCTGATCCAGGACAAGGGTCTCTTCGCCCTTATCTGCATGCTGATTTACATCGCCGGTTTCGCCGTCTCGTGGGGTCCGGTCACCTGGGTGCTCCTGAGCGAAATGTTCCCGAATAAAATCCGCGACACAGCGCTGGCCATTGCCGTGGCGGCACAGTGGATCGCCAACTACCTCGTGAGCTGGAGCTTCCCCATCATGAAAGACAATAAGACGCTCGTGGACACTTTCCACTATGGCTTTCCTTACTTCGTCTACGGCGCCATGGGTGTTCTTGCTGCGCTTTTCACCTGGAAATTTATTCCGGAAACCAAGGGCCGGACACTCGAGGAACTGGAAGAACTTTGGGAGAAAAAAAGCTAACCATTTGACGATGCACCAACCAATTTATCAAAAACCATGAGGATATAATCCGAACCCCCCGAAGAGGGCTGCTGATCCAGCGGCCATCTTCGACAACCTGCCAAAGCCATGAAAACAAATGTAACCTTTCCCTATCCGAAAACCGGCGGTAACCGTTCCTCGGCCCTGGTGGTTGTTCTTTGTTTCGTGGTCTTGATGGCGGCCCTGGTGCTGCTCCTGATGACCCGCTCCATGACCAACGGGATGATCTCCCAGGCCAGCGCCAACGTCAGCAAGACCGACCTCTACGGCCACGGCGCGGTCGAGCAGATCATCGGCGACCTGGAGCAGGAGATTGTCGCCGGGTCAAAGGTTGCTTCCGTTACTCCTTCCACGGGAGGGCCTGCTTCGCTCGCATCGCCCGCAGGAATTTATACCAATTCGACCACGGGGGTCATCAGCTACATCTACCGGCCTGCAGCGCCCATAAATGCGGTACCGGCACTTCAGGGGGCCAACACCAATAGTTGGAATACATCGCTGCCTAACCTCGTCAAGGAAAGTACCTACAATGTGCCGTTCTATCCTGCTACGGGTTATGATCCAAATGCTCCGAGCCGCGCTGCCAAATTGTCCACGGACACCACAACCGTTTCTACCGAGGCTTCTTATGTTGGTTCCGTGACAGGCGAAAGCCGCAATGGCCGGTATATTTCCGCAGCCCGTTGGAACAAGCACCTGCTATTGCCTAAGGCCACACCTGCGGGTACGAAAACGGATCCGATCTCTGGCAATTCCGGCTTTGTTGCTCCTGATTGGATTCTGACTCCGGCTGATGGCAGCATTTTCTCGTCCACGACCTTGGATACCTCGTCCAGTTTGACGACCAGCAATATTAATTCGAAGAGTTCCAAATACGTCGTGGGACGTTACGCCTACGCGATCTACAACGAGGGCGGCCTGCTCGATGCGAATGTGGCAGGCGGTCCTGGCCCCAGTTCGATGAGCGCCGCCCAAAAGTTGACCTGGAGTAAAAAGGGTCCGGCAGCCTTCGCCGACCTGACCAAACTGCCAGGAATTGCCTCCGTCTCATCCCCGCAGAAAGTGGTCGATCAACTTGTTTCCTGGCGCAATTATGCCACTACGCAACCTTCCAGCTCTTTCCCAAATTACATCTTTGGCAACATCGACAATTATTTTAACTATCTCCTCAGTCTATCCACGAGTTTCATGACCACGGGAAATACGAGCCTTTCCCCCAGCGGGCAGAGCGATCGTCTTTTTACCACACGCCAACAACTCATCTCCTTCTTGCACGATGTGGTCAACGGCAACACTGCCGACGAGGCCAATTTACAGAACGCCATGATGTACTTGGGCACCTTCACTCGCACGCTCAACCAGCCCTCCTATTGGCCCGATCCGAACCGGCCTACGGTGCAAGGTGCTGATTATCCGCCCAGCTATAATAATGGAAATACTGCTTATAAAACCGATAATACCTACAATCCTCCCTTCAAGAGCATCCGCGTGGGAGCCAGTTGGCCAGGAACCCGCAATGATGGAACCGCATGGGTACAGGGCGAACCACTGGTTAAGAAGCGTTTTGCACTTAGTCGTTTATGTTGGCTCACCTACAAGGGGCCAAGTGCCAGTTTATATGCGAGCAGTCCCAGCGATCCTGCCATTACTCAGCTTCTCCAAGATGGAGTGCCACTTCAACTCATTAAGGAGGGCACAAGTGGCCCCAGTGGAAATATTTACAAGTATTTTGGTTTGACATGGTCTCCAGGTCCCGGGACAGGAGGTATTGGGGGATACTGGAAATATGATCCTGACAATGAAGGAGCGCCGCCGAGTGGGATAATAATCAAAACGCTCAATCAGGTAGCCGCGCTCAAGCGAGAGCCCAATTTCTTCGAATTATTAAAAGCGGGGGTCTGCTCGGGTTCGGTTGCTTTGGCAACTTACGTATCTACATCAGGTCTGAATCCGGGCGCCATCAATTTGGATGTGCAGATAAAAGAAGATAATCGGGTTGATTTCCAAATCCTGCAAATGGGGGTCAATATCATGAGTCAAGCCTCTCCAACTAATTTTCCGACATCTGTTACCTTCTATGATGCAGGAGGGGCAAATGCGAGCTATCGATCTTTCATAGGAGTGGATGATCTGCCCTATATATATGGACTTTATTTTCTCTACGCTCTGAATAAACAGCCCTCGCCTGCTGCTCCTCCGGATTTATCTCCTCAACCAATCGTCCCCCCCTTGATAAATCCTGGTTTGATTGGAGAGGTTCAAGTGCCGGTGGTTTGGAATCCCCATACGCTAAATCCAACGTCCCTTCCTGCCGGTCTCTATCCCACCGCCTTTCGCATCGGTGTTTCGAATCTTGTTCCGAAAACTATGGCTACGCCTCCTCCGGGGATTCCTGCGACAAATTTTCGTTATGATACTCACTATCAAGACGGCAACAGTAGTAAACCTGTGCCTGGTTATGATCCAGCTAGGTCGCCATGGTCGCCCGATACTATACCCAGTTATCCTTATGCGCCAGCGGTGCTGTCCTCCTCTGTGAACCCTACCCCGATCGATCCCAATACGGGATTACTTATCTTTCCAGGCCCAGGCGCCTCATATAATACCGAGATTTATTTTGATCTCGTCGGTAATAATGCCCTCTACAGGGAACCCACAGCCTTGGTGTACACTACGAGCAGTGGCTCGGGCAATGTCCACTTGGATTCACAAAATGTCATGAGTACGGTGGGGGGGTTCCCATCATCGGGAATTTCGGATGTGCAGAATAATAGTGGAAGCTATATCGGTTTTTTTGTAAGCGAATGCCCTTTTCGCTGGGTAGATACTGATAGTGCTGCCAATACGCAAAAAATTTATACGGTCAATAATATAGGAAATGGAAATGAAACATATGGAAATACCTATTCCATAGAGTATCAAGCCCCCGGGGGGGGGTGGATTCCTTATAAGCAATATAATATCACAGAAGATAATGGGCACTGGCCAACATCAGGATCGGGATACACAAGTCTCAGTGCCATGTTCCCTTCTCCACTGTCTGAGTGGGTTACACCGAACGAGAGAACTGGTATGATGTCGTGGGATCCTCGAACTCAACGTTGGGGGATTGTCTGCGGCGGTGCTGATCCACCCGCGGTCATTACCCCGAATCCCTTGCCCGTGATGCAAACGGCGCGCCCCAGTACGGCGCTGGGGCAAGTTGCTCATGGCAGGTATTTTGGGGCTCCCTCCAAGGACATGTATTTGGGTAGGACTGAGACGCCGTTTACCAATACTAGCAATTATATCACGGATCCCGACAAGGTCGTGCGCCGACCCATGGGAGCTTATGTGCCGGGAAATCAAACGGCGACGATCACGACCGGAATGCCCATGGCCAATGTGTCCCAAAATGCTGCGACGAATGGCTCCAATCGCCCCATTATCCTCCACCGTCCTTTCCGAAGTGTGTCCGAATTAAGTTATGCCTTTTCGGATATACCCTGGAAAAACATCGACTTCTTCACCCCCGAAAGTGGCGATAGCGCCCTTCTGGATGTTTTTTGCATCAATGAGGATTACCGGTCGGATGCGTTGAGTGCCGGAAGGGTGGATCTTAATACCAAACAGGCGCCTGTTATCCAGGCGCTTCTTACCGGCGCCTATCGGGATGAGTTTGATACCGCCTCTTCTACTATTCTATCCTCATCCAGCCCATCCGAAGCCAGTACGATTGCCCAGGCACTGGTTACGCGAACCACAAGTACTACTTCAGGCAAGGGCCCCCTGACCAATATTGGCGATCTCGTAGGGCGCTATACATCGGGATTTTCTGCCAATGCGAACGGATTTTCTCCATACGATGGGTTTAGCCGGGATTTAAGTATATATCCCGGAGGGGCTAGCTCCGGTAATAACATTATCCAGCGTTTCCGCGAAGCAACAATGCGGGCACTTTCCGACGCGGGCCAGGCGGGAACATGGAATCTTCTGATTGACGTGGTTGCCCAAAGCGGGCGATATCCGATCGATGCCAAGAACCTTTCCGATTTTCTGGTGGAAGGAGAGCGGCATTATTGGGTACATTTGGCCATTGACCGTACGACAGGTCAAGTCATCGACGAAAACATCGAAGTGGTAAACGAATGAAAGAGCTCGCTTGTTTAAGTGGTATTCTGTTTTTTCTTATAACCCCAGGCATGGCGGATCCGGCCGCCCCTATCGAGAGGGTGCCTTTGCCAGCAGGTCCTCTTCTGGGACGTCTGGCAGATTTTTCAGCCGTACAGACTACCTATGCCTATGCGAGCGATAAAATGAAGCCCGCGACGGCTACCCCTGCGCCTCACTTTTTAAGTTACAAACCCTCTGATCCCGCCCGATCGGTTACATTGACTCGAGCTAAACCCACTTGGCACGTTTCAAGAGTGGACATTAATGGAAATAGCGTCGATGAATGGTCGGAAGGAACGGATATTTATTGCCTGGCTTCCGGTCTGCCTGATCCACTTCTCCAAAACACCTCAGATCCTACGGGTTTTCCCGATTACAATAAAGTGGATTTTCCCGACATGGAATGGATATCACCCAAGACCTATCAGGGAGTCCAAGCCATGAAGGGGCATCCATGCCTTGTTTTTAAAATAGCTGAGACCGTAACCGGGATAGAGACGACGGCTTGGATAGACCTTGAGACCCGGCTGCCTGTTCAATGGCAGCGGGGGAACGAAACTCGAACCTTTAGGCAACTTTCTCCACCAACGGACATCTTGCGAATGCCTTCAGCCATCGCTGCCTTTATCGCTGTCCGCAAACATGATCGCGAAATGCAAATGCGTCCTATCGTTCGTGGTGGATGAAAGCCTGAGAGGGGCAGCAACCCTTCTTGAAGAAGGGGAAGCCATGGAGACATCTTTTCGGAAAAACCAGTCCCTGTTCCAAATATAGTCATGAAATAGCGCTTTGGATTGTGGCTTATCGTGGCAAGGGCTGCTCGCTCCCACTTCTATCCCCATAGCGTATCCCCAGCCTGCCAAAGCACGATTCATCCCAGTCGCAGCAAGCGCGGGGTATTCTTGAGTCATTTAGATCATGTTTTATTCGTCCAGTGTAGCACCACTGGTTGAGCGGGTCATAAGTGTCATAGCATAGGAAAACTATGACAACTACGAATGGGCTTTCGGACGGGATCATCAAGATAGATACGCGTGGACGGATGAGAACGACAC
>Ga0307511_10006887_pt1 | contig 11460 bp, 11 predicted proteins | sample 13_EM_MG_FD_200266 | JGI IMG/M metagenome (GOLD analysis project Ga0307511, IMG submission 200266) | Populus trichocarpa ectomycorrhiza microbial communities from riparian zone in the Pacific Northwest, United States - 13_EM | ecosystem: Host-associated > Plants > Roots > Unclassified | place...
GCGCCCCCCGGGAATTGTTATTTTGGGGTTTTTTTTCACTCACTTGTCTTTGTGGCACACAAACGTACACCAATCAAGCTTGGTTAGAGCTTGGGGCTGAATGTGAAACTGTGGGTACCCAGCTATTTGGAGGTCTGCGTCGTGGTCATGTAGAACTCCTGGTCTCAACTGCTCCACGACTGTTTGGACAGTGCCGATTTGCCCCGCACTCAAGATACCTGTCCGTTTCACCCCACTATCGGGTTCTATCAACGATAGCCCTGACTGGAATGGCGAGAAGTGGTACTTGTGGAACAGTGACCGCGCTTCTTGTTCTTTCGATGCTCTCAGATGGAGCCGTTCAGAAGGTTCACATAGCGTAGTATATCTTAGAATACACTCAAGTCTTGCGTTGATCTCCAGAGTGGACGGTGACGATATTGTTGTCACCATTGGGATGACCGATTCAAGACAATGAACTACTGTAAGCCCTAAAACTGTGCTTGATCCATTCTCTGTAACAAATCCCCCAAAGGAACCTGCCTCCCTGAGGGAATCTATATATATAAAAAAAAGGAGTATTAGTGGTGATTCCTACTCTCAAATTCAAAGGGATTGGACGTACCGTGCTGACCCAACGAAATATTCGTAAGACTAAGCTTATCCACCGGAATCACTGACAAAGATGCCTACCTGTTTGGGAGGGCTGGCGAGGCCCCCTTTTGGATTTTGTCGACTCTTAGGAGTATAGGTGTATCATATGGTGTTGGATCAAAGTGTAGCACCGTATGGTCTACCCCAAGGAACCCCAAAAAGAAGAACTCTGTTGTGATCCTGTGTAGACGCCAGAACACCATACGCTCCTTCCTGGTTTATGGATGCCTGTATTCTCGCTATATATTCCAGGAACTCCACTTTTATGTTGACTGGAAGATTGGTTTCTAGGTAAGGGAGGGGTACATTTTGTTGACTTGGTGGAAGGATGTTCACTGTAGGGCGGGCCATTGCACTATAGTCTTGGTTTGGTTGGTGGACACCGGTGATGTGAGCACCGGTGAGGGCTCGCCTTTATACGTATTTGATTAGCCTTTATGTACAAGCTTCACAGTTAGCATGTGCCAATCCCCATAGTTACTTACTTTTGGGTTTTCTTTTGTAGCAGGGCCCTAGGGCATGTTCAGAACACAAAAACGAAACCGTGTATAATAGAAGGTCATGTAAAAGGTCATGTGGATAGAACATGGTAGGTTCGGATGATAAGATCTGTATTCTCTATTGTCATCGTGTGAGCATAGTGTAGAAGAATTGGAGAAAGTCGATCGCCCGAGCTTTATCCCGAGGCTCTAAACACTAGACCCTAGTGTAGGTTTCCACATGTGGAAAGTGGAGCGTTACCCAAACCTTCCATATAATTTGGCTATGAGCAGGAGATATGAGTAGGAGAAAAGGATGCGAGCTATGGAGCAAATAAGATGAACCCCGGGGATCCCAGCGTTTTGGGCGATCAAAGTATTGATCGATGCATGTCCAATGTTGAATTCCCACTTTGGGAAAATGTCAAGAGCAGGTTGTGAAAGGTTCGTGAGGTTGGCAGCTTTGACAATAGCAGTATCCTACTACTAGCTACTTACTTATTTCGAAAGTATTACAAGCAAATCATCGGGTGCTCTTTTCCTCTATAGTGCCATTAGCACAGCACTGTACATACTCCTAAATCATAGTCTGGTTGGCACCCTAAATCAGGAGGGAAGTAGCCTACCGTATAGATACAATCAGGGACTAACGTGTGATCACCGTTTTAGAATTTAAATTTCTTTGATTAATATTCCTCCAACAAGACTAACTTTAGATTATAAAGGTGATAAAAGCGTAAATTTTACTTAGTATAAATCTAGTGCCTTATAGTCATAAAATGCCTATTATTACTAAGTTAGATGTCTCCCACCAGACATAGAGCATAATGTCACCATCGCCCGCTATCTGTTGCCTCAGAGAACTAGGCGTCGTTGGACCAGGAGTGCCTGGGAGGCATCATCAGCTATGTCTATAGAACCACCAGACAAGGCAGCTAATCTCACTCTCAAAATCCTCCGCCGCCCAAGAGCCAGTCCGGAAATGCGACCCCACCCTGATTCTTTTATCTCTTTCTATATTTTGCCTCTCTATTCGTCCAGACCGTTATGGTCCACCCCCGCCCGAGTGATGGTTATGATAAGCATCACGATAATCAAAAGATGCGCAGCCAAGCTTTACGCAAAGTCTGAATACCTTGGTAAATCGATAAAGAAACGCTCACATAGTAAAAGTAGCTATGATGTAGATAACAATAAGTAATATAGCAGAGATAGGTAGGGGATAATAGCGGGGGAGGAATAGAAGGAGAAGAAAAAGGAGGAGAAAGAGGAGAAGCAGGAGAAGGTCGTGGTGATGATAGTTTATTCCCCCCAAAGGATGAAGATAATAGTTTTGTGTAATTGTGATGTATAAATATTATTGTACAGCTCATCTGAGCTCAGGAGCTGATCTTTAGGATTTACCACAATATATAACGCCATAACTCTCCCGGCCCTAGGAGACTAGTCTCAGGCCATTCGATGATCGGGCTTCCATCCATATTCTACCTCTTGACCCTTCAAAGGAGCAGGAGACGTGCTAGTTTGAACGGGGAAGGCTTCTCTATGGCCACTGGGATCACCTGTTAGTTCTGGAGCATTCTTGCGGCTTGCAAAAAAAAGAACTGAGTTGAAGATGGAAATAGTCAGTGGAAATCAAGACGTGCGAGGATTCGTGTTTCCGTACCAGAGACTCCTTATACCATGTCAAGGAGCCCTCAGGAGATGTGGATACGGTTCGCAGATTTGCCCCGAATATGACTGGTGGACTACGAGTCCAGGTCCAGAAACCAGATGCAGGAGTGCCTAGGAGTCATCAACTATGCCACCCTATAGAAAGCCACCAAATATAGGGTAACTAATCTCACCATCACCCGCTGCCCGAGAGTCAGATTGACAATGTGGCCCCACCCCTCCACATTTGCAAAGGTCCCTAACGCTCCCCTCGCCCTGTGTTTTTTATTTTTCATTTCCCCTACCTATCCACCGGTCATTGCAAGTACAACCTGAAATAAGGCCATGGATATAGGCATTGCAAGAAATATGAGAGCCACGATAGCCCCGTCATGCCTATTTCCTGTTAGCAGCTTTGCGCAAAGTCTGGTTTTTTTTTTCTTTTAAAGTCTAGCAACTGGCAATCAGCCGGATAAAGAAACACTCACAGAGGAAAAGTAACTAGAACGTAGATAATGAGAATTACTATAGCAGAGAGAAAGATAAAAAGGGCAGCGGGGAGAAAACGAGAAGGAGAAGCAGGAGAAGAAGGAGAAGCAGGAGGAGTAGGAGGAGTAGGAGAAGCAGGAGAAGGCATATCCGGATAGACGGCAGAGTATTGTGGTGCTGGTGGTGGTGGTGGCTGTTCTCGCAATTCGGTATCAGATTGAACCACCGGAATAGGCAGTCCAGGCATCGCTCAATATGATATAATTAGATACTCGATTCAGTAGTCGTTCTCGCAATCGAGATGTTTTCTTGCTGCTGTGTAGTTTTATTAACACTTTTATAGTCTGTAGTAATCCCGTGTCTGAATACTGTTATAGAGTAAATACGTAATCTTTACTTAGTATAAACCTTATAGTTACCATGAAATGTTTATAATTACTAGGTTGGTTGGCACCGTATTCTCATGTGCTTTGTCTTCTGCTTCGCCTGTTAGAGAATGCTTTGGAACTTGCAACTCTACAGAATGTTAAAGAATGGGGATTTTAATCCATTACTTATATCGGCTCTAGCCTCTTCCTCTAATATTAATATCTATAAACTTAACGAGCCCATAGCACCAACAATCTGATGTAACATGTGGTACATGTCCTTGACTCAGCAAATTTCGTGTGTTGTCCTCAATAGTTATCGAGTAATTGAGACTTCGATGAGGAGGGCCGAAAGCGGTGCAATCCTACCGATAGAATTCCATAAGTTGAAATTGCGAGTCTACTCATGTCACCAAAAAGACACTCACTCGCTTTAGAATCCATCTCAAGAACTACAACTCACTCCACGTGTTAATTTAGCAAGGCAATTATTCCGATAGCGGAAAACAAAAACGGCTCCCGTGTAGGCCCGGGAAGCTCAAGGCATGAGCTCTGGGGGCTTTTGGAATACTGCCATCATTTCAGTGAGGAGATAATAGGAAGTCTCGTTTTCGTGGGTACAGACGTTTAAAGCAGGCTACAAACTTGGGTTGGTTGATAAGTTTATATGTTTGTCTCAGCAGCATTCAACAATGACTTGAGAGAGCTGAAGTGGAGTTAAGTCATCTATAAAGAGCCCTCCTCAGTCTCCTCTGCCAATGCGGAGTGCATCAACTGATTCAAGAATCCTGCTGCGTAGTCTATATTAAGACCCAGGCTTGATTATGTCGATGTATTGGAACATTTATTGTTCAGTCTTTGCAAAGGTGACCTTCTCCTCGGATTGCGTGCCTCTCAATTGGTGGACCTAACGAAACCCATTAACATACTACGCATACAACACATCAAACCCAGACACCTTAGTAATGATATTTTTAGGTATAGATAGTAATACATAGACTCCCACATCTCCAACCATAAGGAGTAGTACATAAGTCCAATGAATTCATTAGTAGATATGTCAAGGAGTGCAATAAATTGGAAAAATCTAAAGGGGGCTCTCCTCCGATTAAATCGCAGCGAATGCTTAAATCTTCAATCGAGTGACGGGAATGAGAACAAGGGGGCGGCCCTTGGGAACCATATTTCAGCAAGGAGAACTCAGGGTAACCCTGTCCCCCGGCCCATAAGCTAGCAGACAGCACTACTGGAAAAGAAAGAGGTAGGCTTCTCATGCCGAGATTCCATACCTGTAGGACTCCTAACCGTATGTGTGTAGAGGGTTTTGATGCGATCACTGTGCGACTCTAACCTTACGGTGACTTTTTAGGATGGAGTAAGGTTAATCTAAGCCGAACCCGAGACTAAGAAAGACAAAAACGTACCAAAGGCAAAAGCGCGCTCCAAATATCCAGACATCTGGCCCCAAAATAAGTTCCATGCCCCCCTGAGAGTGGCCCAGTGCTATAAATGTTTGCATCAATACGACCTTCTTCTACCGCAGCTAAACGATGAAAAGCTCCACCGGGCTTGGCGCCATAGAGAGACGGGTGATGCTGGTGATACCCCCAAGCATTCGAGAACAGCTAATGCAGGCTGCTCGTCAGTGCGCTTATCATCTGCCATGTCTACTGAGTCCCTCAAGTTCATGAAGATAGGTGTGCTTGGGGTCGTGGTCAAGGTACTGTCTTATCTGGATTTATAGCCTTGTGTCAAGCCCATATGGCTTTAAGTTCGATCTGACCAAGATGATAGGGGTTACCCTGAATTAAAGTTGTAACTTCATACTTCATCAATTTTACTTATACTACAGGATCTCTTAATACAAATTTATATTAAATGTTGAGGGTGGAGCAGTACCTACTTTAGGTAAATGAGGATCGGAGATCAAAAAGGGTGGATGAATATTTAGATCGTCGGTTTGGGTAATCTCAGGGTAACCTATGGTCATGCAGATTGAAGGAGTCGAGCAAGTCCTCAGGTATGCGCGGGTATGTACAACTATAAGTACAAGAAATGTATGCAAAGGTGTCTGGTATCTATACATTTAATATCCTTAGTTTCCAGAATAGAAAGCTAAAATAAATTTCTGCGTATATATGTATATGAGGACCACCCATCTCATTCACATCTATATATAAACAAAACAAACCTTGCATTTCAGGAAAAAAAGAAAATGGATTCATGAAGAAAAAGAAGAACTTAATTGCGCAAAGCTTTTGACATGAAAAAGAAAGAGTAAAATATGTACATAGATATAAGTATATCAAGCTCTCACCTCCACACCGGAGTAAAATTAACAATTGCAGAAAATAGTGCTAGAGGTGGGATTTTATTTCTCTAAGATGTTTTAGGTACATAGGATGCATGTTGATTTGTGTGGTTCAGTGAGCGGGGGGTTTGCTAGGTAGGAAGTCGGTGTGTAGCGTACGATATCATACGAAGGGAAAACCTAGTGTGTGTGTGTGTGTAGTTGGGTTCTTCGGGTAGAGTCGGATACTCTTAGGAGAGCCATGTAGGTGCAGGTTCTGGGGGGCAGGAGCGGCCAGGATAACCTGCACACACACATTCCCTCAGGTGTGATTGAGTCACAGGTAAAACCGGGGGCTCTGAGAATGTCATACGAACCGATCCGCAGTTATAGCATCCAGCTAACGCCGAAACGCCGACAGGGTCTCTTGCCAGTGGTTGCCCGCGCAGGGCAGGCGAGTGAAGATCAAACCCACATGCACTTCCCGCTTTCAGCCTATCTTCCCCCGCTTGCACCTGCTTGCCAACTCTTAATTGGCATAAATCCAGCGCCGCCGCAGAACCCCCAGCGGTTTTATGTTTTTCTTAGATAGGGGCCTGCGCCGTGGCGAGGCACTGATATCAATAACAATGCTGAAATCCTGATACCTGTTGCACGAGTCTGTAATCCATCGGAAGCAAAAGAGAGATGAATATAATGTCTCCATTGTACACTGGCTGAGCTTCATCTCACAGGGCCACTGACTTCCATGGCGAAGCTGTTTAAATCGTTTCCACTTCCATCCCTCCTCTCGGCGCATATAGCAATAAAATGTAGAGCATTCAAGGACCTTAGTGGGAGGTCTTCCGTGTCAGGAACCCCCTGAATCCTGAGGGATTCTTTCCTCTATTGAGCAGTAAGGCTAGCTGTCAAGAGAAAGCTTTCTCTTTTGAGCGTCGAAATTGATAACACACACCCCAAAGACACAAACCGCATGTAAAATTCCGCAAGACCTCCAGCACCAGGGGTAAAGGCTTCAGGGGAATTTCATCCGCCCCGGTGTCGTACGTGAAACAACAGTCTTGAATCCTTTCAAGACCCTCAACTTTTGGTGTATCGATCGATTTTTTCGTATAATTTTGATAAGGTATTCGAACTCCAGAAGACACAGTAAATGAGCCTTTATCAGCGAAGGAAACACGAAGTTGAGAAGAGAGATAACGTGGTGTGCATGATGATGACTTCGGGATAAGTAACTCAAATTGTTTCAAAACTTTTATTCTTCGTCGTTAGAGGAAAAGACTGCTCATAGGTGACTGCATCTTGTGCGTGACAGGGTCCAGAAGCCCTACTATGTTGTGTGTTTGAGGGCTCCTCCTATCAAATTAACTACTGCGTAAGGCTCCTCCAAATATCAACATTCATCCCGGGCTGGATGTGAGAATCCGCCGGCGCAGGTATTAAGCATCCAGAGCCCCGAATTCTGCAATGGGGTAGCATTGAATGGCCCATCGGGTCCCATTTAGGAAAAAGGGAGCCCTGTTTGGGGCGCCGAAAATCGCTAAGTATAACTCTCGATCGTGAGTTTCGAACAATCGTCTCATAGTTGTCGTAAGAATTGGCACTCTGGCCGTATTCTTGTGTCTCGCCGCCGGAACAACCGAGATTCTTCCGTACCTGTGAATCATGCATTCGACTGGGGTTGCTACATTGCTTGAAAAGTATCGAGAAAGTCGACAGTTGGCGTAGTCGTAGCATTTCAAGGTATCGAGCAACGATGCATGATTGCCGGGCAGTGGTCACTCAGTTTCTTCAGAGGCTCTTGATTCATGCTCTCCTCTTCCTGGGACAGTGGAGCTTCTTATCCACCTTCTTCTGTCACTCCGCTCACGTACTTTCCGTCCCACTGCATGAAGCTGAAAACCCCATCTCAACTGTGCTTCAATGGTCGCCCAGCCTGTCCAAACCACGGATGTGAACCCCCTCTCACATCATTTCTGTGCTACCTCTGATCAGAGGTTACTCGGGGGCATCCAGAAACATTCTCGGGTTCAATACTGGCACGCGTCCGTGATTTCCGAGCAGGCCAACGGGGGGGCTATCTGTATTTCTCCAGACACCCAACTTTCGAATGTGTCGTCCATATCATTATCGGGGGCCAATTGCAATTGAAATACCGCAGGCTCCAATGTGTATAATCGCATTCTATTGGCGTAAAACGCACGCCGCCCCAAGGAGGAGAGATCGACAGAAAACAGAAAACTGAGGTCCTAGAGACGTCACTTGATCGGAGTGACTCCCAGTAATGGGTGTACCAAAAAAAGAACGCCAACTCGAAAATGGAGACTAAAAGGAGACATACAGGGGTCCGCGTTGTTACAACTGGCGTAGGAGTATTGATACTGACGATTGTTCGAGACTGAGCGATGTTCGGCGAGAATGCCTTGAGTTGGAAATGAAATGTCGAGTTGGATCACGGTCGATTTATGTTCGAATTGACCCCGCTCTGAGGCTGGGTGGACACAAGGGAGGTTTCTTGCACATATCGATCGCGACTAGCCCCACTCCGCCCACTTACCGAAAAAGAACCTGTGCCCCCCACATCGCAATTGACATCTCACATATTTCATGAAATTCTTAGCCTAGAACGTCCTGTCCAGGAATAGCGTGTTATTAACTGCTTACTTACCTAATGTTTGAACACGGCCCGTTCCGTGATCCACATGCAGGTTCTGAGTGACCTTCAATGCGTCGTCGAGTCACGGACCTGCGTCTCCACAGTATTTAGTTATTATCCACAACCGCTCCAAGGACTGTGTAAAGGGGTTTTACCCTGTAAGCCACTAAACTGAGTATGTAGGCGCCGTGGCACCCTTGCGTACCAGTGAATAAAACATACGTAGAGCCAACTAGCCTAGACTCAGTCGTGAAATCTTCTGCCCTCAAATGGGTAAATACACATCTCTAGGGGCGTAAAAATTCCACTCAAATCTCGTCTCCCCCGGCTCGGACACCAGTCGTCTGAACCCACGTTATCAGCTCTTATACTGCCCACCTTCAAAAGATGAATCAGACGACAAATTGTTACTAGTAGCGTGGGGGAGTTTGGTGAAAAGTGATGAAACTTGTGAGATGTCCGGGTAATTGGCTAGGGAATATTTCGTTTCCGAGGCCCCTTGGTGGCCCTAGTGATGGTGAGGTGGAGGAAAGCCATATACGTGGCTGGGCATGGGAATGGAATATGAAGTGTTCGTGTACTTCCCTCCAGTAGAAACCAGAGGATGTGAACATTGCATCGGCTCCCGAGGCCGCTTTCGCACGCCCCAAGGAAGTCCCGTGGAATGTCACCATGGCAGGTCCCTCGGCACTTTTGTACTCATCACCTGCCCATACAACCCCCCCATCTTCTCAATAGTATGATCCTGTAATAGAATTCGTAGTAATGAAGTCCGCGGAAAAGGCTGAGAGGGGTCGTCGGTGTAGTTTGCAATCCATGCAATATATTTCTAGGAAAAGGTATCGGATGCGCCCCAGTATATTTGTAGTCGTGTTCAGAAAACGTTGGGGCAAAGGCGAGGTGCTTTGCAGTGATCAACGTCCGATTGTGATGGCAATCAATGTGACCTGCAATCTGCAAACCTATCCAGTGAAATTCTGACATCATAAACAAATGCGCCGGCCGCCATAAGGAGGTCTTCAAACGCTCCTAAAGGGCAAGTGGTATCAGCCTTCCTAAATGCCTCCATGGCATATCGTGTCAACCTCAGAGGCACCGAACTCTCTCTTCGACCCTCCTGTAAATCATCACATTAGAAAATATGAGAGAGTCTAGATATTGGAGCATGTCTTGTTAGTAGGCTTTCATCAGAAAGTGAAATGAGAACGACTATTATTGGGTATTCGAGAATCCATGCACAAAGCAAACGTCTCAAGCAAGATGACAGTTGCGTAACTTATTTCTGAAACTACCTCCAAGACCCCACATGAGACCTCCCTGCAGGTCGGTCGTCAAAACTGATATCTGAATTTTGCCCCAAAAACCAAATGTGATTCAGGATCTGTATAGGCCCGGAGCACAGGTGATGGGTATAGGTAAAGTAGGACACAACTTGGGTGCCTACCTAGAGTCAAGTCGGCGGACTCTTGTGGAAAGTTTCACGATGATGCCCGGAATTATTAATCATAACAGTCCTCCTCTTGTTTTTCCCAAAGACGAAGCACCCCCAGGATAGCTGAAGTATTAAGTTGCAGAGGTTACGTGTGCTCCTCGAGCATGAGATTATACTCGAGCTCATGCTGTAGTACATAAAATGCGAGCAGGAATGAAGATTTCGTCAGGTTTAGTTACCCTGACGAGCAATGCACCGGTAACTAGGTTGATTGCCTATAGGTATATACATATGCAGAAGTGTCCAGGTATATGTATATGGGGCAAAAAGTCTTTTGATCCTCGATCTTATCATGGACTTCTATTCCACACGGTCAGTATGTTCATGTTAAGGAAAGACTCGAGAGTTGCCAGGGAACCAAAAAATTGTGGGGATTGTCTCGTGCCTGGTTGGGGATTGGTGTCGTGAGGAGTGGAGTTACGCTGAGCCTCATCACGAACACCGCTAAGTACAACCAGGCCACTAAATTAACGCTAAGTATAACCTCACCACGCGGCGCCCAAACAACAATCAATTGCGCAGCTATCTATCGATACCCTGCGAATAACAACATCATTTTAATAATACGCATGAGACTTTATAGACTTCACCAGCTAGCAAACCCCATCGATTAGATACTTCGTGAATCACGTAGATACTTCCTACTCCGGACGCTGCCGACGCCCACTGAGGCATCCATCTCAAGACCCCCGATCCTCCGACCCTCGATCGACGACTATCTCCTCCCAATAAACTTACCCGGGATTCGTTTATAGCTTCATATTTTGCCATATTTACCGGAGTCAATGGCTACCGACCTGAGCGCTACCACTCCTCTCAAAGTCGACCGACAGACCACGACCCCATTCCTCCTCAAACTCTTCTACCGAAATGGCGGTTTTCACCGGTACGCTGCACCCAAGCCCTCAATGCCCCTCTTCTCTCTAGGGCCTCCAACTAAACCCCCATAGATTAGAAGACTTCCGTCCGTCCACCCTCCCCTCCTCGCATGTAGAAATATACACCTGGAAAGACTGTACCCTGCATGAACTCGGCACACTACTCTCGCTCGCTCTTCCCGACTTCGTACCCTCACGCTCCCGCTGCACCTTCCGCCTCATTTTTGCCGATACTCGTTCAGGCCGATATATTTCGAAGGACCTCGGATCTGTGCTGCTCTCCGGCGTGGACGACGTGGATGGAAAAAAGACGTTAGATGAGATTAGGTTCGTGACAGGGGATTGGGTAGATGTAGCTGTATATCCTGAAGGCGGTAGGGGATTTTCTGGGAGGGGTGGAAGGGAGAATGGTATGGGTGGTAATGGAGGGCAGGGCTTTAGGGTTAGAGGGTTGGCGGCGGAGAGGGGCAGGGGAGGGTTTGGGGGGGGATTAGGGGCGACTAGTGTCCCGAGTGGTGAATG
>Ga0307511_10006888_pt1 | contig 11460 bp, 8 predicted proteins | sample 13_EM_MG_FD_200266 | JGI IMG/M metagenome (GOLD analysis project Ga0307511, IMG submission 200266) | Populus trichocarpa ectomycorrhiza microbial communities from riparian zone in the Pacific Northwest, United States - 13_EM | ecosystem: Host-associated > Plants > Roots > Unclassified | place...
CCAGATCGCCGCGCTGGCCTGGGTGCAGCGGAACGTCGCCGCGTTCGGCGGCGACCCCGACAACGTCACGGTCTTCGGCGAGTCGGCCGGCGCCATGTCGATCGCCAACCTGGTCGCCTCGCCGCTGGCGCAGGGGCTGTTCAAGCGGGCGATCATCGAGAGCGGCCACGGCTCGATGGTGCGGCCGGTGGCCATCGCCGAGCGGGTGACGGCGGCGATCGCCAAGCGGCTCAAGATCTCGCCGACCGTGGACGGCTTCACGTCGCGGACCATCGAGGCGTGCCTGATCGCCCAGGAGAAGGTCTCGAACCCGCGGTTCAAGCTGGACCTGCGCGACGACGCGGGGCGTGAGCCAACCTATGGCCTGTCCCGCTTCCTACCGGTTTACGGCGACGACGTGCTGCCCGAGCGGCCGCTGGTGGCCCTGGCGAACGGCGTCGGCCGCGACATCGAGGTGCTGATCGGGACCAATCGCGAGGAGATGAACCTCTACTTCGTGCCCACCGGCGTGCGGAAGAAGCTCCCCGGGTTCCTGGCCGGCATGATGCTGAAGCGGGTGGAGCCGCGCGCGAAGTCCGTCCTCAAGGCTTACGGATTGGGCCGCAAGGGGACGCGGCCGGGTGATGCCCTGACCGAGGCGATGCACGACCTGGTCTTCCGTCTGCCGGCGCGCTGGTTCGCCGACGCGCACCAAGGGCGGACGCATTTCTACGAGTTCGACTGGCGCTCACCGGCGTTCGGCGGCGAGCTGGGCGCCTGCCATGCGCTGGAGCTGCCGTTCGTGTTCGATACCCTGGCCTGCTGTTCGGGCGCGGACCAGATCGCCAGTGTGGATCCGCCGCAGGACCTGGCGACCCGTGTGCACGACCTCTGGGCCGGCTTCGCGCGCGACGGTGGGCTGCCGTGGCCGGAGTACAAGGCGGGCGAGCGGATCGTGTATTCCATCGCCAAGGACGCCGCCGGCCCCGACGCCATGATGCCGGTGGAAGCGCTCCTGAAGTAGGAGGCCTGCCGATGTACCTTGAGCGTTTCCGGCTGCCCGGCCGGGTGGCCTTCGTCACCGGCGGCGCGCAGGGGATCGGGCTCGCCACCGCCGAGGCGCTGGCCGAGGCCGGGGCGAGGGTGGTGATCGGCGACCTGACCCAGGCGGCGCTCGACACCGGGATCGCGGCGCTGGCGGCGAAGGGGTACGCGGCGCGCGGCGTCGTCCTGGACGTGACCGACGCGCAGGCGGTGACCGCGGCGGCGGACGATCTGGTCGCCCGCGAGGGCCGCGTCGACGTGCTGGTCAACAACGCCGGCATCGCCAGGAGCGAGATCGCCGGCGAGGACATGGAGGACGAGCGCTGGCTGAACGTCCTCGACGTGAACCTGAACGGGACGTTCTGGTGCGCGCGGGCCTTCGGGCGGCACATGCTGGCGCAGGGATCCGGGTCGATCGTCAACGTCGGCTCGATGTCGGGCTTCATCGTCAACCGCCCGCAAGGCCAGGCGCACTACAACGCCTCCAAGGCCGCCGTGCACCACCTGACCAGGTCGCTGGCCGCCGAGTGGGGCGGCCGCGGGGTGCGGGTGAACGCCGTGGCGCCCACCTACATCGCCACGCCGCTGAACGCGTTTGCCGACCGCGAGGCGCCGATGTTCAGGCGCTGGATCGACGGTACGCCGATGGGCCGGCTGGGCGAGCCGGAGGAGGTGGCCGCGGCGATCCTGTTCCTCGCGTCGGACGCCGCCAGCCTGATGACCGGGTCCATCATGCTGGTCGACGGCGGCTACAGCTGCTGGTGAGCGCTGCGACACCTTGACCATACCTGTCAGACAGGTCTTGCGGCACCTATCAGATAGGTCCATGGTCTCGTTCCAAGAACACAAGAGTCTTGGAGGAACGATGCAGGCGATCCAGCGCATCGACGTCTCACCCGAATTCACCGTCGTCGTCGGGCGCGGTCCGTTCGAGAGCCAGAACCTGCCGAAGGACGCGGTGGGCCTGTTGTTCGCGTGGGGCGGCGCCGGCGCGGCCGCCGTGCTGCGGATCGTTTCGCCGGGCGAGTGGTCCGACGCCCTGGAGGGCGACGCCGACCTGCCCGGCGCCATGCTGCTGTTCCTGGGATCCGCCACGCTCGAGCGCATCGGCGGCGAGGCGCCGACCGAAACCGACCTGCGCGGCTATCACCTGCCGTCCGAGCTGCGCACCATCGCCATCGCGGCCCTGCATTCGGGGCTCGAGGGCGAGATGCTGATGGTCTATCGCGGCGGCAAGGCGCTGGAGCTCCTGTGCGAAACCCTGCGGCTGCGCCGCGAAGGCGTGCTGGTGCCGATGCCGACCGGCGGGGCGCTCAGCCTGGCCGACAGCCGCCGGCTCATGGACGCGCGCCGCCTGATCGACGAGCGCAGCCATGAGAAGCTGACCCTGGAATGCATCGCCCGCGAGTGCGGCCTGAACCGCGCCAAGCTGACCCGCGGTTTCCGCGAGATGTTCGACTGCACCATCGCCGAGGCCCTGGCCGAGCGGCGGTTGGCCGGCGCGAGCCACATGCTGCTGACCACCGACCTGCCGGTCTCCTCGGTGGGCTATCAGGCCGGCTACCTGAACAACGCCAGCTTCGCGCGCGCCTTCTCGCGGCGGTTCGGGGCCTGCCCCACCGACTATCGCGCCCAGCGGCTCGCCGCCTGATGGCGATGCAGGAACCCGCCGGCCCGTCGCTGGTCCGCCAGGCGATGCAGGCGGTCACCGACCACATCCGCACCAACAGCCTCAGGGTCGGCGACAGCCTGCCGGGCGAGGTGCATTTCGCCACGGCGCTCGGCATCAGCCGGCCGGTGGTGCGCGAGGCGTTCGGCGCCCTGGCGGCGCTGCGGCTGGTCGACGTAGGCAATGGGCGCAAGCCCCGCGTGGCCTCCCTCGACGGCTCGGCCATCGCCGCCTCGCTGGACCACGCGGTGATGACCGCCCAGATCAGCGTCTCCGAAGTCTGGGACGTGCGGCGCACGATCGAGGTGCGCACCGCCGAGCTCGCCGCCCGGTCGCGGACACCTGAGGAAGCGCAGGAGATCCTGGCGTTGGCCCAGGCCATCGGCGACGAGACCGACGACCTGGCCGCCATGACCCGCGACGACATCGCCTTCCACCAGGCCATCGCGCGAGCCACGCACAACGCGCTCTTCCTGCACATCGTGGGGTCGTTCGGCCCGTTGATGGAGATCGCCGTGCCCACCGCTTGGAGCACGCGCACGGCCGTCGAGCAGCGCCAGCTGATGGTCGACCGACACCTGGCTGTAGCCGAGGCCATCGTGGCCGGCGACACGGCGGGCGCGGCCCGGGCTATGGACGCGCACTTCGATTCCTCGGTCGGCGACCTGCTGAAGGCCGACTTCGGCGGCGGCATTGTCCGCGTCAGCTGAGGTCTGTGCCGGCTGGCACGCGCGCTGTGCAGCCGGCCGCGCCCGCGCCCGTTGCGGCGGCTGACCCGGTAGACTGCGCCGATGTCCCCCGATCGCGCCCCGCTTCCCGCCGCCGTCGTCCAGGCGCTCCGGGCCCGCTTCGGCGCCCGCTTCAGCCAATCGGACGCCCAGCGCCTGCAGCACGGCAAGAGCGAGACCCACCACGCGCCGCACCTGCCGGACGGCGTGGTCATGGCGCATACGACCGATGAGGTGGCCGAGGTCGTGCGCCTCTGCGCCCAGCACCGCATGCCGGTGATCCCGTTCGGCGCCGGCACCTCGGTCGAGGGCAACTTCACGCCGATCCACGGCGGGATCACCCTGGACCTCTCCGAGATGAACCAGGTGCTGGAGGTCAATGCCGAGGACTTCGATTGCACCGTCCAGGCCGGCGTGCGCCGCCAGCAGCTGAACGAGCACCTGCGGGACAAGGGCCTGTTCTTTCCGATCGACCCGGGCGCGGACGCCACCATCGGCGGCATGGCCTCCACCCGCGCCTCCGGCACCAACGCCGTGCGCTACGGGACGATGAAGGACGCGGTGCTGTCGCTGCGCGTGGTGACCGCCGAGGGCCGCGAAATCCGCACGGCGGGGCGGGCGCGGAAATCGGCTGCCGGCTATGACCTGACCCGCCTGTTCGTAGGTTCGGAAGGCACGCTCGGCGTGATCACCGAGGTGACCCTGCGGCTGCACCCGATCCCCGAGACGATCTCCTCGGCGGTCTGCGGCTTCGACAGCTTCGCGGGCGCGGTGAACACGGTGGTCCAGACCATCCAGTTCGGCATCCCGATCGCGCGGGTGGAGATCCTGGACGACGTGCAGATGCGCGCCGTGAACCGCTGGTCGAAGCTCGACTATCCGGAGGTCACCACGCTGTTCTTCGAGTTCCATGGCTCCTCGACCTACGTCGCCGAGCAGGTGGAAACGGTCGCCGCCATCGCCGCCGACAACGGTGGCGGCGACTTCCGCTGGGCCTCCAGTCCGGAGGAGCGGTCGAAGCTCTGGAAGGCGCGGCACGACGCGTTCTATGCCGCGACGGGCCTGCGCCCCGGCTGCATTGGCTGGCCCACCGACGTCTGCGTGCCGATGAGCCGGCTGGCGGAATGCATCGAGGCGACCAAGGCCGACCTGGCCAAGGCCTCGTTCCCCGCCCCGATCCTGGGCCACGTGGGCGACGGCAACTTCCACGTCATCTTCGTGATCGACCCGAACAACCCGGCCGAGATCGCCGAGGCCGAGGCGCTGAACGACGCCCTGATCGAGCGCGCGCTCGCCATGGACGGCACCTGCACCGGCGAGCACGGCATCGGCCTGGGCAAGATCGACTGCCTGGAAGCCGAACTGGGCGAGGCGGTCGAGCTGATGCGCACGCTGAAACGCGCCTTCGACCCGCTGGACATCATGAACCCCGGGAAGATCGTCCGGCTCTGAGATCCTTCTCCCGCAAGGGCAGAAGGATCTCGCAAAGAAAAGGGCCGCGGAGCTCCCCAGCTCCGCGGCCCCTGCAGCACCTCTCCCCAGAGGTTCCTAGAACTTGTAACTGAGCTCCGCGCCGATCGTGCGGGGCTGGATGACGCCTTCGGAGTAGGGGCTCTGCGGTCCGGGCGCGAGGCCCTGGGAGCCCAGGGCGGTGATGCCGCGCACGTCGCCCAGGTTCTTGGCGTAGATCGTCGCCGCCCAGCCCTCGTGTTCCACGCCGGCGCGGACGTCGAGGCGGGTGAACGAGGGCAGGTCGCGACCGAAGCGGCCCGAGTAGTCCGACTTGCGCTTGCCGGTGTAGTTCAGCGCGCCGCCGACCACGGCGTCCCAGCCGTCGGCCACCGGCCAGTGGTAGTCGGCCGTCAGCGAGCCGGACCAGCGCGGCACGAACGGCAGCCGGTCGCCTTCCAGGCCGCCGGCGGCGGGCGCGGGGCTGGTGAGCTGGGCCTTGGTGAAGGCCGAGTTCAGGCCGAAATCGAGGCCGCGGATCGGGCTCCAGCGCACGGTCAGCTCGCCGCCCTGGCTGGTCGCCGATCCGCCGTTGACGAGGAAGTTGAAGCCGGCCGCGCTGGTCTGGATCTGGATGTGGTTCCAGTCGGTGTAGAAGACCGCCGCGTCCACCGTCAGCGTGCGGTTGAAGAAGTCGGCCTTGTAGCCGGCCTCGATGCTGGTGAGCTTGTCCGGGTCGAAGGTGTCGGGGGCGATCACCACCGACGGCGGCGGCACGGCGTTCGGACCCCCGGCGCGGTAGCCGGTGGCCAGCCGCGCATAGACCATCGTGTGCTCGTTGAACTTGAAGCGCGGGCTGAGCAGGTAGGTGAAGATGTGGCCCTTTTCTTCGCCGACGTTCACGCGCCGCGCGCCGATCAGCAGACCGGCGTAGTCCTGCAGGTAGTGCTGGTGGTCGTCGGCGTAGCGGATGCCGCCCAGGACATCGAAGTCGTCGGTGACGTGGTAGGTGGCGCTCGCGAAGGCCGAGTACTCGGTGTAGCGCGACACGATGGAGGCGATCGCCAGCTGGGGCAGCGGCAGTAGCGCGCCGGTGGGCTTCAGGAAGGTGTCGAACTTGGGGATGCGGTTCCCGTCGTTCTCGTGCGTGAAGTAGAGGCCGAGCTGCAGGTCCAGCTTGTCGTCGAGCGCCTTGGTGTCGGCCCGGAACTCCTGGCTGAACCGCTCGGTCTTGGTCTCCTGGCGGGTGCGCACGCCGAGGTTCGTTCCAAGTCCGAACAGAGGACCGAGCGCCGCGCCGAACGAAGAGGAGGCGTCGCCTTCGCCCTTGACCTTGAAGGTCTGGTAGGTGGTCGACGAAAGCAGGCTGACGGCGCCCAGGTCGGCCGTGGCCTTGGCGTTGTAGACGCGCAGGCGGACCTCGGCCGGCTCCCGGGTGAAGCGCTGCTGGACCAGGTCGCCGTAGATCGGCTTCAGGGTTGTCAGGTTCACGTCGCGGACGTTGGGGCCGCCTGTCTCGGTATCCTGTCCGATGACCGAAAGGTCGACGCGGACGTTGTCGGTGAGCTTGGCGGCCAAGGCGATGCGGCCGCCGTAGACCTTGGTCTCGTTGGCGTCCTGCACCGGCCGCGGGCCGACGATGTCGATGTAGCCCGGGTCGCGCCGGTCGAAGCCGCTGACGCGCAGGGCCACGCGGCCGGGGAGCAGCGGCACGTTCACCGCGGCGCGGACGCCGCCGCCGGTGTCGCCGCTCTTCACGCCGAACAGCGAGCCGGAGACCCGGCCGGTCAGGTTGTTGAAATCGGGCTCGCTGGTGACGAATTTCACCAGGCCGCCGACCGAGCCCGCGCCATAGAGCGTGCCCTGCGGCCCTTTCAGGACCTCGACGCGCGCGAGGTCCGACGGATCGAGGTCGGGGGTGGTCGACGAGCCGCCGGTGTAGGCGTTGACCGAGCCGATCGGCGCTTCGTCGATGTAGAACGAGGTGGCCGAGGCGGACTGGGCCGGGCCGGTGGTGATGCCGCGCAGGGTCACCTGGGTCGAGCCGGTGCGGGCCGAGGTGAACGACAGGCCGGGCACGCGGGCGGCGTAGTCCTCGAAGCGCACGACGCCCTGGCTGGTCAGCTGCTCCGTCCCCAGCACCGAGACCGAGGCCGGTACGTCCTGCAGGCGCTCGACCTTCTTCTGGGCGGTGACGACCACCTCGGCGATCGTGCCGGCGTCATCCGCGGCCTCGGCCGCGGCGGCGCCGGCCCACGCCAGCGCCAGGGCGGTCGCGGCGACGCCGGAAAAGAGGCGGCGCGCGGTCTTGGTCGGTTGGTGGTGCAAGGCGGTTCCCCTCAGAGTCTGTTCTCGCCGCCGGTCGTGGCCGGAACGCCGTCCTGGGCGCGTCAAAATCCGGAGCCGGTCGATACGCTGGCACCCTAGGGGAAAGGCCGTTCGCGCGGGGATCGAAGCCTGTGCCGACTGGCACGGACAGTGTGCCTGTATGACAGGTCGGTGACGTGCGCCTAGCGCGCCGTGCTCCAGAAGCGCCGCAGGGCCGCGTCGGGGTCGGCGATCACCTTCGGCGGATCGTCGTAGATGAAGGTCTGGCGGGTCTGCGGCGTGTAGCGCGGCCAGGCGGGGTAGCCCTTGACGTTGGGGTTCCCGGTGCGGGCGAAGGCGGCGAAAGTCGCCTGGAACATCCGGGTCATCGCCTCTTGCGAGGTCCCGGCGCCGACCAGTTCCGGCGAGATCGCCACGGTCCCGAACACGAAGGGCACCTCGACGGCGTGCGGCGCGCGCAGCAATCCGTCGCGGACCGGCGAGCGCCAGTCGACGCGGTAGACATAGACCGGCGCCGCCTGCGCGGCCTTGCGTTCGGCGAGCATGGCGACGTTGGCGGTGAACGATTGGTCGGTCATCAGCCGCGACCACAGGTACATCGGCTTGTCGTCCGGCGCGCTGGCCCGGTAGAGCGGCACGGCCTCGGCGGCCTTCGCGGGGCCCAGGATCAGCGGCGCGCGCTGGGCGAACTCGGCGTCCGTGAGCTTGGGCCAGTTCGGGTCGTTCACCAGGATCGCGGTGGCCTCGTCCCGGGTCGAGCCGACCAGCAGCGGCACATTGGCCGAGATCGGCGTGGCGACCGGATCATACGGATGGGCGGGCAGGATCCTGCCGTCCACCGACGGCTTGTAGGCAAGCAGGCCGCCCTTCACCATCGCCGTCAGCAGCCGCTCGACCGGCATGTCGCGCAGCTTGCCGGCGTCGGCGGGCTTGAGGTCCAGGGCCGCCAGCACCTTGTCGCGCACGGCCAGGCTCTCGGCCTGCGTCTGCGACCTGGGGTCGGAGCCGCTCTCGATGATCGCCTTCGCGAACAGGCCCTTGGCGCTGGGCATGCCCAGCAGCGCCGAGATCTTGCCGCCGCCGCCCGACTGGCCGAAGACGGTGACGTTGCCGGGATCGCCGCCGAAGCGGGCGATGTTGGCCTTCACCCATTGGAGCGCCAGGACGATGTCCTGCTGCCCGGCCAGTCCGGAGCCGGCGTAGGCGGGCCCGGCCTCGGGGCCGAGGTTCAGGTAGCCGAAGACGTTCAGCCGGTGGTTCAGGCTGACCACCACCACGTCCTCGTTCGCCGCCAGGCCGGCGCCGTCGTAGTATTTGTCGTTGGCGCTCCCGAACGAGAAGCCGCCGCCGTGCAGCCAGACCATCACCGGCCGCTTGCCGGCGCCCGCCTTCGGCGTCCAGACGTTCAGGACCAGGCAGTCCTCGCTGATCGGCGCGTCCGAGAAGCTGATCAGCGGCGACGCCGGCAGCTTCGGCTGCGGGCACCGGGGCCCCATCCTGTCCGCCGCCCGCACGCCCGCCCAGGCCGCCGGCGGCTTCGGCGGCAGGAAGCGGTTCGCCCCGCCGGTGTCGGCGCCGTAGGGCAGGCCCAGGAAAGCGGCCACGCCCGCCCGCTCGACCCCCTGAACCTTGCCGTAGGTCGTGCCCACGACCGGCGCCGCCGCGGCCGCCACCGGGATCGTCAGCGCCGCGAGCGCCATCGCAAGGCGTCGGTGAAGCTTGGCCATGAACACGCTCCGTTCGCGGCGGACACTAGGCGAGCCCAGGCCCGAACCACAGCCGATGCGTTTGCTGAACGGAACGTGCAGTGTGCCGGCCGGATATCGCGAGGACGAGTGGCGGTGCGGGCGGTCAGTGAGGCGCTGGTTGGGCCGCTCGTTTCCGGCGCATCGCCGCACCCGCGAGGCCGAAGCCGCCGAGCATCAGCGCCCACGCAGCCGGCTCGGGCGCCGCGCCGCGCGGGCCGCCCGTCAGGCGGAAGTTGTCGACCTGGACGGTGAAGAAGTCGTTCCGCCCGAACACCTCGACATCGGCGGTCGTGCCGACGGCGACGAAATCGAAGCCGTAGGTGGCGAAGCCGTTGTTGAAGTTGATGAGGCTGACCTTCTTGACCCCGTCGGCGTAGACGGCCAGCGCGTTCGGGAAGATGGCGTGGCTGTTGCCCTCGAAGGTCACCGTGTAGCTGGCGCCGCCCGTCAGGCCCGTGAGCGTCTGTGCGAGCCGCGCCTGCCTGTGCAGGGGGTCGAAGGGGTCCATGCACGGCTCGTCGGAACACGATGTCGCCGCCGAAAAGCTTCCATCCGACCCGCCGAGGTCGGAGAACCAATGCTGCGCCGTCCAGCCGGTGAGGCCGTCCTCGAAACTCCCGTTCACGAAGCCGGCGGCGGATGCGCCGCCCGCGGTCAGCGCGCCGGCCGCCGCCACGGCCGCAGCAAGGCTGAGCAGATGGTTCGTCTTCATCGTGGATATCCCCTGCTTGGCCTCGTCACACCGGGCCGATGTCGATGGCCGGCTTCTAGGGCCGGCCGGCCCGACCCGGCAGTTGCTGCAGAGGGCGCCGACATGCGCAACCGTTGCAGACGGGGTTGCACGGCCCGTCGCGGGGGGCCGGGTTTCGGCTTCGGCCAGTGACGGGAGGCTCACCGGATGTCGCGATGGTGGCGGTGCGGCCTGGCAGAGGTCGGTGGGGCTCCACTCAGCAGCCGGCTCAGTCCTCGGGCCGGATGGTCTTGATGTCGCGGCCGGCGGCCCAGGCGTGCAGGTCCTCGCGCTTGAGGGCGGCGGCCATCAGGTCCGGGAACTGGTCTGGCGTGCAGGCGAAGACCGGCACGCCCAAGGCCGCGACCTGCGCCGACAGTTTCGGGTCATACGCGGGCCGGCCCTCGTCGCTGAGCGCCAGGAGCACGATCACGTTCACGCCGGCGATGAGCAGGCGCCCAAGCCGCGCCACCAGCGCCTCGGCGTTACCGCCTTCGTAGAGGTCGGTGATCAGGATCAGGTGCGACTTCGCCGGGTGCTCGATCTTTCCTTGGCAATAGGCGACGGCCTGGTTGATGTCGGTGCCGCCGCCCAACTGAACGCCGAACAGCACCTCCACCGGATCGGCCAGCTCGTCGGTCAGGTCGAGGATCGCCGTGTCGAAGCAGACGAGCTGGGTCTTAACCGCCGGCAACGACGCCATCACCGCCGCGAAGATCGACGCATAGACCACCGACGGCGCCATCGAGCCCGACTGGTCTACGCAGAGCACCACCTCGTCGAGGTCCACCAGCCGGCGCTGCCGCCGCATGAAGCCGACCAGCCGCTCCGGGACGATGGAGGCGTGCTCGGGCTGGTAGTGCCGAAGGTTGGCCTGGATGGTCCGCGGCCAGTCGATGTCGGAGAAGCGTGGCCGGCCGGTGCGCCGCCGCCGGTCGACCGCGCCGCGCACGGCCTCCGCGGTCCGCTGCTCCAGGCGCGCCATCAGCTCGGCCACGACCTTGGCGATGACCTCGCGGGCGACCTCCTTGGTCTTGGCCGGCATCACGCCGCGCAGGCTGACCAGGGTGGCGATCAGGTTCACGTCCGCTTCCACCGCGGCCAGGAATTCCGGCTCGAGTAGCATCTGGTGCAGGCCCAGCCGGTCGAAGGCGTCCTTCTGCACGATCTGCACGACCGGGGCCGGGAAGAACTCGCGCAGGTCGCCCAGCCAGCGCGCGACGCTGGGCGCCGAGCGGCCCAGGCCCCCGCGGCCCCCGCCCCGGCCGCCCGACTTGCCGCCCGCCGCGTCGCCCTCGCCGTAGAGCATGGTGAGCGCGTTGGAGAGCCGGCGGTCCTCCTCGCCCAGGGCGTCGTCGTCGCCGCCCACGACCAGCCGCCAGCGCCGCTCGGCCTCGTCATCCATCGGAGGGCCTCCTGGTCAGGATTTCGGTGAGGCGGGCCAAATGCGCGGGCCACACGGCCGCCGCGTCGTCGGCCAGCCGCAGGCCAGCCAGCCCCGGCGCTTCGCGGCCGAGCAACGCGTCGAGCAGCCGTCGGCGCTGCATGCGGTCGAGGTCGGAGAGCGCGCGCCGGAACAGCGGCAGGTAGGCGGTGAAGGGCTCGGGCTCGAGGCTCTGGATCCAGGCGTCGACAGCCTTGCGCAGACCGCCGTCGTGGATCAGCCGCTCGCCGCCGCCCTCGAAGAAGCCTTCGAAGAACCCGGCCGCGGCCTCGGCGGTGCGGCCGGGCGACAGCATGCGGCCCAAGAGCTCGGCGGCGGCGTTCGGCGTCATCGCCTCGGCC
>Ga0307511_10006889_pt1 | contig 11458 bp, 6 predicted proteins | sample 13_EM_MG_FD_200266 | JGI IMG/M metagenome (GOLD analysis project Ga0307511, IMG submission 200266) | Populus trichocarpa ectomycorrhiza microbial communities from riparian zone in the Pacific Northwest, United States - 13_EM | ecosystem: Host-associated > Plants > Roots > Unclassified | place...
ATCAACTTGTGCGAAAACTAAATACTACAATGTGCTTTTGTCATTTTATCCTTATCTTTAAGATAATGATAATTATCCGCTTTCAAATTTAATTTTTAATCAAATTTAAACTTCAAAGAAAAAAATGATTTTGATTAAAACTTTGTTTCTTATACATGATGTGACTCTTGTAGTATAAATACAGATCTTGATCGGTGTATGCACAAAAAAAAGAAGAGGAGGCCATTACAAGAAACCCCAGACAATCCATTACGGAAAAAAAAAACCTAAGAGCACATCACTCGGAAAAAAAAAAAAAAAAAAAACAATAACATCATTGTGCATAACCAGCTCATCCTCACAAAAACGAAGCTTGGTGTTTCACCTTCTCCTTCCTGCCATCTTCACCCACAGACCAAGCTCAAGTCAACAACTCCTCTCAGCAGCAACAGCAGAGTTCGTTACTCCCAGTCACGGTAACAGTAAAGTTTAATCATCATGGTCATAGCAGCAGCGTTGCTTCCTTTTCTGCAACCTAGCAGCGGCGTGCATATCCTTTAAGCAGCACTACCAGCCGCCAACTCCACCTCACAACACAAGCCTCCTATATATCTCCCTGGGATTGAAGACCGTTTTGTTTTCTGCATTTTCTGTTAAACCAAGAGCAACCATAAAGCCATCCCTTAACCATAACAGAGTTTGTTTCTTCACCAGCAGTGGAGTTCCTCCTTCTTAATTAGCCGTCACCACCAGCACACAACCATCACCAACCTCAGCCACCGTAGGCGTGCAAGCTGGCAGCAATAGAGAGGTACTTTCATCTCGGCCATAGGTCACTCCTCCTTTCCTCCTCACTAAAAACACTAGACACCTCCATCAGCTACACTCTTGCTCCCCCAGCAGCAACCTTCTTTTAATGAACCGTGACAGTCACCACCGAGAAGATCTTCATCTAGCGAGCAGCTCTGCACCAGACATGAACCGCAACAAGCTGCAACAGGCAACCCTCTCTCCCCGCCGTGCTCATCCAGCCAGCGTCCATTAGCTCTGTCGTGAGAAGCTCTTCTCCACCGGAGTCAGCTTCCTCTCTTCTTCCCGGGACCGCAGCTCCAGTTCGGCAACTCCAGGTGAGTCTCTTCCCCACTTTGCAAATTCAACTCTTTGATATAGTGCGAAGGTAATTATAATTACGTTCGCACTATATATAGCATGCATGAATAATTCAAGCATGCATGCATAGTGGCCAAACTGGGTTATTGGTTTGGGCTAAACCCGGTTGGGCCTGTATAGCTGGGTTAGATCCAACCCCCGAAAAAAACTGTTTCTTCTTTATTTAAATTCAAATTTTGCGGATTTATTCACTGGCAGCAGGGTCAGGAACACCGTACTTTGTGGATTGCACAATATTTACCAACGCCAGAGTTAAAAATATTCATAGGTGAATATTTACTAACGTCAGAATCGGAAATATTATAGGATGACCTTAAAAATAGAACAAAGACAAACTCTTAGTAATTTAAGACAAAACCAGTAATGCAATTTGCTTCAGGTTGGACGTTTAAGGGGTGATATTATCTTCCATTTCACGTAATCAGTCTCATACCATATAATTTTTGGTGACCATTTAGGGTTACTAGTGAACATAGTACTAGGTGACAACTTTTTAAACAAGATATTTTTCCTCCAAAGAACAAGATGTCAGATATTTGTTCTTTTTCCAAGAGATTTATTTTTAATCGGTCGTCACGATGTCCGGGTGTACAATAGTATAACTATTTTACACCAAGTGACATAAACAAAATATATGAACTAATTACATACAATATTAATTGAATAAAACTAAAATAGATTTAATGTCATATTACAACCCCAATAAAAGAGATTAATAATTAAGTTACGAAACATCCTTAATGTTGATTTCATTTATATTACAGAAGGTATTCAATTTATTAAAAAATTACATCATCATCACCTAACCAAAAGAAATGCTAGGTAAGGTCTATTGTTCTATCTGAGTCAGTAATAACCCTAAAAATAATTTATTTTTATAATATTAGAGTATATTGCAATAAATACATATTAAACACACATATATCATTGATATAAGCAAAACTAATTTCACCAACTTTTTAGTAAATACATCAATCTATGTCATATTCCAATTTAGTACATTTCACTCAATTCTTAATGAACTTTTATTTCATCATAGTGCTTATTTAATTATAGCAATCACATTATGAAAAATTCTTATTCCCAATATGTTAATTCATGCCACAATTTGGTTCATCAAACACATCTAATTTGTATGATTGTGTGTGTATGTGTATCACGACCATATTTGGTTCACACCAGTGTTTTAATTCATAATATGTTTAAATTATGTCACTTTTCATCTCCCAAACATATTTATGTCCTTTCGGCTTCCAAAATACTCAATTTATTCTAACCAAACACTCATGTTCTCTTACCACGTGATTTGCTATTTTAACCTTTTGAACGATTATTTGTCTAGTTTAATCTCTCGTAGTCCATACTTATCATCACTAGGTTTCATCGTTTCAATTTCTTTTTTAACCCAAGTTATGATCCTTCATACTATTTTTGACTCTTTTCCGAAAAGACTTAAGGCTTGCACTTTACCTTGACTTATTATTTCTAATGGAAACTTTCCTAACTTAGTGAGATTTCGATTGAGTTTCTTTTATCCAAAAATCTATCTAAATGTTGTCTTGCCATTTCCTATACCAAACATTTTATAAAATTCCAACGTCATTATCACACGAGTAATTTCATATAATAACCTTATTTTTTATCGCATTTCAGATAATTTGCCAAACATGAATCATTGAAAATCCTAGAAATATTATTATTTTTATTTATCCACAAACGTTCTAAACAATTTCATGGTTCAACCATCCCAAATAATTTCATGGTTCAACCATCCTGGACCTTTATTATATCACAATTCAAGAATAGAATTCAACAAAACATTTATGGCATGAACTCAATCACAAATTCTTATTAATCCAACACTCAATGCCATAAGCATAATTTACCACTTCTATTTAACAGTTGGGTTTCACCCAAGATTTTGTTAACAATTCAACCAGTCGGTCATCAGGCAATAACAACTCCATACAAATCCATTTAAACTGAATTACATATTCCATTCATCAAATAAATTGATGCCACTAGTCCATTTTCAGGCACTAGTCTCATTACTAGGTAACTAGTTCAACAACATAGCCCATTATTGGGCACTAGCCCTATTACCAAATAACTAGTTTCGCAACATAGCCCATCATCGGGCAATAGCTCTATTATCGGGTAACTAGTTCCACAACATAGTCCATCACCAGGCACTAGACCCATTTTCGAGTAACCAGTTCTATAACATAGCCTATCACCAGGCAATAGCCTCATTTTCAGGTAACTAATTCCATAACATAGCCCATCACCGGGCACTAGCCCTATTGCTGGGTAACTAGTTCCACAACATAGCTCATCACCGGGTATGAATCTCACAATAATATCCATTTATCGGCCGACTGGCTTTCTAACATGTTGTTATTTTATTGTTCTCGTCAACCATATATTTCTGACATTGACTTTTTCTTTCTCGATGTCATGGTCAAACACGAATTACACGTGATTATTGCTGTTATGATCGATAATAGTTCTTATATAGAATTTTTTATCATTATGGTCAAATACAAATTAAACATGATTATCACCGTTACGATTGATAATAGTTCATACATAAAAATTTATGTTGTTGTGGTTGAAAGTCAATTATAAGTAATTTACCGTTGTTACGGTCAATCACAATTTATAACATACCATTAGTTTTTCACCTATGCATTTAATTACAACACATACCAATTTATGTGTTGAAGGCATACGCCTTTAATTAATAATACAAATACACAACACAATCAACTAACCATCATAAATTTAACAAATTCCAAACTACGTTTAATTAGATAAATAGAGTAAATCTCTTATCTTAACTTTTACTGTCCAAGTTCTCAAGAAGTTGAGTCTTGTCGTGCCTGCTTCTCCTACAATTCCACATAACAATTATTATCACTCACATATTCCAATTTGAATTTCATCAGTATTATTTTCCATACAACACATCCAAACAAGTTCGCAACCAATTTATATTATACATTTACACATAATTCCTTAATCCTCTACATATAACCATTCCAATAATTATCTTTTCACTCATACATACAATTTTCTTGACATGCCTTACAATATGTTTTATAATTTATGCTTTGAAATATTTAACATTTATAGAAATTTAATAAATTCTTTGAAATGTTAGCTTAAAAGACTTGAATTTAAAAAGTTAAAAACAAAGTGACCGTTTTTAATCACTAAGTGATATTTAATTTTAGATAATAAAAATCAAACAAATTTTGCAAAATTCTCTATTTATAATAACGTTTGGTGAGATATTTTCAATATCATCACATGCATGGTCAGATGTTTTTTTTTTTTTTTGTAAAATTAAGTTACTAATCACAAATAATAAGTAAAAGGTGTTTTTTTATATATAAATGATATTAAATTCTTGAATTCTATGTCACTTAAAGTTGGCTTGAATAAAATGGATTAATGACATGTTTTGTATCTCTATTTATATTTATCTATAAAATTTGTTTTTATATAATTTTTTAGTATAAATAGCTTAATCTATCAATTATGTCAATTTAAATAGAAAATTTTAAAGAATTAGATATTAAATATGAATATAATAAATATTATAGATATAATTAAGAAATTAATGATATATTAAAGACTTGAGTAATTATAAAACAATAAAATAATAAATTGAGTCATAAATCATTTTTTTAATGGATTATAGCCTTTTATTTTTGTTATTGGTGTGACACGAGTTTGTATTGTAAGTGACCACTTTATATTTGGAAATGTAAAAAAAAAACACAATTTATACATAAACTAGCATATTAGCACACACTTTACAACGAATCAATAAAATTTTTTATTTTACATGTAAAAAAAAATATAAAGCTTGATTTTAAGTGTCTTGAGTCTGGCTGCGGAGCTAGACCCAATATCTTTGGGTCTGGCAGCAGAACCAGACCCAATAGCATTGGGTCTGTGGCCAAACTAGAGTCAATATTTTTGGGTCTAGCTCCTTAGGTCTGTCATCACATCAAAATAATACAAAAACATAAAAAATATTAATTTGAAGTAAAAATAAAAAAAAAATTCTTTTTAAAAGCATTTTTGAAACGCAAAAACAAACATGTTTTAAAAGAAAATTCAACCCAACCTCAAATGACAAAAAATTATCATCACCTAACTTTTATACAATTTAAAAAAAGTCATATCAATTTATTTTCTCTTTACAATATAAAAAAAGTTCAATAAGAGAAAAGAAAAAAAATTGGAAATATCTTAAAAGAAAAAAATTAAAGGAAAAGAAATTAGTTGCCGGTGTATTGAGCACTTCTATGCTATGCGCTATTCATGGTGCTACTGTAGAAAATGTTTTATTTGAAGATGGTGATGGTATAAATACATTCCGTGCTTTTAACCCATCTCAAACATTTTGACATTTAAAAAAAAAATTTTGACCCGCTGCGGAGCGTGGGCTAATATGCTAGCTATTATATTATTACTTAATGGTTATTTTTTAAAATAGTTTTTTTAAAAATATATATTGAGATAATATTTTTTTTATTTTTTAACATTGATTTTTTATATCATCACATCAAAATAATACACAAATATAAAAAAATATTAATTTGAATTAAAAAAATAAAATAAAAATTCAATTTTTTTAAAGCATTTTTAACGCAAAAACAGACATGCTTTAATAAGAAAATTCGACCCAACCTGAAATGAAAAAAAAAATTATCATTACCCAACTTTTGTATAATATAAAAAAAAGTTCTATCAATTTATTTTCTTTTTATTGTATGAAAAAAATGAAATGAGTGAAAAGAAAAGAAAATCTAAAAAGACAAAAAAAATGGAAATATCTAGCGGCCCAACCAGACCCAACAATATTTTTTGACTAATAAACAGAAAAGACAATGCATTCTAGATGCTAAAGTATCGTCCATAGTGTAAATACTATATTTATAGTGTGGTCAAAAATGCATCGAGTTAATGTTTACAGAAAATATATAGTGTTTTTTTTATATTTTTTAAAGTATAGTATAATATGATAATCAAAATAATATTTCAAAAAATAAAAGTAAATGAAAAATGTTATTAAAGGAAATCAAACAAAAAATGAAATAAATTAACATTTATAAAATCCAAAAACTAATAAATTTTCTTTTAATCACAACCATTGATTAGCACCGGCTAAAACATAACATCATGCTGTTGTGACCAGCTTCCATAACCCACCACCTCACATCACGTTGACACCACCCTAGACACCATAGTTCCCACACGAATCGCAAATCATTCCATTGTGAACCACCCAAGACCACGCCACCATTACCAACCATGATATAAGACTTGGCCTTATATAGCCTAAATCACAATTTCTAACCAGCTCTGTAAGCACTTTCCCTGTTGCATGAAAGGTTTTCGACAATTTGTCCCAATAAAACACACAATTAAAAAGAAGACATCTCTCTCTCTCTCTCTCTCACAAAAAAAAACAGCAGAAAACTTGAGTTGAATTTGCTACTAATAAATCAAGCTCTGAATGTGGTCATCAGCTATGATGGTTCGGTGAATTAATGATAATAATAATAATGTTGGGTATAGCAGCTTCAATAAGAGGAGGCGTGGGCATTGGTCGCCGGCTTAGCTTCGCTATCAGAAAGTGTGTTTTCTTCTCTTCTCTTCTCTTCTCTTCTCCTCTCCTTTGCATTATGTTTTTTCTTTAATAATTATGTTTTTTTTTGTTCTCTGTGACTGCCATTTATTTATGCAGGGAATCTTTAACTTGGTACCGTAATCTACTAATTCAAAACCAGTCGGACAGTTTTAATCACACACCATCTGTTGTATGCTGTTTTTTATGGGCACAAAGACCTGGTGTTGTTCTTGAAAATTTTGCAAGGCATATGAGCACTGCATCATTGGAGCTGAGGACAGACAATGATTTTGTTAGATTTTCGATTACTAAAGATGGGTATTCAGCAAAAGAGAAGAAAAGTATGAAAAAGGTGCCCAGATATGTTAAAATGTCTAAAAAGGCGAAACTTAATGAACTCCGGTTCTATCGCCTCAAGGCCAAAAAGAAAATGAATTCTCCTAATCCTGAAGTTAGGATTAGATATAAACTTGAAAAGGTTGGACCATTTTTTTATTTTACTTTTTTTCAAGCTGGGCTTGCATGTTCTTAAATTTTGTTTTTTGGCTCAGGCCAAAAGGAAGGAAGCATGGTTGATTGAAAAGCTCAGGAAACTTGAAGTCCCCAAAACCCCAGGTGAAGCATATGATCCTGAAATATTAACAGAAGAGGAGAAGCATTACCTCAAGCGTACTGGCGAGAAGAAGAAAAACTACGTTCCAGTTGGCCGACGAGGGGTTTTTGGAGGCGTTGTTCTCAATATGCATCTTCATTGGAAGAAGCACGAAACCGTCAAGGTTACTTGCAAACCTTGCAAGCCAGGCCAAATTGATGAATATGCTGAAGAGCTTGCTCGACTTAGCAAAGGGATCGCTATTGACATAAGACCTGACAACACCATTATTTTCTACAGGGGAAAGAACTATGTGCAGCCAAAAATCATGTCCCCTCCAGATACCCTATCTAAAGATAAAGTGAGTTTGCCTAGTTTTTTTTTTTTTTACCTTTGAAATATCAGTTGAATTAGCATATTGTTTCAATTGAAAATATAGCTCAGAGTGAAGTTCCCGAAATCCACCCCAATTTCCCAGGTTCACTACCGTGGCTGTTTTTATGAACTTGGAACAGGTTTTTTTTTTCCTCTTCTTTTCTGCTGGTTTCGCTAAATGCCTTCTTGATAAATACATATTTTCAGGACTGTTCATTGCTTAAATAGTTTCAATATTCTGGTAGGATATGAACTTCAAAAATTTTGTGGAGGAGCTAATAGTTCGAAGCTTCAGTTTTCTAAATTTTTTGTTTGATAGGAAAGCAATAATAGATCACTAACTTTCTTGTGAATTTTTTTCTGTTAATGGGCACATTTTATGCCTAAAAGATATTGGTAGAAGATTGTCCACTCTGGTTTTTATTCCTGAGGGACTTTTGTTGTACAGCTATGTTGCTATAATTTCTTATCTTTTTTTCTGTTTTAGAGCTCAATGTTTTCTCTGCATCTTGCTCTCTTTTTCTTTCTTTCTGGTTCAGTATTTTCAACGACTCACTGAAATTGAAAACTATTTGGTAGACGAGGACACAGTTTGCAATCTTCAAGGTGTGAGGGGATTATGGGTTGGCAAGCTAGTACTCTTACCAGGCTTTTTCTCTTGATGTTGTTATGGAAATACTAGTCTTTGTAGTCATGTGAAGGTAAGCGTGGGAGGATTCGATTTTCAGAAGTTTGCCAACAACTCAAATTTCAGAAGGTTGTAGTTTGCATTAGGTGAGACTTTTAAAAGGTTTTGGCTTATTATGGTGGGATAGACTGATGCAACTGTCATTCTCTTACGAGGAAAGTATTTTCAGCTCTGACACAACATTTCCTGAGGAAATACTAGTCTTTGTAGGCATGCGGCGGTGAAGGTGAGCATGGGAGGATTCGGTTTTCAGAAGGTTGCAAACAACTGAAATTTCAGAAGGTTGTAGGTTGCATTAGGTGAGACTTTTAAAAGGTTTTGGCTTATTATGGTGGGATAGACTGATGCAATTGTCATTCTCTTATGGGGAAAGTATTTTCAGCTTTGACACAACATTTCCTGAGGAAATACTAGTCTTTGTAGGCATGTGGTGAAGGTTAGTGTGGGAGGATTTGATTTTCAGAAGGTTGCAAACAATTCAAATTTCAGAAGGTTGTAGTTTGCATTAGGTGAGACTTTTAAAAGGTTTTGGCTTATTATGGTGGGATAGACTGATGCAACTGTCATTCTCTTATGGGGAAAGTATTTTCAGCGTTCACACAACATTTCCCGAGGAACGTCTCATCAGGGCTTTGCCTTTTCATTCTTTTTGGTTTTTTTTGCCCCAAAATCTCAATGAACCGGGAGGAATCAAGTTTTTGTTATTTTGAATGGTTTGGATAACTGAACAGCACTTGAATGGCTTAATCTGTTATAGTGATCCAAGCATAGGAAGTGAATTGATGAAAATTCTTGATCCCTTGCCAAGGGGAAAAGGCCTGTGCTGTAGGTGGCAGCATATTATTTGGTCAGGTTATTTTGTTAGTAGCGACAACACATTTGACATAGCATCATTGTGTATTTAGGAGGTCGTTCCTTGAAAGGGAATTTAGTGTATAGTTCATGTATGGTTTTTGAATCATCTGGAATTTTGTATTTGACTAAATCTCTTTGTTTAAAAATTCTCGAAGATAGTCTATAAGCCAACCATTTAGTTTTATATTTTTTTAATTTTTTTTTCTGGAAAATATGTACTGTTGGCCATCGGAAATCACGGTTAATTTTAACTCATCTTCTTAATAAAGTTAGCAATGTCTTTTTTCATGGTTACATGAATCAATTCTTGGTAATAAAGATTATTTGTTGGCTTGTTGACCACCCATTAATCCTGTGCAGTGAAGGTCTAGGTATTACTTTATCTTGTTAATACTCAATTACTGGCGTTATAGTGGTTTTCCTTTTGAAAATTGCAGGCCCTGGAAAAATATAGGTACGAGCAGTCACTTGAGCATACAAGTCAGTTCATTGAGAAATTGGAGAAAGAGCTTGAAAATTATCAGGAGCATGTTGTTCGTTACAAGAATAGGAAAGAAGCTGCAGTAGACAGTACGATTGCTGATGTATGAAAACAAAGATCTGATAATCTTTTGAAAGTTTTCTGGAGTCAAAGAACTTATGTCAAAGAAAAAAGAAAGACTAATATGTGCAAACCAAATAAATGAAAAACTGCAATAGGAGCCCTTTTGGTTGACAAAGGCTTTTGTTCATGATATTTGTCGTTTTAGAGATGCCTATTTCTTTGTTTTGCAGGATGGACTCTCTCAAATAACAAATCAAAGTTGACTGTTTTACATTAAGGGGATGGCTCCTTCTGCTGATTACGAGACGGAATTTTGCTTCATGGAACAGATCAGACATGGTAAAGATTTCATCAACTTACTTGAGCAGGTAGAGCTTTTCATTATAAAAACCATTTGTATATCTTTTCTATGCAAGATTGGGTGCTTCTCTACCATCATTGAAGTCCTCTTATCAGCTCTGTTATCTCCTTTTCATTTCCGATCAAAAGGGGATTGATTCAATGATACTGCCATCTATATTCATGTTCTTGTTTTCTGGAATTTAACTTGGTAGGCATCTATGAACCATGAAGTTTGGCCCTCATTTCTGTTTTTATATTTTGTTTGATGTCTATGGTAGCTGGTTTTTCTTCAGTTTTCTTCCTTGTATAATTTCTGATAGTTGGTTTTTTAAGGATTTTGACATGCCCATTAATCTTTTTTGTAAATCAGAAACAAAAAATAGAAGATGACCAACTGTAATGCAAATTTGAGAGGAGCAGATGAGAAAGAGAGTAGCTGTACAAAACGAGCATCCTTTTTAAGAGAGTAGCTTACCGTAATTTCTCCCATGTTCAGTAAGCCAGTAACGTTAGAGGACCCCTAATTTATCTACTGGGTACTTTCATTTCCCCCATTTTTATTTTAAAGGGAAAAATCTCAATTTAGTGCCTAATTTTGAGTGACAAAACAGGTTCCTAATGTTCCAGACATTTGTCTACTGGGTACTTTCATTAGATCAGTGTTTGTTTTTTTGTTGCTATAAAACGCCGATGTCTGAAACATTTTAGATATAGCTGCTAAAATGTTTAGTTTTAGGACTGAATTGAGAATTGGATAATATGTTAGAGACTAATTTGAAATTTCACCTATTTTTCATCAAACGGTGGAGGAGCTGACTTGCATATGTGAACTAGCTAGACCCAACAAAATATTATAATAAGAAAAACACACTAAAAATTTCGTTCCATTTTTTTTTTATTAACGTGAATGTCCGGGTCAGTTTGCATGTACCTCGACTAATTTTATGAACCCTAAAGTTAATGACCATGTAAATCTTTAATGATTTTGGCCTTGAGGTTTGTGGAACTCGAATTAGTAACCTTTAAAGAGTAAATCTAGAGTCTGACCAGTTGAGTTATATTTCTTAGACTTAATTTGATTCCATCTTAAAATCAGCAGTATTTGTGATCTTTTTGTAGTCATGCTTGGCATTTCTATGAAAAATCATCTTTAGCATTCTATAGATTAATTCATTTTATTAAAAAATTCACGCTTGGCATTTCTATGTAAAATCATCTTTAGCGTTATATAGATTAATTCATTTTATTGAAAAATTATATATCAGC
>Ga0307511_10006890_pt1 | contig 11458 bp, 9 predicted proteins | sample 13_EM_MG_FD_200266 | JGI IMG/M metagenome (GOLD analysis project Ga0307511, IMG submission 200266) | Populus trichocarpa ectomycorrhiza microbial communities from riparian zone in the Pacific Northwest, United States - 13_EM | ecosystem: Host-associated > Plants > Roots > Unclassified | place...
ACTTCCTCACCGCCATCCTCTCCCACAAGGATGATCTCGCCACCTTCCTCACCACCGAAATGGGCCGTCCAACCCGCTACGCCGTCTCAGAAATCGAAACAATGGTTAAACGAGGCGAGCACCTCCTTTCCCTCTCCACCTCCGCTCTCTCCGACGTCCCCGGTGTGCCACAACCCGGGTTCAAAAGATTCATTCGCAAAGAACCCGTCGGTGTGATGCTCATCATCTTTGCCTGGAACTACCCCTACCTTATCCTCGTCAACTCCCTCATCCCCGCTATTCTCGCCGGAAACACAGTTATCCTCAAAGGCTCCCCACAGACTCCTAGCGTAGTAGAGAAGGTAGCCAAAATCTTCAACGAAGTCGGGTTACCTGAGAATGTTCTCCAATACGTCCACTGCGGAGACGCAGCGGTAATGGAGCAGCTCATCCAATCCCCCGAAATCAGCCTCGTTGCCTTCACTGGTTCCCACGTGGGAGGAATCGCGGTACAGAAAGCTGCTAGTGGGAGGACTATACCCGTTACGCTTGAGCTTGGGGGGAATGACCCTGCATATGTACGGGGGGATGTAGATCTTGCATGGGCGGCGGAGGAGATTGTGGAAGGAGCGGTGTTTAATTCGGGACAGAGCTGCTGCGCGATTGAACGTGTTTATGTACATGAATTGATTTATGAGGAGTTTTGTCGGAAGGTGGTGGAAGTCGTCAGTAGGTATAAACTCGGTGATCCAAGGGACCCTGAAACATTAATTGGCCCGGTTATCTCTGTTGCTGCAGCTTCACGCATAAGAGCAGATGTACAAGATGCATTGTCAAAGGGTGCAAAGCGTCTCACCCCCGAAGTACTCTTTGCGGCCGGTGAATCCCTCGCCCCGACGTTTGTCGGTATCCAGATTCTCAAGGACTGCAACCACTCCATGAACATCATGACCACCGAGACCTTCGGCCCCACGATCCCAATCATGTCCGTCTCTAGTGACGAGGAGGCAATTGAATTAATGAATGACTCAAACCTCGGCTTGACTGCGTCTATATGGACAAAAGACGTCGCCAAGGGAGAGGAGCTCGTGGAGAAGGTAGAGGCAGGGACGGTATTTGTGAATAGGTGTGACTACCCAAGCCCGGATTTGGCGTGGACGGGGTGGAAGGATAGTGGTAGGGGAGTGATGTTGGGAAGGGGTGGGTTTGAGGCGTTTGTAAAGAGCAGAAGCTTTCATTTGAAGGATTACCCAGTGGGGAAGTAGTAGTTGGAAAGATATTGATGAGATGGGGATGCTAGAGTTTCTTTATTGATGGAGCAGGAGGGTGAGTTTGTTTATATTATATTTGCTTAGGGCTTGGTGTTATAACTGTGCGGAATTATATTAGTATATATCAAATCAAGCCTCAGGTTATGAGTTCACTGTCACATCTCGACCCTAAACTATGTCGCATCCTCACATTATACATCTAGATATATCGGTACGCATAGATAAGGTAGACCTAGCTGAACTTGCCTTCTCGCATTTACATACACGCTGACCCCTTGTTACCATTGCAAGTGAACCTTTCCTCCTTCTACCCTTTCTTTCCTTTTTCACTCTCACATGGATTCTGCTCTACCTGAGGGGGCTACTTTATATCTAGATCCGGTACTACAATTCACGATGGGTATAATACTGCTGCTCCATGGCTCAATTCCACTGCCTTTGGCGGGGGCACTAAAGCTAGTTCGAGAAATTTAGAGGGGAACTGAAGGTTCTGGATCCGCATGTTCTGTGTTATATGATGAAGAAATGTGCAACTACGAGGAAAGAATCGAGTTAATTGGTACTACAGCTAGTCGATCCCCTCCCTCCGACAGTAGTACATATGTATATATATACATGTAAAAAAAATTGTGATGGTGGAAACTGAACACTCTGTATTAGGAGAATCCTGAGGGTACTGGCTGGCTGGTGGGGTGGTGGTTCTGTTCTGTTCTATATAGAGAATGTTATTGGAGATATTACAAGATTTCCTCATCCAAAAACATTACTGTACTTCCAGAGGTCTTTACCTATACTAACCAACGTGTATAGTAAACCGTGACTTCTAAGATCTACAGTATGCCAGATCTTTCATGCATGAAATTGAAAGATCGATAAATCAAACTGAACCACAATAAAGTTTGCAATAGAAAAGGTGAGGCACAAGCTAGAAACGACGAGGGCCCCCGGTCTCTCTATTTCCAGTAGTATCGGCAAACTTGACATAAAGCATTCGTAATACCTCTGGCTTGATTATGAATTTGAAGGGGGGACACTCGGGGTTGTGTAAAGAATAAAATCGTTACACAATCAGTGCTAAGATTATAGCTGACACAATTCCTAATGTCACCCCGCTGTGTTTGATCACTTGTCCGAGGGGTGCAGACAGAGAAGAAGAAATAGTAGAAGGGAGCTAGATATGGTTGATATAAACTAATTTCCTGATTCGGTAGCGACGGGATATTAGTCTCGGCGCCCGACCCTAGGGGATATTGAACCGATAACATTTCGTTGCTGGGTGCAATTGGTCGTATACGTAGCCGTCAGGGTTGGCCTCGCTTGCCAGCAGCAGTTTCCTGGAACATTAAATGGTAAATATGAAAGAAAATTAAAGTTATAGACGTGGGTATATATTTCATCGGAACGTGTGAATATACAACCTTAAAACCAAAGCACATGACCAGAACTCAAAATCAGCCACTTAAAACGCAAGGTTAATTCGATTTCCTTCACAAGTACATTGCAAGTATACTTCTGTGCACATGATCCAAAGAAGCTTCGGAGGTTGACGGAAAGGGGGACTGTAGAGGCAGGGATGATGGAAATGGAGGAAGGTTGAACCCCGTATTCAGAAGATAGAGCTAGATATCGATCAATTATTCACCCATTCACAATTCCAATCACTGATAAGCTCCGTAATCTTACAATGATCACCTTTATGTAGATCTCCCAACCCTGGCCTCTACTAGTAAGGACCCGTTGGCAATCACCGGGTGAATATGACATCCTAAGTCATGTCAATCTTGCAATCTCAAAAAGGAACGGAGTAAGGCACGATATAGAAGCTTATGTATCGATCGTGGGGGCAGGTCTAATCGCAAGCATTTATTTATTGGAACACAGCGTGACGGAATACATGACGAGATCATATGTATGAAACCTAAATAAACGCTTCGCAATGTCAAGCTTTGGTAACCGGGAATCAATTGGATTTGATTCCAGTATTGATACGTCCAGGGCTAACTGATCCTAGTCCAGTTGACCCAGATCCCAGGTCTACTTATCGACGTGGAATCTGGGATATCCCTTACTCATGCATATAACAATCTACCAGTAGGTACGTACTCAACACCTCAACACACCGCAGATCGATCTCACTCAACCCATCTAGCGTTAGTACGCCACTCATGGCCACAACTGCAGGGGTCCGGGTGCTCAACCGCTAGATACAGCGGTTGATGGGTCAATGGGATGGACTGGTCAATGGGATGCGAAGAAACTAGAGTATATTAGGATTAAGTGTGCTAAATACAGGTCTTTCCACAGGTGCAGACCGGGTGTCAGGCAGGGATTACAGAATTCATTATTACTTGTGAAGTTGTGAGTTCTACCGATACCGTTGAAGAGATGCACTGATCGTAGGCACATGAGACAGAACATATTACTTGCCAGCCTACCTGAAGCGCAACCAACCCTCATGGGCTAGGGTATCCCATTGACCCATCAATCGCTGTAGATCGAGATAATGGAAATATGTATGAGATATGGCCTTTACGTCTATGACAAATATATATCCTACGATAGGATATGATATGATAACTAGTTGAGGAGGGAGGTTAACTGCAACTGGTCTTGCAACTGCAAAGCGAAAGAAGAGAAGATCACTGGCATGGGGTAATTGCTAATAACGCTTTTTGATCCCCGGGGGCGTTCGTTCGTATTGCCGATTCTTGAGTAAATCCCCGAAGCTCGATGCGGATATTTTAGGGGTTCTCGATCGGGGTGCAAACAATAAACGAAAAATAATACCATGTGGATTGCGAAACAGCGCCATGGGGCCCGGAATGCAATGGGGATATACTCCGTTGGGGACCCAAAGAACGAAGAACGAGTGGACAACATACCTAAAATCATGGCATTAACCTGCGTATACATATACGTATACCTAATATGCCGCGTATACTCGTCCACGTACCCTGACGTCAATTCAATCCCTGCCAAATGCACCCCCAGGATACCCTTCGTTGCATCTTCACTAAGCACCTTATCCTCGCCCCATGCTTACCCTCAAACAACTAGCCCATATTACACCACCACCCCAAACCCCCCACTCCCCCACGCCGCTGCACCTAAGTAGTCCAAAGAATTTCGGAAGAATGCTTAACCCCGAGGCCCACAAGTAGGTCCCAAAAACAACGGTTTGGTAAAACAATTCCCGGCTGGCAACGGTGTTTGGAATGCTAATGCCCTGTCAGCATGCGCGTCGTCTCAAAAGGATATCTGCCCCTCTTGTGCAAACCCTTGTTCAAACCTAGCACCATTCCACTCCTAGTTCTACCCACGCAACCTCACGTATTCTCCTCCCGTCCAGGCATCGGGCTTCCTATCCCCTGGAGAATTAATTAGCATAGTTAACGAGCGTCACGTACGAGCGTCACGTACGACAGTATAAAACGAATCACAGGGCCCCTCATACCGGGCTCTGATGATAATGCACGCAGGAACAGGTATATGCAAACATGATACTAGTAATAGACATGATACTAGTAATAGACATGATCCAGCAATGACAACCACATGAAACACCGATGCAGCCCATTCCATATGACACGATTTAAAGCCCTACCGCCTCGCATAATCAAGCCTTTCCTGGCCCTATGCCCACCTCCGGCCCGTTGCAGATGCTACACCCCCATATTTGAAGTCCGACAAATATCAAGAAACAGCAAAGTCAAACCCTTGTCCATCTGTGTGACCAGAGAACGCCAAAATAGGGGATAATTAAAAAATAAAAAATAATAGAGGTCAGTGTAGCCGGAGAATAGGGACATTCGTAGCTGGCTGATGGAAATGTTTTGCCCAAATTACAACCAGAGCCATAGTATCCCTCCTCCTATCCAAAGAATCCGTACCTGAAAGAAAATATGAAGGAAGAAGGAACTGATAAATATATATGGTAATCCATGCAAGTTTGGGTGCAAGCCTATGATGAACGAAGATCAAACTTCAGCATATCTAACATGAAGGAATAGGCGAACGATAGAAACAGTTAAAAACCATTATGTTGTTTTTTGAGAAGCAATAGCAATTAGATGGCAAGAAAGGGGATGATGTGAAAACCAGGAGAATGAATAGCCATGGATATCATAAAGGAGGAGACCCCGTATATATCAGAAACTCATAAAGGTCATTAATCACCAAAAGCCAGAAGGCCAGGCCCTGGGCTCAGAGTAGACAGAAAAAAATGCTATATGCGGAAAGGCAAAAACAAGATTACCGAATAAGCCGATGTAGATACTTGGCTCGGTGAGTTGCATATGCCGCAATGCAAACAACTACAAATATTGATTTCTTTGCTCAATATGCTGGTTCGGGTTCGGCGCAGGGACGTAATGGGGATGATAAGGGTGACCATTTGAACCATCCGCTACCCCAATCAGCGGATTAACCATTTGTGGTAACCTACTTATTTGCGAATATTGCGGTTGCTGTTGAGGTGGTTGTTGTGTTTGTTGCTGTGGTTGTTGCGTTGGCTGATATTGTGTCTGCAACTGAGGGGTGTGGTGAGTCTGAAACGTCGAGAGCTCTAGTGGAGCTGTTGAAGTAGGTGTTCCAAGCAATGTGGAGCGCATTAAGGTGGCTGGTGGTGCCGGCGGCGTTGGATTCTCCCAACCCCATTTTCCTTTGAGTTCCTTGTGGAGGAAGTCAACTCTCCAACCGGTCTCTCGTTTGATTTTTTGAAATGTTTGTAGCACTTCTTCCTGCTCCTTTCTGATGGTGAGACACTCTGCAGCGATTGCGAGCGACCTTAAAGCTACACTTGCGACACCACTGGGAAGTTTCATAATCCATGTCAATTTCGCATATTTGCCGATGGGCAACTCGTAACGACTTACCGATCTTTCACATGAGCTGTGATGCCACAGATCTGGTGTGCATGCTGCATGGCCATCTCATTCATCTCGGCAGAGTCGCGTGGCAGGGTTGGGTTAATCCCTGCTAGTAAAACCATAGCTGTGTGGAAAAACAAACGCGCAACAATCGTGCATCGCTTTATCAGCCTAGCATTTCAACATATTAGCCAAAGCATCCGAAACCTGGGGCCGAAGGAACTTACCAAACTTCTGGGAATGCAGACTTATGGGTAGTTTGATAAGGGTAAAGATACGCCATCGGATGCATACTTCTCGGAACAGCATCGTTCCAAACAATGCACAGATTATGCAAATTTTTCCACTCCTCATACCTTCGGCGTTGCATCTCGTATGAATCGAGAGGCTGTACGGTGGCTCTGAAGTTTGCGATTTTCGCCAAAATATAAACCATTTTATGTGCCCATTTTTCTTCATTACCACTTAGGCCAGGATCACGCTCTAAGCTCATGTCAAGCTCCCACTTGTCTGGATCCCAGCCGAGGGTCCAGTTGAAATGAAGACAACTCAGAAGCTCCATGCTAACATTTAGCCAGAAGCAAGCTCCCCCCACACCCGCAGAACGGGCGTCCCAACGACAGTTTTGTATTAACGCCCGGGCCCCTGCAATGTGGTTCATCCGCTTTGTCGCCCTTTCTGACATAATTTCGTAGACGTTCAATATCACAGCAGTCGTAGCGCAAATTTCCATATCGCGATTTTCCAAGTCCTGAAGAGCGTTGAGTAGTAACCTGGTTGCTGTGTCATAATAATTTAGTGCCTTGTCTTCTTTATATGCTGGGTTGACGAGTGTCAGGTGACGGGCGCCACATGCCAGGAATGCATTGAGCAGCATTGGCTCTTCAAGGGCAGTGAAGGGTAGTAGGCGGGAAAACTAAAGAAGGCTAATGTTAATGGGAGAATATCCAGAACTTTGAAGAATCAACCCTTACATGTTTCGCCGAGTCCAAGCTATCCATCCAGAGTCCAACTTCTTCCACAAAAACCTGCATGAATAGCGTTTTCTCTTGGCTAACTAGAAAATCCCGTGCAGGTGGCTTTGGAGGCGATCTTGACAAGAGACCATGTGAGTTCATAGTTGTGGAAGTCAATGAAGAGATGTCAGAGGCAGTTGATTGTGCGTAAGAATCGGAGCTCCGATGTTTCTTTGTGTATATATGATCCTCGAAGCCGGCTGTAGCAGATTCCGTAGTTGATAAAGGCAGGAGTGGAAGGATTGAAGGTAGGGTGGGGTGCGGCGACGGCACTGACGCAATAGTCGATGTGCTTGATATACTCTCGGGTGTTCTTCGAGACCTGGGTGAGTTGCTTTCCTGTGAGAAGGCTGCGTAGCGGGCAGCCCCCCCTGCATAATCTGAAGCAATCTCTCGTGATTCATCCTGGAATGATACTACATGGTAGGCAGCGCCTTGTCAGTGTAGTCCAAGCATGGTTGACACGAGTTGCATACCTCGCCACTCGCTTGACCTGGATATCGTTGGTATCGGTTTGACTTGCGTATCAATGAAATTCAGTCGAACTCCTCTTTTGCACGTGCGGCTCGACTTGCGACAATTCTGTGCTGATGTTAGAGAGTTGACACTTCAAAGGAAACTATAGTTGACCAACCTGACACTCCGGCAGACCCTCATCGCATTTCAAATGTCGTTCTCTTGGCTCAAAGTCAGCAATCAGGGTAATTCAAGGCCATTGAAAACTTACCTGCATGTCAAGCTATCACAAGTAGATGGATAAATGTCAGCAAAATTGTACAAATTCAAATACCCGGAAAATCAACAGCTCCTTACCATCCTATAGATTCACATAAAGCTGTCAGATTTGAGATCAAGCAAGAATGAGGAACAATGCCACTTACCGGTTCGCACTCGTTTTGGTCTGTTAGCAACAGCATCGTCTGCCGCCGCCATCCGTTTTACCCCTCGTACTGCTCCTCCAAAGTCTGCTTTGCTAATCAGCTCAACACCTTCGCTCTTGATGGGTCGATCGGCGGTTGCAGTGATGCAGGTTGGCGTGGTATGGTGCTGGGCTGGTGGGAAGTATGAAGCTGCTGTAATTGCGACTGCCAGCGTGACAAATGAGCTCTAGAGCTTTGAGGATTGTGTGAGAGAGAGTTTGAATTAGTGAGCCGAAGAGGAGTGTATTAGTATAATTATTGTATAAAGAATAACGATTTTCTGTGATGTGCCTGGGTTGGTAGGTGTGACACCGGGATAAACCTCCTCAGCTTTTTGACTCTCCGTGCGGATCAGTAATCACTGGATTGGCCTGGCCCACTCGAGTGCAGGACCAACGTTACCAATCTCTTGTTTCTTGCCCCTTCGTCCACAGCTGCACTATGCACCGTGTGATCCAGATATTCCTTACTCTGGAAATTTCGTGCGGTGACGAGCGGAAGCAGAGGTGAATGTGAGATGATTGTTTCACCGGCGTCAGATGTCAATCAAGTGCCTTAAGAAGCTCTGAACCTTTCGCGTAGCTCAGGTACGTTAAGTATGACGCGAATGCCAGCCCCCACTAAAAGCCGCCTTCGACCGACACTAACAAGCGAGTTCTCTAGCAAAAATAGCGGTCCCACCCTATCCAACTATCTTGCCGAAACCCAGAAGCTGGCGGTCCACAGCCTGCCGAGTGGATATATATGGCCGAGGGGAGCCCTTCCACAGCACTGAAAAGGCAAGAGGCTCGTCGACGGCTATAAAAAACTGCCCTGATGCAATATGATGGGTTCAAGTGCAGTGTTGGAACTATTGATGGTTCACTGAGGCGTTGTGCACGGAATTTTTGGACAGACTGTTGGATGACAAGGTGCGATCTGCAGATGCGGGACGTAGATTGTGGAATTAGCAACCTCGCTCGAGAGAAAGAACTACAATTCCGTACTGGAAATTGCTGCCAAACGAGAGTTTGAGAAACGAAAAGGTAATGGCAGATCGATATATGAAGTCGAACAGAATGTTGGTCAGATAGAATAAGGTCGAGCACGACTCAGAGCAGTTACGGTTTCACCACGGTATTAAGTTACCCTTGACGTTCTTTCATCCATTCTCTAGGCCGTATGGAACAGGCCGTATATATATACCTAGTTGAATTTAAAGTTCCTGTCAGGCATACCTAGTCCATGTTTCGTATGCGCTTTATCGATGGGGTGGAACGGCGCTGGCGACGTCGAGGAGGGGGGAAGGAGGTGGGGGCCGATACAGCTCTCGGTCTGAGGCTGCCCATCTGGAACAGTTTGAAAGGACGCTTTCACCTTCTCGGCCACAACGGACGTTGTGTGGTCTAAGCGCTGCTTCCCTGTCTCCGCTCCGTCAACTCAATACCCGCCGGACAAATTCAAATTGACAGGGAATAGTATCGCCAATATTGGTCCGCAAGTAGCAAATCTATGCCAACCTAGTTCCAGGAAACCAAAAAAGAACAAAAAAGGCCGAAGTCGCATCTCGCATTCTAAATTCGAAGTTTCTGACATGAGGTATACGCATAGAGGGAAATAGATTGGTCAAGCACATGCAGATAATCCCGCCGTCAGCCACAGCTCAGCAGGCTCTATCCTCGTCCACTTGCTAAGCAATACACCTTCTAGAGCCACAGACCCTGCCTCGATTTCACCTGTTCACTGCCCAAATCTAGTCGGAAGGGATACCTAATTTGGGGTAGCAGGCTGTGTGTTCTGTATACGGAGTACCTCATCTCAGAGTAGGACTCTTCAACAAATGAATATACAAGGAATTGCCAGCAACGATACAGGGCTGTATCCAAAAGTACTCTGCCTGGCCCATATTCCTCTACGGCTTCCAATTAAAAGCCCCAGGGACAGGAAGCAAGTTAACGAAATCAGCGAGTGGAAATAAGAAAGTTCTACTAGTTGGGATTAACTCCACAAGTACATAACAGCTTTATTGCATAACTTCTCACGTCTCAGATTGTGGCGTGCCAAAGCGATAGCCGTCCTTTCCTTGCGTATTTAGAATCATAAAATAGTTTTCATGAATTCTGTTGCGGCGCGGGCTTGTGTAGCGGGTGGTGTGTCATAATACTGGTGAGCGCTGCCTACTCCGCACGCATGCATAGAGGTATCGACCTAGATCTACTTGATAAACATAGACATCACGTATTTAAACGCATGCTGTGCATACGTTGCACTACTTCAGATATACAGTCGTTGCAGTTGTGCTTCCATTGTGATTCCTTGTAGCTGCAGGTATCAAGCGTTGCTTCCACGCATGAATATCAAAAGTCTCTGAAACCAAGGAACCCTGCATATGTAAGCTGAAGACGATCACACATTAACTTCCCTCGCGACTTTCCTGACTTCACTCACTAGAGTACTTACCTGTATTCTAACACCCCGACTTGCGAACCAACACTCCTTCCCATTCAATTCTTCTATCAGATTCCGGCCAACAGGCCTACGTATCCCTAGAGCCATCTGTTCACAGATAATCGCACGGTACAGCGGGCCTTCAACGGAGCTACAAGCGTGTATGTATCGAACTTCGAAATTAGCTATGCTAGCTCGAGGCTGGAGAGAAGCTTATTTCTCAGATATAGGAGCTATCGCCGAGCATATCTTCATGCTCCGAGCCCCAACCAACCGTTCTACGCCCCAATAGTACACCCCTTTCTGTGCCCCAAACAAACGAGCTCGCGGCAATGGGATCCGGTCGTGAGGACACCTCACATCCACCACCCCTCCCTCTGTATGTGCTACGAGGGCACCTTGCTCAGATCAATGTTGTACACTTCCTCAGGTCGAATTCTCGGCTCCTGACGGGCGATGCAGATGGATGGGTCATCATGTGGAAGATCTCTAGTAGACGACCATTGGTGGTATGGAGGCCACATGAAAACGCAATTCTAGGTCTCAGGGAGTGGGGTGAAGACAGGGTCATTACGTGAGTTCCCCTGTGAGTCTATCACACACAATACCTCTTTTGGCAATTATAGAAGTATACTAACCAATGCTCTCGCCCTAGTCATGGCCGGGATAACAAATTATATGTCTGGAAGCTTGGAACCACAGACGAAAGTGGACTATCTACGGCACTCCCTGTTGAAACGCGGAGCTCTGCAGGTGGTCAATCCCATCGCGCCCCGTGGCTATTACACAGCTTAGACACCAATTCACTGAACTTCTGCAGCTTTGCAATGTGTTATGAACACCGTGATGCATCTGCAAGCTCATTAGCGCCATTAGCGGGGGTTGGGGAGGGTGACAGAAGCTCTGCAGATTCAATATTGATAGCCCTGCCGAGTGCTCTCGACTCTGACTTGGTAAGCAATGCGCAATACACAGGA
>Ga0307511_10006891_pt1 | contig 11457 bp, 9 predicted proteins | sample 13_EM_MG_FD_200266 | JGI IMG/M metagenome (GOLD analysis project Ga0307511, IMG submission 200266) | Populus trichocarpa ectomycorrhiza microbial communities from riparian zone in the Pacific Northwest, United States - 13_EM | ecosystem: Host-associated > Plants > Roots > Unclassified | place...
GGGTCCAGGTGATCGTCACCCGGCTCCGTCGCCAGCTGCCAACGGCGGTCGGTCACCTCGAAGACGGCGTCCAGCCGGTTGGAGGCGTGCTCGTCGGGGGCGAACAGCAACAGGTTGTGGGGGTTCAACTCGACGGCGTCGCGGAGGTACTTGCCCAGCAGTCGGGTGGATTCCGCGGTCACCGTGCCCGGCGCGGGCACCAGGGCGGCGTGGTAGGCGGGATCCGGCAGCCGCAGGTCGCGCTGCACCTGGCCGAGGGTGATGGGTTTCGCGCTGATCCGGTCAGTCCCCAGTGGACGGTGGTCGCGCACCATCGGCACCGGCGAGCCGTCCTGCTCGAACAGCTCCTCCGGCCGGTAGGACTGCATCCACTGCTCAAGACAGGCCAGGTGGTGCGCATCCTCCCGGACCGCCGCGAACGGCACCTGGTGCGAGCGCCAGCTGCCCTCGACCTGCTTGCCGTCGATGTCGTGCGGTCCGGTCCAGCCCTTCGGCGTGCGCAGCACGATCATCGGCCACTTGCGGTCCCGGCTGCCGTAGCCACGGCGAGCCGCGGCCTGGATCTCCTGGATCCCCAGCACGCACTTCTCCAGCGCGTCGGCGTAGCTCTCGTGCACCTCGTCCGGGTCGCTGCCGGCCACCTCGATCGGCCGCCAGCCGTGCCCGATCAGCAACGAGTTCAGCTCGTGGCGCGGCATCCGCGCCAGCAGCGTCGGGTTGGCGATCTTGTAGCCGTTCAGGTGCAGGATCGGCAGGACAGCGCCGTCCCGCTCGGGCGACAGGAAGGCTGTTGCGTGCCAACTGGTTGCCAGCGGACCGGTCTCGGCCTCGCCGTCGCCGATCACACAGGCCGCGATCAGGCCCGGGTTGTCCAGCGCGGCACCGGTGGCGTGCGCCAGGGAGTAGCCCAGCTCGCCGCCCTCGTGGATGGAGCCGGGCAGGTGCGCCGAGGCGTGGCTGGGCACGCCGCCGGGGAAGGAGAACTGCCGGAACAGGCGGCGCATGCCGTCCAGGTCCTGCGAGATCTCCGGGTAGCACTCCGAATACGTGCCCTCCAGCCAGGCCGCCGCGTTCAGGCCGGCCGCGCCGTGACCGGGGCCGGTCACCAGCATCATGTCCAGCTTGTGCAGCATGATCTGGCGGGACAGGTGGGCGTAGGTCAGGGTCAGGCCGGGCACGGTCCCCCAGTGCCCCAGCAGGCGCGGCTTGACGTGCCTGGGCTGCAACGGCTCCCGCAGCAGCGGGTTGTCCAGCAGATAGATCTGTCCGACGGACAGGTAGTTGGCCGCACGCCACCAGGCGTCCAGGCGCTGCACCCAACGCGTCGTCGGCTGCTGCTCGATCGAGCCTGCCGTGATCATCGATGCTCCCGTGGTCGCTGCTCTCGGTTCAGCTCCCACCGTCGCCGATCACCCCGGTCGCGGGCCGCAGGCGGCGGACCCGATCCAGCGGGGTCTTTCGGCCCCGTTCCGATCCGACGACGGTCCCTGTCGCAGGTCAGCGGCATTGGACAGGGTGGAGTCCACACCCGAGGAGGTCCCGATGCCCGCCGCCGCCCCGCTCACCACGGTCCGTCCCGTCGACTCCCACCACACCGAGGTGATCACCGTCGGCACGGACGGCTCGTACTGGGGCGGCATGGCGCTCGACTGGGCCGCCCGGCACGCCTGGCTGCGCGGCGCCGAACTGCACGTCCTGCGCGCCTCCGACGAGCGGCCCGCCGACGTACCCGCCGACCTCGGCCTCAGCCACACCCACCGGCTCTACCCGCTGCTGCCGATCACCTGCCAGGCCGCCGGCGCGTCACCCGTCGTCGACCTCACCACCGCCAGCGCCGACAGCTCGCTGCTCGTGCTCGGCTGCCGCGGCCACCGCCGCTTCGGCCTCGGCGACCTCGTCGTGCCGACCCTGATGGGCACTCGATGCGACATGCTTGTCGCTCGCGGCACACCGGACGCCGTCCACGGCACACATCGGACGGTCACCACGATGATCAGTGGCGGCGCTGAGGACAACCTCGTCGTGCGGCGTGGCGCCGAGTTCGCCGCCGCCTACCGATCCGCCCTGCGAGTGGTCCACGCGGCTCCCGACGAGCTTCGGCCCGCCACCACGCCCGAGGACGTCCTAGCCGTCGCCGAGCTTCAGCTCAAAGCCTTGGACTTCGCCGGCCACGCCGCCTTCACGCTGGTGCGGGCGCTGCCCCACGAGGCCCTCCGACACGGCGACACCGACCTGGTCGTACTCGGACGCGGCGAGTCCCGCCGGCACATCGACAGCCCCGGCCCCGTCACCAGGACAGCCCTGTACCACGCCCCCTGCCCGGTCCTGGTCGTTCATTCGTGATGGTTGTGGCGACTCTGGTTCGGTCCCCCGCACCGGCGCAGCCTCACGAGCCCAACTCCTCCGAACACGTCCACGCACACGATGCCGACCAGGGCGGTGTCAGTATCGTGTCGATGTCCAGCATCGGTCGATCACGCCCGCTCAGGTGAAGATGATCTGCCCGCCCGCGGCCAGCTCGTAGAACTCGCCGACGGTGATGATGTCCTTCACCTGCTCGACGAGGTCGGCCTTGGTCAGCCCGAACAGGTCCACCGACGCCTTGCAGGCGTAGAGGCCGGCGCCGGTGTCGGCGATCATCTCGATGAACTCCGGGATCGGGGGGATGTCCAGCTTGTCCATCTTGTGGGTGAGGTAGTGGGTCATCACCGAGGACATCCCGGGAAGCCCGCCGGCCCAGGTGGCCAGGTGCAGGCCGGGGTTGCCGACGGTGGCCAGCTTGATGTGCTCAAGCCGGGCCTTGTGGATGGCGTCCAGCCCGAAGAAGGTGAAGAACAGGTTCGCTTCGATGCCCTCGGCGCGGGCGCCGTTGGCCATGATCAGCGCCGGGTAGACGCCCTCCAGCGAGCCCTTGGACACGATGATGGAGACCTTCTCGATCGTGCCGGTGGTCCCGGCGGGTCCGGTCGATTCGGTGTGTTCGGCAGTCATGACGCGCCGTCCCTTCGTGGATTGCTGGTTGTTCAGATGCAGCCGCGGGGCTTGGGGATGCCGGCGATCTTCGCGGCGAGTTTGGCCGGTCCCTTGGGGAACAGCTGGTACAGTTCCTTGATCGACACGCCGGAGGTCTTGCCCAGCACCCGCACGGTGGGTCCGGTGCCCTTCTCCGTGTATTCCTTGCGCATGAAGGTGATGACCTGCCAGTGCCGGTCGGTCAACTCGTCGATGCCGACCTGCCGGGCGATCTCGGCGGCCATGTCCGGGGTCCACTCGTCGGGTTCGGTGAAAAAGCCCTCGTCGTTGACGGCGACGACGGCGTCGGCGTAGGTGGCGGTGGGCATCTCGGTCTCCTTGTCGGTGTGCTTATGTGCCAACGGTTTCGGGGACGTGCTTCCCGGCGTGTGGCATGTCCGCGGCGACTCCGGGAAGATCACGGCCGGGTAGCAGGGCGTGCCAGTACAGCCAGGCGAACATCAGCTTGCCCAGATGGTTGAGCCGGGACTGCTTCAGCAGTGGCAGGCCCACCGGGCCGGGGAAGTGGCCGGGCAGCGGTTCGGTGTCGTAGTTGAAGTCGATCAGCAGTGCCTTGCCGAAACCGCTCTCGATGAAGCAGTTGGTGTGTCCGTCGAAGGTAGCGTCCAACGGTTGGCCGTTGAGGAACCGGATGATGTTGGTGACCAGCACGTCGCCTTCGAAGTGGGTGACCGAACCGGCCTTGGAGGTCGGGATGCTGGCCGCGTCGCCGATGGCGAAGATGTTCGGCCGTGCTCCCGACTGCAGGGTGTGCGGATCGGTGGGCACGAAGTTGAGCGCGTCTCCGAGACCGGGTGAGTCGCCCACGTAACGGGCGCCGCCGTGCAGTGGGACGACCACCGCCAGATCGAAGTCGAGGACGCGTTCGTCGAAGGAGGTCAGCCGTCCGGCCGCGCCGTCGACCTCGCCGGTGTTGAACTCGGTCACCAGTTCGATGCCCTTCTCGGCCAGCAATCCGGCCAGGGCGTGGGAGGCGACCGGTTTGGTGAACGCGCCGTCCAGCGGGGTGGCGTAGGTCAGCCGCACCCGCTCGCGGATACCCCGCTCGCGGAAGTACCAGTCGGCCAGGAAACAGAACTCCAGCGGCGCGACCGGGCATTTGATCGGCATGTCCACGACGTTGACCACCAGACGGCCGCCGTCGAACGCCTCTAGCGCGGTGTGCAACGCGGTGGCGCCAGGCAGGTCGTAGAAGGTGTGCACCCCCTGCCGCCAGCCCGGTCCGGTCAGTCCCTCGGTCTCCTCGGGCTGCAAGGTCGCGCCGGTGGCGATGACCAGCACGTCGTAGTCCAGTTCGGTGCCGTCGATGAGGTGGACCCGGTCGTGGTCGATGTCCACCCGGTCCACCGCGCACCGGTGATAGACGATGCCGGGGTGTAGTTGGCGGGGACGGGAGCGGACCAGGTCCTCGGTGTGGGCCAGTCCGAACGGGATGAACAGCAGGCCGGGCTGATAGATGTGGTCGTCGTCCTGGTCGACCACGGTGATCTCGACATCGCTGCGGGCTCGCCGCAACCGGTTCGCTGTCAGGGTGCCACCGGTGCCGGCGCCGAGGATCACGATCCGTTCGTCCATACCGTCGAGTGTTCGACCGGGCCACCCCTTGCCGTCAGGGGCGTTGTCCTCGCACCCGACGGTCTTTGGTCGCCGTGTGGCAGGACCAAGGGCCCCGGTCAGCTGATCGTGTGACGGCGCATGCTCACTGTCCGGGCGAACAACGGTCCGCCCGTGTTGCCTCGGGGAGTGACCGATGGGCACCGTTACCGAGCTGTCTGGTTCGGCGTTGATCGAGCGGATTCGTCGTGGGGTGATCGGGGACGGCGCGGTGCTGGACGGTCCCTACGGGCAGCGGCGCATCACCTACGCCGATTACACCGCCTCGGGCCGGTCGCTGGGGTTCATCGAGGATGTCATTCGTGAGGTGGTGTTGCCGCGCTATGCCAACACGCACACCGAGAGTTCCGGCACCGGTCTGCAGACGACTCGGCTGCGGGAGGACGCGCGGCGGCTGATCCGGGACGCGGTCGGTGGCGCCGACGACGACCTGGTGATCTTCTGCGGCTCCGGGGCGACGGCGGCGGTGAACAAGCTGGTCGGCATCCTCGAACTGCGGCTGCCAGCCGGTTTGGAGACCCGCTACCGGCTGGCCGACCAGATTCCCGCCCGGGAGCGGCCGGTGGTGTTCGTCGGCCCGTACGAGCATCACTCCAACGAGCTGCCGTGGCGGGAGTCGATCGCCGACGTGGTGGTCATCGACGAGGACGCCGACGGCCATATCGACGCCGCGCAACTCGCGCGCCGGCTGGCCGACTACGCCGATCGCCCGCTGCGGATCGGGAGCTTTTCGGCCGCGTCCAACGTGACCGGCGTGCTGACCGACACCGACCGCATCGCCGCGCTGCTGCATGAGCGCGGCGCGTTGTCGTTCTGGGACTACGCCGCCGCCGGCCCGTATGTGCCGATTCGCATGGCCGCCAGCGCACCCGGACGGCGGGATCACAAGGACGCGATCTTCTTGTCCCCGCACAAGTTCGTGGGCGGCCCGCAGACCCCGGGGGTGCTGGTGGTGCGCCGCGAGTTGGTGCGCAATCGGGTGCCGACCGTGCCCGGCGGCGGCACGGTGGCCTTCGTCGATCCGATCGGCCACCGTTACCTGGCTGACCCGGTCGCCCGAGAAGAGGGCGGTACCCCGGCGATCGTCGAGTCGATCCGTGCCGGGCTGGTCTTCGCGCTCAAGCAGACGGTGGGCACCGAGCTGATCCAGCAGCGGGAAGAACGCCTGTGGCGACACGCTCTGCTGCGCTGGCAGGACAACCCGAACATCGAGATCCTGGGCAACCACCACGCCCGGCGACTGTCCATTGTGTCGTTTCGGGTCACGGTGGGTGGACGCTATCTGCACCACAACTATGTGGTCGCGCTGCTCAACGACCTGTTCGGTATCCAGGCCCGAGGGGGCTGTTCGTGCGCCGGGCCGTACGGGCACCGGCTGCTGGCCATCGACGCCGAGCACTCCCGCGCCTATCGCCATGAGGTCGGGTTGGGCTGCGAGGGCATCAAACCGGGCTGGGTTCGGGTCAACTTCCACTACTTCATCACCGACGTCGTCCGTGACTATCTGATCGACGCGGTCGACCTGCTCGCCCGGTACGGCCATCGGCTCCTGCCGGACTATGTCTTCGACCCGCACGCCGGGCTGTGGCGTCACCGCGCTGGTCCCGGCCGGCCACCGGTGCGGCTGGCCGATATCAGCTACGACGCGACCGGTGCACTGCGATACCCAGCCGAGCGCGCGGTCCTCGGAGAAGACGCGCTCGCCGATCATCGACGCGAGGCCCGCGCGCTGCTGACCTCCCGCCCCGACACGATCGCCGACGGACCGACGGGGCTCCCCGACGAGTTCGAGGCCCTGCGCTGGTTCCACCTACCGCCGCACTGTCTGTCCAGCAGCGAATGACCAGGGTAGCGGGAGGTTCTGGAGATGGCGGGCACATCGACATCACCACCAGCCGGCATGACGTCGGTGCTGGCCGTGGTCGCGCATCCCGACGACGAGTCGTTCGGCCTCGGCGCGATCATCGACGCGGTCGTCCACGCCGGCGGCCAGGCCGCGGTGCTGTGCTTCACGCACGGCGAGGCGTCTACGCTGGGCGGCGAACAGTCGGACCTGGCCGCCGTCAGGACGAAGGAATTCGCCGCCGCGGCAACGATTCTTGGGGTCAGCCGTGCCGATGATCCAGGAGGGGTCTCCACCAACTCAGGGCTGCTCATTCTCACCCGACCAGATCGGATTACCGCTTCGCATGTGAGAGTGGGCTGGCGCGATCCCGGCAGCGGTGCGCGTGCTGTGCGTCAGTGCGTGTCGTTTGGCCATGACGTGCGCAGCGCCGCAAGACCGGCGGCAACGGGATCGGCCGCTGCTGATGGAGACCCGGCTGCTGCACTGGGTCAAGACCACAAATCCGCACTCGACAATTCCGCGACAGCCACCGGGCACGGATGTGCGGGTGCTGTTGCCGCTCGCGCCGGAGTTCGAGCCCCTCGCCACCCGGCTGACCGACGCCGGTGTCGCGTTCCGGCAGGTCCGGTACTGGCTGGAAGACGAAACGATCTCCACAGTTGGTGACGGCGCGCGTTTGGCGCCGCTACGGGCCACCGCCGCCGTGGCGACGTTGGTGAACGGCGTCGGTGCGGACCCGGTGACGGTGCACGGTGTCGACGCTACGGCGGCTCGCGATGCGTTCGAGATGATGTGGCAGGCCCACGACGAGTCGGTGTCGACCGCATGGACACCGGTGGCAGCCGCCGACCTCGTCCCTGTCGACTGGCTGCCTATCTGCCATACCCGACGTTGAACCCGGCACAGGCGCAGGCCGCGCCGGTCATCGCGGACGAATCCGGGCACGTGGTCGTTACCGCGCCGACCGGCGCCGGTAAGACCGTGATCGGGATGTTGGCTGCGATCAAGGCAATCGTCGCTCAAGGCCGGAAAGCCGCGTGGCTGGTCCCCCAGCGGTCACTCACCGATGAGCTCGACCGCGAACTGGAAACCTGGCGCGGCCTCGGCGTGCGGGTGGAACGGCTCTCCGGTGAGCAGGTCACCGACCTGCGCAAGATCCGCGACGCCGACTTGTGGATCTCCACCACGGAGAAGTTCGAATCGCTGTGCCGCACCGCCTCGATGCGCACCGCGCTGGCAGAGGTCGCGTGCCTGGTGGTCGACGAGATCCACCTGCTCGGCGATCCGGTCCGCGGCCCGCTGCTGGAGGCTCTGCTGGCCCGGGTGCGCGGCACCGACTCGCCCGTCCGGATTGTCGGTCTGTCCGCGACGGTGTCCAACGCCACCGAAATCGCCGACTGGCTCGGCGCGCATCTCGTCGCGACCGTGTGGCGTCCGAGTCGCCTGACCTGGCAGCTTCCCGCCATTCCCGGCAGCCACACACGCACCGTGGAGCACTCCCAACGTAACCAGCTCACCGTCGCGATCACCGCGCAGGTCACCGAGCACGCCGGCAGTGTGCTGGTGTTCTGCGGCAGCAAACGCAACGTCCGCGCCACCGCGTTGGCCATCGCCGCCGCCCGCGGCGCCAACACCGCCGGTGTGCACGTCGATGACCTCGATGCCCTCGAACGGGTCTGTACTTCGGTTCGGGTCGGGCTCCACTACAGGGACTGGGACCACAAAGCCGCCGCCGAACGCGCGTTCCGGGCCCGTGACCTCGACGTCCTGGTCGCCACCACCACCGTCGCCGCCGGGGTGAACCTGCCCGCACGGGCCGTCATCGTGCGTGACACCCAGCTCGGTACGACCACCATGGGGGTGGCCACCGTACAGCAGATGTTCGGCCGCGCCGGCCGGGTCGGCGCCGGCGAAACCGAGGGCTGGGCCTACCTGATCACTACCGAAGGCGAACGCCCCGACTGGCAGGCCAACCTGGTCGCCGGCTACACCGTCGTCTCCCGCATCGCCAACACGCTGCCTGACCACCTGCTGGCCGAGGCCGCCCAGGACCGCCTGCACACCGTCAGCGACGCCGAGCACTGGTGGATCAGCACCCTGGCCCACCACCAGGGCACCCGCGACGTCGGTCCCGTCCACGCCGCTCTCCAACTGCTCCTCGACGGCGGCTACCTCACCGAGACCATCCGCGACGACACCACCCTGCTCACCGTCACCGACCTCGGATACCTCACCACCCGCCTCATGGTCAGCGTGCAGACCGGCATCGAGCTCACCGCCATCCTCAGCGCGCTCGACCACCCCGCGAGCCCGGGACAAGCCGAGGCGTTGCTTGCCCGCGCCGTGGCCACCACGGTGCCCCAGTTCGCCGAAGCCCCTGTTCCTGACGAACTCCGCCCTACCGTCGCCCGGCTGCTGCGCGCCGGCGGAAACCCTGCCGTGCTGGACACCACCCCGCCGGCGCCCGGCCTGGCGCCGGCAGACGCCTGCGCACCCGGCGACCTCGCCCAGCTCGCATTCCTCCTCGTCGCCCATGCCCCGCAGGCGTTCGCCGGCCGCAACCGCACCATCGCCGGTCTCACCGCCACAACACTGTTCCCGATCCTCGCCGAGGCGCCCCGCTACTTCTCGTGGCTCGCCGAACAAGGCCCCCTCGGCACCGTGCACCCCTGGATCGCCGTTACCGCCGCGGACCTCGGCCGCCGCATCCGCTGGCGCACTACGGCCCCACCGCGAGGATCGGGCCGGCTGCTGTGGATGTGCGAACAGATGGCCACGCGAGAACATGCCGACCAGCTCGTCCCCCAGCTCTACCGCTCCGCCCGCAACGCCGGCATCACCAGTCCCGACTGGCCTTCCGGCCAGCCGCCGCGCCAATGTCGGCTCGACCACAACGCCTACCTCACGCTCCTCCGCGACCGCACCACCGGCACCACTATCACTGACCACCCCGACAGCTCCGTCACCATCCAGCACCCCGACAGCGGCATCGTGACTCTCTGGTCTGGCAATGACTTTCAGCCGCACCCCAGCACCGGCCAGCATGACTACCACTTCCCCGAGGTCCCCGAGGATCCCACCGTGCGCGGCGCCGTGATCTTCACTCGCCGCGGCGACTACCACGTCCACGGATGGGGAACCGAGTACAACCAGATCTCAGGCTGATCGAGCGCCAGGGCGTCCCGAGTTGTCCAGGCGACCGTCCTCGCCAAGACGGGCACCGGCTGGGTCATCATCGGTCATCGGCCCGATCCGGCCCTGTCCGATACGGCCTGATGAGGTGATCCTTGATCATCGTCACGTCGGCCGTGAAGTGCCACTGCCCGCAACCAGGCTGCCCTCGACTCCGGCGCCGGCCAGCAGTGCCGACAATGCAACCAGCAGGTGGTCAAGGTCGTCCCGGCTGGCCCAGGCCGCGACGTAGTCATCACTGACGTGGATGTTCACCGCATCCCGGTGTCCACCTGACGCGGCGTACATCCTCTTCACGAAGCCCAGGCACAGTGCCTCGACAGCGGGAATCAGTGCCTCGTTGATGCGCTCGGCGCGCAGGGGGATGTCCAGTTCGACGAAAACCTTCGTGCGGTGGCGAGTGATGCCCAGGGCACCTGGGAGGTTGTGCTGGCTGGCGAGTTCCGTCGACACGTCAGTTGTGGCCACCCGACCAGCTTGCCGACATGGCACCCAGATCGCCAGGGCCGACCGCACGACAGGGCCTACATATGCCCATACGGTGGGGTGGGTGGTTCACGAGCTCGAGCGGCTGCGGTGAGCTGCCCCGGGTTTGCTAGACCAGGCGCCACCCCCTGGAGCGGTGAAGGTCCACCCTGACCACAGTGTCCAGGATGAATGCTTGGACCCCAGATCTTCCTCGGCGGCCAGTCACCCCATAGATCCCGCAGCTCATCAACGCCGCTATAAGCGGCGGGTTTTCCCTGCTTGCCGAACCCGACACCGGAGGCCAACATGTCCGGGCCTGAAACCTTCCGGCACGGGTTTATCTGCGACACTGTTGGGTACGCCATCCCTTTGTCACGACTCTATCGAAAGGAAAGCTGACGCTCGAAGAAAATAAACACTGCGAGAATCTCGGGATTCATAATCGTTGCTGGCGTGTATATACTCCTTGACGGAGTAGCGGCGCTGGTCGTAAAATCCGACACCGTAAACTTGGCAATCATCACCGGCTTTGGATTCGCAGGTGTGTTCCGCGCCGCCATCGCCAAACCTCAGCTGCAATAGCCATCCACAAGGTCCCACTGACTCGGCCATCCAGTCCGCTCCGTCGGCGCGCCGCGAGGGCATCGCTGCGCGCAGGTGCGAGCATTGAGGCATGGATCCCTACCAGTCTGTGAAGGTCAATTTCGACAACAACGACTACATAAACGTCTGCGTTCAGTATGGCGGCGGCTACGCTCTGTTACACGCGTGGCGTGCTCTGGGCGACCTGTTGGCAGGTAGGCCTGGCTGGCACTTCGATGTGGTCAACGACGGCGAGGCACTTTGGAGTCTCGGACTACTGGGAGAGTCCCGGCTCAACATCCGCGTCACGGAAGATGGCGGCTACCACTGCTATGACTACGGCGCAGACCATGCCGTGGTCATATACGGCATTGCGGCGGTCGAACTCTGGCTCGCCGATCGCGAGGACGAGGCCAAACTACCCAGCGCAACACTCCTCGCACTTGCCCGCGGCGACGACTGGTCGGTGTTCAAGCACCATCAGTTCAAGATGACGGTGAGCTGGTCTGACGATTACTTTTCGGCTTCGCTGCCACACCACCTCGACAGTGCCTTTGGTAGTGCCCTGCCTGAGGCAGTGCTCGGTGCCGCCCAGTTGCCCTGTCGCCTGTTCGACGCACCGTTAGTGGCTCGTCACGCAACCTTGGTCGGGTAATGCGTCCAGGTCCGGATCGGTGAGTCGGTGGCGAACCCGGTCTTCGGGAGGGCGCGGGCGTTGCGCC
>Ga0307511_10006892_pt1 | contig 11456 bp, 10 predicted proteins | sample 13_EM_MG_FD_200266 | JGI IMG/M metagenome (GOLD analysis project Ga0307511, IMG submission 200266) | Populus trichocarpa ectomycorrhiza microbial communities from riparian zone in the Pacific Northwest, United States - 13_EM | ecosystem: Host-associated > Plants > Roots > Unclassified | place...
ACCTTACTTATTTGTAGTATGCAATTTTTTATCCTATAATAATACAATGTGGGAAGTGTCATACCAAACCATATATATATATATATATATTAAAAGCAAAAACTAAAAACTAAAAACAAAACAAAATATATAATAAATCAGAGTAAATTAAGAATATTTGAAAAAACAAACTCAGGCCTTGAGCTGGAACAAGACACAAACAAGAAACGAATCTAATTAGGTGCGTAGTCAAGACCACAATAAAAGAAAGAAGGAAGGAAAAGGCATGGCAACCAAGTCTTGCATTAGAATAACATGTTAGCCTGCCGACACTTTGCCGAACCTGAGGCTCTGTCATAGGCTCCTCCAATCCAAGCCTAATTTAACATGCAAAGCCTACTACTACTCATTGGGTTGTTGATAAAAAGAAAGTATCTACCTCCAACACAAGTTTCATCTCATGCACTGAGAGAAAAACAGCTAGACAGATAACATAGAGCAGTGACCCTGTGGCTGTGTTGTCACTATAGCTATAAAGCGTCAACAGTTCTAGTGCCCTTACTATCTTTTTTGTGTGTGTCGCCAGTGCTTGTTTCAAGAACTTTGTGTCATAAAAGAGTTTTCCATTAAGAGTCTAGATTACTGTGATCATTCCAGGTTCTGGGTTCCTGCTCAAATTTCCATTTCTTGATTCTACACTAGCTACCAGGTCATTTCTATCAGTATATGCTATTGTTTTGCTTAGTTTCTCACTAAAAAGGTACAAACATCTCCAGTTTCCTGTAGTATTGAATCAGTTGTACTGTTTTTGGATTGGTTGTTGAAGTCCTTATCTCAAAATTGGAAATGTTTCTGAGTGGAAACATATAAGCTCAACTCTCTTGTCTCATTACTTTCATTGTTTATAGTGTCTAAAACTAGGAAAGACGCTGTTGTTTTACAATGCTTTCCGCAAAATCTGAATCTGATATTACTAGTTTAGCTCCGTCTTCACCTTCAAGGTCTCCAAAACGTCCTGTATATTTCGTACAAAGCCCTTCAAGGGACTCACATGATGGAGACAAGTCGTCTTCTATGCAACCAAGTCCAATGGAGTCACCTTCACACCCTTCTTATGGTCGCCACTCAAGGAACTCGTCGGCTAGTAGGTTTTCAGGGATCTTTAGGTCCTCTTCAGGGAGAAAAAGTGGTAGTAGGAAAAGAAATGATAATAAGGGGTGGAATGATAAGGGGTGGCCTGAGTGTAATGTTATCATGGAAGAAGGGAACTATGATGATGAGGATAAAGCGTTTACCAGAAGGTTTCAGGCCTTGATTGCTCTGTTAAGTTTTGTGTTTTTGTTTACTGTTTTCTGCTTGATTATATGGGGTGCTAGCAGGCCTTACAAAGCAGAGATTACAGTCAAGGTATGCCAGTTTTAAGTTTCATTTTCTCTGATTATTTGGTCTGCTTAATACAGTCATTAGAACAAACATTTTCTCGCCGAAAATTGAACTTTGAAAGTGGATTAGAATGGACATTACTGTAAATTAATGCTGCTGTACCTTTTCTGCAACTGTTATACAAGCATTTATTTCATCAGGTTGAATCACTGTTGCAATAAGTTATTCATTTTGAAATAATTGGGCTGTTTAAAGCTCTAGGGAACAGATAAAGTATAAATACAATAAATAGTTGGAATTTGGTACAGATGCCACAAAGAAAATTTGACTTCACTTTAACTATTTGCTTAACATTTTCATTTCTTATTATACAATTGACCGTCTAGAGTTTGTAAGCACCATTGATTTGTCTATGGATCTAGTTCAATTGTCTGATCGAGTACATGTATGGTGACTGCTGTACAATTTCAAGCATTGTTATAAAGATAGGATATAAAGAAGAAGAAGACGAAGAAGAAGAAGAAAAGGAAGAATCTGATGTCTAGTATTTAATCAGAAAGTGTATGATAGGGACCTTATACATGTAGCTTTCCACTTGGTCGTATTTTCATCCATCACTACTAGAATCTGTGGAGATGTATAGGAACTTGGAAACTAGCAGCCAATGGTTAATTCTCTGGAGATGGTCAATAGTACAATGCATGTAGTTAAAGCTGATTGTTTTTTGACAAAAGGCCCACACCCATGCATGTTCCTTGGATCCACTATCTTCTATGTCAAGATTGTCTTTATTTAGACAAAATTGATCTGATGTAAAGAAGCCTCAGTCAAATATGTTTGCTTAGAGAGGATATTTTGCATGATTGCTTAGTGAGGATATCTATCCCTGCTCTAGTTCAGGTCATTGTCTTTTTTTTTTCGTTGTTACTATGTCCAGACAATGAAAAATGTTGTGGAAGGCCATCTTTCTGAATAACTAGGACTTGAAACTCCCTGTACATACAGCTGAATAGTTGAATCAACCAGCTGAATTCTGTGATCAAAAGGACCAACACAGAGTTATTGTGCCACCCTAATTGGATTTAAAATCTATATCTGGGGCTTGTACTTGCTGAGATTCATCATCAACCTTTAAAAGCCATTTCTTTGTATCATATTCCTGTCTTCTTTGGAAGATTCTCAGAGTTTGTGATTAGTGTGGTTCAGCTAGTCAGAGGGAGTCATTGTATTTGAAGCCTCGATAATATTTCTATGAATTAGCCTTGGATGGTCCCAAACATATCTCCATTACAGGATGAATTAAGCCGTTTAGTGTGTGTCACTCACTAGCTAATCAATGTGGTACTTGAGGTAACATGTTTCTCTTTTGAAGTTCATTTCTAATGGAAAATCTGATTCTTGCAGAGCTTGGTCGTAAATAATTTTTATGTTGGGGAAGGTACTGACTCCTCTGGTGTTCCTACAAAGCTGCTTACAGTGAATGGTTCATTAAGGATGAGTGTTTACAACCCTGCTACACTATTTGGCATTCATGTCAGCTCCACACCAATCAATCTTGTATACTCAGAGGTCCCCATCGCAACTGGTCAGGTACAATCCTTTGCATTACCATGTAATAATATTTAATCCAAATCAGTAAGGATTCGATGGATTCGGGATAGACCCTTCAAAGCCAATAGAACTTAAAATGTTTTGAAATTATGTCAAGAACTTATGCTTTGTGTTGCAAGTTTGAAGTAATTGCATGATGTCTCTTTGCATTCCTCCAATAAGAGAGCTTGGTCTCTAATTGGTATCAAAATCAATAATGAGTGTTACTGATTTCCCTTTAATGCCGCAGTTGAAGAAATACTATCAGCCAAGAAAGAGTCGCAGGACTGTATCAGTGATTGTGGAAGGAAATAAGGTTCCTTTGTATGGAGCTGGATCAAGTCTAACAGTTTCACAAACTGGTATTGTAGTTCCATTGACACTGAAATTTGATATTAAATCACGAGGCAATGTGGTAGGAAAGCTGGTCAGGACAAAGCATCGAAGACAAATCTCCTGTCCCTTGGTCATTGATTCTAGCAGCTCTAAACCTATCAAGTTCAAGAAAAATACATGCACCTATGATTGAGGTCCTTCTGCCATGCTGCGAAGTATGGCCTGATGGCTCTGTGGTATCACTCTGTGAATACAGCATCTTGAGTTGCTGTGCTTGCATGAATTCCATTTTATTGAAGAGAGAAATCGATTCAAGTGAAATTTCCCTCCTTCATTCTCGGCTTGCTCCCTTGTTTAAGATATGTGGTAATAAATGTGTATTTGTATGAATATGTGCATACTGTATGAAAGAGCCGAAAGTGATAGATGTAAGAAAGATTGCATGTATATTGTTTCGAAGTGAGATTAATGTTGTTGTTGAACGAAAATACATGAAGCATAATCAATCATCAGGCAGTAAGTGTACAAGGGCTCTTCTTTCTCCCCAGATCCCAACCTATGATTTAGCAGCATTCAGTCAATGCTAGTGCTGTAAAGCACTGCAAATAAGCTCTTCCTGTCCTGAAGTGTTCCTTTCCCATTAGGAATGAATCAGAAGGGATGTTATGTCACTGTCACAAATGTTAATCTCTTTCTGGTTTTGGGTTGTCCAGACTGAGAGATGTGGAAAGTTGACAGCAAGGAATTGGGGTGTGTTGCCATGGATGTGTTAAAATTACTTTCGCTTACCAAGTTCATAAGTTGCCGGAAACGTTTTGTAATCAGAAAATGGATCTCATTCATCAAAGGAAATGCCAGAACGAAGAAGCTGCAGCTGGTACTAATACAATCAATAGATAGAGATCACGAGGTTATTCATCCGTCCGTCCTCCTCGAGGAAGATAATCTTCATGGATGCCTCATTTCAAAGTAAATGGTCTGTTCTGTCTATGACCCAGCCAGAAGAATACGCATCAATCATGAAAAAACCTAACCCGAACATATTAAAAATCAAATTGTAGACTTGGAGTTGAAGAATAGAGAAGGGATTTTTATAGATTATAAAAAGAATGTAACTCGCATCTCGTTTATAGTGTGTTTATTTTTGCTATTTTTTGAGAATTTTTATTTTGAATTAATATTATTTTTATATTTTTGAATGTTTTGATTTATTAATATTAAAAATAAATTTTAAAGTATAAAAAGTATTAATTTAATATATTTTAAAATAAAAAATATTTTCACCTTATTAAATAAAAAATTACATATTTTTTTATATAAATATTTTCAGTATTGACACCCAATTTCCAAATAACCAAAAACTCTGCATGTTCGTCGGTAGAAGAAAAAGAAAAAGAAAAAATTGTTCCCAAATAGCCAAAAACTGTTCATGTTGATCAGGCAAGGGGATTTTCTAATCATAAGGAAAGGACACATGATTTTTTTTATTTTTTTTAAATATCATGTAGACATGACTTTAATACTAAAACTCCCTTCACGTTCATTCCTATCTCTCAATTTTGCCCTTTTACGTATGACTCCCTTAATAACCTCCACCAATTAAGGAAGATCTCCAGATCAGACCCTTTTAACCAAGATTCAGAAAACCCTCAACCCCCCCCTCACAAATCTCAAACAACACAGAAAAACCTTTCCTTTCAACAAAACCAGCATGTTTCCCGCAAAACCCACCTCAAGATCCATGCTTTTCGCCTTCACCATCCTACTTTTACTCACTTCTACCATCTTTGTCACTGCCAATGAAGACCCAACAGTTGAAACTGATAATGACGGTGCTGATAGTGATTTACAAGAATTGATAGCAATTGATGAGCAAGAAGGAGGAGGAGGAGAAGAGCAGCAGCAAGGTGACCAACAGAAGGAGGCTGAGGTATTGTCCAAAGCACAGAGGATTGTTCTTGAGCTGAACAGTGATAATGCGAGAAGGGTTATTGATCAGAATGAGTTTGTGTTGATTCTTGGGTATGCACCTTGGTGTGCAAGAAGTGCTGAGCTTATGCCTCAATTTGCTGAGGCTGCTAATAAGCTCAAGGAGCTGGGGAGTCCTGTCTTGATGGCTAAACTTGATGCTGAAAGGTACCCAAAAGTTGCCTCAACTCTTGGGATCAAAGGCTTCCCTACTCTGCTTCTTTTTGTCAACGGGACCTCTCAGGTTTACACTGGTGGATTTTCCGGGTATGTCTCTTTTTATGGTTTTAATGCTTTTGTTTCCTAATGTCAAATTACGAGTGATTAACATAAGTTTTTCTCAAATTATTCTCTTGCCTTGTTAAACAATTTTTTTTAGTTGTGCTTGATTTTGATTGATTGATTGATTTCGTGTGATTAATTTGAAATCAGGGAAGATATAGTGATCTGGGCTAGGAAAAAGACAGGAGTGCCTGTTATTAGGATAAGTTCAAGTGTGGAGGCTGAGGATTTTCAGAAGAAGTATCACTTGTTTGTTCTTGGTCTTTTTGATAAATTTGAGGTATGTATGTTTAAACTGCCTCATGTTTTCTTTGATAAATTTTTAACTGAATTATAAACTTGCTAGCGAGTAGTCAATAAAATACAGAAACGCATATTTGGAATTTACAGTGTTTGCACTCGGTCCTTGCCTCAATGGCGGAGTTGTTGTCACTACATGACATTTAACCAAAGGTGGAGTGTTGTGCTTTGAGAAAGGGCTGTTAAATGAATGCTTTATCACCATTGACTGTTCTGTTAATTGGGTCTTACATATGTTGCATCTTTTTGCCTGACTGGTTGGTGTTCGATGTTAGATTTTGAACTTTGTGTTCATCTCGTCTCTTAGGCTTGAGAGCTTATAACACCTGAATGTTTTTGCGTTGGATATCTTCTAGCTATCTAACAAACCCCTCCAGCATACAATAGTGCCTGGCAGAATTAGTATGCTGTAGTTAACTGAAGTAAATGATGGTCCATGACTTCAACTCAGTTTTACTAACAAGAATCGTTCTGCAAACTATTTTCTTCAATTGTTTTTAATATGTTGATGATGAGGGATGGTGAGGTTTAGTTTTATGTAGTTTTGTTTTGCTTATAACACTTGCTCATAAAAGTTTGATCTAACATGCAGCACAGTCAACTATATTTAAAAAAATCAGAGTTTGAAAGGTAACAAGATTTTCAATGGTTGGGCATCATCTCTTCACTACAATTTTTCTCCTCTTTGATATTCATGGGATTTTGCTAGTCTTTAGCAACAATATGTAGCTGTAAGCATCTTAAGCTTTTATGTTCTTTTGTATTTCATAGTTTCCACTAACCCCTCGATGTTTCAATGCATTAAATTTTCTATTTACCAGATCAAGTTTTACATGTCTTCACATTTTTGGGATTTCTCTTGATAAACATGAATTTTTCTTAGGGACATGATTATGAAGAATTTATAAAAGCAGCAACCATTGACAACGAAATCCAGTTTGTTGAAGTGAGCAGCTCTGCTGTTGCTAAAATTCTCTTCCCAAATATCAATGCTAAAGACAATTTCATTGGAATTGTTAAAAGTGAGCCTGAAAAATACACAGCTTATGGTGAGTTGCTGATGTTCAACCAACTTGTACTTTGTTTCATCTTTACAGAGACTGCCTTCTGAGAGTTATTTTGAAATATGTTCATTCTTGTTTTCATTTTTAATGAATTAATTCCAATCAGCCTCAATTTACTGAATTCGTGAATGGAAACTTGCCTGTTTTGTAGGAGGGATCTTTGAAAAGGACACAATATTACAGTTTCTGGAATATAACAAGTTTCCCCTTGTTACCATTCTTACTGAACTGAACTCTGCCAGAGTTTACTCCAGTCCTGTCAAACTTCAGGTTGATACTTGTAACTTACATGCATTGTGACTACAGAAAAAGTAGGATGAGGCACTGCTATGGCAGAAATTAATTTTTTGATTCCATTGTACTAAATGTTAACCTTTTTTAAGTCGTCATGGATCTATTGTGCTTTGTTCATTTATTTTTCAAGGCATATCAGTGCTTCTAAATAATTAATTTTCCTTCATTTTTCCACATATGGATACAGAATTTTATGCAGTGCAACAGTATAATATAGTGTGTATTGCACTGTCTTCTATCATTTACCTCTTAGATTTTCTAGAATGAGAGAAGTCACATATAAAGCTAAACATGCACAGCCAAATCAAACCCAGGCCTCATAGCAGCACTCTTCCAGAAACTTTCAATTTTTTTTAAACAATTTGTAATGAAACTGTATAAGTAGATCTGGTGCACGTGTTGGAAACTTTGATTTTGACTCTTCCTCGAGCATTTGTTAAGTGAGAAGTTTATCTCATGGTCACATCAGTAATCATGTAAATAGCAATAATAGAACATTTGTCATCTGTTCTCTATTTCAACGGCTACACTAAAAACAATGCTAATCATGCTAAAGTGGTCTGGTGGAGTAAATTTTGAGATGACTTACTTTTTCTGCAGGTTATTGTCTTTGCAGATGCTGATGATTTCAAAAATCTCATTTGGCCTCTTCAAGAGGTTGCCAGAAAGTTCATATCAAAGGTACTTTGTTGGGTAATTTAATTGAAGTTGCTGCCTTTTCTTAGCTTAATTTCCTGATTCTGTCCTTCTGGTGCAGATAATGTTCATATACATAGACATTGCAGATGAAAACCAAGCAAAGCCCTTCTTAACATTATTTGGGATTGAAGATTCAGAAAATACTGTGGTTAGTTTCCTAGCTAACAACTATTGTTTTCTTCAAGTTCCAGCTGTAGTTTCACTTTTTTTTTTTTGCTGAAGCTATAGCTTAATGAAATTTACATGTACTGGCTTGATAGGTGACTGCTTTTGACAACAGAATGAGCTCAAAGTATTTGTTAGAGTCCAATCCAACATCAAGCAACATAGAAGTAATTTTTTTCTTCACTATTCTTTCCCTTTTGAGAATATCCAACTTAGCTAATATGATATAATTTGGCCTTTGTAGGAATTCTGCTCGAGGCTTCTGCATGGTAGTCTGTCACCTTACTTCAAATCACAACCAATACCTGATAACGTGAGTGTTATTAACTTTCTGTAAATTGATTATGGTAATGCACGTGTGATTGAAGCATGGGGGTTGTTAGTTTTTTTCTCTCCTTTTTGAAGAAGACATGAGAATAATGCTTGCATGTTAGGGAATAGGTAGGCTTTTGATGATGCTTTGCAGCAGTTGGTCAGCTGGAGAAGCTCCATTCTATTCTGGAGGAAAATTTCTTGAACAATCCATGTCATGATAATTTGTGACCCTGCTTTAAATTTTTGATGGATGGCAATGTGCAGAAAGTCACACATGGCTTATGTAGTATAGCTGTGCCTTGATGGAAATTAAGATAAATAGTTGTGGTGTTATTATGCTTCAATAATATTCTAATTTTTAGACAATTATTGGAGGAAAGAGAACAATATCACCAGAGCAAACTTGTTTAATTTCCATTAAAAGTACATTGGACTCCTTTCATCCTGTGAAAACTTGATTTACTTTCAATTTCCTTCATCAAAACACATTATTTTCATGTTCTTGAGAGATTAAACTTGGAATTGTTATGTAATGCTGGTTCATTGATTTCAATTTTTAAACTATCCTGTGATTACGGGAAATTGCAGAAAGAGAAAATTCTCCAGGTTGTTGTAGGGAAGACTCTTGATGACTTGGTTTTGAGCAGTCCCAAGAATGTACTTCTAGAGGTAAGCACAATTTCATGTAACCATGCACCTCAGGTTTAAGCTCTGCAAGATATGCCTGCTGCTCTTGTCTAAAATACCTTATAGACCATAAGAATTAAGTGGATGCTGCAACTAGTAACTATTTCAACTTTCTTTCTTGAAACGTTAACGACAGGTGTATACACCATGGTGCATCAGCTGTGAGACTACAACTAAGCAGATCGAGAAGTTGGCTAAGCATTTTAAAGGTGTAGACAATTTAGTTTTTGCAAGGATAGATGCTTCTGCAAACGAGCATCCAAAACTGCTGGTAAGAGATTTGCTTCAACACAATTTTGTTGCAAATTAAAGTAAACATTTTAAAGCCATTGAAAGATAACCGTATTTGATGTGTGAAATTTACCAGGTGGCTTTTATGCCACCTGGCATTCAAATCTATCATATTGGTTGGTTGCTTAACAGTACAAGTTAGTAATCAATCTGTTAGAAAACTGTTCCTCAACATTTGGGATGAAGAAACTCTTTTTTTCCCTTTCAGCTAAGGAGTCTTATAATAATTGATGATAAACTTATAATACTGAGAACTCTTCCTTTGTTACTATTAATTGTTGTAGGTGGACGACTATCCAACACTTCTATTTTATCCAGTTGGGGATAAAGAAAATCCGGTAATAATTTCAGGATACGTTCATTTCCATATTCATTATTTTTTAACTGTATATGCAGATTATAGAATCCATGAAGCCTATTTCATTGTGCAGGTCAAGCTTTCAACAAAATCCAGCTCAAAGGACCTGGCAACAGTCATCAAATCTCTTTTGAGAGCTAAAGAGGATGTCCCCAAAGATGAACTATAGAAGTATAGTGAATAGGAGCAGTGAGAATATAACTTGATCAAAGAACAAGAAGCTGGATGAGTTTCTAAATGGGATTCTGGAAGATATGTTGTGAAGTAATTCAAGTAATTTAAATTTGCTTGCGTTGGTTACCACAGTTTTCAAGAGTTACATCTAAAGCAAGCGGCCATTCTTAATAACTGCAAACTCTAAAGAGTCTGTCCACAATCTACCAGACTGAAATGCAGTTCCATTGTATACTGGTCAAGTGATGACTGACAGAGAATAGTTACTAAGAGAATACTGGTTGCTATTTCGTTATTATACTGATAAATCACAATACCAATGGAATTCATGCCTTTTGCGGGATTTGTCTTCGGAGCATTTGCTATCTTAATTATTATTGGACACGATTTGTTATCAAGTTGTCTCTGTTAAATACATGTAACTACTACCTGCCAGTCCACCATTGGTACTGTGAAACCTGAATTATTTGGACCATCCACTGGTTAAAGCCAATGTGAACAGTTTTTGGACATATGGGCTTGCCAAAGATGGAGTGTTCAGCAACTGGAATCAAGCACTCAAAGAATGGAAGCTAAAATAAACAATGGAAAGGCTTTCCAGATTGAGACAATCGAAAAGAGAAAGAAAAAGGTTTATTGTCCTAAAATAAACTAAGCTTCATATGAACATATGTTATAAAAAATCCCATGTGCTCGTTCAGTCTTTTCAACAACATTTGCTATCCCAACTCCACCTGTTTGGAGAGGAAAACAAACCATTATTATTGAAATGAAAAGGGAAAAAGAAAAGCCCACCAAGGAAATCCATTTCTATTATCAATCAATGAAAAACTGTGTTGTCACAGATTGCGCTCACAAAAATTGTGAAGGACAGGATGAAGATGATGAGTGAAGCTCTTCCTAGTAAATTGATTAGCTTTCTCGCAACAGATTGCCCTAAGAAGGAAGCAACAGTCGCCACAGCTACGGAGTATAGAGCTGTGTTGGAAATTAAAGACGATGAATTCTGAAAGAAACTGGTTTCTGATGCTAATATAGCATGTGATTCTAGTTTAGGTGCTCAAATGTTGATCAGTAAACTACTCAACATAAGGGACTCGAAAACGTTTCAGAAGGTAATTTTTTTTTTTTCAAATTAATATTTTTTTTTGATGTTTTTAAATTATTTTAATGTATTAATATTAAAAATAATTTTTAAAAAATAAAAAAATATTATTTTAATATATTTTTTATGAAATATATTAAAATAATATATTTTTTTAATATATTATTTTAGAATTATCGACGAAATCACCGACGGAAAGTCTCCGTCGGTGAATCTTTCATCGGTAATTTTTTATTCATCAGTAAGTCCGTTGGTAATAAAAAAATATTATTACTGATGAATTTACTGAAAAACAACGAGCAAAAAAATATTTCATTTCGTCGGTAATTCCCTCGGAAACAAACCGTATGTAATTCCGTCGGTAATTATTTAAAAATATTTTAAAAAACTATAAAATAATTAAATTAATATTAATCAACACTCTATAATACTCAAAATGCTTGGGAAAAAGAAGAAGAAAATCAAC
>Ga0307511_10006893_pt1 | contig 11455 bp, 9 predicted proteins | sample 13_EM_MG_FD_200266 | JGI IMG/M metagenome (GOLD analysis project Ga0307511, IMG submission 200266) | Populus trichocarpa ectomycorrhiza microbial communities from riparian zone in the Pacific Northwest, United States - 13_EM | ecosystem: Host-associated > Plants > Roots > Unclassified | place...
ACCCGCCAGACCCGCACATGCGCGTAACCGTTCCAGCCCTCCGCGGACCGCCAGGGCTCCTCGTCGCGGACCAACTCTGGACGAACACCCTCAACTTCCATACGGGGAACTCTCCTTCCCTCACGCAACCAGGTGCGACCACGGTACGAGCGGCCCGGCTTTCACCACTATCGGGTGAATCCCCCAGCAGGCGGCAACCACACGTCTTCCTTACAAGTCACACATCTCGCATTCATCAGCGAGAACCTCAGGGGGACCCATGAGCCACCAGCCGCCCTACCCTCCACAGCAGCAGCCGCCGAAGAAGCGCTCCGCCGGAAAGATCGCGGGCTTCGGCTGCCTCGGCATCGTCGGTCTGTTCGTCGTCGTCGCCGTTGTCGGAGGCGGCAGCAACTCGAAGAGCCCGGCGCCCTCGGGCAAGAGCCCCGACAAGGCCGCCGCCGCCACGAAGAAGAACGAGACCAAGAGCGACGCCACCGACGACAAGGTCGTCTTCAAGGTCTGGGGCACCGCCCCCGCCGGCGCCCTCGGCGGTCTCGACATCGGCTACGGGTCCGACTCGGACACGCGCAAGGGCACGTTCGACGACGGCAGGTTCGAGGCGACGCTGACCCTCGACAAGAAGGCCATGTACTACAACGTGAACGCCCAGCTCCAGGGTTCCGGGGACATCAACTGCTCGGTCACCGTGGACGGGAAGACGAAGAAGGGCCACGCGTCCGGCGGCTACAACATCTGCGACGCGCAGCTGAGCAGCGACTTCACCGGGGGCTGGTCGTAGCACCGCGAACCGGATCGTCCCGTACCCGACACGACACGAGCGGAACGACCACCCCTGGGGGACCATGACCGACACCGACCCTCCGCCGATGCCACCGATGCCGCCCGTGCCCCCGAACGATCCGCCGCGACCGGCGAAGAAGTCGCGTACCCATCTCGTCATCATCGGTTCGGCCGCCGCGGTCATCGCCGCCGTCGTGGCCACTGGCGTCGTGGTCGTCCAATCCGGCGGCGTCGGCACCAAGCCGGCCACCACCGCCGAGTCGAACGTCGACGACACGGACGCCGTCACCGCGGACGCGCCGGATCCGGGGCCGACGTACAGCCAGGTCGACGCCGACAGTTTCGCCGTCGGGCTGAAGACCACCGCGCGGCAATGCTTCGGGACGGCGGGCTGCACCGTGACGGTCGAGCCGGACCTGACCTTTCTGGGCGACAGCGAGGGGATCGATCCGGATGCCGTGTACGAAATCACCTACGAGATCCACGGCGACGAGTCCGGCCCGGTCATCGAGACGGCCGAGCTGTCGAACCGGACGAATCTGAACTACACGCCGTCCGTGATCAGTACCGCCTCCGCCGGCACGGAGGTGACCGCGGACATCACGGACGTCTCGCTCCAGGGGGGATGAGGAGCCCCGGCTCGACGTTCACTCCGTCACTCGACGACAACGTTCACCGCCGGCGGCCACAAGCACAGCGCCGCCGCACCTCGGAACGTCCTCACGGAAAGAGACCAACTCCGAGACACGGCGGCCGACCTGGAAAGGAAGGGTCGGAAGAGCGAGGGTGAACGGCCTACTTGCGGGCGGTCAGGACGGCCCGCGCCCGCTCGAGCAGCTTCGTGTTGTGGGCCTTCTCCGCCTCCAACTCGCGCTTGTGGGAGGTGATCTGCCGGTGCTGGTAGACGGTCTCCGCCTGGTACCAGGTGCCGACGAGGTTGCTGGTCTGCTTGCAGTCGACATCGTCGGTGGCCAACGACACCTCCGCCCTGCCCGGCTTCATACCGGGCTTCTTCGGTGCGGCGAACCGGCCCTCGGCATCGTCGAGCGAGGTCACCCGGTGGCCGTCGCGGACCATGCAGGACGACCAGCCGGCGACGGCGTTCCTGACCGGCGTCTGCTTGGCGGTCGCGTCGTAGGACTGCGAGGCGAGGTCGCCCGCCACATCGGTCTCGTACAGGACGCCGACCTTCGCGTTCGCCTCGGGAACGCACGTCTGGTTCATGGCCTCGTCCCAGCCGGAAACAGCCGACTCGGCGTCCTCCCTGGCCAGTTCGAGGTCCTCCGCGGCGGTGTCGTCGTCAGCGGTGACCGCCTGGGGCGGGGTGAAACCGTGCGCGGCGGCCTCCGCGCGGTCGGTGATGCCGTAGCGGCGCTTCATGTTCATCGCGTCGTAGGCGACACTCGGCTGCAGGCCTGACGGTTCGGGCGCGAACCGGAAGCTGAGGCGCTGCATGCACTCCTGCTTCACCACGTCCCTGGCGTTCTCCACGTCCACGACGTCGGCGTAGCCGAGCATGTAGTCCTGGAGCGGGAGCCGCATTCCCTTGGCCAGCCCCTGTTCCACCCGCGACTGCGGCCAGGTGGCCCGGATCCTGGCATCCGGCAACGGCATGGCCTGCGCCACCAGTTGGCGGCCCGTCCCGCTGCCCGAAGCGGTGTGCGGAGCGCCGCAGGCCGAGGTGAACACGGTGGCGGCCATGGCGGCGGCGAGGGCGAGGGCAGCGGCCTGGACTCTGGTCTTCGACATCCCCGGTCAACTCCTCTTGTGCGAGCCATTGTGGTTCTTCAGACCACTGCTCAGGTTGCGGGCGATGCCGTCGGCCTTCGGGTAGTACTTGCTCGTACCGCTGTAGCCGGTGTTGGCGTACACCGTGTAACCGGCGTACGGGTCCTGGTTCCACGCGGAAGCAGCGTGGTGATAGACGCCCTGCCCCGATCCTCTGGCGTCGCAGGGGGTCGGCATGCCGCCGTAGGCATCGGACGGGAAAGCGCCGAACACGAACGTGATGAACGAGGCGCCGTTGGGCGAATAGCCGTCGTCGTTCGACCGCGAGTGCCGGGTGGCGAGACAGCCGCTGTCGGACTGCTGCGTCGTCTCGGAACGCGAGTTGAACTGGATGCGGAAGCAGTGCGTCGGGTGGCTGGTGTCGGTCGACGTGCAGTCGTTGTGAACGTAGGAAGTGGCGGCCGATGCCGGCGGGGCCGCGGTGATGGTGGCCACCACAGCGGCTGCGGCTGCGGCGGTGGCCACGGCCGTTCGTGTGAGACGCAAGGAACCCTCCCCGTTTGGAAGCTGTGCGCAGGCAGGGGAGAGCACCACGACCGGACACGATCCCCCACTTGCCGTTACCGGCCTGCGCACGCCCGGACTGGTCTGGTCCATTCGCCGCAAGCAGGGCACTGTAAACACACGCGCACCATGGGCAGCAAGGACGCTCCGGGGACGGGACGGGAGGCGCATTCCGGTTGCGGAATACGCCTCCGCACACCCCTAGCTGCGCGTTTTCTCCAAATGCGGAATCGCCGTGCTCGCAACGAGCGTTGTGGCGACGGCGTAAAACCGCCTGTCACGGAGCTGCCTGCGCCGCAGCCCTCCGCCACGGCTTCGGCCCCTCGCATCCTTTAGCCCCGCGGGCCACCGCGATTACGTTTCCCGCATGGAGTACCGTCGCCTGGGCCGGAGCGGCCTGAAAGTCAGCGAGATCGCCTACGGCAACTGGCTCACCCACGGCTCGCAGGTCGAGGAGGACGCGGCGCGGGCCTGCGTCGCCGCCGCGCTGGACGAGGGCGTCACCACCTTCGACACCGCTGACGTCTACGCCCTCACCAGGGCCGAGCAGGTGCTCGGCAAGGCACTGGGGGGCGTGCGCCGGGAGTCGATCGAGATCTGCACCAAGGTCTTCTGGCCCACCGGGCCAGGGCCCAACGACCGTGGCCTGTCCCGCAAGCACATCATCGAGTCGGCGAACGCCTCGCTGCGGCGGCTGGGGACCGACTACATCGATCTGTACCAGGCGCACCGGTACGACCATGAGACGCCGCTGGTGGAGACGTTGCGGGCCTTCGACGATCTGGTCCGGCAGGGCAAGGTGCTCTACATCGGAGTGTCGGAGTGGCGGCCCGAGCAGATCGCCGCAGCGCTGCGGATCGCCGACCGGATGGGGCTGGACCGGATCGTCTCCAACCAGCCGCAGTACAACGTGATCTGGCGGGTGATCGAGGCCGAGGTGGTCCCGCTGTGCGAGCGGGAGGGCGTCGGCCAGCTCGCCTGGTCACCGCTCGCGCAGGGCGCACTGACCGGCAAATACCTGCCAGGGGCCGGGCCACCGGCAGGATCGAGGGCCACCGACGAGCACGGGTCGGGCTTCATCACCCATTTCCTGGCCGACGACGTCCTGCGCAAGGTCCAGCAGTTGAAACCGGTCGCCGAGCAGGCCGGATTGACGCCCGCACAGCTCGCCGTGGCTTGGACGCTGCAGAATCCGGCCGTCTCGGCGGCGATCGTCGGTGCGTCCCGGCCGGAGCAGATCAGGGAGACCGTCAAGGCGAGCGGAGTGCGTCTGGACCCCGCGGTGCTCCGGCGGATCGACGACATCCTCGTCGATCACATGGTCACCGACCCGGCCTTCATCCCGGCCTCCAGCACGCACAGCACCCCGGCCGCGCGGGCCAGGCTGGCCGAGCGTGAACGAGGTGTCGGCTCCGCTTCCCAACCGGGCCTTCCCAAGGCCGAGTTCGCACAATGACGGTGTGCTCCCGTCATCAAGATGCTTTACCACTACGGATGTTGGGGGCCTCTGCCCATGACAGCAGAAAAGCGTCGCACGATTCGTGCCACATCCGTCCCGGAACTGTGGCAGGGCGCCGAAAGCAATCCGCGTGCACTGGCCCGATATCTTTGGTCACAGGAAGAATCCTTCAACGGCCCCCATCCGGAAGCTGGTTTCGCCGAGCTCTCCGAACACGACGATCAGCTTGTGGTCCTGCTTTCCGCACTGGAGCAGAGCGGCTCCGACGCGGAGACGGCGATGGTCTGCACAGCGGTCTTCCGCTACTGGCTGTACCACGGTCGGGCCTGTCGATGACGTACAACCTCCTCACCGTGGAATCGCTCCACCTCGACACCGTCGCCGCGGCACTCGCGCAGTGCCTGGGCGTGAGCGTGCGGGACGTGGACATCGTCGACGAGGACACCGACCAGGACCTGCGCAACTGGGATGCCCTGGTGCTGTGCGAGAAGACGACGGTGTCGGGCGATGTCTCCACGTCCCTGGACATCTACGTCCAGGATTCCGTGCGACCACAGCCCACCGAGCGTGAACTGGCGTCCGCCTTCGCGCAGTTGGTACCTGCTCTGGTCCTCTTTCCGGCGGAGGAGGCCCCGCCGAGTGCCTATTGGCTGGCGGCGGAGGACGGCCTCGTCACACGGGTACGGCTGAACGCCTCCGACGACGAAGAGCCGCGCTACACGATCGACACCGTCGAGGCCCCAGTGACGCGGCTACCGCAGGTCCCGGTCGCCCGTATCCCCGAGGTGGTCCGCGAGCAGCCGATCGCCACACCTCTCGCCGCCGCCTTCACCGCACACCTTCAGCGCTTCCACCCTGAGGAGAGCAGGACTCCGGGGACTCCGCAGTGGCTTGCGAACGATCGCCTGTGTGCCTGGGAGAAACTGGTCCGGCAGCTGGAATCGGACTGGGCGCCGTCCGGTTGGTGTCCGCCCGATCTCTACCGCGAACGCCTGGAAGCACGAGACGAGCTGGACCAGGTGCGGGATCAACTCTCCGAGAACGTAGTCGCGTTGCTTCAGAGTGCGCTTGAGCCCCTGGACGCGCTGTTCGCCGAGTTGACCGTGGAGGACACCGGCCTGCTCCGCAAGGAGTTGCACCGTCCGGACGCCAGATCCTCGGCACTCGGCTGGTGGTGGAACCGTCGCCCCGACCCCCTGCCGTGGTAACACGGCAGGGCCCTTCGCCGACCCGGGCGAACACACAGGCGGCTCTCCTCGTACAGCCCGAGGAGAGCCGCTCTGTCGTTGGACGATCTGGCTGCTGTTCTACGCGGACGCCCTGAACGAACGTCGCGAACGGGGCGCGCCCGACCAACAGCGCGGCACCCTGCGGAACCTTGCTGTCGCGAACCGCCATGCCGTCGTACGCCGTTCCGGGCAGGTCGGCGACCACGTCGGGACGGTGGTCTGCGCGTTGTGCGGGAGAACCGTCACGTCCGTCCCAATGCCGGTTCCACGCCGCAGCGATGCCACCATGGATTTGTCCGGACGGCACAATCCTGCGGCCCCAAGCCCGAAAGGCCAGGTCACAGCTCTGCGAGCCGAAACACCCACTGGCCGTCGACCCCAGACCTACGCATTGCGATGCGCAGACCACACATGCCCGCTCAGTCCGAATGACAAGACCAACGAAAACAAGAAACCCCAGGTCACGGCGAGTGAGTCCTGGGGTCCCTCAGAGCCGCCTTCGGGATTCGAACCCGAGACCTACGCATTACGAGACCATGAGGGATCGTGTTGTGCGGTGCCTCGTCGTGCTGCTCGGTGACGTTCTGCCTGTTCAGAGCTCATACAACAGGCCGACCCGTGCCACCCCGTGACGCACCGTCCAAAGGCGTCTGTCCACCGGCTGTCCACCGGAAAGGTTGTCACCGACCCATCAGCAGGACTGCCGCTCGGCTGCCTGCGGCGCTGTCGACCAGACGGGGAGACGAGCGGAGGTCGCTGTGGGACCTCTACAAGCCATCCACCTGGCCGTAGGGCGCAGCACCCGCGTCCCTGGGCGCAACGATGCCCCGCCGACCGGCACTTGATCGACGGGGCATCACTGGTGTGGCGTCGGAACGCGTCAGCCGATGTAGCCGGCGACGTCCGCGATCACGTTGGTGGTGCTGTTGGTGTAGAAGTCCACCTTGCCGTCGGAGCCGACCGGCGCGATCACCTGGTTGGAGATCGTCTTGCCCTGCACCCAGTTCAGGTTGGAGGCCGTCGGGCGGCTGCCGCCGTCGGCGAAGGCGGTGAGGTAGCCGCTGCCGGTGGTACCGGTGACGGTGACGGTGAGTACGACCGCCTTGACGCCGGCCGGGATGCCGTCGGCGCCGGAGATCTGCAGGGCCAGGGTCTTGCCCGAGCCCAGGGCGGCGGTCGTACGGGTGTCCAGCAGGCGCAGCGGGGTGACCGTATTGAAGGTCGAGCCGCTGGTGGAGAAGTAGCCGGAGACATCGGCGATGACGTGGCTGGTGCCGTGGACGTAGATGCTGACGTTGCCGTCGCTCGCGATCGGCACGACCACGAGGTTGGGGATGGTGATCCCGGTGGCCGACCAGTTGACGTTGGAGGCGGTCGGGCGGGTGGCGCCCTCGGGGTAGGCCTCCAGGTAGCCGCCGCCGACTGTCTGGGTCGCCGTCAGGTTGAGCACCACGGAGGTGGCGCCGGTCGGTACGCCGCCGTGGCCGCGGACCTTGAGGCTGACCACCGCGTTGGAGATCTTGGTGGTGGTGGAGATGCCGACCTTGGAGCGAGTGTCCAGCAGGCGGGCCGGGGCCAGCGCCGTGTACTTCGAGCCGGTGGTGCCGCTGGTGTAGTAGCCCTGGACATCGGCGATCAGGTGGGTGGTGCTGTTGGTGGAGAGGTCCACCACGCCGTCACCGGCCACCTTGACGGTCGCCGAGGCCGCGACGGTCTGGCTCGCGCCGGTCCAGTTGAGGTTGCTGATCGACGGCTTGGTGGTGCCGTCGGCCCAGGCCGTCACCGAACCCGCGCCGGTGGTGCCGGTGACCGTGAGGTTGAGCACGACACCGGTGACGCCGCTGCTCGGAACCCCTCCGACGCCCTCGACCTTGACCGGGGCGGTACCGCCCGCGACCAGGGGCTTGGTGGTCGGGATGGAACTGAGGCCCCAGCCGGTGCCGTTGCGGGTGTCCAGCAGGCGCTTCGGGCTGCTGAGCGGGTGGAAGGTGGAGGCGCCCGTGGCCGCCGTGCCCTTGGCCGCGCACAGTGCGGTGGTCAGGCCGGCCTCCCTGGGCGAGCCTAGGCCGGTGACCTCGTCGTAGCCGGCCGCCGACGTGAAGCCGGTGGCGTACGTGGAGTTGTTGCCGCTGGTGACGTCCCAGAAGTTCGTCGGGTAGCTGCTCCGCGCGGCCGTGTAGAGGGCGTTGTTGAGGAAGCCGACCTGGCCGTTCGCCTGGCAGGCCGTGCCGGCGTTGGCCTGGACGATCGCGGCGGCCCAGGTCGGGGCCGCGCCGCTGGTGCCGCCGATGATGGCGGGGAGGGGGCTGGAGGACTGGCTGCTGTCCTGGAGGTAGATCGGGTAGCCGCTGTGCGGGTCCGCCAGGGCGGAGACATCCGGAACGGCACGCTTGGTGGTGGTGGCGACACCGCCCTGGTAGACGACGGGAGCCCAGCGCGAGGAGACGCCGCCACCGGTACCGCCGGTGTCGTTGTTCCACGTCGTCTGGGTCGCACTGCTGCCCGAACCGGTCATCGTCGTACCACCGACGCCGGTGACATAGGGCTGGCTCGCGGGGTCGTCGACGGCCTTGGCGGTGGAGCCGGTCGCGCGGTAGCAGTCGCTGGAGCCGTCGTCGCCCGAGGCGGCGACCACGCTCTGGCCCTGCGCGGCGGCCTCCGCGAAGACGGTGTTCTCGGCGTTCGCGGTCGCGCTGCTCTCGACCGCCTCGCACTCACCCCAACTGGTGGAGATGACCTGCGCCTGGTCGTCGGTGACCATCCGCTGGTAGACGTCGAGCACGTTCTGGTCGGTCGCGGACGCGGCGTCCGGGCCCTGGTAGTCGATGATGCTCGCGCCGGGCACCAGACCGATCAGGTCATCGATGTCGAGCGCCGACTCCACGCCGACCGATCCGTCGGTGGCCGGTGCGCCGGCCCCAGCCGTCGTGTCGACGTACACGGTGGAGACCGAGGTGCTCGTGCCGACGCAGGACTGGTACGCGGCGATACTGCCGGCGTCGACGTTCTCCAGCTCGAACACGGCCACGGTCTGCCCCGCACCCACGGTGGCGGAGCTGGTCATCCCGTAGGTCCCGGCCAGCTTGCCGGGGCTGTAGTAGTCGGTGCCGTCGGCGAGGCCCGAGCCGGTGAAGTCGGCGCAGAGCGCCGGGGTGTACGCGTTGGCGGTCACCGTGCGCGAGCCGCGCCCGGAGACGGTGGCGGAGCCGGAGCTGGTCTTGCCCGCGCGGCGCGCCGCGGTGTGGTGACTGGTGACGGTGTTGACGCTGCTCAGGCCGACGACCCCGGTCACCGACGCCGCTACGTCCGCGGGCAGGGAGGGGGCCGACGTGTTGAGGTAGTCGGTGGAGCCGTCCTTGAGCCGGACGTTCCGGAAGCCAGTGGCGAAGGCGCGGGACGCCTGTGCGGCGGTGGCGGTGACCGGTATGGACAGGCCGTCCGGGCTGACCTTGCCGGGAGCGAGACCGGCCGCCTTCAACGCCCGTGAGACCCCGGCGATGGTGGCCCGCGTAGGACCGAAGACCGAGGCGAACTGCCCCTTGGCCAGGTAGTGGTGGTACTGGGCGTTCCCCGGTGTGGACACCGCGGTGACGAAGTCCGCCAGCGACTGCGGGTCACGCGGGGCCAGGTTCACACTGAGGTGCAGCCTGGTTCCCGACGCGGTCGCGCCGGTCACCGTCGCACCCGCCGGAACACGCGGAGCGGTCCCTATTCGCTTGGGTGCGTCCGATCCGGGCGTTCCGGTTTGGGCGACCGCGCCGTTGGCGGTCGCGGTGACGACGGTGAGGGCGACGGCAGCGGTGGACGCCGCCATGATCACCCTGGCCCGTCTGCCGGTCTTGTCTGCCGCGGGTCCGGGACGTCCCGACGCGGCGTGGGCCTTCTTGGCCATGCAGAAATCTCCTAGAAACTGACGCACCATCACACCTGTGGCCGTGACGATGGCCGAAGCGTCACTCGGGCCGACGGGTGCATCCGTGTCACCAGGAGCGCAGGAGCTATCCCTCTTAACCGAAGTCTGCGCATTTCTTACCAGGACTGGACAGTTGCTGTCTCTGTTCGCCCGGGAACCATGAACGGATCTTTACGCCACCGCCGCCGGGCGAGCGCGCGCCACGTCGTCGAATACCGTCCGCGCTCTCCCGACCCCGTGCCAGTCCGCTGGACGAGCAGCGGTTCCAGCCGGCGACCGCGGCGAGCCGGCCGACAGCAGGAAACAGCCACCGAGAGCCCATTACGGGACGCCAGTTGCGCAACGTCGCTTTGCGCGGCCGAAACAAGCCTCAAGCCCCATGTGCACATGGGGCCCGATGGCGTCCCGCCAGGTGGTGCAAGGGATCAAAGCACCGGAATCCGCAGGCCAGGGACGGTCGCTGCACCCGATCGGTTGTCCAACTCGCTTTACCAGGACGCTTCGTGGGCCGACGCCCTTACGCAGATCGTCAGGGGTCTCGAACCGGAACGCGCAGCGCTTGATCCCCTGCACCACGTCGTGGGACATGATCTTGGCCCCCGCTCACGCCGTACGAACACACAGCGGCCAGGCGGCCGTTGTCCGGCACCGGCCACAAGCTCGGCTCGGTCGGCACGGGCAACCACGACTTCTCGTCTCGGTCGCTCTCCGGGTTCACCGGCTCCATGTAACACTCGCCGGGAGTCAGCACCCCGCATGCCGCGTCGATGGCGACCGGACTCGATGAGCAGTGCGCGCCGACCACCATGACAGGGCCGCACAGATCGAGGGCGAACGCCAGTCGGCTACTCGGGTCCTGGAGATCCTGAAGAACCCCGATGCCGTCTACCAATTATCGAGCCGGGCTCGAAACCTCATCTTCCGGAAGGACAATGGCATTGCCGTGATCTACGGGCCCGGCCCCACGCAAGGCCAGGCACAGTCGTGAACTGAGCGGCTCCGAGCTCCAGTTGCCTAACTGGGCCGCCAATCCGGAGGATTCCTCCCGCGTTCCCACCACACCCACCGTCCGGCCGGGCAGCCTTCGCGCGGACGAGGCCCGGAACTTCCGCCGCAGGTCACCAGGGAGCTCTGCCGCACCCCCGACGGACGACGCGTCTTGGGATCCAGCGCGTGGAGAGCACCGAACCCGAAGAGCTGATCTCGTTCTGAAACAGGACGCCGCTCCCGCATGCACCGCCGCAACCACTACTTCAATCTCCTTGCCCCGATGGGCCACTACCTGCACTCACGACCAATCATCGCCAGGCCCTGACCCGGGCGGGAGATCTGTCCGGACCGGACAGTCCCGACGACGCCCGTCGTCCCATCGGAGACCAGTGGACTTCGCCCACCGCCCAGGGGCTGCAAAAGGCCCCTGCTGGAATGTCACGCACGGCTGTCCACCGCTTGTCCACCGGGACTCTTTGCGCCAACATGTCCCGCCTCCTGAAAACAGGGAAATGACCAGCTCAGAGCGTTAGATCGGCGATCTCGTCACAGAAGCCAAACACTCGACCTACGCATTGCGATGCACAGACGGACAGTGCCCGATTTGCCGAGATTCCAAGGTCACCCGGGTCACGTCCATGGGAGTGGTGTATTGACGGCCACTCGGTGATCTCGTTTTTGAGGCTATGCGGTGAGTTCGGTGGGCAGGGCGGTGTCGTCGTTTTCTGACTCGATCGGGTGGAGGCGGGCCTTGGCGAGGAGTTCGATTCCCATGTAGCGGCGGGCTTC
>Ga0307511_10006894_pt1 | contig 11454 bp, 15 predicted proteins | sample 13_EM_MG_FD_200266 | JGI IMG/M metagenome (GOLD analysis project Ga0307511, IMG submission 200266) | Populus trichocarpa ectomycorrhiza microbial communities from riparian zone in the Pacific Northwest, United States - 13_EM | ecosystem: Host-associated > Plants > Roots > Unclassified | place...
GTAGAGCTTCAAACAAAGCTAGGGCACTCGTCTTCACTCCACGAACACCCCAACGTTCCAGCATTGAAAGCTGCAGTGTTGGAGGTGGGGAGACTGATTGATCGGCTCTCGGAATTTTCGGGACCTGCGGCCGTGAAAACGAAGGAACGAATCAGGGAAGATTGGAAGTTGGGATGGGATGGTATCGTAAAGGGGCCGGCTGGGGCTCGGAAGGTGCAGAGGCCAAAGTTGACGTTGGACGAAGAAGACCGTATGCACGTGTAACCCGAGCTAGTGCTCCGGTACATTTCGGCAGAACCGGATCCGACTTCAAGTGTACATCACTTCACACCCTCCCATCTCGTTTTTCCCGCATCCCGTAACGAAGTACTCCCAAAAATTATTGGCTGCAACTGCCCCTGTATCTTGGGGGTCTTCAATGCAAAAACGCGCGGCGGAGGCTACCGCCTCAATTCACCAGTGATCGATTGTCATTACTAAGACTTTTCCTATTTCACAAGGCGCTGGCGCCGTGATGTTCCAGCCAGCTGGAAAGTGTGGCGGTCACCGGTCACTCTTTGTCATACACCACTATTATGCCGCCAGACCACCGTTCTCCGGAGCAAGCATTTGACATCAGTCTGCTCGATGTGGGGGCATTGGGCTCCCCAAGCGGGCTTGAGATTGCCTTACGTTCAATCGAAAGTGCGTGCTTCCAGGCCGACACCGCAATCGCGGGGATGGTTATGGGGCTCAGCAGTCGGTCCCATGTGTTGGAATATGTCTTCTCGGGTACGTTGCGCGTGCACGCGACCGCTTACGAGTTTCCTGGACCGATATTTTCCTTCCTAGTGTTGGACGAGAAGGCGTATGAGAAGCTGTGTGGATGGGTCGTTTCAGGATTCCCTACATCCACGACCCCAAACCTGACGGACGCCTTCAGCATGAAACTCCTCCAGCGACTTTCCTCCTCATTGCTATTTGCGGAATACCCGTCCGCCGCCGACGCTCCCCCAGACCTTCTTGAGTTTTGGAGGAAAGTGGGGGTCTCGTTCAAGGTCCTGCAGGACCTTGAAGCGAATGCGAGGGCTTCCCAAACCGGCAAGGCTGCTCCCCCCACCGGCCGCAAAAAGAGGGAGAGAATGACTAGAGGTAGTCGAGTTGATCCCCGCGAATGCGATTCCACGGGGATCATCGTGCCGATTACGGACGCTGAGGCTGGCGAAGTACACGCTAGACTCTTGCCGGAACTTCGAAGTATACTGGAGGTATGTAGTTTCGTGGGTGGTATCCCGCACATGGTGCTTAACCAGACACAGTACTACCTCCTCGTTTTAAGGCAGCCATTGGTATCGGAGATCTTCAGATTTTCGTATATGAAGGTCAACCTCACCAGCGAAAATTTAGGGGAAGAAGAGGTTCCTTCCCCCGATACGAATGTTACAATAACAAGACCAGATCAGCCCCCTGGCCCGGGGTTCCCTATGATACAACCCATGAAAACTTCGCTCTACCTCGATGATATTGAAGGATTTGGCGAATGGGTTATCCTGTTATCCACCCGTGCTCAGAAAGATCTGCGAGACGTGAAGCGCTCCGATGGCGCCGTGTTTCGGATCGTGATGAAGAAGATCAAGTATGAATACCTCAATCCGTATCACCAAAGGCACTAACTCCCCGCCAGGCAGCTGTCCCACGGCCACTTCTCTCCCGATAACCAGAAGAGGCTCACCGGCCCGGTCACAAAACTCCCTGTATACGAAGCGAAGATGACGAACGACACAAGGCTCGTGGTGCGTCGATTGGCACTTTGGCCCCCCGAGGCGCCCACTCACGTGCCCCAGTATCACATAGATTGTATACCCGACCAAGATGTGTGTGTCAATTACCAACGTACTAACGCAAGCTCACCCTGTCCGTCATCAGCATGAACGCCAAGGTACACTGGTTTTCCGCTCAGCGTATCATGACTCACCGCACTCTGCCAGCTATCCGCGTGTTCGGAGTGTTTACTCACGCACAGCTCGACCATGGGGGGTTCTGGGATACCCTGAGCCAACAGCTCCAATACGGGGGGGTACAGTATGTCGAAAGGTGCACTTTCAGGAACAAACCCCTTAGTACCGGCGATAACGTCATTTTACCTGCAATCTTTCCTCCGTTGCCGATTCAAGACACACCACAGGCCGATCCCCTCGTCAAAGTCAGTGAAGAGGATGTCAAGGCTGTGAGTAAATGGAGGGGTGACAATGAATTCCTCGGCGTCTCGACTAAGCGCATCGTTTCACAGATTCACTCCACGCACATGTGTGTCCCCTGATGACTTATTCGTTCAGCCGGTTTAAACAGATTCCAACCAGCATCGACAAGTTTGTTATGCTCTCTCAGGTGAGTTTTTAACTCTAGTTTCTCACTTGAACTGACTCTCCGAAGGCTCTCCTGAACAGTAGGTATCAGGAGATTCCATGATGCAGAAACGGCTAATGCTGTTCCTAGGTATTCTCGTCGATAAGGAAGTTTCTCATGTGTTCCGTGTTTCGTGCGCACGTGATAATCCCCGAACCACCCCATGTGCTGAAGCCTATTGAGCAGGGCCCAGGAGCAAGAAATTGTTGAACACACATCATCGTGCTATGTAATCGGCAGAAGTGGGACGGGAAAGACTACAACGATGTTGTTCAAGATGCTCGGTGTAGAGCGCACTTGGCAAAAGCATCCGGATATGGGACCAAAGCCTCGCCAGGTTTTCGTCACCAAATCTAGAGAGCTCGCAACGAGAGTAGAAGAGGATTTTGCTAAACTGATGGGCTCCCTCGAAACCGCCACGTACTCCCGCGGACGCTTACGTATGATGGAGAAGAGCGCCAAACGGAGAGTCCCACTCGTGGACCAGGACGATAATGACAATTGGAGGTCAGATCTGCCAGACAAGTTCAGTGAATTATCAGACGAGCATTTTCCATTGTTCATCACTTATGATCGGGTATGAACCACCACCTCCTGAAAATTGTCGGTCTTACCATGGCCACACAGCTTTGCATGATGCTTCAGAATGATATCAAGGGGGGAAAGAACAGCGATGGTTTCATTGTTCCAATGACCCCTGCGATTGAAGACACCACAATCTCTCCAAGAAGTCCAACATCGCCCGTGAAGTCTAGATTCCGTGCAGGGTCGAGAAGCACGTCGTTACCCGATTGCAAGCAACAATTTCGCCGAAAATTTGTTTCATACGACGAGTTTCTTGCATCGTACTGGGTTCACCTCCCACAGACTTTCACTCGGGTTTTAGGTAAGGGCACACCAGCTCGCCTTCATCCTGTTCCTGACCGCAAATCAGACCCTGCTCTGGTATTCGGTGAAATCATGGGAGTGATCAAGGGGTCGGAGGGGGCAGTCGGGACTCAATACAGATACCTTGACCGGGAAACATACATGTCGCTCAGTTGCCGCACCCAAGGGACATTTGCCCACAAGCGGGATGAAATTTACGATCTGTTCATGGCATACACGAAATTGAAGCGCGAAAGACAAGATTACGACGCAGCGGACCGGTGAGTTGCCCCTTGCGAATTCCTTCACCTTCCTGAATCCGGGTCCAGTACCCATCACATTTTGAAGGAGCTCCGTGATGTAGGTTTGACGGGTAGAAAGGTGGACCTCCTGTACGCCCCCACGAAATACATCCTCTACATGCCAAATTCAGTCCCCCCCAGGTATGTCGACGAAGTTCAAGACAATCTCCTTATAGATACTTTGGGTACGTTTGTTATATTTTTTTTGCTCTATCCTTGATCTTCGAGCTGTCCCAGTACTCCGGACTCTCTGCAATAACCAACATGGACTGTTCTGGGCCGGTGACACTGCGCAGGTGAGGCCGATGTTCCTGTGCAGACTGTGTTGGTTAATTCCACCCCAGACAATTTCAGTTGGCAGCTCGTTCAGGTTCACTGACCTGAAAGCATACCAGCATCGTATCGAGGTAAGACTCTTGCGAACCCTGGGACATAAGTTGATACCTTCCTAGAAACAACTTACGCAACAGGCGGGACTCATTCCCATCGAACCACAAACTTTCGAACTGGTGCTGAACTACCGGTCTCACGGTGGCATTGTCAATTGCGCACGGTCTATAATCGAGTTGATAACGTGCTATTGGCCACACTCCATCGACCCCTTGAAACCTGAAAGGGCCCTCATTGACGGGACAAGACCGACCTTCTATTCCGGCCAAGGACACGTAAGCTTTTTACCACCATCCGCCCCCCAGGTACTCAGGTCGTTTGATAGGTTGACCTTGAGACCCTCTTCTGCACCAATGGAGGGGAACCGGTGGAGTTTGGTGCAAAACAATGCACGTGCTCCTCTTATGATACCTGCACATCATAGACTGAGCCTGCTTAGGTATTCTTGTGCGTAACGAGGCCGCGAAGGACAAGTTAGAAGCAAAGCTTGGCAAGAGCATCATCATGTCAGACCTTATACTCCTACGTTAGACGTGGGATTGACCTCTCGATCCAGGACCCTGTACGACAGCAAAGGCCTTGAGTTCGATGATGTGAGATCCACACACCCCGTTATAGCTCAAATACTGACGAAACCAAGGTCCTATTGTACAACTTCTTTGAAGACTCTACGGCTACACTGAGCCAATGGCGATTGATATTGAATAATGTTGAACAGGTGGGTTACAACCTCGAAGCCCCGGTGTTCGACGATACACGTCACGCGAGTATCTGTTCTGAGGCAAGTTGCGTGCCATCCCGGATCTTCGCGCCCTTAACCACAATGCCTCGATTGACAGTTGAAATTCCTATATGTTGCGATCACTCGGGCGAAGCAAAACCTCTGGATACTGGATAGCTCCGATAAAGCTGAACCAATCAAGGTAAGTTCGGGTCTTGACCCTTGAGGCACGTCTCACTCCTTGTGTAGGTGTACTGGAGGAATAGGATCAAGATTTCGTCATCCATCTCCGAGATCGCCAGTTTGGCCGCTGTGTCGACCACCGAAGAATGGATTACAGCCGGAGAATAGTCTGTGTCACCACCTGATCCTACGATATATTCTGACTCCATCGACAGTTTGTTCCTTAGCAAGCGTTATGATCAGGCTTCGACCGCCTTTCAGAGAGCCGACTGCAACCATGAAGCGGGTGTTTGCGATGCCTACTCTCTGCGCGAAAAAGCTAGATCCAGACCAAGCGCTGCAGGTTTACCCAAGGAAAACCCATTTATTGAGGCAGCCGTTGCATTCAACAGCTGTGCAAAAACGACTCCGTTAGAATGGGAGGATGAGAGACGAACATATTACAGGAACGCCGGTGAATGCTTTTCAGAAGGTCGCAAGTTCGGTGAAGCCGGGAAGAGTTATGTGAAGGCGGAGGAATACACACTCGCTGCTCGCGTGTATCGAAGGGGGGGTCACTTCGACGAGATGGTTGAAGTCCTCCAACTGCATGGAAACTCAATTGACAACAACCTCGTTCGCAACCTAACCCGAGTTGCTGGCATGTTTTACTTCAAGGTAAGCACTGGGCCACACAAAGGTGACGCACGTTGACCGATAAACAGGCTGGGGATATCTCGTGAGCAACGAGGCCGAGTAACCTATGGCGACATAATCCTCACGTTAACTTTAGGAATTGCGAAAAAGGAGTCCGGTTGTTTTCCTCAGACGAGGACGCGATGGTGTTCTTGGAGGACTATGACCTAGACGAGGCGCGAGCGATCGTACTTCAGTCCAAGGGGAGGGCCCTCGAGGCTGCTGAAGCTCATGCAAGGGATGGAAGGGTGTTGGAGGCGGTAAGAGTCTTGCTCAAGTGCCCAACCCCCTCCACCGATGAATCGAGGATGGCCACGCGTTACGTGTTGACTGGCCTTTGGAAATGCATGTCGTTTGGCGCAGAATTCCACAAGTCTGACGCCGCCAGAACAAGCTTTCTCCAAATTTCATCCAGGTTGGACTCCAATGCAATGACAGAGGATGAAGTGGATGAGGTGAGATCTGTCCAGCCCCTTGCCGCCGCTACTACCTTTGACCGTCAATGCATATCAGCTCTTGATGTTCAAATCGATCGCCGAGTATAATCGCGAACCCCCGGTTGACCCCGACATCAGAGGTAGCACGGATCCTCATATTGTGCAACTCCGTCGGTTGGCTTTCAAATTCCTCGGGAGGGCGAATGATGTCGCAGCTCTTGCGTGTCTCGACCACGTATTCTCCCGTCCCCCCAGCTTGCGCAAAGTCACACTGGTGGAGATCGAGTCCTTACTCTCGCTTTATCTCACATACGTACGGTTGTTGGACCAGCTTTGGCGCGACGGCCAACTGTCCGGCGGTTCGGATCGCCAGAAGTTATTCGCCTTCGATGTTCAAGAAGGTCGCTACCGAGTACCGAAGGGGACTTTTGTTCATCGGGAGGTCTCTGCCGCGAGAGGGATCCTGGACGATTCCCCTCCAGAATACGTCCTCTCGCATGAAGAGCTCAGGCGTATCACCTCTAACGCTATCCTTGGGCATATCAAAACCCGTGTAGAGATGCAGGAACGTGCTTGTCACGAAACGCGGGGGTTTTCACCTTGCTTATATATGTTAATCGGGTGGAATTGCTTCAACGAACGCTGCCCGTTCCAACACGTCCAACCTAACGAGATCACATCGAGCTGGTTCCACGCTCGTCTGCGCTTCTTGTTCTTGGAGTTCCAGATTTTACGTCTTGCGCAAATTTTTGACAAGGTGGTCATGCAGTATGTCTACACTAATTCGTATTTCCGCCCCACTGACGTTATGAAAAGGTATTGGCTCCAAATGTTCTACTCGGCGGTTTTCCCACCAATTCGAAAGCTCGGTTCACTCAACAGTCTCGACCTCCGAAAAATCCCGGATGGAGCACTGAACATGCATATCATACGGGAGTGGACTTGGTACGCTTACAAGGATATCAAATTTAGCTCATCTCCCTCAGCGCTGAGGTACAACGACTACTTCATACCCGATTTCATGACGACATGCACGTTGGTCCACGACCTAGACTTTGACAAGGCCGTGGATTTCGTTCGCGAGACGGAGTTGTACCGTGCCAAGGAACGGCCTGCGTGCTTGATCCGGGACGGAAACTATTCAGTTGTGCACGACCTTGTGGCATTCCTGCGATACGAGTCGCCGTATGCTTTGCGCAAAGGGTACGAATTCATGCGGTATGTGCGGCAGTATGCCTGTGAAAATTTACTCGCATAACACGCCGACCCCAGCCACGTCCTCTCCAATAAACTGCGCTTGGATCTGAGCGCGTTCTGCGACCTTTCCGAACGTCTTTGCGCCTTGTTTATCGTGGAACGCCGGATCCAGTATAATGGCAACATTACGAACGTAACGTTGCCCCGGAGCTGGCTCGCCCATATTTCGCGAGCGTCCCGTACAACAAACAAGAGGACCAACGAGCTGAAACCTTTTCTCCGCACCGCTGTGGAACTTATGGGGCGGATTGACCTATCGGGTGAAGGGGATGGGGAACATCTGCGGGCTAGCGGTGCCCGGTTGAACCCCTTCACGTCTACGGTTTACGTCGCACGGATGTAAGAGCGCTACTTTGCCCGCTTAGCTTTGAGGTTGACCCCACACTCTAGGTGTTCGTGCCTTTGTCTCCGTTGGTAGTTCGATTTCCCAGGTTTTTGACTCTGACGCCCTTACAGTCGGGTACAACATCAATGACGACCAACTCAAGCGCGATATCATGGCAGCCATTCGGAAACTCCGAAAGGAAGATCGGCGAAGTACGCCGATGCTTTACCGCGAGTACGTGTACAGCCCTAAAACACAACGCACCTCTAAACCAATGTTCAGGTATGCTTGGGCTCAAGGTTGGAATGACCTAATTCAAGTTTTCCGGGACTCCTTTACCGATTCTGCGATGGACGAACTGATACTTCTCTTGTATTCCAAGAGTCCTCGTCCATACGGGTGGAAATCGGAATTCGCCAAGCCACTGATCTACGACAGGTTGGAGGAGGTCACGCCGGGAATAGGTTTCCAGGCTTCCAAACACCCCGATGATCTCCCCATGTTCCACCCTACCCAGTCTAACACAGCGGGGGCTGACGACCAGGTCGATTACAACCGCGGCGGTGAACGCGAACTGGAGGCTACTACCCACGAGGATGTCATAGACGATGACAACGAGGAAGATCTAGTAGCGCAGGAGAGTCAGGACGTCCAATCACCCGAATTACAGGCGAAGATAGCCGCGGCCAGAAAGATACAAGCTGCGTGTATTCGTCACTTGAAGCGGAAAACGGCGGTCCCAACGGGCACTCACGCTACGCGTGCCCGGATCTGGAGTCAACTACAGGAGCGCACAGCTGGGACGACTTGGAATCGCACATCCAGATACAAACTCATCCTGCGAGGACCGTTGGTCCACGTCCTCGTTTGTCTGGATGTTATTGGCACAGCCGCTGACTCTGCGAAGAGAGACGTGAAGAAACGATCCAAGGTTGCGCATCACCAAGAATTGGAAGAACTGATGGAGAGTCAGGCACGGTATAGGTAAGGACTACCTTTGTCCATAGATCAGCATCTCACAGCTCTCGGTCTACCCATTTAGCGGATTCCTCAAGGCAGTAATCAATCTACAGAAGAAGCTTGAGCCATCTTCAGATCTCCACGAACGTTGCGACATCCTGGCCCTCAAGGCAGCTGTGTTGAAAGTCGGGGGCGTGATTGAGCGTGTGGCAGGCGAGCCATCGTTTATCGCAGCCATGAAACAGATTGACGAGGATTGGGAGTATGGGCATAAGGGGATTGTGAGAGAAGCCGTGCACGGGAAGAGAATCCAGAAACCCAAGCTAGTTATTGACCCAGAAGACCGCATGTACCTATAGTAGCCTGTAGTCCAGCGATCGCTCGGCAAGTTCCGATCTAAACTGTATCTTGCTTTCACACCCTCGCTCACACCCTCGCAACCTGCCGACCGTTTCAGTCAGAATCCTAAGAACCCTCCTCACAGTTATGGTGAGTGTTGTCCGCTTTGGCAGTCGCACTGATGGTGCGCTAACGGTCTGGTGGACAGCCTCTCGCCGTAGATCTTCTCAACCCCTCCCAAAAATCCGAAGAGCAAAGGCACAAGCTCAAGCGACTTGTGCAATCGCCAAACTCTTATTTCATGGATGTCAAATGCCCAGGTATGTCCTATTCTATCATTTTTAGACTCGCTGAGTGTTTACGATTACCGGCCCACCTAGGCTGTTTTGCGATTACGACCGTTTTCTCACATGCCCAGACAGTCGTTTTGTGTGGCGCATGCTCGAGCGTCTTGTGCCAACCAACTGGTGGGAAGGCGAGGTTAACAGAGGGTCCGTCATACCTGTGTTCCAATATCATACAGGTTCCTGACATATTCCTACAGGTAGCTCATACCGTCGGAAGAACTAGATTCACACCGTTCTGGGTTTATGAGCTTTCTTACTGCATCGTACTACGCACGCGTTACTTGATCCTTCCAGTTGTCAATTTCAATGTAATTGGGGCCTCTCGGTGTCCCATTTTTGTCGGATTCAAGGGTATCTAAGATCACAGGTGGTCGATCTACAGTTTGCCCCGTGTCTGTCCTGACTTCTCTGGTGAGAACACCCGGGCTCGCACAACTCCCTCTTGCGAGAAGTGGGCGATGAGAACTCCATCTCGGGTGAATACCTATGAGAACGCGTTGTGTTCAGGAGGTGTTTATCACACAGGCTATCAAACTTACCCTACGGTGAACGAGAGCCCTCCCCGATCCAGCTTGAGGAGCCCGAGTCTGTCACTCTCGTACAGCGGGTTGTGCCGTGTTCACGTCATGTACGTACCTCGAATAATAGCCAGTCGCCGCAGTTGAAATTGTCACTGAGGTACGAAATGAGCTGTGGACAGAAACATCCGGGGAAACTGCGTACGTATAGAACCATATGGAGTGATCCAGCGTGGACTAAGAAAGCTCCAGTCAGCGTGGGGACGGGAATGCCAGGGAAACAGATACTATACAGAAAGTCCGTGGCTTTTAGGCCCGTCCTCAGCCTGCCACTCTAACCCAAGAAGCCGGGAACCAGCCCCGATACTGTGAATTGTGGGGGTCAGGAATCATCCTCTCTTCAGACAGACGAGACCCACAACAAGGCGTCCGAAAGATATCCGAGAATGCACTAGGGAGAGTCGTGAGGAAACAAGATATGCACAATAACGCGACCACGACCCGAACCTTCTGGTAGGCAAGGTCGCATTCTGGGACATGCTTTGCTTTCATCCAGGCACACGAGACGAGCACACCTTCCTCATAGTGGTCCCCTGCAGACCGTATGGCTATCGGGCTCCTGTCCCGATACTAGAGTGCTTCGTATTAGCTAAGAACCGTATGCGAGATAGAGTGGCGGAGACACCTCAGCTCCCGCGGTCCATATCTTCTTTAAATGTTCATGCTTTGCCGCCACCGCTCGTTCACGGTAGAGGATCGCCTCATCTTTGCAATCTTCGGCAGAGGGTATGTTCAGCGGCATGGGGGACCGATAAGAAGGCTGCCAAGGCTCCGGTCTTTGGTACGAGCAAACCATGATGAAAATCGTCCTCCCGCCTTGAACCGCTCGGACTGCGCGAGTCACATACGAACGACCGTCACGGACGTGGTCGACGTTGTAGTATATTGGTGAGGTGGGTGACGCGTTCAAGACGAAGTAACACTGAACGCAAAGGGTCCTCAAACATTTTTCGTTCATTCTGGATGACGGGACCCACATGCAGCGACTTTGTGGGAGCGTGAGCGGACAGGCGTTCGGAATCGGTAATGGGACGCACGTGAAGATGAAACTCTGGTTTGACGGACTTGGTCGCGGCCACCATTGCATGGGAGATGACGAGACCACCAAAGACACCTATGAGCGTGCCTAGGGTTAGTGGGAGGAGACTGTTGAAGAGGATGTACTGTGACCTCTGCTCCTTGGAGGAAGGATGACCTTCTTCGAGCGGTACAAATTGACGTCGAGGTTTTCGATATCCAACAAGGTGGATATCTGGGTCGGTTCTGTCAGTTTGTAGTCCATGTTGCTGGCGACAGAGAAGAGAGAAATTCAACCGAAACTTCGTGGTGAAACATCAAGATGGCACAAAGTTTAAACGTGATTGGCATTCATTCGGTTATGGTTGTACATGTGATGTCATAAAGAAACTGTCAGTCGTTAGATAGAGTTCACTCCCTCGATCCGTCGACATCCTCCAAGGTGTCGTAGTCTCCCAGCCAGTGTTGCGAAGGCGAAAGTCGAGAGTCGTCCGCCTCGTCCGCCAGTTCAGACCCATCGTCGTGGTCCTTCGTCTCCTTCTGCTCTACCTTCCGCTTCGGCAGCCCCGCCTCGACCGACTTCTGGACATCTGCCAAGTGAATCGGAATACGGTGCATCGACGCCTTCTCTTGGATCGCCTTGCGAACCTCGGCCAACGTCTTCTCTGGGT
>Ga0307511_10006895_pt1 | contig 11452 bp, 7 predicted proteins | sample 13_EM_MG_FD_200266 | JGI IMG/M metagenome (GOLD analysis project Ga0307511, IMG submission 200266) | Populus trichocarpa ectomycorrhiza microbial communities from riparian zone in the Pacific Northwest, United States - 13_EM | ecosystem: Host-associated > Plants > Roots > Unclassified | place...
AAGACTGATCCACGCGCATCCACACGGTGAATGTGTGGGCCGAGCTTCGCAATTAGGTTGGAATGTTCTCGTTTCAAGTGGCGGAGGGTACGGTGGTCAAATTTTCAACCGGAGAGTGACCCTTACCGGGTTCCACCTCCATGCGAAAGCTTGACAACCACTGGGAGGCTTGTTGTGTGCTTGGTTCTTCGGGACACCACTAATTGCATTATCCCCGCCCTTTCTCTTCTGTTCGTGGCGCATGACGAAGGTGGTCACGGTTTGCGATGCGTTGCGGGTGAGAGGGTATCAATCTTCCCTGTCCAAATCGCTCTTCAGACTGTAATTCCCATCCTCTTTCTTCTTTCGAGACAAACGATGTAAAATTTACGCTCTTAGCCGCTGCTGCTCGTCTCCGATCGGACTTTACGTTCGCGATGTCTCGGACTGTACACTTCCGAAGCGAAGAAGGGTTACAAAGGATAAACGATGAGGTGTTGGTGAGGAGTGCCGCCTTTGTTCAAAGGCTTCGGTTTAGGGTTCTCGAAATCCCTCTCCGATGATCGTGATCGAAGGTATTTAATTGGGCGGCTGGCACCGCGACACGTGGGCCCCAACTTCTCTGTGGCCGTCTTCGAACCACTGCCAGTGCAATTGTACCCGTCCGGAAAGCCTTCTAGACGAAAATCCGGACGGAGCACCGTGAGCAAAACGTCTTGCGCGGGTGCGGAGTTTAGCGAGGGTAGGAAAAAGGCGAACCTCGGCCAGAAGTGCAAAAACGTGTTTATGACCGCGTTTCCTTTTCCGGTAGCAGTGGTTGAACATGATCGAAATTCCTTTCTAACATCGTTTATCCAATTGTCCCGCGAAAGATCCCGCCTTGGCCCTTGGGAAAGAAACCTACGACGAAAAAACAACGAACGGCCGAGTGTGACCTAATTGACGTGGGCTGTGAGGGGCAGTACTTGCGCGGTCAGGGTTAGGACGATGTCAACCGCTTCGTGTGGGCAACAAACCGGTTCGGAATGAACTTCCACCGAGCTTTTTCCCCCAAAATATTCCGTGGGGGCAAGAGGGAAGAAAGTTCAGCGTGAGCACTCTCACACACAACAGTGAACGAATGGGGATATCGAATTCCGCTCGTTCGGTAGAACGGGAACAAACGAGCCGCAATTGAATCGCAAGACCGAACGAAGGTCTTCATGCCTACATCTCCTTAAGGCCTCGCTCACTGTTTCCGTATTTCATACGCGGCGTGGGGGACCGCCGGGTAGATGCCGCAGATGCCGTATGAACCATCAGAAACCCTACTATCCTCCAGCTCATAACACGAGGATTCGGGCATCGGTTGTCAAACATCTTAACACAGTTACGGCCTACCGGACGAATACACGCGCTACTCGACATGTAAACGGGATGTATTGTCGGGCGTCATGAAAGTGAAAAAGGAAAGAAAAGTTCATATGACCTTCTTTGGTGAAGGGTAGGGGTATGACGAAAAGTTGGCCAGAAGGTTAGGAAAGAAATTGCTTACGAGCAGAGAGGGGTGGGATATTGTGTGTGTATAGTGCGTGTGCAGTAAGTATTGTATATCATGCGTAGCTGCTGAATGGGGTTTATGTATGCCGTAGTCGCCCGTTGCCCATTGGTCACCGAGAACAAGCTAGCAGGGCGGCCCAGCATTTCAGTTTGCCGTCGGGTCAGATGCCGACGGCAATACCATTCACGTCTCTCCACCTCATCTCCAAAGCTCGATCTGGTTCCGACACACGGGCGAATCAAGAGTGGACGGGTGCAGTGGTGTATGTACAATTGGACGACGGGAAGACTCGTGATTGGCCCAAACCAACTCACACCACTCCTCTAGACAATCAATCATATCCCTCGCCGTTTTTTGCCCTTGCAAGTTCCCCGCGGCCGACGAGCCCCCGTCCGTCGGGAACATTTTCCGCCCAGCCGTGGAGAGCCGCTTCCACCTCTCGCTTCGTATCTCGCAACAAAATATATATAAAACACCCCTTCTGATTGGCTAAGGAAGAGGGCTTGTTCGCTGATGCGTCGGCTTGTTCTCTTTTCTTTCTTTCTGTGATGCATGACCTACCCCGCAATCAGTCTTGCCTTGGATGTCATAAGGGTGGGTTACGCCTCCACCTTGGACCCCATTGCCATGGAACATCCATGCATCACGCCAAAGGAATGAATCACCAGTGATCAAGGTCTCATCCCGCGCCCCATTGGCCCTTAGTTTGGGACGTGGCCCACGCTCTGGACAACCCGCGTCACTGGTTGTTTCGCGACCCTTGAACCGAAAATCAGCCAATCAAAGGCGAATATCTACGAGGACGTTCGACAACACATCAAACGTCGTAATGGCCCGGCGGCCCAGATAAGGTCTTCTTACCTGTCGCATTTGGACAGGATTAGATCCGGCGGCTCGCCTGATGGCTGATCACTTACGCTACGATTTTCCCGATCTTTCGGTGAGCACTGGGACGCGCGCACCCTTCCCTCTCTCCCTTCCCTGCTTCCGTGTCAGCCCACCCTCGTTTGCTTCTCCCTCCCTCCACGGTCGGCTTCTTGCCTTCTTGGACGAACTTGTTCTTCCCTTCGTTGTCGTCTTTCGGTTAAACTCGAGGTAAACCCGAACAACCACGAACCCATATCTGGCATGTGCTTGTTTTGCGCGTGATCCTCTGGGGTGTTGCCGTTCCACACAGTCGACGTGACGGAAGCCGCAAGGGGGTACTGTAACAAATTTTCATTCATTACCCTCATGCCGGATACGAACAAGGGGAAGGGATAGTCGAAACCCTGAAATCCTCGCGCGCATGTTTCGACCCACCCAATGCTAAGCCAAACAAACAAAATCCCCCCGTACGAGTTACTAATTTCTTGAATATCACGTTCACCTCCGACCTGGGATTGTTAGTCATAGGGTTACCCATACGCAACTATATGGTCAACTCACCAAATGGAGATGTGGATTCTCACTCGCTACACCAGAACGAGCAGATCTCAGAGTTCTATCGCTCCTATCGCTCCATGCCTGAACCTCGCAATGTCTTCTTGGAATGGCTTACGGCCAGCCGCAGCACCTGATAAGGGGCTAGAAGTCGTGCTGAACCACCATACATCCTCCTCCAGCGCCACCGGGATATGATTGTATTGGTCACGGGTCGCACTGGAATGAGGATTGAGAAGCGAGCCGCCGGCTGTGGTGAGCCGACCGGTGTCAAGCTCCCCCTTTCCGCCCTGCCGCGCGGCTATACTCAAAGTGTTAGGAGGGTGTGAACATCGATGGGTGCTGCGAGTCGGACGCCTAGAGCGATCTCCACGATTGCCAACATGAAAAGGCGTCTCTATTCGTGTGGGCCGTGCGTGGTATACTGAATATTTTTGTTATTTTTTTGGTCGAACAAGTCCAGAAAGAAGTTGACGGTTAGACCGCTGGGCCCAACCGTGCCCAACGATTAAGCTTCGTGCCCTTCATCCGTCCCAAGGACGACGCGCGACGTATGAATGGTTTGATAGACCCAGGTAGACAGGCAACACCCGCGTGAAGGGTGAAGACCGGAGGGGGGGCGAGGAGCGATTTTTGACAAGTTCTCGTCGATGAAATGAATCCGGGGTCTCAGTCGCCTGGAGAAAAGTGACCGGGTGACAGAAAGCATTCCCGCAACACCGCGAGAGTCCACGGCCTGGGCGCGTGATCAAATAGAGAAGAGTGAATCTCCCGTTTCCTTGGATAGTCGCTCAACATTTCCGGGGGAAGTGGTATCGATGGGGATGATTATAGACCGATGATGATCATCGGCCACATTGATATAGCTGTGATTTTCCAGCTTGGTCGTCACCGGCTGGGTGCTCTCTACCCACCCAACGGTCCCAATGCGATGGAGGTTGAGTGGGGAGCAGGGGACCAAGGGAGAGAGAGAGGGCAGGCGTGATTGTGGGACTAATGCCAATTATGACAACTGGTTCCAGAGTAACGGGACCGGCGGCACGGCTACAGTGATGTAAAAGTGTATGGGCCGGCGGTAAGTCAACATCTGGATCGGAATGGGTATGGCACGCGTGATGGGCGTGTGAGCACGTGTGAGTTCTGTGGGGTAAGTACTGTAAACGAGCTCGTGGGTTGGATTTTCCTTTCGGAAAACCCGTCCTGTCTGTCTTTCCCTTTGATCATCGCCACCAATCACCAGCTAACGGCGTTGCCGTCGGTGATGGATGATTAAGATTTTCCAACAACACTGCCGCTCTGTCTCCCCCCCCTTCAACATGCCGCCGGCTCGCCACGTTTACGCCTGTGTCGCTTGTTGGCCACAGACCCCGCGCCACACACGCCCCTTACCACATCCTCGGTAACTGGTTTGGTCCCGCCGGCACAGGACGGCGTCACCGCTGATGTCCACCCTACGTGAGACAAGGTCCCGGCCCTTCTCGCGAACATGCACGCTAGCGATCCTCCCCCACTGCCTCTGATTCCCGCGTTGAATCGAATCCTGGGGAAGGGCTTGGTATACGGATCCGGCTCTTCGAAAAAGGCGATTCATGAGTAAGGGGGAAGGGAAGGGGATGTGGGACGTGAAAGGGGAATAGCGCGGGAGATAGGCGTCGCGTCATCGAAAGCTTCTTATTACCCGATGGAACAAGAAACCGCCCAGAAAAGTAAACAATCAGGCGGGGGAGAGGCAAAGAAACGGGAAATTCCCATGGGTTGGCGAGGCAATTGGACCCGCGGGTGTTGGAATGGATTCGCGGTATCTGGGGCTCAAAGTCATTCTTACGTCTGGATGATTTGTAGGATGAGCGCATAGCCGTGAATAGGGCCGGGAGGAGGCCGGGCCAATGGGGAGGAGAACCACGGGGAGACTGCGAGGTTTGCCTACATAGGAATCCGCAGATTTGTCCCGCCGGCGATGGTGAGCCAAGGTTTCCACGAAGGAATTGAGACCCTGTTTGATATGAACGCCTATGAATGGCGAACTCTCTCCATACTTGGTTATAGTGTGTGGTGAGCTCTACTCCTCCCGAGATCCAAGATGTGTGTGCGGAAAGTTCCCGCATGCCACGAGTTTTTATTCCCGGCGGGTTGCATAAAGTTGGTATGGCGCAGAAGGTTGATGAACATCATCGCCAACGGGTGATACACCCCACACACTCCCTGCGGCATCTTTTCGTTGTTTTTTTCTTTCCTCTTGTCGGATGGACAAATGGGTTTATCTTCTGAGGGTAAAGCGAATTATGTATTGGGTGTGTGAGGACGAAGAAAACCGAGAGAATGATGTTTATGAGGACTAGTCGAGAAACAGGCGAGTCGGACGCAGTGGAGCTTCAGCATCCATGTGAACGCCCTTCTGGTTCTCGGACGGGAGGGGTTTCTGCAGGGAACGGCTGGAACGCGAAACGCGTCTCGGGGAACGCACGAGTCGAGAGATTTGGAACAAGCCTCGGGCTCCACTGGGGAAAAAGAGGCAATCATCCGTAATCCAGTGGTGGCGGTCACGGATGCTGTTGCGGGAGGCTGGCCGTCCTCATGCATTTATCAAAACATGACTTGCCGACGGCCTGGATCGGTTTCTAAATCGAAAAGTGTGGACCGAAAGGAAGAGAAGAAACGATTTCCAAAAAGAGTTGGGTGTGAAACGGGAGTAGCCGGGAAGCCGATTTTGTTATATATTTTTCTGGTCGGAAATATTAAGTACCGTGAGAGAAAGGTGCGGGATCTCGAGATCTCAATTTGTGGTGTGACCGGACTGCGTGACTGCGATCACAGGGTGTGACGAGAAACTGTTAATTGCGATGTGGTATTGACGCGCTGACCAATTTACAAATGATTACCCAACGTCGACGGACTGGACATTGAGTGGACGAGAAGAGAGTCGAGAGAAGGAGGCGGAGAAAGAGGCGGGACGAGATTTACGGGACAAATGGATGAATCGGGAGAAGCCAGGCCGGGGACGGGTTGAGAAGCCGGGGGGATGGAGGGCTCAACGGGAATCGGAGGTGTCCGATTGTTAGTTTGTCCATTTCGTGTCTGAACCCAATCTCTTGCGCCGTCACACATATTTAAAAGACTCATGGCTCCGGCCAAATATGTCCAGACGTCGCCCCTCCTGAGATATATAGCCCTCCTCCCTTCCGCTCATCCATCTCCACCGTCGTCCTCCCTCCTCCCCTGCAATGTCCGACATCAAGAACTCTCTCCACGTCCTCTCCCCCGGTGACAAGAGTTACCCCCACTGCCATTCCGTTATCACCGGCCGCAAGAGCTGGAAGACGCTGAAAGGCAAGACAGAGGCCGTATGGCCCCCATATCTCGAGGTTGCTCTATTTGAAGGTCCGTCTTCTCACTTCCTCATTATCTCCACCTTCATCTCACACCTTCCGCCTCAAGGTCTCTCCCGCTATCAACCCTCCAATCCCAGGGCCACCAAATCCCTCGGTCGATTCCCGAACAGGAACCGCTTCATATCCGAATATATACTCAAAAAGACCGGTAAACATAGAACGCCAAAGCAAGTTGGCAGTCGGCTCCAACAACTAAGAGATACTCACCAAGGCAAACAACGTATGTTGCATCGCCCTCCAACGCTCTCTCGATTTTATCTGATTTATTTCGCTTATAGTCCTCCAAAACCTCTCTGATGGCAACTTTAGTTTTGAGGGCGCAGGGTCTGGCGGCTCGGGTGCACTGGCTTCGTCGGGATCTGCTCCAGGATGCGACTATCAGGAAACCCCAAGGACTGTAGTCGCCATCGAGATCCTCCCGCAGGGTGTCTCCGATTACTCGCCTCGTTCCTCCCCTTCTAACACCCCCACCTCATCGCCTCTGTCCGCTACCTTCCCAGCCTCTACTTTCCACCACTCCCAGCCCCGCCCCATCTCGGTCATCGACCCCACTGTCACCTTCACCTCTCGCTCGTCTATGGCTGCTCACTCGTTCTTCACCGTTTTGCGTGACGGCCAGGCCGTCCACAGCGAGACGGCTGAGGTTAACTTATTGAGTACTTCTGTCGACGCTGGGCCGTCGGATATCGACTGCATTTTCTACTACACTGCCCCGTTGGTCCCTACCTACTGGAGTAACATTTGCCAGGACCGTGGTAAGTTATTCTCCTGCCGACCGTCGCCTAATTGTCTCTTTCGACTAACCGTATACCCTCCCACAGACCCTGCCCGGTTTTCGATTATCCACGATATCTACCAGCACCCTGGACCGGCCACGGAGTCATCGAACGTCCCAGAACAGGGCTACCTGATCCTCTCCGTCGAATATCAATTTGTGTACCCGGATTCGCCCTACTCGTCACCCCAGCTGTCTCCTGTCGAGTCGTTGAGCAGCGGCAACAGCTCATTACCCTCCCCCGGGTCGTATAACAACGTGTGTTGCCTCCTTCCTCTACCACGTATGGCGCGCTGACCGTGGTCCTTCAGTACGAGTATACCACCGACTACTCTCCCCCGACGCACACGTTTTACCCAAGTTCCCATCACCTGTCTGGCATGGGCTCTTATGACCAGGCTCAGGTGTACGACGGGGCTCCCTTACTTCTTCCGGCCGTTGACGGTACCCAGGCGGGTTATCTAAATCACTATGTGGGTCTCCATTCTTCAGTCCGTTGCCTCTCGCGACGTCGACCGTCGGTTGCTATGGAAGTGGACATCTAGCTTACACTTTTTGATCAACAGGTTTCCCCATGAACTCATTCATTTCTCGTATGAAGTTCCCCTTGACCCGTCACTCTTCGTCGATATGCTCCCATGTTGTCCCCCCTCCACTTCCGTTGCTGTCGAATGACACCCCTCATCATCCCACCTGGTCGTCGGTACGGGTAACCGTCACCGGTCGTCAAGGGCGTTGACTCGATCAATGTTCTCCTCTTGCTCTGATATGTTGGACCTTCTTGGCTCTTTTCCCTTGTCGCGCACTCAATTTTGCCTCTTCTCTCCCTCTATCGCTGCATTGTGCTGCTATCCTCAGTTCTCCCGGCCATGTTTCCCCCTCTTCTTATATTTGTTTGTCTCATACCCTCTCCGCATCTTTTTTATCAGCTTTGTCATTGTTTTCCTTACACATTCCAGTCTCTCTGTCCCTCTCTCTTGCGTAGCATTATATCGACCGCGTATCTGTGCCACTCGTCTTCCTTTTCTTACTGTCTTGTCGAGTTAAAAGTTATCAGGTATCAAGTAGTAGTTTACATGTTCCTCCTCCGACCGGAATCGGGACACTGGTATGTATTGTACCGCGAATTGTATCTTCGTTTGTTTGTAACCGCTTTCGTGGCTCATGGTGTGCGTCCTATTTGGTAGATGACATTGCCTGTACCGCGGGCTGGGGCCCATATCATAACCCAGTAATCGTAATCGTTTGCTTCTTGTCTGCCTCACTCGTCATCTGTATGTCAGTGCCGTAAGTGTAATACATATTAAAGTGGTGAGCTGACTTAGCATGGTGTGGTATGTTTGCCCCCCCCTCAATTTATCCATCCGGGGCCAGGGGCCTATTGTGTTGAGGCCGCTCCGTCTGACCATCCTTGCGTTTTGATGGGAGGCTATCCACGTGAGGGACTTGTAAATATGGAGGAATCTAGACGATGGATTGCGGTTCTTGCATTATTTACTGGGTACGAATATCTAAGATCTCCGGGGGGCGCACAGCCGTGTTTTTTCTTCTTCTTTTTTGCCCTCTTCCTCTCCTCTGGGCTGTACGCCCCATGTTTTCGTGCGGCACCTTTCCGGGTCTCATTAACGAGCCGATGGGAAGACGATGAGGTCACTCATGACCCATACTTGTGTTGATCCTCTCTAGACCTTTGGTCCATTGACATCTGACCCCCGATTTGACAACGTGTGGCGGGATGACCTCCCCTCCCTTCCCTGGACTTTAGCACGAGCAGCAGCGGGTCCCTTCGAGAGCGATCATCAAAAACCCAGATATTTCCCACGGGTACTCAGTCAACCCACTCCCGTTACGTCAAACGCCTTGAGGGGGGCGGCCGGGTACAACCAGCGATCATCCAGGATCGTTCGTTCGAATGTGACCCCCCTCACTTTCCCTGAGCCCGTAAAATCAGCCTCAACAGATTACAGCTCTCAAGGGTCGCAGCCACGACCAGAATTCTGACGAGTGATGATGAGCTGTATGTGTTTCAGGTTCTTTTTACCCGTGGGAGAGTTTTTTTTTTCTCGCGTCGTTCCCTCGTACCAGCGGTTTGTCCTGCCCTCACCGCCATCTACTCCACTCCCCGGAGGATACCTTATCCCGATCCCCAGTACGCGGTTTTTCCTGTCGAACAGGTACCCGACCCGGCCGCCCGCCCTCTCTCCCACAGTGGATCTGCGTTCCGATGAATGTGCCTGTGCCTACGGTGATCGTTGAAATCGGGATGTTTCGTCGAGTTCCTCGATCTCGGGTTTCGTGAGATTTAGATTCGGAATGTGGTGCAACGGGCGGCTGGACGCGGCCGCGGGGGGTTACGCGTTTACGAACTGCGCATAGTGTGCGATACAGTATACGATACGAGGAGCTGTTGTATTCATTCCCGAACCCCTGTATGGGTGTGGACATTCGGGTACCCTTAGCTGGCGTACCTGAAAGGCACCCACATCCGGCGGCCAATTAAGGTCCGATCTGATCGCGCCGAGGGGGTGTGTAAAGGGAGCTCGGAGAGAAAGAGAGCCATACAAACGACTTGAACCGACGTACTGCCGCCGCTCATGAATGAGGGCCCAGGCGTGAGAGAGCTACTACCCGCGACTGGTTAACTGGGTTACAAGTTACTAGTTACCGGTTGTTGACCCATCAGGGGAGAACACAGGGAGAATCAGTATAACCGTCTACATTCAAGACCGGTTATAAGGCACGACAGATACACTTCGGATTTGAGGCGAAGATGATAGCGAACAGCGGAGAAAAAAAGCTCACACACCCCCTGGTCCTAGGTTCGCGGCATGATGGCCGTAATTTACACCTTAACCAAAGACCGTGATATGCAGGGCCCTGGATGAGATCGCCGGACTCTCGTTGAGCGTGTGTGTGCGAATGAGGACCGAGTCCTCTCGGGATTTCCGAATCGCCTGAACTGAATGAAGATCAAAGGCCGAATAGCCGCATCATCCGTCGTTTTGAGATGCCGCGAACGAATGGAGGGCAGTTTGGCCTGACCACTGAAGGAGACTAAAAATGTAAGATCATGAGGTGGGGGCGTGGCTCTATTCAACTTTCGTGTGGTATGGAGATAATCGTGCCGTTCGCTCCACCGGACAGGGTGGTGTACCACCGATAACACATTGCACATAATGAACTGAGTGGGTCCTGGGGACATAGAAAGTTTGAATAGGGGTGGGTTCTATGGGTATAGAGATTCGGAAAAACACGTCCCGCGACCGAGGATGCGGGTTGCCCTGAGTGTCAAGATCGAAAATCCTTGGGCGCGCTTGTCCCTTACGCCACCTTCACCTTTGAGAAAGATCTCACCCCCACCATCCGTTGTGAGCGGCTTGGGTATACAGAAAACATCGACCAGAGGCCCATTTATCAGTGGCTATGCCGTCTTAGCGTGGGTAATCAGGTCCCCCATCCTCCTCCTCCCTTCTAACTCCTACGTACGAAAGTCACCATCGTTAATTGCGTACCCACACCGGCGGCACCGCCCACTTAACAATCGAAATCGACTACGATGGGGGAGATCGTGATATGAGGACGCGGTCGAAGTCGGCAGCGATGGGAAGATCGCGATTTGGGGATTATTTTGACATACGACTTACGGGGATGTGTGAGTGTGTGCTGCGCTTGTACCTCGGTATCTGATGATACGGCAGCAGGTTCACCGTGAAGCTATGTACGTACGTACGTACGCGTGGGAGTGGAGTGAAGGGGTCCATAGATCGAGGGCGATGAGGTGAATGAGTCGAGTGGACGACATAGAGGTAGATTACATAGAAACTTTAATCTACGTTCCGATGATTCTCCAGGCAGCCAGATCATGTAAACTCACAGGCGCGGGACAGGATGCGCGGGGCGTTTGAGCCCACGCGCCGGTCTGTCCGGACCTTGGGCTTCCTGTGAAACGTGATACAACGGGGTGGGGGTGACAAGACACGAGATCATGATAAATCGCTCTGCCTACGATGCATCCGCGTATACCGGATCCCGCTCACGTCTCAGTTGCCTTGGGCGATGAGGGTTGCCTCGAGGTTATGCGGGTAAGAGCTAGAGGATCATAAGACCTAGAACCCATCATAACATCGGGGTTGAGACGTAATCAACCCGTTTTTACTACCTCTCTCCTCACAGGCGTGTGTTAGTAGTTAGTACGATAAGGTGTGGCATCGGCGCACAGCCGGAATTGGCGTGAAAGGGTAGATGAGGAGGACGTGCGTGACCTTGTGCGGCCTTGAGGCCGTTGAGGGCGTTTCCCGAGTCCGAGGGTCATCGGGATTTCGAATAACCCGTCCCCCCGGCCCCGGC
>Ga0307511_10006896_pt1 | contig 11452 bp, 8 predicted proteins | sample 13_EM_MG_FD_200266 | JGI IMG/M metagenome (GOLD analysis project Ga0307511, IMG submission 200266) | Populus trichocarpa ectomycorrhiza microbial communities from riparian zone in the Pacific Northwest, United States - 13_EM | ecosystem: Host-associated > Plants > Roots > Unclassified | place...
CCAGATTGGTGAATGGGCCGGCCCAACCAGCAGTAGCGTCCCATTGACCAATGGGCCGGCCCATTGCTGACTGGGCCGTATTGCTGAATGGGTCAGAACATATGTTACTTTTACACCCAGGTACTTTGTATGTAGTCACGATTTTGAAGTTCAGCATTGGCTACCATACAAATAGTTCATCGAAGTCTGCTTATGTATCTATATCAGGCCGGGCACTGGGCACCTTCCCACACGCTGCAAATAGGCACTGTCAAAACCAACACATCATACTGACAATCAGAGACCCTGTTACCTACATCCTCTTTTAATACCCGATACCCCCAGTCAACTGTGTAAATCTAAAAATAAAGAAGGAACTGTTAATCTCATACAGTTAGTCATGTGATTGATATTTATGCATCGATTTATTTATTTTTTTACATATTCAGTACTCATATGCAGCCCTGTATGAGGGCCATGATGAGATTTATGCACCGCTGATTGATGAGGGAATGGGTGACCCCAATCTGCACGTATCTACTTTTCTTTTTTGTATTAGTGTTTTACGCTCGTTGTTCTAAAGGGAAACCATCGGAGCCTCGCCAGGACCTTATGCCTCATGCGAGTATAAACTTCAAAAAAAAACCTCTGAAAATATTCCGACAGTATAGCTAAAGGAGGGGTAATTAGGGAAAGAATCACCAGTCCCTTTCTTCAAGAGAAGTAAAGTATTCAGGTCGGGAAAACTGGGACTTTGAATGCCACAGCTCATCGACGGGGCGTGAAAATCTTCCCGCTGTCGACGGTCATCATTCTTGTTGTCACCACGTAAATGCGTGGCTTGCTCAGTCTACTACTCGTAGCTACCTGCCTCATCGATGTGTTTTCTAGACTCATGCATTGATCAGATTCTTATAGTTTTGGCGTTAACGCTGTTCCTTCCAGCCTCGACCGCTTTTGATACCAAATCCAACTCAACCATGCCCACCCCTACCCCCCCCCAGGCTCTCTTGCTCAGCTCGATTTCAAATCTATCTCCAGTATATAGCCCCGATATTATACGCTAGATTATCTCACCCTCTTTTACTCGGCGTTGGAAATTATGTTTTAGACAAGGTCTGGCAATTAAGAGGCATATTTATTTATTCAAACACATGGTTGCAATCGCGACGAACTTGTCAGCTATATAACTTCCAGGACTAACCAATCACATCCAGATGACCTCAACCGGGGAATCGACCATACATACAACATATACAAGTATATAACCGCCCCCGACCTCCGCACCCTAACCACCCATATCCCCCAGCCCATTCTCATCCTGAATCAATCCCTCCATACACAAGTCCTCTCGGCACTAGCCCCCACTTCTTTCCATATACACTCTCCCCCTAACGAAACAGCCTCTGTAGCTCACTTTCAAAATAGCTTTTTCATCATCCTTCATATCTTCCATAGAGTTCAGCATTTTAATATACGTGTCTTTTATACCTGCTTCAGCTGCACCCCCTGATATAACGACTCACATTTTCCTCCCCTCTGTCTCGCTTATCATGGCTTGGGGCTGCCATTCTTGCGCCTATCGAGGTGGGTGAGATGGGGATCTGGCATATATACCCCAGCGGATTTACATCCTTATCTGGGAGGGGAGTTCGGGGTAGTCCAGGTGGTTTAGGGGGAAGAGAGATAGATCTGTGAGGAGGTCCCCGATGCCGTAGATGTACCCGATGTCAATCTGTTGGATTGCGTCAGGGGATAGGTAGACCTAGAGGTAGAAATTGTAGTCGGGGTAGTAAGAGGGTATAATTGTATCTCATGCCCCCGGGGATTTCACTCGGGAGGCATGAACTAAGGGTACTTTAACGCCCATTCTTCTACAGCTTCATCCCCTCAAGGGAAGGTGAAAGCTCCAGAACTCCATTATGCAGAAAGATGTAAGGAACAATGTCTTCGTAGGATAGTACAACTGTGTCCATATGACTCTAGAAATCTTCCCATTGGTGCTCACTCGCGACATGAATAAAGAAATTCTGATGCTGCGTGAAGCTGAGGAGGGGCAGAACTGGGTGAACTGGGAAGGGTGAGTGACAGGGAGGGGGTTGGTGGGTGACAGTTGGGGATTGTTGGTGAGGGGAGGTGGTTGTGGTGGCTATTCGGGTACCTCGGGTATCTGGCTGCGTCAACTGCTTTTGTAGTAGGAGCCAAACAAGCGTGGGTCATGTATGACTACCAGCATTTGTATGGCAGTGTATATGTACAGTAATTGCTGGTTTGGTAATTGGTGGATGCTCTACCCAACGGTAAATAGCGCCCCATTGGCCAGGCGTATGGAACGAGCGCCTCTGCTCTACAGCCTCCGCTATATAACCTACACTCCACCATTTCTGCTCTACCTCTCTATTCTATGATCTATGCTCTATGATCTCTAGACACGACACAAATGTGGCACTCTCAGCTCCTCCTCCTCCAGGGCTCCCTCGCCCTTCTCCTCTGAGATATCCCCAGCCACTATAGAGACATCTCCAGCTCAATCCCCTCCTCCGGGGATCTTCAAGTACCATAGAGACACTTCTAGGTCCACGCCCTCCTCCATGGCATCTCCACTCCCTTCCCTGCAGCACCCTCAGTAGCGATTTAATACAGTTATAGGCGTGTTAGTATGATATGTAGGCTGTTAAGGGGGGGTTCGGCAGAGAGGTCATATTTGGAAGGGCGATAGTCAGTCTGCATCTCTACTACCGTAAGCTTCCAAACTTGTGTTCATCTACTGGATCCTTATCTCTTCCTCTATCAAGCTACAATCTTCTATTCTTTCTTTTCCATCTCGCATATGCGATGTATCTTGTCTATCAATCCAGGGCCCTATACCATCACACTTCGAGTAACATAACCTTATATCTGGTGTTTATTCCTACAGATCTGGAAGGCAATAGCTTCCATTTCAGTTTTTATATCCCCGAATACTATGGTAAATAATTTGTGAATGCGTCAGATATTATCGATGGCATATCGGGGGATTTCACTTTAAATACTCAGGGAAATGGGTCAGGGACATATTCCCAGTGGCCCATACAGTGATCATTGTCAGGGGGTATATCAAGGGTTATGTGTATCCCTAATATTGCCCGTGATTTCAGAGGGGCGAATATACCAGACTATATAGGGTTTTTGAGTCACGGACGAGCTAGAAAAAAAACAGGTAGGGTCGGTGGGGGACAAGACACAATGGATGACGTATTGCTCTGTGTTGTCTGACATGTATGCACGTAAAGACTGCAGGCGTTTCGAAGGCTATAGTCGTACTGTATTGTGTCCTCTGGATCCTCAAAGCGGAGGCGAAGAGTTGGACCCAGTATGTAGAACTCTCATTGGTCGAAGTTTAGTTTCTAATGAGTATCATCATTTACTTTTTCGTTTCGAGTCTACGGCTTATACGGCGACAATACTACTAATTATAACCATACAAAAAAGTCTGCTTTCACGGAAACCTAACTATCTGCCATATCGGGCCTCTAGTCTTAATTGTATAGGTTGATTAGAGTTTTCTAGGAGTCAAAGTCAGTCTTGTTTGTGCAATCAGACGACCCACTAGTAAACATACCACCAGAAGTTAACGGCCCTTTCGTACGATGAATCTTCAAACAATCCTCAGCAGTTGTGGCCACCACAGACCGCCTCTCGAAGCGGTACTATCTTGGTTCGGGAACCCCAGATTATTCCACCATTAGGTATTTTGCTACTACTCAGTAATAGGCTTCCGGTGCAGCAGACCCACACCCACTTCAGGCTATTGATGTTTCCCTGAACTTAACATGTTGCAATTGGGGCAACCCCTGAAATAGGTATTATCTTATCAAATAACTACTGCCTCGTGAAGCGAGATTGGGCTATCACCAAAATTCTTGTCCCGACTCTTGTAGAGGATGAATTCTACTTAAATCGGTAGTGATACCTATAGCCACATCGGTACTTTAAGGTAGCCCCCAAAATAGGCAGAATACGCAGCTTGCAAAAGCAACTTTAGATCTTTTTTGGTAAAAAACTGCGAGCAACCTTCTGTAAGAAGTGAGTGTTCTCACGATGGCCTATCTGCTCATGCGCTGGCAGGTAAGGGAATGTGAAGACTTAATTGCTTGAGGCATCTCCATGTCGGGGAGACTGCCTGCCTTATATACATGTCTGGACACAAGAAATAACAGGAAAATTCCTTCTATCGGGCACAGCCCTTCTGCCAACATATCCATTGAGCCGAGCCGAGACCCCACCTCGCCGTCACCCCACCTAGTCGTGGCCCCATCTAGTCGTGCGCCTGTTATCCCTATGATCGGTTGCAGGGTGATATTCCAACACATTCTCTTTTGTTGACAACTTGGGAATTATTTCAAGAATCAGTCATAGACGCTCATCAGGAGAATCCCCCATACCAGTCCACCTACAACTCCATACAACATCCGGACTACCTCTAATATCTCCACCTGACTGCTTGAATACCGAAGCGGATATCCATATTGACGGTTTATATATAGATCCTGACTCGAGAGAAAAGGATGATCAAAGTAACCGAGAAATCATATTCCATAGGTATGTTTTCCTACTGTGGGTATCAATTCCAAACATACAACTGCCGGTTGATCCTTCCCCAATCCCACGAATAGACTATGCTGACACCTAAACACAAACCCCTGTAGTGAAGCGAAATGTAGGGGTTCAGGGTAAGAGATTGGCGAGTTTGCGGAAACAAGGGAAGTTGCGGAGAGGGAATTTTTCCAGTTCCTTGCTCTACGTCAGCCGCTCTTTACGTCGTCATGTTTTCATCGAGGTTCTTTAAGTTCTTTACCTTCTTGCTTTCCCCACCACCTTTCATCATGGTTTCATCTTTGCCATGGATTTTGCACTGTTACGCAATACTCTTACTCACACGCACGCTTGATGTGATTTTCGGAGATCATGGCAAGAACGCTTCTCCGGCAGCTTAGCGATTTTAGTCTTTTACCTACAGGGCCTTATTCGTGTATCACTCAATCATCTCCTCCAACAGCTTTCCTACCACCCGCCTTCTCCACCTTCCCCTCTGCCTTCACAAGCGTTGAGTCCGTCGTTGAGCCAGCGCGTATTAGTCCTACAGTTGAATTACAGTATATACCGTCACGATAACCCCGTGCACCTCTCCAAGATCCTACCTCATGTATAGTGTACAGTTCACAACTACGAAAGACGTGTATTACTACCCCGCCCAGTGACAGAAATCGAGCTACTTCCAACAAAACAACGTCGTACAGTATATAGTTATAATATACCAATGCATATTTCATAATTCCTCCCTTTGTGGTGTAGTTGGTATCACACTCGGCTGTAATGGATCAGTTTGCCACCGATTGGTCACCGGTTCGACTCCGGTCGAAGGGACTTCTTTTTTTTCCCCCGTGATCTTTTTTGCCCTGCCAAGGCTCTACCCCTGTTTTGTGCCACTCACGGGCAATTTAAATACTTATTCTTTTTGGCGATGTTTACGAGTCCTGATTTACCAACAAAAAAAAGAATTGATAACGGTATACCTAGGAGGAGCTATCCCAGCGCAGCGACTGCAATAGATTCAGCTATTTCCACGTCCATCGGATTCCCCTCTAACAGTCCAATTCGTTTTCGTTCAGCTAAAGCTGAGAGGTTAACACAGCCATGACCTGTTGATACTCAATAAATTGAGCATTTCAGATTATTATTAAAGCATCGACAGCAACGATTAGAGTAGCACTTTTTACAGGCACTTGAAAGAGTAGTTATAGATGCCTGATGAGCAGCATTGGCTAATAATGCAATTGTGGTTTGCCGAGCAGTCAGTATTATTATCCAAGCCCGTAAGGTCGGTAGCTGGTTAGAGGTCTTTAGTTGGGTAAAGGTTAAGAAGTACGCTATTCTTGGTTAACAATTGATGGCGTTCAGGCTGTGGTTTTGCAATAGCCTTTACATAGAGCCGCTTGTTATCTACTGCCACCATGCCTATGCAAAATGAGCAATTCCGAGAGCTGCTTCACATGGTGAAATCCTCTTTATCTTTACTACGCTGCACTCTTCAAATATAAAAGGGATTAACTCTAATAGGTTATTAGAATACATCCTTAGTTGAGTCACATTTCTATGGCTTGAGGTGCAACTGGCCTTAGACAGGGCTTGCAGTACTTGCTTGACATGAACTTGGTGTTCTTGAATGGTATCACTATAGATGAGGATATCATCGAGGTAGGCGTTTTCCTTTTCTGGAAGTATCCAGTGCGGCACAGGCACCTACGTCCATACACAGTCGAATCCATCCTACAACCGCTCTTTTAGACTTAACTACTTCGAGCTCACTGGACGAAGGCAAAAAAAACAATTGGTTCCCTCCACTATCACCAACATTAACGGCTGGTGCGAGACTAGTGCTGACTGTTCCCAATATTATTTATTCTAAGATGTTTCTTGGTTTGAAGCAGTTTATATCCCGAAAACCTCACTCGTCGAGCAAGGATGATGTGTCAATCTGGAGATGTGTGGCTTATCGGGTTTGGCAATATCAAAACTACAAAAAATATGACGCATGTTGTAGCATTGTACCATTTAGCCTTGGACCATCTGTTCACAACGCTGTAAAACAGCATCTACTCATTGCATAAGTCTAGAAGCTGCTTCAATTTGATTTAAAATCGAGGAATTGAAGGTACTGTAGAAACCTGTATATAAGAAAATACCTAGGATAAAAAAGTAGCACCCTGCGCCTTACCCAGATCCTGTGAGTAAGAAACAACGAGGAGATTTCTAGTGCCAAAGGGAATCGTGGCACAAGATGTAGATAAAAGATATTATGACTGTTATAAACTTCAATAAATTCCATACTACACATTAATATTTCCATACGCATCAATGATGGTCTAACCTGGTTGTATGTAGCATCATAAGACCCCGTAGATAAGAACTTTCGGTGGATAAGAAACCAATTTCAAATGCCACTAAAACGTTTCTTATACGCGGATTCTATAGTAGCAATAAACTCAGTATCCTCTTCTCCATTCCATTCATCATCAGAGTTGAAGATAATGAGTTGTTAACGTCATCAGCATGTTCTTCATCATCTGAAGAGCTTGAGGCAATTTTTCCGGAATTCTCCCCTTCAATGTCTGCCGTCTCCCACTGATCAAAAGCAAAGGTACGAGAGGTGGGTAGGGTCGGTCCAAATTGAGTAATTATATAAACTGCCCACGACCAGCCTAGAACATATACAGTGAAGCCGCAACCCCGTGAGGGTTCTGCTGTCCCACCAGGCAAGATCTATCTATATAATTCAGTGAGGCCGCTATATATGTAAGGAACCTCTCTGGGTCGCTTATACCGTTGATACGATCGATGGTAATAAGTACCGTACCCCGCATACGCACGTGATCTGCGGAACCACGTGAGCCACCCCTCGCCGGTCTGCCCAAAGGGGCCAAAAGTGAAAACGAGCAGGGAAGCCCAAAGGGGCCAAAAGTGTCAATGAACGAAAGATATAAGCTGCTGGTTCATTCAACCAGAGCTCCGTTCTCTATCATCTAGGCATGTACATATCATAGCCTCGGCGACATTCACCGCTATTCAGCATACGGAGGATCATACCAAAAAGTCTTTTCTATTGACATACGTACAGTACGTACATACCTTCAGGGGTATTCTTTTTCTTACAAGATCAAGATCTTCATGGCCGGTGATGATACACCTACCTATCTATAGCCAGGAAACTCGAAAAACATGAATCAAGTTCAAAACGGACCCAAGAAGGGTTTTTTGGTAAGGTCGCTGGAGTACACGGTGCGTACAAGAGTTTCTACGTAGTTACTAGTTACCCTCATAATCATTTGTTTACCTTTACTATTTACCTTCCACTCTCTGCTAGTACTTTCGCACATCCATGAGCCACGAACGCACCTATACGCCCGACCTTCACATGATTAAGCATAAAAGTACCAACCGCACAGCGCAGCCAAAAATGGTTAACGAGTGAATACCCCCCATACTTATTCATTCCAACTTGCTTGCTACCGTAACCTCATCTCATCTCCTATAAATAGATAAATAACCGTCATATAAAATAAACGAAACCAAGAAAGAAGGTCCAACCTTCATGAAAAGACCGACTTCATAACGACAAGACAAACAACCATCATCACCATCAAATCAATCCCCTCCCCCCCGGGGAAAAAAAAAAGAACAAAATACTCAGAATAAGACCATCACTCACTCATCATCACTACCACACCACACCACACCACATCCAATTAAGAAAATGCTTCCCCCAGCGTCAAAAGTCTAAGGAGCGGCAAATTTAGAGGTAAAACATCAACCTACTGACGCTTTCCTTCGGCCCCCCACCCCATACCTTTTCCGCCTCCTCCATTATCATCCTCGCCTCTTGCTCATCCTGCTCCTTCCTCGCCGCCTCCTTCTCCGCCTGATTCCCGCCTGCCTTCCTTCCACCCGGACCTTTCTTGCCCCCGGATCCCTTGGACGCATCGGAAAACATCTCCTGATGGGCACTCCGACCCGAAAGCAGGCCCTGGAGATAACACCGCCCCCGCTCACAGAGGATGTCGGCGTAGTAGGCCGGAGGCACATAACTAACGGCCTTTGTCGCACGGGCAAAGAGATATGAGAGATTATGAACAAGTTTCTGGAGGGAGTCAGCGTTGAGACCGACCTCGTCGTGGGTGACAATGTAGTGTGCGCTGCGAGCCGTTCCTTGGAGTCCCACGTGCGCTTGGAGGTAGAAGTCATGCTCGAAGGCGCTAGTGACGCCACGGTCGACGACTGTCCCGGGAGCGCAGTTGCCTTTTCCATCGGTGAGGTTCTGGTCCGTGGGATAGAAGCGAGTGTGGTGGCGTTTCCCGCAGATGACGATGACGATCTTTGGGTTGTAAGACGGGTTGCTGGCGGAGACGGTTTGGCAGGCGGCTTTGATAAGCGGGAGTTCTTCGGTGTTGACGTGGTCGAATTGGCCGTCGGAGACGCCGTCACGGAAGTAGTAGATTTTTTGAGGAAGTACCTTCTTGGGGTGGTTTGCTCTGTAGTACTTGAGGCGGGCGGCGACGAGGACATCGAGGTGTTGGATCATCTATGTGTGTGAAGGGGGGATTCGTTAGCAAGAGTTAAAGTAAGTATGGGGGGGGGATGTTAGTTACCTCTTGTCGACTCTTCTGCAAACTTAAACCCCCAGGATAGAGAGAATAGGTGTTCTCGAAGCTCCCCACCACCGCTGCAATACTCGGTGTATGCTTGACAGACACCTTCGCCGTCGGATGTGTGACATCCGCTCCCAGAACCATACTATCCGTGCCCAAAACCCCCAATGCATCACCTCCGCCAAGTTCATGATTCCTCCCGCCAGTCTTCAAATTTGCCTTGAGGGCAATGTTACCGAGATACTGAGGCTGGCCCTTCTCCTTCTGGATCTTCTCACTCTGGCAGCAGACAGTAGGAATGCCGAATTTGCAGTCCACAAGGGACTTGATATGGTTATACACATTCTTGTCATCAGAGGAGAGGAGAACCAGGAGGAAATTCGGAGTGGAGGATTGGCCTGCTTTGAGAGGCTTGCTCTTATCGCACATATCAGCAAGCTGCCTCTCGATTGTGTGTCGAGCAGCATCGCGCATTGGGTCGGTTTGAAAGTCCTTTTGGGGCAACCTGGCGTTCGCCCAGGTCCGTGGTTCTGGGTCGACTACCATCCCAGAGGTCTTGCACATACCAACGAAAAGGCGCACGACTGACTTGAGGTGATCCAAACTAGTAAAATCGGAGCGACCGCCGTCCACGATGGCCATTACTGCCCAGTTTTTGAGGGTCCCGCCTTGTGGGAACTGTACATTCCGGAGGTTCCAACCGGCATTTTGCACCTGGGCGGTGCTGTTTTTGTACTTGACTTGAGGAGCCGGGAGTACGCGGGCATATATTGCCTCCATAGTGTCAGAGACGGTAATACCGAAATTGCGAAGAGTAGCGTTGGTGAGATTTGAGGCGTGACCGAGGATAGTGAGGCCCTGCTCGGTAATAAGTTCTGCGTTCATTTTGGGAGAACGACACGCGACTGTGAGCATATTGGAGGTTTGTTCGCCCGTCAGGAAGGACTTGAAGACTTGTCCTGCGATTATGGTGCAGCATTCACTGGGGAGGTAGGCTCTACCTCCGCCGTGCATTGGTTTCCATACACATAGCCAATCGGGGTTCTTTAAGGTGTAATTGTACTCTGTTACATGCATAGTAGTTATTAGCACGAAAATAATAAACTCAACTCCGAGTATGTATAGTGGGGAGGGATACTCACGCTTCTTAAAGAAATACTCGACAGAGACGTTCTTCCCCTCCGTATCCCAGTAGAAGGTCTGATTTTTCGCACTCTTGTCACCAACCCCAGAAATTACCAGCTTCTTGCGCTTGCCCATGTAGTCCGTGGCCACCTTCAACCCATTGAAGCTCTTCTTCTGAATGCCACCCTGAACACCCCCACCACGTCCCCCCCACAGGTTGTTGATCATCTGCCCCAGATTCATCGGCCTAAAGAACGCCGCCATGCACACATTGATATTACAGAGGACCTTGCCAAAGCTCGGACGCACGGATGAGTAGTACCCCCGATATGCCACCAAGCCCTGACCAAGGTCCATTGATGCCTCCCTCTCGACGATAAAAAAACGATTCTGACCGAAATTGACAATCCTTTGGTTCGGATTGGTAGATACAGTTGAAGAGGGAAATTTAGCGAGGATGATGTTCAATGCGCGGATGATGACCGAAGAATCATAGTCCATATTCTCCCCGTCAACGAATTTTTGTAGGTCCTCGCTCCTGAGTTCTCGGATTGGTGAAATATGAACGGTGTACTCTTTGTTCTTGTCACTAGGACCTTCGTCAGCAAAGAAAAAGCGCACGACAAACTCTGCCTTTGTCTTTTCCTCGATGTCCAGCTGCTCAGACGAGATGATTGTCTTTGACGAGTCGTGTGCGATAGTATTCGGATCCGGAACCAATGCAACAAAGTCTGGATGCTTCTGCATGAGCTCAAAGAGGCGGGTACGCTTATCCCCCTTCTTCTCGCTGGGGGTGAAATCAACATCATACTGGAAGAAGCTCCTTTTCGGAAGATCGACCTTGAAAAAGTTGGCACGGACGATGGTTTTAGTGCCAGCTTTGCCAAAGTTGGGACGCATGGGGAAGTCGTCATCTCCGCGGACGAGTTTTCCTACGAGAGCATCGGCTTTGGAGACGAGTTGCTGGTCGACCTTTGGTGGAGTGGATGCTGCGAAGATGCCAGTGTCGACTTGGGGACGGCCACCACCACCACGACCACCGCCGCGTCCTCCGTAGCCACCACCACCACCACCACCACCACGGCCACCCCCGTAGCTGCTGCCTCCACTACCACCCCCACCCCCACGACCTCCATAACCACCGCCTCCTCCATAGTCACCTC
>Ga0307511_10006897_pt1 | contig 11451 bp, 4 predicted proteins | sample 13_EM_MG_FD_200266 | JGI IMG/M metagenome (GOLD analysis project Ga0307511, IMG submission 200266) | Populus trichocarpa ectomycorrhiza microbial communities from riparian zone in the Pacific Northwest, United States - 13_EM | ecosystem: Host-associated > Plants > Roots > Unclassified | place...
CAAGACAACTTGTATGAAGATGTATAAAAGAGAATAAGAGGTGAAGAAAAGATCCTCAGTATACAAGATAGGAACAAGACCTTGTGCATTATTAAAAGAGCACTATATATGTTAGAAATTATAACAGGAGTCAAAATCAGAAGTAATTCAACAATAGAATACCTTCTCTAAATAGCTTATGCTTATATAGGACATAGAGGTTTAGACAAAACTTACCAGGAGGTAACCAGCAAATATTGTTGGCTAACTTTTGAGAATAACACGCAAGACTATTTTAAATACTGTAAAATTTATCAATCTACAAAATCCTGCACCCAATTATCAATTGGGTACTTAACACTATTAAATGTTACAACACAACTATAGGAAAGAATTGAAATAGATTTCTTAAATAGGAAATCTATTACAATTTTCTTATCTGAATTAATTCCTAGTTATCACAAGTCGAAAGGAGAAGGATGGTATCACATTTCCTTTAATAAGTTATTAGATACTCCTTACTGACATAAGGATTTTACTTTTATAAGTGGGGATCTAAAGTATTTATGGTAGAATATTACCCTGAAGTAATATTCCACAACTATTAAGTACTTTAAAGGCTAAGTATTTGGTTTCTAGTATTAGAATACTAAGTACTGAGTAAGAGTCCTCATGGGACTAGAATTAACTAGTGGAACCCTTATATTTGTTGTATCTAACTATTCTGTGTATCTCTTCTCTAGGTATGCTTCTCTTCTCTAGGTGCAGACCTACAGCCTTTAAGTGTTACATGCCAAGACCAGCTATAACTCACTATTGTGGCTGTGCTATCATAGTGAGTTATATTTTATTTGAAATCTATCTTTGACTCATTAAGTGAGTCTTAAACTTAGAGTCATATATAAGTTATAGGAAATTATTAATTCATAGGTGACTAATAGTTGACATGTGAAAATAAAGATATTATATGTGATTCTACATCCATAAATATCCAGGCAGTTTAGTATGACTTAGTAAGAAATTACATAGTAGATGTTGGTTTAGAGTTAGTTGTGAAGTGGTAATAGATCAGCATACTGAGAATATTACTTCCTTACAACTTTCCTTAAACTTTTTATTAAAAAACTTAATCTTGAGGATAATATTTATATTTTTGAAAATGGAATTAAAGGTACTGTCGGACTTCCTTATGAGATTACTACAGATGAAGATGTTCCCTAATAGTTAGCAATATTTCAGGACTAAACAAATTCAGTTGCAGGTAAGCATAAAGCTTTCCTTACATATTATAAACATACTAATGGAGGTTCTAAAATAAAGAACATTACTATTGTTCCTATAGTTGCAGCTAACATTTAGAATAGGGTATAAATTAGATATAAGCAACATCTTCTATTCAAATATAGGTGAAAACAACTATTTGGGGATTCAGAGGGAAATCTTCATAGTATATTATCCCAGTCTTTAACCCAAAGCTAGAATCTACACCACTCCAAATACCCATAACTATATTTTCCAACCTAGCCAAAGGATTCCTTAGGCTGCCGAAAACCTTACTAATGCCAAACTCCAGCAAACAAAACAAGTTAACAAAGAAAGAAGTGCATCCCCTGCCTACCTAGTTGAATCCTAAATCATGCTGTCAACAAAGAACCTTCCAGTCAGATATAATTCCTCCAAACCATCCTCTAAATAGATAGGATAGTTCAAAGGCACCAAAAAGTTAAAATTCACACCAAATGTTAAATTTGATCTTTCAGAAAACCCAGACCTCTCAAACATTAATTCAGTCTTTCACACCTCCTTCATCAGATCCTATTTTTCCAACTATATCAGATTTAGAAGTAGTGGAAAGACCAAGCTAGGACCTATTGATGAAAATGAAAATATGTATAAGGTAGAAAGATTTATGGAATATACGAATCAATCAGGAACTAAACTTGGCTAATATAAGTTCAGATGGAAGAGCAATGACTACCATTAAGATGAATAGGTAATTGACAAAGATATTGCCTATTTTTTGAAAAGTTATTTCTTTTTAAGTAGAAATAAAGGTACTACTTATAGTAAGATACCTATTAATAAAAAAATATGGCAAAATGGGAAAGGAAAAAGTAGGGAAAATGCCTTAAGGATGATTGCTATTTAAAGAAACAGATTTCTTAATACTTCTGTCACTTCATATGATACTATTGTTAAAACTCCTGTTAATCAACTATTTTATATTGCAAAAACTCTGGGTTATAACCATGTTGAGAAAGTTTATATCATATGTTAGGAAGATGGATTTTATTTTTAAGTAAGAAGTAATATAAGGAAGTGATATTTTATTAGACTAATACATCACCACTTTACAAAGTTACTAAGAACCAACATCTACTATATAATATTTTACTAAGTTATACTAATCTGCCAATTTAATTATGTTGTAAAAATAATATGTAATTTCTTTATTATCACATATTAACTATAAGTCTCCTTTAACACAATAATTTGCAATGACTTATATATGACTCTAAGGTTGTGATTCACTTAATAAGTCAGCAATATATTTCAAATGATGAATAACTTATTAATATGTCATAGCCATAATAGTAAGTCCAAACTAGTCTTCACCTATTATACTTAAGGGCTGTGGGTCTACATCTAGAGAGAGGGACTAGGTTTGGAAAAGATAGATACCTATTAGTTAGATTCAACAATTATAAGACTTCCATTAAAGAACTCTAGTCCTATAAGGACTCTTACTTAGAACTTAATAATCCAAGACCCAAAACAAAAGAATAAACCTATAAAGTACTTAGTGGTTCTAGAATATAACTTCATAGCAATATTTCACTTTATATACTTTAGGACCTCATTCATATCTTCCAATTATGCTAGAATATTTTAAGAGACATACTACATCGAATAGCATCCTAAGCCATGGGAAAATTCATGTTCCCTGACACTACAATAATGGTATAGGTAGCCTCATATATTAGATGGCTATTGGCCTACAAAACTTTATATATGTAAAGTTAACTAGAGGCTGAAAGTTTTCATCAGCTCTAGGCATGCGAAATACGTCTTATGCCCTCTAACAACTGCAATCCACCTTTCGCAGTATATGAGAAAGTCCAAAGGAGGCTAATACTGTTGTTGATAGATATGGACAAGTTGAATCTACATCTATGAATATTTCTACCTTCCTGATAAATATAAATACTTGACAACTAATACTCCTGCAAATATTATATATTATAATATCTTTGAAAATGCAATGTTAAATGGTAATGGGATAATGTAGGTTAAATTAGAATGATCCTATGCTATTATGTACAAAGACTGATAAGAGACCCTACAATTTATTTAAGTTATTGACATATATATAACTAATAACTCCTACCTATCATATTAGTTAATAGGTTGAGACAGGTTAGCTACCAAGTATTTATTTTAGAAACCAAGTCCATCTGATTGACTAGTATAAACATAGTATAATAGAAATCTTCAAGAATCACAAGAAGGTATAAGAGTATATAGAAGATAAGATGAAATAATTGTTGCATTATTACCAAGTTATATGTTGTGTAGACAGACTGTAGGTTGTGTAGTAAGTCCTATACTACTTTCAATATTCTATAAATCTAATATGACATTAGAAAAACAAATAATGCACTTAGGAAAGAATAAATGTAAAAGTTATATTCTATAAATATTAAGCTGCAGGCACGAAGAGTAGCCATTGGGATGATACCTTTATTTATTGTATGAATGTAGTTTTCATTTATCTATTAATCTCTGTCATATATCATTACCTCAAAACATTTAAAATCACTATCTAGATTGAACTTGACAGATATGCAGAGTTTAAGTATGAGAAAATTTCAAGTAAGTGTGATATATGAAAGGCAGAAGAGCCAAAATTTGATAAGTTAAAGGATATACAAAAGATTTCTTACAATATAGATTGCATAAGTACTCAGAATCTCCAAACTATTGCTGGCAACAAGAAAAGCTTCTATATATACACATATTTAGAAACTAAAACAAAAGTAAACTTCACATACAATCAAGTGCTCCAGGTGGGAGATACATCTCGTTATAAGTCCCAACTAACATAAGAGCTTCCAGAAGTGATATTAGCTTCTAACCTGAGTCAATATCATGTTCCTACTATAGAGAGTAGTGATGGTGAAAGGGTGAATAAATGGTAGGATACAAATAGAGAGCAAGCTATTTGGTATAAAGAAAAGGAAGATGCAGAAATATCACAAAGGGTAGTAGAAAAAGAAGAATAGTAGAATGCATGCGATAGGTAAAGTACCTATACCAGTAACAAGTGGAGAACTAAGTATAAAAAGAAGGCCAGCTGCACCAGTATGTAGCATGAGCTAGAATGTGATTAGATTAGTTACTCAAAAATATTTATTATAAAAACTTAATTTTGGAGAATTGAGTTATTTTATGAATAATTTGAGAGATTGGATAGATAGGGCATATGACACTAGAAAAGATATAAAAGATTAGAAATATTGGTTATTAGTCTTAGGAAGAAAATGTTCAAAAGTTATGGAGTTATTAGTTATCCCCTTCACATGGAGTCTAACTGAATTAGCTTCGTCTAAATGTCAATTTGAGATTGTCCAACTAGGGTCAGTTGTAAAATATTATTAAGGGAACTTGTGCCAGTACAAGTATACAGAAGGCTAGTGAAAACAGGGAATCTATGGCATAGAGCTCAAAGATATAAAAGTTAGGAACAAACCAGAAAATCTCATAGGTAGGAAGGATTGTAGCAACTAGAAGAGAGATGTCAATTACTCTCTACATATGTGGCAGACTTTAAAGAATGGCAGTCATGAATATAAAGTTGTTGAAAGGATGTATTTTAAGTACGATATACAAGGACAAAGGATACAATGTGGTTGTATTGGAAGTGTAGCCCGCACAGGTGTGGCTTCTAGTTCCAAAGTTTTGCTTCTGTATGCTCTATATATCTAGCAAATGCTATACTACTCACTTTTCTCCCTGATGTAATGATAATACATTTGAGTTACCTAATATCATTAACTATACAAGTTCATTATAACTTAGTCCAAAATCATGTGGTAGATGTTGAGTTATAGTAAGTTTGTAAGGTGGTTGTAGATTAATATAATGGGAATACTACTTTCTTATACTTATATTTTACCGCTGCCAAATTAAAACTTCCTTACAATCACTATTTAGTTACTTAAGAGAAATTTATGTCTAATCATATCAACCAGATCCTTTGGAGTCAATTGTAAGACTAGATGTGGTAGTATAAATCTCTAGTATCTATGTGTAAAACCATAGTATCAGAGTCCCAATTATTCTTTGCTGATTCTATATTAAAAGTATTGATTTCACTTTTATATAGAAATACATACTAGATACACAAATATAATAGAACCTTTCCAAGAAGAGACTTAGCTTCTAGGTGCAGGTAGCAATTTAGCATTTTGCCTGCCAGTATACAATTATATTCCTCTTCCTCTATAGTAAAAACAATAATAATGCTATAGTTCCTCTCACATACATTGGTACATAGCAGGCTAGATATTGTTAAGCAGGAGTGATAATTAGAACATTCCCATAATTTAGCCTCTGCTTGGTGGTGAGCTTCAAATCAGGAACGGATTTCAGGAGTCCCAACGCCACCACCAAGCGTCCAGTCGACGGCATTTCGGCGGCATTCTGTTAGCGTCTGCCAGCCATCCGGGCGACCTCCAGACCCTGCCGCCCCATGGCGTGCTTCCACAACTGTCGGTTTACCTTTGCTGGCGTTCCTGGCGTCTGACCCTCCCCAAGCAAACTAACATCTTTCCTGATATTGCAGACGGACCTAGATATGTCCCTGGTATAACAACTCCCCATCAGTTCATTCAGGAAATCAGGTGTTTAATTCTCTTTGCCCCCTGCCTCCACACCCATCCTCTCCGTAACCTTCATCCAATGCACATGTTAAAATAGTCTAGGTCCGCAACATTAGGGACCACTTGTATCGCAATACTTCAGGCCCAGGCCTTACGGACTTGCAAGATTGTTCGCACAATATTACACGGATTCTGTGTGCAGATACATAATACCGTTACCCGCGATTCCCTTTCCATTCCCACCGATGGGCCCCACTCCGGCTGTGGTGGTACATGGACTTGCGTATCCGCTGATATTAGTCGGGCCATCTCCTGCCCCCCCATCTATATATGCTTATTAGTGCCTAATAAGTTACAAATGTTCTCACCGCCTTGGGATGCTTCCATTCAAAGAGGGGAGGGTGGGGGGAAGCCGGAAACTGCAATTACTGTTGCCAATCTGTGGTCATATATGCATATCTCCAGTAACGAGAGTTAAATGCCGAAGAATCAATTCGTGTGTTACTAAACATTAAACCCACCGTAGATTTTATCAATCCCACCAAGTGAACTTGTACCCACTCCCTTGTTGCCCTACCACCATACTCTTCGCGCCCAGGGAGATCTTTGCTATTCAATAAACGCCCATCCTACCTATTCCGATAAAAGAAACTCCTTCTCCAGCACAGCGAGCATATCGTTATACACGGCCCGCATATCCCGACCCTCCTCTCCCGTGACGACCCCAAATTCCTGCACCTTCGCGGGAAATAGCACCTCTCGCCAACCCCATATAACTCTCTCCACCCCTCCCTCCATACTCTGAGGAATCCATGCTATCATCTCCCGGTACTCTTCCACTTGAGTGACCTGCGTAAGCTTTACCGATGCTGCGCTCGCCCCGCCCCATTGTTTCTCAAATGTATGCTGCGCATCGGGGTGTGCGTCACTTGGTACAACCACACAGAGCCAGATAAACACATAAAAGAAGGATTCTAGGTCGTGCCGCCAGCTCTGTCGTAAGCAGGTGCCTCTGAGGACTTCAATGGCCATAAATAGCATTGTCCCTGTACGCCTGCGTATGGAGCCCGGGATACTGTTGGGAGTAGTTGAGCTAGTGCCGACGTATTTTGCAAGATCGAGGTCAATGAGAAACCCGTGTGGTGTCTCGGGGGCAGAGACATGACTGTTTCTGTATTTGCACAGCATTATATTGCTAGGTGAAATATCTCTGTGGAGGATCCCAGCGCACTCCAACAGCGATTGATGACCTATTTATTGAATTCAGTTGGCAAATCCCATCGCTTCCCTAAATCACATACTTACATTTAATTGCATCCCTCATCCCCATCAATAGGTCGTTTACACATGTAAAATTCTTAATGTCTTCTCCAACAGAGTTGGACACAATAAGCGAGTGTGTCATATCCATGTACTTCGCTTGGGTGCACAATGGGGAAACAACCGCAGTATAGCCGGTTGATCGTACTTCTACTCTCGACTTCGCAGTGCTCTTTGTTGGTACGGCTAAGGTCCACTCGTGTTCCCCTGTTTCTGTGTCACCGACGGGTGATTGGAATAACGCTTCGCGATGCGATGTGTGAGCCCGATGTCCATCGTTAGTGGTCTCCCACACGTTTGTTCTGGGGGCTATGATGAGCTCCGGGATACTGGGGAGGGAGGTAGCGGAGTAGGATATCTTGCTACGTTCGGAAGCACCACCGCGGTTATTCCTTGTCCTGGGTACAGTTCTGCCCTTCTTCCGCGGTCCCTCACTACCCTGTTCTGATGTCATAGCTGTCTGAAGCGAACGTTTGCGAGTTGGTTCCCTAGTTATGTCTGAAAGCGGCTTCCTCGCATCTGTGACCGAAACCTGTTTGTTACTGGTTCCTATGCTCACCGGGATCACTGGCAAAGAGCTTCCCAAAGAATACAGGTCATCCTCCTGTTTTAACTTTATCACCACCTGAGTGGCGTCATCATATTTCAGGCACTCCCTCACTTTCACAATTGTATCAGTCACCATCTGCCCACGATACTGTACCAGAACATCTCCATGCTCAATCGGAGCCGGTAGGGCGAAAACACCACGGTTCGACGCCAGAGCGAGCAAATCCCCCTCCGAAGTTCTCCAACTCGCTCTCCATGCATCTTTGATGATGCACACCTCCCCCGTACCCACCTCCTCTGCCTCCCAGCATGTTGTACCGCGAGAGACAATTACCGACCGATGGAATACCGGTGCCCGGAGCTTGAATCTTCTCCCATTAAACTTATAAGATTGAGGCCTGGGTGCCTCAAGCGAAGGCATGGACGATATGGTGTTGTTTGTGCCAATATATTCGTAATTCTCATCGAACCCCAATTGCGTTGGGTTCATAGATACATACCCCTGGAGTATTTTGATCCATAACTCCTGTGTTCGGTTGTTCTTCCTGATATCTATCTTCTGGGAAATAGAGACACCCGCGCGGTCAAATAGGTAGCATCTCAAAACGCTACCGCAAATCGTAAATGCGTGTACAAACCTACGAGTCAGCTGTGAACCGAAGACCTCACGCACATACGTGGCAAGCTGGATGATGGTGGCTGCAGTAGCATCTTCGGTTGGGGAAGCTTTTAGCTCAGCTGGGATCAAAACAGCAGGCCAGGGATGTTCTGCATCCGCATTAGTGGTTAAAACTTCAATCCCGGGGTTGGTTGGTGCGAGGAAGAGATCGCATTTGCGAGCGGAGTCACTCTGGGAGCCTGTTAATGGGCGGTTGTGGGACGTGTAGAAGGTTCTGGAAGACTGTGGTTTGTTGACGTAAATGAACCATTTGAGGACGGAGACCTGGGATGTATCCTTCGGAAACGGCGGGATATGGCGTGGAAGGTCGCCGGACCGCCGTGCAGGGAATGCAGTGTCAGCGCAGGAACACGATGCAGGCAATGCTGTGTCAGGGCAGGCACACGATGCAGGCAATGCTGTGTCAGGGCAGGCACACGATGCAGGGCAGTTTACGGCGCAAGCCCACTGCGTCTCTGTGATTCCGGGAAAAAACTTATAGAAGCCCTTGACATCCTTCAGCACCGTACCACGTAGCTCGGCACGTAGGAAAGGATCGACATGAGCACGGAACTTTGCTTTTGCGGAATATGGCAGCGCCGAGTTTGCACGAATAGGCGTATCGTCCTCGACAATGAGAGGGCGCTTGCCGGGCGTGACTGGCTGATTAGCACTGGGGGAGAACGCCTTCGAGCCAGGACCAGTGGCTTGCTCTGCTTGCTGTGCTCGTGGTTCTTCGGGGGCAGCAGCAGAGAAGATGTTCTTGACAGCGGACAAGACGGTATCGGTAGAGAGGCGATGACCCAGGCAAAGGAGATTGGCCCATGCATGGGTAACCTTCCCATTAGTATCGCTCAGCCTAGTCAATGTATCTAGGGACATGTTGCGAATCTGGCTCTTGAGGTCGCTATTTCTCGATGTAACGCCGTTGAGGAATATGTGCAGCTGTAGGGATGCATCGAGGTCTTCAGATTCACCTGTAATTGCCTGCGTGGCTGCCGCAAATGCATCTGCACCATCTGCGGGGGCCTGGGGCGGTGCATCGAGGCCGAGCTCAGTACGAAGTTTGGCATGCAAGTCGAGGATACCGAGAGGGGGAGCCATGTGGGCTGCTGCCACGATTTGTGGTGGTGCGGGGTCGTTGAGGTTGGTGGGTTGGTACAGAAAAGAGTCTGTGTTTGTTTGTTGATGTCGGACATCAACTATGGTAACACATACGGCGGGTGCAACATGAGGCCACCTGCTGCGGCGGTGCCCACCTGCACTTGCCAAGCCCGCTGTTAAACATTTCACCCCAGCCATGTTCTATTTCTAGTCTGGTTGGCACGACCGCTCTTCTATTTCGTTCCGAAGGATCGCCAGTTTGGCTGTTGAGAACAAGGCAGACAACCGCACACCTTAACCCAACCAGGCGTATCTTAAACAACACTTCTACTGGCTATTCATCAACCCCAAAGCCAGATTCTGCCTGATCAACTCCTCTTTGTACTTGACCGTTTTTGCATTGAAACCCCGTCTTCCAGCCTATTAGGATCAAAGACGCTCATGCACTCCATGTACACAGCACACCGGTGCTTGGGCTCTGGTATGACCGCCTGACTCGGAATCCAGAACACTGGACCCATTCCAACACTTTTTGGCATCCAACTGGAGGATATCCGATCTAGAGTCACCAGGCACGGGCGAGGCGGCTCTGAACCTTTGAGAATGTTTCTTCTTTATCTCCTGTGCGTGTAGTGACAAAAACCCATCTTGGCACCCCATACAGAAGCATACCAGTGCACTCAATATGAGGGCCGTAGGCATGTTTCTGCTTTCAAACACGTTGTAGAGCGTTTGTGGCTTGAATTCGGCCCGCCTTGTGCTGGTACTGTAGTATCTCACTGCAACTGATCCCCATGGCGGCTCGCTAACATTCATTAGGGCCGCCTATTACCCCTTGGTCTTGACGGCATTGAACATCCGAGGAAGCAACCAAAGGCAGCGGTAGGAACTCCACCAGGAAGATGGGTCAGACCATAGAGCTGATCTCTGACAAACCCGCAGTCTTTTTAAAAAATAAAAAATAAACATAAAAACACACAAAGACGCGACTCCCTACGTATATCAGATGCCTGCCAGGCCCAGGAGGAGCCTCCCCGCCTCTCTGTACACTGCGTAATCTGGTTTACTACTACCCTCACCTTGAGCTACGCACATACCTAGGCAATAACACACCCTGGGGCGGCACTGGTGGCTGGAAACTAACCGGGGAATACGCAAGGAACCAACTTTGGTTGTCCCCAACTTACCTTATCAGCATAAGAACTGTAGCACTATCCCGCGTGGTTACTCTGAATCCCACAGCCGCATTCGCTTCATTCTCACCTCTACCCGTAACCAGTATTGGCCACCATCATCAACAGGATGCCGCACGGAATTCCCCATCTGCAATACCGACCAAGACAGGGCTTATGCTGCAATTCTGCCGGATAGTAACATCTAGTACTGGCTTTAACGGTTTGATCAAGGGGGGGCGGCTTAGTGTGGGGCGGGCAGTGTTAAACAGTCGAAAGAGGATGGGGTGGTTGTTGGTCAAACGTTTAGTGGCGGTTCGGAGGAGGGCGCCAGGGTAACGAGGTTCACACGGAAACGATTTCCGGGGACAACCCCTGACCCCACATGTGGGGAGAACTTCCCCTGGCCATTCTTATCATACACATCTCCGCAAACGTCAACTGCATCCGTGGCCAGAGCTTGCCCCCCAAACTCCACCCGCCGCGGAAATCTCCGGATCAAGTGCGGGTATCCATTGTGGGTTGTGCGGTACGCACGCTTTCTCGGAAGCAGCATGATATATAATACCCACCACTGGGACAGACCCCTTTGTTGATTACCAAGAAACACCTCCTGTACACAGTACTATGGTCATTACAGCCGCCTCGCCCAAGGTACGGGTACGTGGAATCATTCGTCGCTGTGCATAATTTATAGTTGTTGAGAAATCACAGCTGGTGTTTGTTTTCGAAGCGCTCCTGAGCGGATCATCGCTGAAGGTGTTTTGGGTTAAATTCGGGCAACGAG
>Ga0307511_10006898_pt1 | contig 11449 bp, 8 predicted proteins | sample 13_EM_MG_FD_200266 | JGI IMG/M metagenome (GOLD analysis project Ga0307511, IMG submission 200266) | Populus trichocarpa ectomycorrhiza microbial communities from riparian zone in the Pacific Northwest, United States - 13_EM | ecosystem: Host-associated > Plants > Roots > Unclassified | place...
CAGCTGGCGCGAACCGAGGTAGACCGGATCGGCCGCCTTCAGGGTCAAGGCATTCTCCTGCGCGGCTTCGGCGCCCGGGCTTGCGTGCACCCGCAATCTCTCGGGGCGCATGCCCACGGTGACCGTCGCGCCCGGGCGAAACCCGCCCACGCCGGTGACGGCGCCATAGGGCGTGCGCACCGTCGAATAGCCTGCGGCGCTCGACTCGACGTGCCCCGAGATGCGGCAGGACAGGCCGACAAAGTCCATCACGAAGGGCGTGGCCGGCCGCGCGTAGATCGCGCCGGGGGCATCGAGCTGCTCGATGCGCCCGGCGTTCATCACCGCGATGCGGTCCGACATCACCAGCGCCTCTTCCTGGTCGTGGGTGACGAAAATGGCGGTGATGCCGGCGGCGCGCAGGATGCGCCGCAACTCGATCTGCATGGTCTCGCGCAGCTTGCGGTCCAGCGCCGAGAGCGATTCATCCAGCAGCAGCACGCGCGGCTTGGTGGCGATCGCCCGTGCCAGGGCGACGCGCTGCTGCTGGCCGCCGGAGAGCGCGCCGATCGGCCGCTGGCGATAGTCGCCCAGGCGCACCATGTCGAGAGCACGCACCACGGCGGACTCGATCTCGCCGGCCGGCAGGCGCCGCGCCTTCAGCCCGAAGGCGACGTTGTCGCCTACCGAAAGGTGCGGGAACAGGGCGTAGTTCTGGAACACCACGCCGATGTTGCGCTGGTGCGCCGGCACGTGGGTGAGGTCGGTGCCGGCCACGCTGATGCTACCGGCGTCGCAACTGATCAGGCCGGCGATCATGCGCAAGAGCGTGGTCTTGCCACAGCCGGATGGGCCGAGCAGCGAGATGAATTCGCCGGCCGTGACCGACAGATCCAGGCCGGAGATCACCGTCTGGTCGCCGTAACGCTTGCCGACCTTGGAGAGGACGAGGTAGGGGTCTGCCATGGTGTCGTGGCCCGGTGGTTGGAGGGTTCGGCGCGGTCGTTACAGCGCCATTTTCCTGAACGCCATTTCCTGGTTTCCGCGCTCTCTTTTAGAGCGCCATCTCTTTATCCCAGCGCTCGACCCAGCCTTTGCGCTGCTCGTTGACGTAGGCCCAGTCGAGGGTGAACACGTCGGCCTTGGGCAGGTTGGCGGGCGCCTTGGCGGCCGGGTTGGTCGGCATGGCCAGGGACAGTTCGGCGATCTCGGTCTGGTAGGCGCCGAGCATTTCGTTGATGAAGGCGTAGCTCAAGTCCGGGTCCGGACCGTTTTTCACCTTGGCGATGCCGCTGGGCATGGCCATCGCGCCTTCCTTGGGCATGATCAGGTCGACCGGGGCGCCCTTGGTCTTGCGCTCGTAGGTGTTGACCGAGACCATGCCGGCGATCACCAAGGCTTCGCCCTGCTCGAGCAGGTTGAGGGCCTGGGGAATCTGGGTGTAGATGGTGAGCAGGTTGGGCTTGAGCGCCTTGAGCTTCTTGAACGCGGCTTCGGGCAGGTATTGCGCCTCCTTGATCGACTTGCCGGACTCGAGCATGGCGGCGATCATGAACATCGCCAGGCCTTCGGTGTTCTGCAGCGAGGGGATCACCACCTTGCCCTTGAACGAAGGCTCCCACAGGGCGGCGTAGGAGGGCAGTGCCTTGAGCTTGGTGGTGTTCACCGCCACGCTGGTGGTCGGCTGCAGGTAGTTGGCCCAGTAGCCGTCCTGGTGCACCGAACCGGGCTTGAGCTTGGAGAGGTTGGCGACCTTGGCGGCGGGAATCTTCTCGATCACGTCTTCCTTGATCGCGCTGATCATCACCGGGTCGTCCATCATCACCACCGAGAGGTAGGGCTTGGACTTGTTGTTGACCATCTTCTCCAGGTTCACCAGCGAGCGCGTGCCCTCGAAGATCACCTTGCAGCCGTACTGTTTTTCGAACTTGGGGATCACCGCGTCGAGAAAGGCCTTGTGGCCGGCCGCCCCGCCCACCACGATCTCCTTGGCCTTTTGCGCGCGCACGATGGCAGGAAAGCCCATCGCCGCCGCCGAAGCGCCCAGGGTCTTGAGGAATACGCGGCGGCCCGCGCGGCCTTGCTGCTTGTGCTGGCTGTTCATGATCTGCCCCTTGGTCGTGATGGGTTCGCGGAAGCGAACATCTCCATGCCGAACCGGTGGAGCACAATACATGCCAAATTGTGCACAATTTTGGCGATGTGTATTCCCTTGAAAAAATGGAGAAATTGGCCAAATGCGCGGCCCTGGTGCAGCCTCGGCCGGCCCGGATTGCGCGGCCACGCTGGTGCACGGGGGCGGCGATGGTGCGTTTTTTGCCTCAAGCTGGCTCGTTGCCCATTACCATTACGCCAGTCCCGTGTTTCGGGCAGGCACGCACCTTCGCGAGGAAACAAGGTTAGATGTCTCAACCGAATGCAGCTCTTCATCAACTGGGCGCGCGCGAGATCGCGGCGCAAGTGCGCGGCAAGGCCTTGTCGGCGGCGGAGGTCGCGCAGGCGATGTGCGCTCGCATCGAAAGGCTGAACCCGCGCTTCAATGCCTTCGTCGCCCATGACCGGGCCAAGGTGATGGCCGCCGCGCAGGCGGTGGATGCGCGCCTGGCACGCGGCGAGACGCTGCCGCTGGCCGGCATACCCTTTTCGGTGAAAGACAATCTCTGGCTGGCCGATCATGCGGCTACCTTCGGCTCACAACTGTTCGCCGGCCACGTCGCCCCGCGCGACTCCTGGAGCGTGGCGCGCCTGCGCGAGCTGGGCGCGGTGCCGCTGGGAGTGACCGCCTGTTCCGAATTTGCCTGCAAGGGCATCACCAATACCCTGCTGCACGGACGTACCCTCAATCCATGGGACAGCACCCGCACGCCTGGGGGCTCTTCCGGCGGCGCGGTGGCGGCGGTAGCCGCCGGCCTCGGGCCGTGGGCCCTGGGGACGGACGCGGGCGGCTCGACGCGCCGGCCCGCCGCGCACACCGGGCTGGTCGGCTTCAAGTGCACCCTGGGGGCGATTCCGAATCCCTGGGGCTTCGAGGATCCGAATCACCTGCTGTCGGTGGTCGGCTGCATCGGGCGCGAGGTGGAGGACGTGGCCTTCCTGTTTGACTCGGCGCGTGGCACCGATCTGCGCGATCCGCTCTGCGCGCCCGTTGGCGCAGACATGGTGAGCTACCCGGTCGCCGCGCCGGCGCGGCCGCCGCGTGTGGCCTACTCGCGCGACCTGGGCTGCGGCTTCGCGGTCGATGCGGATGCCGCCGCTGCCGTCGAGGCAGCTGTGGCCAAACTGGCCGCCGCCGGCTGGCAGGTCGAGGAGGTCGATCCGCCCTGGCCGGCCGGGGTGACCGAGTATCCGCTGATCCCGCTGCAACTGGCGCAGATGGGCCGCCTGTATGGCGCCAGGCTGGCGACGCACCGTCATCTGATCGATCCGGACCTCGTCGCGCAGATCGAAGCCGGTTTGACTCTGCCACCGGCCAAGATAGCCGAAGCCTTGATGCTGCGTGACCAGATGGTGGCGGCCTTCTCCGGCTTCATGGAGAAGTACGACCTGCTGCTCACCCAGACCGCGCCGGTCGAGGCCTGGCCGGTGGACCAGGTGGGCCCGCCGGTGATCGGCGGCAAGCCCGCCGGACCGCGCGGCCATGCCGCGTTCACGCCGCTGTTCAACGGCTGCGGCGTGCCGGCGCTGTCGATTCCCTGCGGTTTCGGCGCGCACGGACTGCCGCTGGGCATGCAACTGGTTGGAGCGCGTTACGCGGATGCACGTGTGCTGGCCGCTGGCCTGGCGGCGCAGCGCATCCTCGGTGTCGACGCGCGCTGCCCGGTACTCGCTGAAGTTTGAGCGGAAGAGGGCGGCTTGATCAAGGGTCCGCAAAAACATTCGGTCTACGTGATCGAACTGGATCGCGCCGTCCTGCTTGAGGCGCGCTTCATGAAGGCCAATCCGGACTACGATCCGGCCAAGCCCTGTGTCTACGTCGGCATGACCGGCCTGACGCCCGAGCAGCGCTTCGCCAAGCACAAAGCCGGCGTGAAGGCGAACCGTTATGCCCAACTCTACGGCCTGCGCCTGCTGCCGGCGCTGTATCACTACCTCAACCCGATGCCCTACGTGGGCGCGCAGGAGATGGAAGTCGAACTTGCCTGCGGACTGCGCGAAGAGGGCTACGGGGTCTGGCAGGCCTGATTCCGTGAGCATGACCGGCTTCATTCCAGCCGCCCACCAGAGGTAATACACTGTCGTCATGGCGATCCCGATCAATTGCGACATGGGCGAGGGCTACGGCCTGTACCGCTGCGGTGACGATGCGGCGCTGATGCCCTACGTCAACTGGGCCAACGTGGCCTGCGGCTTTCACGCTTCCGACCCGGTGGTGATGCTCTCCACCGTGCGCCTGGCCAAGACGCATGGCGTGGCGGTAGGCGCCCATCCTTCCTACCCCGACCTGCAGGGCTTCGGGCGCCGCGAGATGAAAATGCGCCGCGACGAACTGGCCGCCGCCATCCTCTATCAGGTCGGGGCGCTCAAGGCCTTTCTCGATGCCGAAGGCATGCCGCTGAACCACATCAAGCCGCACGGCGCCCTGTACGGCGTGGCGGCGCGCGACGACGAGGCGGCGCATGCGGTGTGTGATGCCGCGCTGGTGTACGGCGTGCCGGTGCTGGGCCTGGCCGGGACCCGGCACGAAGCGGTTTATGCCCAGCGCGGCGTACGCCTGATCCCGGAGTTCTACGCCGATCTCGACTACGACGAGCGCGGCGGCCTGATCATCACCCGCGAGCACCATGCCCGCGAGCCGGCAGGCGCCGCGCGCCGTGTGCATCTCGCCCTGGCCGATGGGCGGGTGGCCTCGCTCAACGGACCCGAGGTCTCGGTACGTGCCGCCTGCGTCTGCGTGCATTCGGATACGCCGCGCGCGGTGGAGCTCGCGCGCGCCGTGCACGCGGTGTGCGCATCGCTCACCGCGGCAGCCTAGGGACGGGTTGACATTACGGGCAGGCGGCCACAAAGCCCGCGATGGGGGTATATTTGGCGCCTCGGCCACGCGCATGAACAGCCCGCCGCCATGAGCACCGCGACGACCAACAATCATAATCCGACCTTTCGCCGCATCGCCGCCGCCTTGCTCGTGATCAGCGTCTGCCTGGTCGCGGCGGCTGCCTTGAGCATGGAGGTGCAATCCGCGATCCGCGCCTATGTCGGCGGCGAAGGGCTTTGGTCCAAAGGCCAGAAGGAAGCGGTTTTCCGGCTCGGGCGCTTCGCCGAGACCCGCTCGCCGCTGGAATACGGCAAGTTTCGCGCAGCCATCGACATCTGCCTGGGCGACAGCCAGGCGCGCATCGAACTGGAGAAAGCCGAGTTTGATCCCGCGGTGGCGCGCGCCGGCTTTTTGCGCGGCCACAATCACCCGGACGACATCGCCGGCATGATCCGGCTGTTCCGCTATTTCCGCCATGTCAGCTATATGGACCGGGCGATCGGCGTATGGACTCGCGCCGATGCGTTGATCACCGAGCTGGTCGAGGCCGGTGATATCCTCGATGCCGAATTGCGCAAGAGCAGCCCCGACGCGCAGCGCGTCGCCGCGCTGCTGGCGCGGGCGTATTCGCTGGGCGATCGCCTCACGCCGATGGAGTATGAATTCTCCACCGTCCTCGGAGAGGCATCGCGCGCCATCAGCCGCCTGCTCATCGAACTGATGCTGGCCCTTTCGGTGGCGCTGTTTTTTCTCGGCACGCTGACCATCCGCGTCCTGCTTGCCCGCAATCTGCGCCTGCAGGAGGAACTGGGCGAACGCGAGTCCCACTACCGCTCGCTGTTCGAGAACAGCGTCGACGCCGTCCTGCTCACTTCGCCCGACGGCGCCGTGCACGAAGCCAATGAAGCGGCCTGCCGCCTGTTCGGCTATACCCGCGAGGAACTGTGCAGCGTCGGGCGCGGCGGCGTGGTGCGGCCCGGCACCTCCGGGCTGCGCGAGATACTCGAGGAACGCGAGCGCAACGGCCACGTCAAGGCCGAATTGCGCATGATGCGCAAGGATGGCAGCGGCTTCGAGGCCGACATCTCCAGTTCCCTGTTCACTGACGCCCTCGGCAACCAGCGCGCCTATCTGATCGTGCGCGACATCACCGGGCGCAAGCTGGCCGAACGGCGCATCGAACGCCTGAACCGGTTCAATACCGCGTTCCGCCAGGTCAGTCAAAGCATCGCGCGCACCCGCCAGCCCGATGAACTGTACCGCCAGCTGTGCAACAGCGCGGTGCGTGACGGCGGATTGCGCATGGCCGGTGTATTGCTGATCGAAGACCTGCACAGTCCGATGCGCGTGGTCGCCCGCGACGGTACATCCACGAGCTACTTCGATGAGGTCGCCTTCTCCGCCGACCCCGAATCGCCCTACGGCCGCGGTCCCGCCGGTACGGTCGCGCGCTCCGGCCAAAGCGTGATCTGCAACGACTTCGCCACTTCCTCCATGGGCACGCCGTGGAGTGGCGCGATGCAGCGCGCCGGCTTCACCTCGATCGCCGCCTTTCCGCTGCGCCGCTACGGCGTGGTCCGCGCCGTCCTGGTGATGTACGCCACCGACACGGGTTTTTTCGACCAGCCCCTGGTCGACCTGATGGAACAACTGGCTCATGAAGTCTCCCTGGCCCTGGACTATATCGGCGAGCACGAAGCGCGCGCCGCCGCCGAGGCCGACCTGCGCAACCTGAACCGCGAGCTGGAAAAGCGCGTCGCCGAGCGCACCGCCGACCTGCAGGCCGCCAATCACGCATTCCACGCCTCCAACCAGGAACTCGGCGCCTTCAGCTACTCCGTCTCGCACGACCTGCGTGGCCCCTTGCGCGCCATCAACGGCTTCGCCAGCCTGCTGCTCTCCGAACACGCCGGAAACCTTGATGAAGAGGGCCGTGACTATCTGCGTCGCCTGCGCGAGGCCAGCCTGCACATGGATCAACTCACCAGCGGCCTGCTGCAACTGGCCCAGCTCGGCCGCACCGCCATGACCGTGGCGGACCTCGATCTCTCCGCCATCGCACGCGCGATCGCGCAGGAACTGGGCGGGCAGAACCCGGCGCGCCAGGTCGAATGGGCCATCACGCCGGGCCTGACCGCGCGAGGTGATCCGACCCTGATCCCGGTGATGCTGCGCAATCTCCTTGGCAACGCCTGGAAATTCACCCGCCACACCGAACATCCGCGCATCGAATTCGGCATCCGCGCCCGTGCCGGCGAGACCATCTACTACGTGGCCGACAACGGCTGCGGCTTCGACATGGCCTATGCGCCGAAAATCTTCGGCGCTTTTGCCCGCCTGCATGCCCCGACCGAATACGAAGGCATCGGCATCGGCCTGCCCACGGTGCAGCGCGTCCTTGAACGCCACGGCGGCACTGTATGGGTGGAGGCCGAGCCGGGGCAGGGCGCCAAGTTCTTTTTCACCCTGCCGGCGGAGCTACCCGCGCAACTTGCGGCGCCAAAGGATGCGGTTCACCAAACAGGCGGTGGCGGCCCGTGAAATTTGCATGAAATGCGGCGTGGTTCTCACAGACACGGAGTTTTTTGCTAAAATACGCAACGTTGTCGGGGAAGTAGCTCAGCTGGGAGAGCGTCGCGTTCGCAATGCGAAGGTCGGGAGTTCGATCCTCCTCTTCTCCACCAGATTTCCAGGGCCCGCTCTCAAGCGGGCCCTTTGCATTGGCGCTCGCGTGCGGTCCTAGGTCAAGCCCGCGATATGCCGCGCCATCGCGTCGATCACCGCCTGTGTCTCCCCGATCGCCGGCTGCAGGGTGAAGCCGACGCCCGGATGCAGGGCCCGCGCTTCCTCCACGCGCTGCGGCAGGTCGCGTTTCAAATGCCCGCCTTGCGCCATGAACACCGGCACCACGCTGATCGCGCTCGCGCCACGCGCGACCAGCCGCGACGCCGCTTCCGCCAGGTCCGGCTGCATCAGTTCGAGATAAGCCAGTTCCACCTCCGCTTGCGGCGACAATGCCTTGAGCGCCTCGCGCAGGCGCTCGAAGGGCCGCGCCCATTCCGGGTCGCGCGCGCCGTGGGCAAACAGGATGATGGCCTGGCTCATTGCTTTGCCTCTACATCAGGATGATGTCGTACTGCTCCTGCGAATACGCGGTCTCCACCGCCAGCGATACCGGCTTGGCGATGAAGTCCGACAGCATCGCCAGGGATTGCGACTCCTCCTCGAGGAACATGTCGATTACCGCCTGCGAGGCGAGGATGCGGAACTCGCGCGGGTTGAACTGGCGCGCCTCGCGCGTCACCTCGCGCAGGATCTCATAGCAGATGGTGCGCGCCGTCTTGATCTCGCCGCGCCCCGCGCAGGTCGGGCAGGCCTCGCACAACACGTGGGCGAGCGACTCGCGGGTGCGCTTGCGCGTCACTTCCACCAACCCCAGTCCGGTGAAGCCGTTCACGCCCACCTTCGTGCGGTCGCGCGACAGGGCCTTGTTGAATTCGGACAGCACCTGGTCCTTGTGCTCGGTGTTCTCCATGTCGATGAAGTCGACGATGATGATGCCGCCCAGGTTGCGCAGGCGCAGCTGGCGCGCGATCGCGTGCGCCGCTTCCAGGTTGGTCTTGAAAATGGTGTCGTCGAAATTGCGCCCGCCGACGAAGCCGCCGGTGTTCACATCGACCGTGGTCATCGCCTCGGTCTGGTCGATGATCAGATACCCGCCGGACTTCAGATCGACGCGGCGCCCCAGGCCCTTCTCGATCTCGGCCTCCACACCGTGTAGGTCGAACAGGGGCCGCTCGCCGGCGTAAAGCGTGAGGCGTGAAAGCACATTGGGCGTGTAGTCGCGCGCGAACTGGGAAAGCTTGGCGAAGTTCTCGCGCGAGTCGATCTGGATGCTGGAGGTCTCCTCGTTGACCAGGTCGCGCAGCACGCGCTGGGCCAGCGACAGGTCCTGGTACAAACACACCGGCGCCTGGATTTTCTGCGTCTGCTCCACCAGGTCGCGCCACAGCTTGCGCAGGTAGTTGACGTCGCCGCTCAAGTCCGCATCGCTCGCCGCCTCGGCCATGGTGCGCACGATGAAGCCGCCCGGCTCGCCCTCGGGGATCATCTGCTGCAGCTTGCCGCGCAGCAGTTCGCGCTCGGCCTCGTTCTCGATACGCTGCGAGATGCCGATGTGCGACTCCTGCGGCAGGTACACCAGCATGCGCCCGGCGATCGACACCTGGGTCGACAGGCGCGCGCCCTTGGTGCCGATCGGGTCCTTGATCACCTGCACCAGTACCGACTGGCCTTCGCGCAACATGTGCTCGATCGGCTTGGGCGGCTTGGCGCCGGACTGCGCGCTGCCGTTGTGGTGCGCGTGGCGCACCTCCCAGATATCTGCCACATGCAGGAAGGCCGCCCTGTCCAGACCGATGTCGATAAAGGCTGACTGCATGCCCGGCAATACGCGGGCCACCTTGCCCTGGTAGATGTTGCCCACCAGGCCGCGGCTGGCGCTGCGCTCGATGTGGATCTCCTGCACCGCCCCTTGCTGCATCACCGCCACGCGAGTCTCTTGCGGCGTCACGTTGATCAGGATGTCTTCGCTCATATTCTCGTTGAAACGCCGTGCGGAACTTCAAACAGTTCGATGTGAAACGCGTCTCACTGGAGTCCGAGGGTCGCAAAGGAGGAGTCATCCCCCTTCATGCATACCCTTATTGTGTCACAGGCCCCGCATGGCACCGGAAACGCCGAGGTAATGTGAGATAAGCGGGGTCACGTTTAGGCGGCGAACTCGCGGATCAGCGTGCCGGGACGTCCGGCCTTCTCCCGATAACCCTGTGCATCGGCCACCTGGACCCCGTTCACCCACACCCCATGCACGCCGGCCGCATCGGTATGCAGCCGCGCCGCGCCGCCCGGCAGGTCGAACACGCGGCGCTTCGGCCCGCGGCCCACGGTCTTCGGATCGAACAGCAGCAGGTCCGCCGCGTAGCCTTCCCGGATGCGTCCGCGCTGCTTCAGTCCGTAGAGTTCCGCCGGCTTGGCGGTGAGCTGGTGCACCGCGGCTTCCAAGGGCAGCTTGCCGAGGTCCCGCGACCAATGGCCGAGCAGATGCAGGCCGAAGCCGGCATCGTTGAAGAAAGTCAGGTGCGCGCCTGCATCCGACAGGCTCACCAGGCTGTGCGGATCATTGATCATGCGCCCCACCGCGTCCTCATCCGAATTGAGCAGGGTGGCGGTGAACACGGTATCGAGGTTCTCCGCCAGCGCCAGGTCGAACATGAAGTCCAGCGGGTCCTTGCCTGCTTCGCGCGCCAGCTCAGCCACCGTGCGCTGCTCGTAAGCGGCGTGTTTCGCGTCGGCCACCTCCACCACCTGCACCTCGTCCCACTCGCCGTTGAACAGGCGGAACACGGCAGGCGCCGCGATCTCGGCGCGGATGCCGTCGCGAAACTCCTTCTCCGCCAGCTTCGCCTTGAAGGCCTCGCCCGAGAGGCCGAGCGCCGGCTTCCAAGCGTTCATGCCCTCGACCGGGTAGGGCGAGTGCAGGGTGAAATCCATGGTCAGCGGGCAGCAGGAGATCGCGCCCGCCAGCCTGTGGCCGCGCTCGTTCGCCCGCGCGATGCCTTCGAGGTCCTTGAACACCGCCTGCGGGTTGGTCTTGTTGTGCAGCAGCGCCGCGATCACCACCGGCCGCCCCGAGCTTGCCGCCAGTTCCTCGAGAAACTCGATCTTGGTGTGCCCGCCCTTGGTCAGCATGAACAGGCCGTGGCCCGCTTCCTTCAGGCTGCCCACCAGCGCGCGCAACTCCTCGTCATCGGCCATGCGCGACGGCATCGGGATACCCGCCTCGCCGTTGTGCGCCGGCGAGGTCGAAGTGGCAAAGCCGATCGCCCCCGCGCTCATCGCCTCCAGCAACAGGCGCTTCATCTTCTGTATCTCGTCCGGCGTGGCCGCGCGCTTCGGTGCGTCCGCTCCCATCACATAAGTGCGGATCGACGAATGCCCCGCGAAGGCCGCGATATTCACCGACGCGCCTTGCTCCTGCAGCATGTCCAGGTATTCCGGGATGCTCTCGAAGTCCCAGCGGATGCCCTGGCGCAGCACGTCCAGCGACATGCCTTCCACCTGCGTCAGGTTGCGCATGATCAACTCGCGATCCTGCGGCTTGCATGGCGCGATGGTGAAGCCGCAATTGCCGATCACCGCCGTGGTCACGCCCAGGGCAGGGGAGGGATTCACCTGCGGGTCCCAGGTGATCTGCGCATCGTAATGGGTATGGTTGTCGATGATGCCGGGCATCAGCGCCAGGCCGGCCGCGTCGATGCTCTCGCGCGCTTCGCCCAGGCTGGTGCCGATGGCGGCGATGCGCCCGTCCTTCACGGCGACGTCGAGCTGGCGCGGCGGAGAGCCGGAACCGTCGAAAAGCTGGGCGTTGCGGATGATCAGGTCGTGCATGCTTGTCTCCTGCTTATTTAGTCTCTTTGGGGCCGTCCTTCCCGG
>Ga0307511_10006899_pt1 | contig 11449 bp, 12 predicted proteins | sample 13_EM_MG_FD_200266 | JGI IMG/M metagenome (GOLD analysis project Ga0307511, IMG submission 200266) | Populus trichocarpa ectomycorrhiza microbial communities from riparian zone in the Pacific Northwest, United States - 13_EM | ecosystem: Host-associated > Plants > Roots > Unclassified | place...
GGGCTGGTCGAGGACGGCGTGGGGCTCGGTGAGGGTCAGGAACGCCTTCAGCAGGGCGATGGCGCTGATGGCCACGATCGAGGCGATCAGCTTCATCTTCAGGCCGGAGAAGTCGACCTTGCCCATCCAGCCCGGGCGGTCCTCGTCGTCGCCGGTGTCGATCTTGGAGACGAAGTTCTCGTAGCCCGAGAAGATCACGATCAGCAGCAGGTTGCCCGCCAGCGACAGGTCGATCAGCGACAGCACCATCAGGATCGCCTCTTCCGGCGACATGCTCATGAGGTGCGAGAGCTCGCGGTAGGCCTCGTTGACGAACACGACGAGCAGCGCGCCCAGCGCCGCCACCAGCCCCACGTAGAACGGCGCCATCAGCCAGCGGGAGCGGAACAAGCCCAGCTCCAGGATGCGTTCAGCGTCGGGCTTCTGGCGAGGCGGGCTCATGCCTTCTAGGTAACGGCTGGAGGCGCCCGCACAAGGCGCCTCCGATACCTACGAGCGCAGCTTCGCGCCGACCGCCTTCGCTGCCGCCGTGACGATGCGGGCCGACAGTCCCTCGATCTCGGCGTCGGTCAGCGTCTTCTCGCGCGGCTGGACCAGGACCTCGACGGCCACCGACTTCATGCCGTCCGGCACGCCCTGGCCGGCATAGACGTCGAAGATCCGCGCGTCGGCGATCAGGGCCTTGTCGGCGCCCAGGATCGGGCGGACCAGGTCGCCGGCCGGCGTCGCGGCGTCCACCAGGAAGGCGAAGTCGCGGGTGAGTGGCATCAGCGCCGAGAGCTCCAGCGCCGCCTTGGTCTTGACGCCCTTCTTCTTGGGCTCGGGGATGGCGTCCAGGTTGACCTCGAAGGCCAGCATCGGGCCGTCGGCGTCGAGCGCCTTCAGGACCCGCGGGTGCAACTCGCCGAACTCGGCGACGACGACTTTCGGGCCGAGCTGCAGGCGGGCCGAGCGGCCGGGGCGCCACCAGGCGGCGTTCTGGCCTTGCACGACCTGCAGGTTGGGCGCGCCCATCTCGTCCAGCAGCGCCAGGAGGTCAGCCTTCAGCTCGAACAGCGGATCGACAGCCGTCTTCACCCACGACTTGGGCGCGTGCGGGGCCAGCAGCGCGGTGACCGCGGTCCATTGGTCGCCCGGCTCGTCGCCCCGGAAGTTGGGGCCGACTTCGAACAGCGCGACGTCGGCGAAGCCCTTGCGGGCGTTGCGCGCGGCGGCGTCGATCAGATTGGCCAGCGCCGAGGGGCGCATGGTGTTGAGCTCCGCCGCGATCGGGTTGGCCAGCACCAGCTTCGCGTCGCCGCCGCCGAACAGCTGGGCCCACTCGTTGGGCTGGAAGCTCCAGCTCACCGCTTCCGCATAGCCGCGCGCGGCCATGGTGCGCCGCGCGTCGCGCATGCGGCGCTGGCGGAGTGTCAGCACCCCGCCAACCGGCCGCGCCATCTCGGGCAGGGGCGTTGCGGGGAGGCTCTCGAACCCCTCGATGCGGGCGACCTCCTCGACCAGGTCGGCCTTGCCTTCCACGTCGCGACGCCAGCTGGGCGGGGTGATGTTGGCGCCGTCGACGGTGAAGCCGAGCTTGGTCAGGATTTCGTCGATCCGCGCGGGCCCGACGTCGAGACCGGAGAGCTTCTTCACATAGGCGCGGTCGAAGGCGATCGGCGCGGGCGGGGCCGGCGGCTTGCCGGCCACCTTCAGTTCCGAGGCCTCGCCGCCGCACAGCTCCAGGATCAGGTGCGTCGCCTGTTCGATGCCCCAGGCTGGGCTCTCCGGGTCGACGCCGCGGGCGAAGCGGTACTGGGCGTCGGAGGTGATGCCCAGGGTGCGGCCGGTTTGGGCCGTGCGGATCGGGTCGAACCAGGCGCTCTCGACGAAGACGTCGGTGGTGTCGTCCAGCACCTTGGTCGACTCCCCGCCCATCACGCCGCCCAGGCCGATGGCGCCGGAGCCGTCGGCGATGACGCAGATCTCGGGCGAGGCCTCGTAGGTTTCGCCGTCCAGCGCCTCGACCTTCTCGCCGGCGTGGCCCAGCCGGGCCTCCACGAACCCGCCCGTCAGCTTGGCGGCGTCATAGACGTGCAGCGGCCGGCAGCGGTCGTAGGAGATCAGGTTGGTGACGTCGACCAGGGCGTTGATGGGCCGCAGGCCCACGCTGGTCAGCCGCCGTTGCAGCCAGGCCGGCGAGGGGCCGTTCTTCACACCCTTGATCAGGCGACCGGCGAACACCGGGCAGGCCGAGCCATCGACCTTGATGTCGATTGGACAAGGGAAGCTGCCGGCGCTTGGCTTTACGGGATCGGGCTTCAGCGTCCCCAAGCCGGCGGCGGCCAGGTCGCGGGCGATGCCGCGCACGCCCAGCCAGTCGGGCCGGTTCGGCGTCACCTCGAAGTCGATCGCCGCCTCCAGCCCGAAGGCCTCGACCGCGCTCGCACCGACTTTCAGGTCGTCGGAGAGTTCGACGATGCCGTCGGACTCCTCGGTCAGCTCCAGTTCGCGGCCCGAGCAGAGCATGCCGTTGGAAACGACGCCGCGCACCGGCCGCGCCTCCAGCGTCACGCCCGAGCCGGGCACATAGGCGCCGATCGGGGCATAGATCGTGGTCAGGCCAGCCCGCGCATTCGGGGCGCCGCAGACGATCTCCAGGCGGCCGTCCTTGGTGTCCACCTGGCAGACCCGCAGCTTGTCGGCGTTCGGGTGCTGCACGGCCTCGACCACCTTGGCGACCGTGAAGGCGGCCAGCTTCGCGCCGGGGTCTTCCACGTGCTCGACCTCGAGGCCGGCCATGGTCATGGCGTCCACGACCTGGTCGACCGTCGCGGTCGTGTCGAGGTGCTCCTTGAGCCAGGAGAGGGTGAATTTCATCGCTCGGCCCCTTCGCCGATAATCGAGACCAGCCGGAAGCGCTCGCAGTTGAGCAGCATGTCCGGGGCGAACCCGCCGTTGCGGGTGAAGTAGTTCTCGTGAGCCGACCGCCAGGACGCGAGGGTCTGATCGTCCTCGCCCTCCTCGAAGGCGAAGGCGGCGTCGACGTCGCAGAATCGGTGCTGGGTCAGCTCGGTGGTTTCCAGCACGGCGCGCACGGCGCCCGCGCCGTTCTTCACCGCCCACGACTTGCCGACCTCGGCGCCTTTCAGCCCCTCGGCGGCGTCCCAGCAGGTCGCCGTCTTCACGCCCGCCAGGATCAGCGCCAGCAGTTCGTCCGCCAGCTCCGGGCCGTCGCCGAAGGCGAAGGCGTCCAGGCCGTTCCAGGTGGAGTCCATCAGCTCAGACCCGTCGACGGGTTCGGCGCCTGGAAGGCCGAGAAGCCGTAGTGCTCCAGCCAGCGAACGTCGCTCGCGAACATGTCGCGCAGGTCGGGCATGCCGTACTTCAGCGTCCCCAGCCGGTCGATGCCGAAGCCGAAGGCGAAGCCCTGCCACTCGTCGGGGTCGAGGCCGCAATTGCGAATGACGTTGGGATGCACCATCCCGCAGCCGACGATCTCCATCCAGTCGTCGCCCTGGCCGATCTTCACGTCCTTGCCCGAGCGGTCGCACTTCACGTCCATCTCGGCGCTGGGCTCGGTGAACGGGAAGTGGTGCGGCCGGAAGCGGGTCTCGACCAGCGGGGTCTCGAAGTAGCGGGCGATGAACTGGTCCAGCGTCCACTTCAGGTGGCCCATGTGGATGTCCCGGTCGATCACCAGGCCCTCCATCTGGTGGAACATCGGCGTGTGGGTGGCGTCCGAGTCCGACCGATAGGTGCGGCCGGGCACGATCACGCGGATCGGCGGCGCCTGGCCCTGGGCGATCCAGCTCGGCAGGGTCTTGTTCTGGCCCTGCTGCATGGTGCGGATCTGCACGGGGCTGGTGTGGGTGCGGAGAAGTTTCCGCTCGCCGCGCTCGTCCTCGGGCAGCCAGAAGGTGTCGTGCATCTCCCGCGCCGGGTGCTTGGGCGGGAAGTTCAGCGCCGTGAAATTGTGGAAGTCGTCCTCGATGTCCGGGCCCTCGGCGAGCGAGAAGCCCAGGTCGGCGAAGACCGCGATCATCTCGTCCAGCACCTGCATGGTCGGGTGCACGCGGCCGCGGCGTTCGGGCGGCGGCGGCAGGCTGAGGTCGACGCGCTCGGCGCTGAGCTTGGCGTCCAGCGCCGCGGTCTCCAGCGCCTCTTTGCGGCGCGCGATGTGCGCGGCTACGCCGTCGCGCAGGCCGTTGATCTGCGGGCCTTCGCTGCGGCGCTCGTCCGGGCTCATCTTGCCCAGCGACTTCAGCAGCTCCGAAATGGTCCCGGTCTTGCCCAGCGCCTCGACGCGGATGGCTTCGAGGTCGGCGAGGTCCGTGGCCGCGGCGATGCGCCGGTCCAGGTCCTCTGCGAGTTTGGCGTAATCAGTCATGGGACGGGTGTCCTAGCCTTCGAACTTCACGGGGTGAAGGGGGCCAGCAAAAAGCCCCCCGGCGGTTCGGCCGGAGGGCTCTTGAAAGCTTCAGGGTCTTTGGGAGACCTGGGCTTAAGCCAGCGCAGCGCGAACCTTGTCGGCGATGGCCTTGAACGCGGTCGGATCGGCGCCGGCGATGTCGGCGAGGACCTTGCGGTCCATTTCGATCCCGGCCTTGTCCAGGCCGTGAATAAACTGCGAGTAGGTGAAGCCCTCGGTCCGCGCCGCGGCATTGATCCGTTGGATCCACAGCGACCGGAACATGCGCTTGCGGACCTTGCGGTCGCGGTAGGCGTACTGGCCGGCCTTGTCCACGGCCGCCTTGGCGGTGCGGATGGTGTTCTTGCGGCGCCCGTAGAAGCCCTTGGCCTGCTCGAGAACCTTCTTGTGTTTGGCGTGGGCGGTGACGCCCCGTTTCACGCGTGCCATCTGTCAGTTTCTCCTAGAGGCCGTAGGGGAGCCAAAGCTTGATAATTTTCGTATCAGCGTCGCTCATCACCTTGGTGCCGCGGTTCTGACGGATGTACTTGGCGTTGTGGCTGATCAGGCGGTGGCGCTTGCCGGCGACGCCGGCCTTCAGCTTTCCAGACGCCGTCATCCGAAAGCGCTTCTTCACGCCGGATTTCGTCTTCAGTTTGGGCATTTCACGTCGGGTCCCGAAGGTCCCGTCCTCTGGTCGTGTTGATGAACCGCCCTGGCATGCCTTGGGGCCAGGCGGTTCCGAAGGGGCGGGCTAGTACGCGAAAGGGCCGGGGAATGCAAGGCGGCCTCCCCGATGGGAGGAATTTCGCACAACTGCAACGCGATTTATTTTGCCGACTTAATCGTGGGTTATCCTCGATCATCTATCGAAGATGCGAGGTCACGAACGGTGACCCGTCGGAGACAAGAATGTCGAGCATCTCTTCCATCTCGTCGCAGCCTCCCGTCGCGCCGCCGGCCCCCGTCGCCAAGGACAACGACCAGGAACAGGCCAAGGCCGCCGCCGCCAAGGCCGACGACCTGGCCGCCACCGCCACGAAGGCTCAGGCCGTCAAGGCGGCCGGGACCGGCACGCTTCTGGACATCCAGGCCTAGCCTGGACGGAACGGCCGGCGGCCCCCTTATCGCCGGCCGTTCACTTCTTCTCGGGCTCCAGGTCGAGCACCCAGTTCACCTCCCAGCTCTTGCCGCCGTCGGTGGAGAAGGCCTGCTCGAAATGCGGCCCCGGCTTGGCCGGCGTCCACTGGTAGCGGACCAGGATCGTGCGGCCGTTCCACAGCTCCATGTCGTAGAACTCGCCCTTGCCGTCCTTGAACCGGCCCACGGTGGCCGGCAGCGGCAGTTGCCCCTTGTCGGCGTCGACCAGGTAGATGCTCCACTCCCGGGTGTCGGGATTGTAGAGCCGCAGGGTCTGGCCCTTCTTGGGCTTGCCGGCCGCGCCGGTCGGGTGGACGGCGAACTCCTCGAAGTTGGCGTTGGTGTCGAGGACCTTATGGGTTCGCGAGATGCCCTCGTATTCGACCCAGGTGGTCGAACCGGTGAGCGGCTTGTCCAGCTGGCGCAGGTGCGCCCTCCAATCGCCGATCAGGAAGTCGAAGCCGTGGCCGGCGTCGGGATCCGGCTGGGCGGTCTGGGCCTGAGCGGCCAGCGGTAGAATGAGGGCGGCCAGGACGGCGGTGACGGTGAGCTTCATGGGAAAGACCTCGCGAATGACTGCGGGTCCCCTATCGCCCGCATAACCTGACATCGGACGTCAGGTTTGTCGGGTATGTCAGGAAAAATACGGCCCGCTCGCTCCGGCCAGGTCGCTCAGGCCAGCCTGGGGACCTTGCCGATCACGCTCCAGGCGAACCACAGCGCCGGCAGGATCAAGAGCGCCGACAGCGCGAACGGCGCCCCGGTCGCGATCACGAACAGCCAGCCGGCCAGCATCGGGCCGCCGATCCGCGCCAGCGCCATGCCGCTCATGTTCAGCCCCAGCATCTCGCCCTGGCGGTCCGGGGGCGAAGAGCGCGAGATCAGCGCCGAGACGTTCGGGAAGCACAGCGACTGGCCGACGCAGACGAAGGCGAAGCCTATGATCGCCACCGGCCAGGTGGGCGACAGGCCCTGGGTGGAGATGCCGATCAGCATCAGCACCAGCCCGGCGGTCAGGGTCGGGGCCTCGCCGTAGCGCCGCGCCAGCCGGCCGCACAGCCAGCCCTGGCACACCGCGCCCAGGATGCCGATCAGGGCGAAGGCGGTGGCGATCTGGCGCGGGCCCCAGCCGAAGCGCTTCTCGGTCCACAGGCCGTAGGTGGCCTCGATGCCGGCGAAGCCGATCACCACGATGAAGCTGATCATCACCACGCGGCTGATCACCGGATGGCCGAAGCCCTCGGTCAGGCGCGCCGAGCGGACCTGGCGGATGGCCGAGGGTTCGGCGACGGCCCGCGTCTCCCGCACCAGGACGATCACCGCCAGCACCGACAGCGCGGCGAAGCCGGCGGCGGCCAGCAGCGGCAGCTGGAAGCCCAGGGCGCCGCGGCTGGGCTGGGCCAGGTAGCCGCCGATCGCCGGGCCGGTGGTGAAGCCGGCGCTGAAGGCGGCGCCCATGATGCCCATGCGGCCGGCCCGCTTCTCGGGCGGCGTGATGTCGGCGAGCACGCCCTGCAGGGTGGAGATGTTGCCGGCCATGATACCGTTGGCGAAGCGGATGAGCAGCGCCACCCAGATGTTGGGCGCGAAGGCCAAGGCCGCGTAGCTCAGCGCCACGCCGGTGATGGTGATGATCAGCACCGGCCGCCGCCCGATCCGGTCCGACAGCTTGCCCCAATAGGGCTCGCCCAGGAACTGGCCCACCGAGAAGGCCGAGAACATGGCGGTGACCAGCAGCGGCGAAGCCTTGAACGCCTGGGCGAAGAACGGCAGCAGCGGGATCACCAATCCGAAGCCGGCGATCATGAAATAGATCACCGTCAGGAGGACGATGAGGGCGCGCCGCTCCTCCGCCGGGCTGAGGGCGATCGTGCTCATGGCACGGCCCCGGACAGACGCCAGGCCTGCGCCCGGCGAGCGGCCATCACGGCCAGCCAGATGGAAGGCGCGACGATGATCGCGCCCAGGATGAAGGGCCCGTCCAGGCTGACGTAGGTGAAGGCCAGGCTGGCGCAGAACGGCCCGGCCACCCGGGCCAGCGCCCCGGTGGCGTTGTTGAGGCCCAGGATCTGGCCCTGTCGGTCCGGGTCGGCGGTCTCGCTGATCAGGGCGCTGACATTGGGCCACGCCACCGACTGGCCGATGGCCGTCAGGCACATCAGGGCGATCACCATGAACGGGTGGAACGACAGCGGCTGCAGGATCTGCCCGACCAGGGTCAGCCCCATGCCGACCGCCAGCATCTTGCCCTGGCCGTACTTCTCGGCCAGCGGGCCGGTGACGAAGGTCTGGGTGAAGGCGGCGGTGATGCCGATGAAGGCGAAGCACAGCCCCACCTCCTTCGGCCCCCAGTGGAACTTCGCCTCGCTCCACAGGCTGAAGGTGCCCTCGATGCCGGTGAAGGCAAAGCCGACTAGGAAGGTCAGCAGCATGAGGCGGCCGATCACCGGGTGGCGCACGGCCTCGCCGGTGGCCTCCCAGCGGCTGGGCTGGCGCTCGGTGCTATGGCTGCGCGCGCGGCTCTCGCGGATGAAGACCAGGATGGCCAGCGCCGCGGTGGCCGCCAGGCCGGCGGCGATGAACATCGGGATCTGGAAGCCGATCGGCCCGGCGCCTGGCTTGGCGAACACCCCGCCGACGCTGGGCCCGACGATCAGGCCGATGTTCCAGGCCGAGCCCATGTAGCTCATCGTGCGCGTCCGCTGCTCGGGCGGGGTGACGTCGGCGATGTAGCCCTGCACGACCGCGCCGTTGCCGCTGAACATGCCCCCGAAGAACCGGATGGCCAGCGCCGCCCAGACGTTGGGCGCGAACGCGAGCGCGAAATAGCAGAGGCAGGTGCAGCACAGGGTCGAGATCAGGATCGGCTTGCGGCCGTAGCGGTCCGACAGCCGGCCCCAGAACGGCTCTCCGAAGAAGCTGCCCGCGGAGAAGGCCGAGAACACCAGCGCGATCTGCCAGGGCGCCGCGTTGAACGACTTCCCATAGAACTGCAGCAACGGGACGATGATCCCGAAGCCCAGCATGTTGATGAAGATGACGGCGATCAACGACAGCGCCGCCAGGGAGGGCGGCGCTGCCTCCCGCGGCGGCGTTTCGGACATGGGGCGGCAGTTAAGGCGTGGCGCTCCCAGCGGCAAGGCTTGGGCGCCGGCGTTCGTTGGTTAGCGGGTCAGCGTGGGGGCGAGGCCACACTCGGCGCGCACATGCGGGCTACGGGTTCTGCTTCTTCAGTTCCGCCCGGAACGCGGCTTCCGACTTCTCGTAGAACGCCTTGCAGCCCGCGGGGTCGACGAACGCGTCCGCCTTGCCGGCGTCCAGCAGTTTGCGCTTCGCCTGCATCCCGTAGAACGAGCCGTGGGAGGCGATGAACACCTCGCAGGGCAGGGACTTCCACGTCGCGAAGCTGTGCTCATAGTCCGCGGTCTGGCCGGGATAGGTCTCGGTCTTGCCGAGCTTGTAGCCCGGCAGCACCGAGGATGAGCAGTGGGAGAGCGCCTGGCGCACCTTGCCGGCGACGGTGACCGGGAAGGTCCAGGTGGTGCAGCCCTTGGTGTGACCGCCGGTGATGTGCGCGGTCAGGGTCCAGCCGCCCAGGCTGACCTTCTGGCCGTCCTTGAGGATCACGTCGGGCTTCACCGGCTCGTAGTAGAACCGCTCGCCCTTGATGAAGGGGTCGCCGCGCCCGCCGGCGGCGATGATCGCCCCGTCGGCGGCGCTGGCGTAGAACTTGGCGTTCGGCGCGGCGCGCTTGACCTCAGCCAGGCCGGCGGCGTGGTCGAAGTGCTCGTGGCTGTTCAGTAGGATCTTCACGTCGGCCGGGTTGAAGCCCAGCGTCCTGATGTTGGCGACGATCTGCTTGCCGGTCTGCGCGTCCCCGCCGTCCAGCTGGATCAGCCCCGCCTTGGTGACGATCAGGTAGGCGGCGTAGTCGTTGGAGCCCACGTAGTAGAGCCCCTCGCCGATCTTGAACGGGGCGCAGGGCAGGTCGCCGGCATCCTGGGACGCCGCGGGCCATGCGAAAACGGCCGCCAAGAGGGCGACCGTTCCGAAGAGTGCTGTGTGGCTGGGCCTCACCGGGGCGCCAGGATCATGATCATCTGGCGGCCCTCCATGCGGGGCTCGTACTCCACCTTGGCGATCGGCTCGAAGTCGGCCTTCACCTTCTGGAGCAGCTTCATCCCAAGTTCCGGGTGGGCCAGTTCGCGGCCGCGGAAGCGCAGGGTGATCTTCACCTTGTCGCCTTCCTCGAAGAAGCGGTGCATGGACCGCGACTTCACCTCGTAGTCGTGGATGTCGATGTTCGGCCGGAGCTTGATCTCCTTGAGCTCCACCACCTTCTGCTTCTTCCGCGCCTCGTTCTTCTTCTTCTGCTCCTGGAATTTGAACTTGCCGTAGTCCAGGATCTTGCAGACGGGCGGATCCGCGTTGGGGACGATCTCGACGAGGTCGAGACCCGCTTCCTGAGCGGCCTCCATGGCCGCGGAGGTGGGCATGACGCCCTGTTTCTCGCCGTGCTGGTCGATGAGCAGGACGCGCGGAACGCGGATATCTTCGTTCATGCGCGGCCCTTCTTTGACGGGCGGCGCTTGCATGGGGCGGCGAATAGGCAGTGCTCCGGACTGTTGAAACGCAAAAAACGCCGGCGCGCGGGGGCGCTCCGGTCGTTGGTTCAGTATATGACCTGAGGACCCCCCAGTATCAAGGCGCGGCGGTAGGGGAGGGGGCCAAAGAGTTGGCGGCCTGCGCCACTTGCGCCACAGGCAGGTCGGAGAGGTTCTCCGCCCGCAGGATCGCCACCCGGCCGCGCGGGGCCGAAAGCTTGGGGTCGGACGCCCGGCTGAACAGCACGATGGTGGGCGCACCGCCGGCGGCGGCCAGGTGCAGCGGGCCGGTGTCGTTGCCCACCGCCAGCGCCGCCTTGGCCCCCAGCATGGCGATGCGGGCGAAGTCCGTGCGGCCGGTCAGGTCGCGGGCCCGCGGCACCGCGCGCTGGATGATATGGGCGAGGTCCGACTCTTTGACCCCGCCGATGATCACCACGTCGAAGCCGCGGGCGTAGAGGATGCGGGCCAGTTCGGAGTACCGCTCCACCGGCCAGCGCTTCTCCGGGCGGTGCTCGGAGCCGCCGGGCACCAGCATCACATAGGGGCGTGGCTTGTTGGAGCCGGGCACCGGCCGTTCCGGCGGGACGGATTTCAGCACCCAGGACAGGTCCGGTGGCGCGGCCGAGCCCGGCTCGGTCGGCGCGTCGGGCCAGATGCCGGCGTACATCAGCTGGTCCGCCTGGCGCTCCAGGGTGTGCATGCCGTTGCGCAGTGGGTTGCGGTGCGGCAGCGCGCAGCCGAAGGCGATGCCGGACCACGGCGGCGGCCCAGGCCGCAGGGCCTGGAAGATGCGGTTGGAATGGGCCGAGGTCTGCAGGTCGTAGGCGCGGTCGTAGTTGGCCGCTTTGATCCGCCGGCGCAGCGCCATCCATTCGGCGAACGATTCCGGTCGCCCGCCGGTGTCGACGGCGTTGAAGTACGGGCAGATCTTCGCCAGCGCCTCGAAGGGCGGCGTGGTGAGCAGGGTGATGTGCGCCTTTGGATGGGCGGCGCGGATCTTCTTCATCGCCGCCAGCGCCAGGACGAAGTCGCCCAGGGCCGACAGCTTGATCACCAGGATTCGTTCGACGGTGCGGGCCATCAGGCGCGGGCCTCCAGCACCTGTTCGTAAGCTGAAAGGGTCGCCGCGCACATGGCTTCGACGGAATAGAGTTGCCGCGCGCGTTTGCGGCCCAGTTCGCCCATCTCGGCCCGCCGGGTCGCGCCCACGTCGATCGCCTCCGCCAGGGCCGCGGCCCAGGCGTCCGCGTCGCCGACCGGGGTCAGCCAGCCGGTCTTGCCGGCCAGCACGGTCTCGGTGACCCCGCCGTGG
>Ga0307511_10006900_pt1 | contig 11448 bp, 8 predicted proteins | sample 13_EM_MG_FD_200266 | JGI IMG/M metagenome (GOLD analysis project Ga0307511, IMG submission 200266) | Populus trichocarpa ectomycorrhiza microbial communities from riparian zone in the Pacific Northwest, United States - 13_EM | ecosystem: Host-associated > Plants > Roots > Unclassified | place...
TGTCATAAAGATAATGATCGTTGCAATATCTGCAACTTTCATGCATTTATATTATTTTACCTAGAATAGTGTATCATTGCATATTTAAGATTGCCTCATGTTAACAGCAACTCATATTTTTATTTATGCTGCAGGCTAATAAGCGCAAGCCTTGTCATAGTGTTAATTTTGTTATTGCACACGATGGATTCACGCTGCGTGATCTTGTTTCATACAATTTCAAGGTAAGTGAAGCATCAATTTGATTAAGTGAATCATTCAATGTCCAGTTTTTTCTCATTTTCATCGGTTTTGTAGCACAATGATGCTAATGGAGAAGGTGGAAATGATGGATGCAATGACAATTTTAGCTGGAATTGTGGATTTGAAGGTAGAGTTGAAAATCAGCTTGTGTCAGGATTTTTCCTTGAATCATTTCTAGCTTTGGAGTGTTAAATCTTGTAGCAATCAAATAGTGTTTATGTAGGTGGTAAATCATAGTCATTACCTTGTATGCATGCTAAAGTAAAGGGAAAGTGGGGGCAGGGTCTAATATGCTGTTTTTATTCATGGAAACTTATTGGATTTTTTTGGCTTTGTCAAGTTGCTTCACTATATAATGATGCATTTATTTTAGCCTCCAATTTGGATGTGTCGTTGATCTTGAGATTAACTGTGTGAAATCTCAAGAGTCCAATATATTCTTTCTTTTTTTTGGATCATTTGCTGGAAGAGAATCTATTTCAGATGTATTTATTTCCTTTCTTTAGGTGTTAATTTATCTTTATATATTGGGCAGGAGAAACTGATGATCATAATATTAAAGCTTTGCGCTTCAGGCAGATGAAAAACTTCCATTTAGCATTAATGATATCTCAGGTACAGTATGTTCGTGTGTCACGCTGGTGGCACCTTATTCCTTACCCTGTAGAGAACAGGCATACAAAAAATGCCTTGGAAACTTTTTTCAGTTGGATAAATGGTTTCCAATTCACATGTGATTTCATGTGTCCTGCTTTTCTACTAGGTTTCTATGCATCTTTCATATCCTCTGTTATTTTCTGCAAGGTTTTTTTGTCTTTTTATTTCCACTTCTGTCTTTTTCCCAATGAATAATTCTTAGCATTCGTAGCTTATCCATCACTACTTAAGAAGTTAAGATATCAGGAGTTTGTTTTAAAGTATGATTATGCACCAGGGAACACCAATGATGCTTATGGGGGACGAATATGGACACACTCGCTATGGAAATAACAACAGTTATGGGCATGACACCTCTATTAACAATTTCCAGTGGGGGCTCGTAAGTTTTTGTATAGAATTCTTGCCCTTTGACAGCTTCAATCCAGTAAATGTCTGAGTGAAAATCCTTTGTTAAGGCAGTTGGATGCAGAAAAGAGTAGTCACTTCAGGTTCTTCTCAGAGGTCATAAAGTTTCGACAGACACATGGAGTATTTACTCATGACAATTTTCTCAGCGAAGTAATTTGCTTTCACCTGCGACTTAATAGACATGCATTTATTTTGAAATTACGATATATTTTAACAAATTAACACCTATGAAAGAGCTCTCAAACACACTTTTCTGTGCATGTTATGCAGAATGATGTGACTTGGCATGAGAACAACTGGGAGAATCACGAAAGCAAATTTCTTGCATTTACGTAAGAAATTATACTTGTCTTCCAGCTGAATTGTTCATCTTGCATCTACTGTTTTTTGTTGTAGTACCTTGCTTTGCATCATCAAAATGCTTGTTACGCAGGCTTCATGACCAAAACGGAGGAGATATCTATTTGGCTTTCAATGCTCATGACTATATTGTTAAAGTTTCAATACCCCCACCACCACCCAAGAGGCGCTGGCTTCGTGTGGTTAGTGTCTCTTCTGTTTCTGACACATGCCAATGTTCTTGCTGCTACCTGTCGCTGTTTAACTACATCCTTTGCAACTCTTTTGCCTTTTTGGTGCAACTGTATCTGTGCATGCTATTCGTCTGCTGGAGCACTCAAACTGCACATTTCAATGGTGCTAAAGCAATTTTATAATAGGCTTAGATCTCCAAAACCCAACTGATTTTTGGCATGAGATCTGACGTTTGGAATCTCATGGAAAAAACTTGACAAAGTTGATAATTATTCTGTTGGCATCCAACAGGAGGATTGTTCTCGAGATTGGATTTATATAAAGATCCCTCAACTTCTGCTATTAATTTCCCAAGGCAGCAAGTTTACTTTCCTGCCTTTTTTTTTGTAGTCATATAGAAGATTCATATTGTGAGAATAAGTACGACACACGAGTATGACTCCTATACTGCACTCTTTCCCACTCTTTGAACCATGGCTTCTTACAAGAGATGTATTATTGCTTCACTTTTCTGGAAGCTGATATATCCCTTGCTCAATTTACGTTGACGGTGTTAGACATGAAGTTATAACACGAAGTTATTTAACGGTGAAAAACAGGCTGCGAAAATCAGTCACTTCATTATGTTGATTATACTTTGCAGTTGTATTTTTCAAAATTGTAGCATATCAATCAGTTCCATCTGAATCATATGTACAAATTCGTTGTTCAAATGCAGGTAGACACCAATTTTGAATCTCCGGATGACTTTGTTCCTCAAGGTCTCCCAGGCATTGGAAGCACCTATAATGTGGCCCCACACTCTTCAATTCTTCTTGAAGCTAAAAACTGACAGAACCTGAAGCTGATCACCGATGAATATTCTGAATGACCTGCCTGATCTGGAGAATCGCAAAATCTTCCCTGGGAAATGCTCAGATTCCTGGCATCAGGTTATGGTTACAGTACTTGATGTAGATGTCACTTTACCCTGGATGAATGCAATCAAAGAGATTTGAGAGAGCATGGAGGTTTATCATTGCTACAATGTGACTGATGTCCGCTCATTCCTTTGTTGCATCAACTAATAAAAAATACTTCAACTTGAGCAACAAGTAGAATATGCCCTATTCGATGTAGGTGCTGCTGTGTGTATGTTATGCATGAGCTGTGTAATACTGAGATGAACTCTGGGGTCCTACAGTTGGTAATTCCTAAATAGAGTGGAAAAAATGTCGAAAGATTACTAAAAAATAATAAATTGATGGTAATAATTACGATGACAATGTTAATTATTAGTATTTCTTTGGCTTTCTCCCAATTGATTTCGTGCTGCTGCCCATTAGACACCCACCAGCAGCAGCAAACGCTGGCTGGCAACTGATGTTCACTAATACCTACTTTGTCATTTTTAATGGTTTTGTTTAAGTAGAATGCCAAAAATGACAATCTGCCTGACAGATTAATAATTTTGAAGCATGTGCACAGCGGTCTTAATCATGGGGTCTGTGTGAAGAACAGATCTTGTCATGAGCAGGTGCATGAATCGTGAAGCCTCAAAAGTACAATCTGGCAGTGACCCACACAAATTGTGACAGGCAGGCAGACAGACAGGACAATCCAATTATCAATGATGCGTCCTCTCTTCCCTCGAGCAAAAAATCTTTGTTATTGTACACACCCTCGAAGAAACAGAACCATTCTTCCGTCCTGGCTAGCACGCGGTGATATTACCTCTTCTATTCTACCACCCGGAAAACAGCTGCCTCGCTTCGTATCATTTAGTCCAGTTTGGTAGGTGGTCGACTTGTCGCTGTATATCGTCCTTTCAAGCCCCCTTAGATTATAGTCCTGAACTAGAATTAACTTGACATCCTCAGTGAATCGAAAAGTTGTCCGAGTGTTGGGAGATGCCATGCTCTGACAAGGTCCATGTCCCATTGATCGGTGGACAAGTCTGGGCCAATCGGATCATCAATCATAATCATGGTACAGGCACCCTGTGTCTATGGTTTCTCTTCCACAATCAGCCAATTTTATGTTATATCCAATTTATCTCATCTCAGTGACTTTGATTCCTTCTGCGAATAACCACTGGTTTTGATTTAACGTGAGGATCTCTATCTAAATCACATGATTAAAAGAGTTGAAGGCATCAGATCTAAGCCTAGAGCGGGGTTGACTTTTTTGTTGTTTTTACCGAAAGACCAACCCAAACCCGTTTGGTTACGCAAAAATGACCGGAATCCATGCATGTCTCTTCGAGATAAAACTCGAACACTAATTTTTATTATTATTTTAGAAACTTCATGGTCAAACACTCTTTTCAATCGCGGCTATAATATACGACCATGACAAACAAATATGAAAATATCAAATATGTAACTCGAATAGATTTATTACTCGTTGACTGTGAAAGTCTTAAAAAAGTGCCCTATCGCTAACATTTAGCTGTAATTAGTTTTTCTAGAGGTGACCAAGTTAACACTTGATAATTGTTTTTTTATTTATTTATTTTGATTTTCAATTTTATTCTTTTAATTATAGTTTTTTATGTTATAGATTCTTTTCTTTATTTTCATTACTTCGCGTTTAATTTGTTGAGGATTAAACTTTGTAGTTTTTTATTTGTAATACTTCTGATCCAATAACAAAATCACGAGTTTTAAGAATTGATATGGGTATGAATTTTTTTTTCTTTCTTATTTTTTTTATAATTTTATCATTATGCAATATGTTTTTTAAAAAGATTGATTTTATGGTTATTTTTAATTTTTTTCTATCGGTTTATCTTGATTTCATGGCTCGAGCCCCGAGTTACCTAAGCCTTTTTGAAATTGAGGTTTTCTTTTTTAAAAAATATTTTTTTTTGTGTTTAATTTTTGAATATTTTTTTTATTTTATACATATAAGATTTATTTTATAAAAAATATTTATTTTGAAATAATATTTATGATATGTTAGGCCTTTCATAGTATTTTTTCTTTTATTTTATTCACTCACTTTCATGTGTGTTTCTATTTCTATTATCTTTTATTAATTTTAATAAAAAAATTTAGTGAACACAAATGAATAAATATCTTATTTTGCGAGATTAAATATTTTGATCTATATTTATCTTTTAATTTTTTTAGTTTTTTCTTTTAAGTATTGTTAATAATTTTATTTATTTATTTACATTAATTATTATTGATTTTTTTAACTAGGTGCTCTTTTCAATATACACTTTTAATTTTTTATATAAAAAAACATATTAAAATAACCTATCTGTCTAGATTTTTTTTATAAAAAAATTACGGGCTGCCGGCATGTAAAATATCTAGTTTGTTAGGTTGTCAGCCAAAAAGAAAGGTGGGTCCGAGATAATATATAAATGTCACGGAGTTATCCTTGAATGATATCTATTGACAAGCTAAACTAATAATTGGCAAGCAAATGGTCTCATGGCCAACCCATATTAATTGGAAAGAAACAATAACCCAAGTGGCAGTGGGGTGGCTAATTAACGCCGTGAATTGAACTTTTCAAGCCATCAAAGTGGGTTTTTTTCTTCCTTTCCTGATATAGCCTCCAAGAGTAGTTGAAATTTGTTCTGTTGGAACTTGTCAATTCTCACATGAAATACGGGGCACTGGAGGTCCTAATTGGACATTAATTCACGTTTTCTAGGATAAGAGGCAGCAATTTTTCTATTTCTTTCTCGTTGTTTCCCCCCGTAAAACTCCATTTCCGTCCTTGTTTTCGAAGGGCTTGCGTTTTTTTAATACAAAATGTAACTCAGATTAGACAAGTTAAATCTAGTCGAGTTAGTTAACCCTTGGATACTTCAAATAAATAGCTTAAAATACTAAAATGATAATAATTTGGCATAGAATCTCTCACACACAATAAATAATCCATGAGCAGATTGATTATTTATTTATTTATTTATTTTTTCTACGGACAACTGGACTTGTGACCCTCTAACGACTAAAAAGAACCTGCAGCTGGGAATAGAGTAGAAAAATGAACCAGCAACGTGCTCGTCATAACGGTTAGCAGAATTTTTGTTCATAATTAATTACAAGTGCATCGATCATTGGTTGGCCTGTTCTCCTCCTTCTGTTTTCCTTTACCAAATCAACAACCCAATCCATCTACTCCCCGGACCGAACAAGTAAAACTCTCCACCATCTCCTCTCCCCAAGCTTGAAATCAACGCGTTTTTCGAATCATCAAAAAATTGGAAGCACATCCGACGGCTCTCGTTATCCATTATAGCCACGCGTACCTCCTTGATCCTCTCCCACTTCCAAACATACAATTTCCGCCTCTCTAATTATAATACACCAAACAGGTACTAAGCTGTAATTTCACAAATTCAAAGGAAACAAACAGGAAACTGCCCTCGCCTCCTAAACCGACTAAAAACCTTAAACCTTCACCTTCCCTTTCTGTATAAATACAACACCCTCTCTCTCTCTCTCTCTCTCTCATCAATCCCTTTATCATCTCCTCCCTGTATATTTTCTTGTCTTCTCTCCTCTCCTCTCCATCCTTTCCTTCACAACTTACAACAACAATGGCTTACAAAATCTGGGCGCCTTTGATGCTTCTGGCTCTCTTTGCCGGTTCAGCTTTGGCTCAGGCACCAGGAGCTGCACCAACAGCTTCACCAGCTACATCACCATCTCCTGCACCCGCTGCTCCTACAACTCCACCCCCCGCTCCAACCCCCTCTCCATCAGTCTCTGCTCCAACCCCCTCTACTTCTCCAGCCCCCTCTACTGCTCCATCCACTCCTCCTCCTTCATCTCCAGCCAGCTCACCACCTTCTCCCGCCACCCCTACCCCCTCCGTATCCATTCCTCCAAGCGCCGCTTCCCCTCCATCTCCAAGCGCCGCCGGCTTGAACAAAGCCACCGTGGCTGGTGCTTTGATTGGAGTCGCTGGTGTGTGGTCTTTGTTGCTGTAGATCTGATCATCGGATGTTGATTGTTACAATTATATTTATGTTTCACTTTAGTCGGGGATTATTATTGTTATTATTTCGAGTCGTTTTGTAATTTTGTTTATGGACGGTGATGGTGACTCTTTTGGTTTATCTTGACGGTTGATATTTGATTATTATTGTTGTTGTTATCATTGTTCTTTTTTATGATTAATTAATGATTGGTCGTCATGTAATCAATCGTTTATTTTCAATAATTTCTTATTTATCTCCTCATATATCGTGATGCTCTGTACTTAACTTGATCTGGATTTCAAAGGAGAGAGCGATCCATCGATCGTTCATATCCTCGTGTGAGAGAGTGTGGGAGGGAGAGTGATGGTGTTTTTATTGTTTAATTTTTTATGTTTAGATGATAGCAGAAAAGTTGGAAAAAAGTAAAATAGGGTTTCATGTTAGGCCTGTCATGCACGTGGCAACAGCTGTAAATTGAAATCTTAGGGTTTTTTACATAAGCCCACGTGGTTTGTCATATGACACGCGAGAGAGACCAACTGCAACAACACTGACATGTGGATGTTATATCTCTGGTCTACTTGGTTGCTGTCACCTGACACGCGAGAGAGATCAACTGCAACACCACTGACCTGTTACTTTATTTTGAGCACGAAGGTAAATGCGTTACTAGCTGTTTAAAGTTTTTTTTATTTAAAAATATATTAAAATAATATTTTTTTAAAAAATTATTTTTGATATTATTTCGTCCAAACAATAATTTAAAATAAAAAAAAATTCATTAAAAATTAAAAAATTAAAAATTTTTAAAAAATATTTTTACGGTTTCCATGAGAGGGTTGGGTGGGTCATGTAAAAAAAGAGAGAAGAAGATAGCAAACTCTTGGTTACAAAGACTTGGAGCAGCTCACGAAAAATGATGTGTGTGTATAATTCAACAGCAACTTGTGCAAGGCCTGATGATGGTGCAGAGCACACCATGCCATTGTGGATTTTGCTACCTTCTCTCCCTGATCAGTTGTCAATTTAAAAGAAAGTTTGTGCACAGTTCTCTATCACAAAGAGAAGAGAGTCTGAGTACAATGTGTCCCCACGTACGACATATAAAGCTTTTCTCAGAAGTGGATTTAGGGCAGGTGACATGTGGAACCGCATCACAAGTCCAAGTCTTTTCATTGGCTAAGTGATCCTGGTTTTAATACCAAGACTCAACAGCTAGGTGCATTCATAAAGCAACTTTATTATCTCATAAAAGAATTTCGTTACGACTAAAAGCTTGAATGCATGATATACAAAGTCAGTTTAGGAATTACCTCAACAATTAATCATTTTTTTAAAAACTTTTTTGTCACAATATATGATACTAAAATCCTAATATATGCCTAATCCTAAACTAATATAAGATTAATCCTATAATAAAAAACACTAAAATAATAAATGTCTGATCCTAAACTTGCACGATTTTTGTTTTGGTTCTAAAATTTAATTTTGTCAATTTTTAGTCCCTAAATAAAAAGAAGAGAGTGGCTGCAAGAAAATTGTAATAAAGAAAAATTATATGGTTGTCTTGTCCCAATTCCGCCATCCAAAATGGTCAAGTTTAGTGTTAAAATATTCTATTGAATGAGATGTGTTTAATGATGGTTGGGTTCTCATGTTACTGGAAAAATAGATTGGGACTTGGGAAGATTTACAATCTCGGTTTGATTTTTTAGTTTTTACTGATTTTTCGCTACTTTAAGGACACAAACTAGTTTATTGAAGTATTTTTGGGTGTTTCTATAGTGTTTTCAGGAGAAATATTGGACTATAAGTGCCATGACATCCCAAAAAATTAGTCTATATTTAGAGACGAACCTGCAATATAGACTATAAGTGTCATGACACCTCCAGTATCAAGTCTAATTTTCATAACTTGCATCACCAATAAATTTTAGTCACATGCCCCTTCATTTCAACAAAGAGACAAGCTTTTTTTTGTTACATTAAATAAATCTAATAGGAAGCCTATTAACAAAAACTTTAGAGTTGAAATATTTTTAAATAAAATAAAAATAAATACTCAATCCACAAACTATCAAATATAAAAAAAAAAAAGATATAGGGTGTTGGGTCAAGTTGATCAAGTTTAAAAAATCTTGATTAATAATATCAATTTTTTAGGTTTTTTTACTCATTATCATCAATGATATTAATATTATTGGAATTTGAAGGGTTAAATTAAGTCAAATAATACAAATGCTACACGAGAAAATTTTTTAAGAGCCCTGCTTTAAATGCCCAATCACTTTGCAAGTACGAGCAGTCTTTCTCAAAAGAATCACTAAAAATTTCCCTGGGACTGTTATTCATTTTGTTCCACAGAATTTGCATGCAATGGAATCTTGCATGCAGACCCAGGAGACAGTTGGATGCTATAAGATGTGGGACATGAAGCGTCTGCTGTCCAAATGTGGTTATAGCCCTAAGAAGAGGCAAGACCAGTAACATTTCACCTACAAGCAGCCTATGTCATTCTGCAAAATCCTTGGGTTCTCCTGGTGGCTATTTTGCAAAAAGATAGATCCCTGATCATATACTCCCCCACCTCCAAGCTCCCACGATGAGATCTGTTGTAGCATACACAACATCTATTCCATCAAAAAATAAAGAGCAGGCATCCAACCTGCAGTATCACTTGACAATAGAATAGAACACGCCAACTGGATATTAGAGAAAGCATGCCGAAGAAATCATATAATTGCTTTATGGTCTTCAGGACCAAATTTAAGAAGTTTTACCCACAAAGATGAAGCGAAGCACATTAAACAACTCGCCCGAAGTCATTGGCTGTATGTGCTTGCACCTTGTCAGATTCCAACTCACCCGAAGTACCATCAGATTGTGAACCATCTTCTTCTCGATGTTTCACAAACTGTCTACTGCAATAAATACAGAAGGAAGTACATTAATCAGAATTCTTTGAGACAGAAATACTGTAACATAATCATAATTCTGCCCTACCTTGTCAGAGAAAGTAGAAAGGGCCTCTTCAGCTTCTTTTCTAGTTTTGAATGCAACAAGTCCGTAGCCGGTGGACCTCCTAGGATTATCCTGAAATATAACTTCAGCAGAAACAACATCAGCACCTTCTGCAATAAAGAACTCCTTAAGATCTTTTGACTTTGCTTCAAATGGCAAATTCGCTAAAAACAAGTTGAATGTTGGCCCTGGCATGAGTGGCGGAGGTGGTGAAGGTTTTTTCTTTTTTTGTTGTGCATAATTCATCCTCAAATTACGGCCCTCAAATTCCTAAAAGGCATTTGTAAGAAGACTAAATGTTTTTTAGTTCGTAAAAGAAAAGGGCAAGACAAACACTAATGCACGTTAAGATACGAACGAAATCAACGAAAAAGAAAAGAAAAGCAAAGTCCAGAGATTTTATGATTCTTGTTAATGGGTTTTCGAAGAGCAAAAGGCTAGCATAAAGTGGATTAGGGTACATATATATCCAAGTGCCATATTAAAATCGGTTAATACTTGATAATTATAAGTCTCAATCTGATTTATCTCTCCTCTCTATCCAACAAGGTATGCATTACCACAAGGATTCCGTATTCCGAAGAAGGGAAGAATCGAAGATGATGTGCTTACATAAGATTCGAGATTATTATGAGCAGCATCTGCCTCTTCAGGGGAGCCCATTGTGACAAACGCCAAACCCCTGTTTCTGGTTTTGCTGTACATTAGCAAAAATAAGTAGGTTTAAATTACTATTCACCAATATTCATAATATTATTTATTATAATAATATAATGATAAAATTGCTCATCAGCCATAAAACCTTTAAAATAAATATAAAAAAAATAAGGTTAGTCTTGGGTTTGGGATCAGGATCATCGGTTTCAAAGGTTAATGTAAGTTAAATTTTTTTTGAGTTTTTTTTTTAAATTAATTCATTTCAATTTCATCTTTTAACATTTGATTTATTTAGAATTGGTATTTCCATCTTTTTTTCCTTTCTTTTCTAATGGTTATCTCGATCATGTGGCAATGATCACGAGGTTTCTAGGTTAACCTGAGTTATCTCGGTTTTTTCTTGTATGTTCGATTTGATTTATTAGGAATTGATTTTGAACTTTTTTTTCATGTGTTTCTTTCTATAAAATTATCATAATTTTATGTGGATGATTGTGAAATTTGCAAGTTAATCCGGTTTAACTAGGTGTAACCCTTTAATATTAGTTTTAAATTATTAATTTGGAAAATCACGCTTCGATGGTAAAGGACTCCAATTCACTTTCTGATTTTACCAGCTCGGAGGTGAACATCATATATCAAAATAGGTCACCATACTATTCAGTTGCAACCATTTTTGTTAAGATTAATGAATTTTGGTATTTTACCATTAAATATTACTCTTCTCTATATTAATTAACTTAATTATATATAAAAAAATAATTTTACCTAATTTACTAAGAGATTAATGATCTAATTACCACCCGCATTCGAAGGCGAGGGATGGAGGGAAGCGAAGGGATTAAAGTACCGGAATAGAATTTTGAGGGGTACACATTAGAAAAAAAAGAGAAACTTAATTATGAACCATGATCACATACTTAATCTATAATCTCATATTACTACTCGTTCGTAACGATAAACAGTAATAATCCTGAATACAAGCAGAGCTTCAGGAAAAG
>Ga0307511_10006901_pt1 | contig 11446 bp, 9 predicted proteins | sample 13_EM_MG_FD_200266 | JGI IMG/M metagenome (GOLD analysis project Ga0307511, IMG submission 200266) | Populus trichocarpa ectomycorrhiza microbial communities from riparian zone in the Pacific Northwest, United States - 13_EM | ecosystem: Host-associated > Plants > Roots > Unclassified | place...
TGTGTTTTTTAATCATTTGTTTTAATTTCTGTATGGTTGAACTCATTGAGGAAAAAGGGGGGGTGGGGGGGTTTGGATAAGCCCCGTCATCCACCAATTGAACTTTGCTGGAAAATGAAATAAGAGATGCATTATCTGTTTCAAGTTATGGGTTGAAGTATGGATGAAAATTACAAAACCATACATTATAAATGTATACAAAACGTGGGGGCACCGATTCAAACTCGAGCAAGCCCTCACCTCGAGGTGTGACCGCTAGTTGTCAGATACGCTAATATACAAGGGAAAAGGTAAATGGATGGCAAAATTAAGTGAACCTTCTTTTAATATAAAAAAGAAGAGGACATTCGAAGGAGGAATGCCACAATAAATTATCATATAATTCATCGACAAGTCCTCATTAATGTTCTTACAAGAAAACGAAACAAGATGCAGTATACAATGTACCTGCCAGAAGTGTTGCAATAATACTGGTTTTAATAGGCATTTTCCCCTTATCCTTTCTCCATGCAATGGCTTCATAAATTGGCCAAGAATTCACCACGGCAAAACCAGATATGAACATCTGCACGAATAGTCCCTCCATATTGTTTCCTCTGAAAACTTCAACAAGCCCTTGGGAAAATGAGATTAAATTAATTATGGCTGCCGCTGTTAGGGTCACAAACATGGGTGAATGTACCCCAAACTCGAAGATCCCTTGTCCATATCTTTTACTTTGTTCATGATCAACTACTTTGCTTGTCACATTGAAGCCAAATGCTGAAATTCCCAAGAACTTGAGGAAGAACTCTACGGAACCAAATACGTAACTTGATATTCCCCTTATGATCCAAAATCGCTGATCACTCCACCATCTCTGGATTGATCCGCCGGCTAAGATGAAGTCAAGAAAATCTTGACCGTATGCCCCCAAGAAAAGAAATGCGTACAGGAAAAACCATGGCTCTGACACCTGCATCACGTGTTTTCCCGGTTCTTTTAATAAATTAATGTTCAATTTATAGAATAGTTTTATTCCCACTCCAACTTTGTAACAAGTTTTATTCATGAATGCTGTAAATGTTTTAGATAGTTAGTTGTGCTGTTTTTGAAAATAATTTTTTTTTAAATGTATTAAAATATTTTTTTTAATTTTTAACATACAACATTAAAATTATCAAAAAACATTAAAAAATAATAATTTTATTTTTTTCAAACTAAAAACACTTAAGAATATTCAAAATCACGTGTTATATCAAACACCCTCTACATTACCTCTTATTTTCAATATAGTTATAAAATAGGTTTTTTTTAAGTAATCAAAATTTATTGGAATATTATGTTTAATTATTAAAGTTCAAAATTATTTCAAATAAAAAACAAGTGTATAAAATGAAGCTTTCAGAATTTTAGTTACTATATTTTATTTTTTAAAATAAATAAGTTATTGGTAGATATATTTGGAAGCACAAAAGGATAAAAGCATTAACAAGAAAAGAAAAGAAATGCAGCATGACAAACAAAAACGTTTTTTTGAAGAAATTAAATTAGGTGATAGGTAATGATTTTAAAAGATAAAATTTAATATTCTAATTATAAAACAAGACTTTCAATTAGCTATATTTCTAGATATAAATATAATACTAGTATTTAACATCATTATTAAAAAAAAACGAATTATCAACATTTGTGAAAAATATAATTAATTAGTGGTATTTTGATCTATCAAAATAGTAAAAGTATATTATAAAGTGATCTTAACAAAATATAGAATAGAAATAACCCAATCATTTTCATTTTCATAATAGAAATATCGTATGATTGAAAGAATTAGGAGATAGTGAATTTATTGTAATGAAATAGAATAATTAACAATATGAAATTAATCGATAAATCATCTAAATTAATATCTAATTGGCCAAACAACAAGAGATTTTTTCGGAAATAAACTTCACCTCATAATTTATCTCGGATGAACTATATTTTATCCCTTGGGCATTCGATAATTTTCAGTTTTGGCCCGTATAGATTAAAATTCTACGATGATAATTTTATAGTTTAAAAAAAACTCAATGTCACCCCTTGTTAAAAATCTCAATGTGACCCCTTGGAAATTCCAATTTTTATTTTGTCTTTTATCTTTCAATCGCATTTTCCTCCCAACCTCATGAATTAGATAGTGTTCCAAAAAAAAAACCCTTTGAAAAGAAAAATATTGGACTGACAAAAATTCAAACAATGGATTTGCTTTTAATTTTTTTTCGCTATTTAACAGCAAGGAATCACATTGGAATTTCTGGAAACTTTGAGGGTCATGCTGTAAGATTTTAAACTATCGAGGCTGAATTATAATATTGTGGAATCTTCAGGATTTGGGATATAATTCACCCTATTTAGTTTTGTCAGAAAAAATAGCGTACCTTCGGGAATATATAAACTTTGTTGAGAAGAGCTAGCTGGGGAAGGAAAGCGTATGTGGTGATCGGAATCGACCAGATGGCCCAGAATGCTGACTGTGCATAAGCAAGTCCCATCAAAAGACCTATTGCTTTAACACCAAAGGTTGCTGGGCTGTATTTAGAGAACCCCACCTCGAGAAGTCCAATTGACCATCTCTTTTGTTGATTCAGCGCATCATTCAAGGTGATGGGAACGTCACCCAAGAATGCAGGTCTATCAGGATAGCAAAATATGGACTTCCAACCCTCGCATTGCATCCTGAAACCTGTGTGGTAATCCTCAGACAATGATCCATATCTGAATCCGATCTGCACATTTTAAAACCAGTTATATACCATCGGCATTGAAGATAACATATACAAAGATACCGAATGAAAAGAAGACTTGCTATGCAAATGAAGTTTTTTAACAAGAGCTATATAGATAACTATTTATTCTGTCAGATGAGTCTCGTCCATCCAATTGTCGAGTAATTTCAATAATCGATTTAGTGAGTGTCAGCAAAGCGTGTCCTTTTAAAAATCTTGCTTCGAGGTTAAAATATGGGGGCAAAAAAAGACCAACTCTAAAAGTCTTGAGCATCAACCGATGAAGTTACCTTTGAGCCCCAGTTGCTTCGGCTTTCATAATTGCAACTTGCTACTTGATGTGCTTTTGCCAGAACTGACTGCGACTGGATAGGCTTGTCCACGATATAGTCCGGGGCTAGTTCAGGAATCTCTGGTGAGGCGAGGCTTGATGGACTTCCGTAGAAAGCTCGTCGTTGAAAGAAACATCCGGTTCCAAGATAATTAGGGCCACTTAATCCATCAAATCCCATGACATTAATTTGATACAAACGTTTGAATTCGGCATTGTAGATGTCACTTTTGTTGATTCCTCGAAATATTTGAGGAAATTGAACGTAAGCTAATTGTGGCCGAGTCTCTGGATCACTCAGATAACACATTGCCCTCAGCGGTGTTTCGGGGTCATTAGAGCATGAGTCACAGTCTAGAGTTAGGATTATCGGCGCATTGGTCATGCAACCTGATACTCTTAGCTACAGCACAAATAAGAAAAACGAGTGTTATTCTATTAAAAGTTCGTAAAGACTAGGTTGGCATTACGCAGCCGATTTAAAGCAGTGTCTCCCAACTTAATTAATAATGTCATGAGTGTACTGGACATGCATACTAACCAAGGCATTAAGGGCACCAGCTTTGAAGTGGTGAGGTGAAGCCTTGTTTTTCTCTCTAGAGACGTAGATGAGATTTGGCATCGAATAACCAGCGATGTCTTTATCCTTGCTAGCATCTAACAAAACCTGTTCATGGCTCAAGAAAATGTGAAGGATACAGGTGAGTAGGTTTGTGAATCGTGACCATCATACGTGGGATCTTCTTTCTTTTTTTAAAAAAATAGTATTTTAACTTGAGTATAGTTGCTCAACCATGCTGTCCTGATTGATTCGAGAATCCGATGACCCAAGACTTAATCTTGATGGAATTTGAAATTAAATTAGTTAAGAAGAAGATCTAATCATATCTAATTAAGAAGTTGTTTTTTAAAAAAATTGATTTGGTAGAATTGTTAAGTATTAAAAAAATCAAATTAATATTATTTTGATTTAAAAAAATTAAAAATAAGATTAACTGAAATGAACCATCGACTGAAGGGCCAATAAAAAAATAAAAATAAGATTAACTGAAATCAACTATCGACTGAAGGGCCAATGTGAACTTCAGATGAGATCAGAAGCCGTCAAAATCAATAAAGAAAACAAGAACAGGTTCGATAATGATATGTGCGTGTACTAGTTTGTATTAATCGAACCAGCTCTTATGAGCATAATTGATTCTGTTAAAGGGAACCTGAATCACAGCTGGATGGTCTTGTCGTGTGAAGCTATCAGCCCATTTGTTGAAAGCTTCTCGTTCTTGGCCACTAGTGATGTTCTCATCCTCAACTTTTCCCCTCTCAAGAACACGCTCTACCTTCACTCTCATGCTTTCATAGATTATCTGTGACATTATCAAGAAACCAGACGATAAGTTATTTACAGTAATTACATACTTCCTCTACAGCATTTGATTCTGTTTTTGTTATATTCTTATCTTATTTATTACATAAGAATTCTAAATATTTATATCTATCTATTAAATATTTAATAATCATTACATTATTATTTATTATTTGATGTAAAATAAAAAAATAATATGTAAATATATAAAAATATATTAAACAACAAAATTGTAAATATATTGCTAGGGAGAGAATAACAGTTTTTTTTAAAATAATTTTTTAAAAAATATTTTATTATTAGTATATTAAAACAATTTAAAATAACTATTTATTTTTGCGTATAAAAACTATTTTTTATATATTTTAAATTAATTTTTTTTATGATTTTAAATTGACATGATAAGGTTGAAAATAAATTTTAAAAAATAATAAAAAATATTATTTTAATATATTTTAAAATAAAAAAATATTTTAAAATTTGATCAAGATAATTGAAGAATCACAGTGTTTTTGATTGACCGTCACTCTTTTCAAGGGATGTGATAAGATTGCATAATAATCTCAATTATCGAGGATTAGGATATGATTCATCCAAATAAAGGAAAGAGCAAATATAGAATGTATAGCTAAATTGTCAGTTCATCTCACCGACGACTACGTACCCCCACTTGCACACAGAAAAGTCCAAGATGACACCGCAATTAGCTGTGCCATCGTATTAAGATATAGAAAGATTTTAGCCCCGGGCCACGCATACAGATGGATTATAACTGTGCAAATCAGTATGAATCTTTTACTTTATTCTTTTCTAAAAGTTTCCTTAGACCTAGTTTATATAATGTCCTTAAACTAATTAACGTGCTGAGGAAACCAGTCGGACCGGCGAGCACGCAAACCACAAAATGTGCTTGTCTTCGGCATATGTAAATTAAAAAATGCAACTAGGGGGAGAATAAGAGCCAAGGATTCGAATTAAAATAAAATATAATATATGTATATAAAAAAAGAACAAGCACTATATGGGGACGTGATGGTTGGGAGCTGAGTCTTGTTTCTTCCCATTGGCTGTTTGAATGGTATAGATTTGTCGTTGCCTATTTTCTGTACTTTTTCTCCAAGAGGCTACCTATTGGTGTGTTATTTTAATGATGGTTATGGCGTTTCCCAAAATAAATTATAAATAAATCCGAACCACTATGGATTAATCCACACAAAGAACCTTGACAAAATGATGTAAAATATACTGCAGTTGAAATAGTATTTTTTAAAAATTAAAAAAAAATGTTAAAAATTATTTTTTTTATATCCCCAGATCTCAAAAATAATTTTTTTAAAAAAGAAAATATATTATTTTAAAATATTTATAAACAGATTATAACCTGTCACAATCCAGACAAAAATATCAAGTAAATGTAGAAAACATTCATGTTCTTGTCTTCTTTTCATGAATGAAGACTTTTAGTTTTCATTAAAGTATCTTACCTTGATGTTTACAGCCTCAGATGTGCAGGTGTGATTTAATTCAAAATATGCTTCAGGGCTCCTCTCTAGTATATTGTTCTTCTTACAAAATGGTAACCAGTGAGTAGCAAACTTGGAAGCCTCCATGAAAGCAAAAAGAGTCAAGGCTGAGCCTCCATCATCAGATACATAGACTGAAATCTTCTCTGTTGGATAGTCATACGCCATTACAGATAAAGCCGTATTCACTACACTTATCGGTGGCTCCTTGTATGGATCGGCAGTGCATATAAACACGTCCAAGGCAGGAAAATCACTCCTTTCCATTATTTTTTTAAGGTTTTCAGGGAATTGTTTTCGATAGACTGGAAACATTCGAAAAGTCTGTGTGCTGACCCAAAAAAATGCTAGAACAAGATCGGAGATTAACAAAGCGAGGGTTACGGAGAAAGAGACCAGGGTTGTGGAGTAGAAGAGTGTTTTTGCATGGTAAAAGAGTAGAGCTAAAATGAAAAGAGCATAAATGGTTGCAAACACACGGTTGAAAAGTGTTCTGCCCAAGGGCTTAACCGTGTGAAGAGAAGGATGCCCGCCTGTGCTGGTGGCTTGGATGGCGCTGCCTCCTTGCTGACGAGCCCCCATAGTTTTTGTCGGTGCTATACCCTCAGTATGATTGCGAGTCTTTATTTAAAGACTTGTGTGGAGACGCGCAGATCAGTAAGGACAGTAAAAAACAATTTATTTGATTAATGTGTGAAATGACATAAAAAGAATAAATTAAAACGAAAGGAGGTAGGGAACACTTGTTCTAGCACAAGGAACATTACACCGTGAATTTTAGCAGTAAAATTATTATTTTGACCCTCGTTCAAATAGCAATTGGTTTTGCGGTGATAGAATCCTTTGTTTTACATCAATAGTAAAAATACTAAAAAGGATAGCAGTTCCTCTTCAAAGTGTTTTTGAATTTAAAAATACATTGAATTAAATTTTTTATTTTTATTTCTTACTTTTCAGAAATACATCCTAGGGAGGGAATGTTGCTGTAGATCGGCAAATAAAGTAAAACCGTCACTTCCTTTACAACATGAATCAAATGCCCTCATATTCTTACCTGCAGATGAAAGAAGATGCTGCATAGAATGCACCTGCCAGAAGTGTTGCCATAATGGTGGTTTTGACAGGCATTTTCCCATTGTCATTTCTCAAAGCTATGGCTTCGTAAATTGGCCAAGAATTCACCACAGCAAAACCAGATATGAACATCTGCACGAATAGTCCCTCCAAATTGTTTCCTCTGAAAACTTCAACAAGCCCTTGGGAAAATGAGATTAAATTAATTATGGCCGCCAATGTTAGGGAGACAAACATGGGTGAATGTACCCCAAACTCAAAGATCCCTTGTTCGTATCTTTTACTTTGTTCAGCATCAACTGCTTTGCTTGTGACGGTAAAGCCAAATGCTGAAATTCCCAAGAACTTGAGGAAGAACTCTATGGAACCAAAGAAGTAACTTGTTATTCCCCTTATGATCCAAAACCGCTGATCACTCCACCATCTCTGGATTGTTCCTCCCGCTAAGATAAAGTCAAGACAATCTTGACCATAGGCCCCCAAGAAAAGAAACGCATACAAGAAAAACCATGGCTCTGAGACCTACAACACATTTTTTCCAGTTTTTATTTTAATAATCTTAAAAATAAATATTTTTAATTCTAAAAAAAACAGATTTCGATATCAGATATTCAACTCTTGTGATTTCTTCCGTGATGGAAATATTGTATAATTGACATAATTAGAAGATTATATGTTTATGATAATTAACAAGTACAATTAACAGTTCGTCTATAAATTCACAAACAAGCGTTCAGAACATCTCCATTCAGTATTGAATTTTATAGCCCTTGAATATCTCATTGGATTGGGCTGAAGCATCTCTAGCAGACCAGCTCTACATGATTTCCAGGAAATTTCCTTCATAATTTATTTTGGACAAACTATATTTTAGCCCCTTAATTATATTCAGTAATTTTCCATTCCGGCCCTATCAATTAAGAATTCATAAACTTATAGTTTTCCAGAATTGCAATGTGATCCCTAGCCCTCAAATAGCTAAGCAACTGTTGGAATACTCACTTCTCCAACTTTCTCGTTCTTGCTTTCTTATTTTTCTCTCGCTTTTTCCTCCAAGAAAACTCAATACACATAAATATAGTGTTCCGTAAAACTCTTACAACTTTTATCAGTATTTAACGGCAACGAATCAAATTGGAAGTTTTTGAAGGTTAACGATGAAATATATTAAACTATTGATGTTGAAGCAGAATATTATGGAATATGCAGGGATTGGAACATAATTTTCTCTATTATATTATTGTCATGTAAAATAAATCAAAATAAATAATAAAATTTAATTCTTAATTATTCAAATGTTGATTAAATCTTGTGGGGGTTGTCTCAATATGATCAAATTGACTTGACGGATCTAAAAACAACCCGTACAACTCGTAAGAATGTAATTTGACTAAAAAAATCAAGAAGATATCATTTTTAAATATTAAAATAATACCATATTGAATCGATGTGGATCAACTTAGATTAATCTATCAAATTCACGACCTAGATCACAAGACCATGATAACCTATATAAAACAAATCTAAATAAATTATGAAACTCAATTATCAATCAACTAAATATTAAATGATGAAATTGAAGAAAAAAAACCAATTAAAAAAAAAAGATAAAAAACATCATGAGTTAACTCAAGTTAACTTGTCAAATCCATGACATGAGTTAACTTGCTAGACTAGCGACTCGGTTATTGAGACTATGATAACCCCATATAAAATAAAAAAAACTATGAAGCACAATTCTCAATCAATTAATTGTTGAAGAATGAATTGAATTGAAAAAAAAAATCAATTTAAAAAAGAACATAATAAGATAACCTCGGTCAACTCAGGTTAACCTGTAAAACCCTTGATCTGGATCATGATATTAGAATAACCTGATAGAAAATAAACTAAAACAAATCATGAATTTTAATTCCTAATCAACCTAATGTTAAGGATAAAAAATTAAAAAAAAACATCAATTTTTTTAAAAAATACATGAATCAACCACATAAAAAAATCACAACAAATCATAAAATTCAATTTTTAATAAAAAAATATTAAAAAATAAAATAAAAAATAAAAATCTTATAAAAAATGAATAGTATTATAGGAAGTGACAAGTAGTAAAATCGTCACCTCTTTTATATTTGTTTTGATTATCAATTAACGTTAATTTTTAATTTATGCTCTTGTTAGGAAAGCATAGCATACCTTTGGGAAAATATAAACTTTGTTGAGAAGTGCTAGCTGGGGAAGGAAAGCGTATGCGGTGATCGGAATTGACCACAGTGGCCAAAATGCTACCTGTGCATAAGCAAGTCCCATCGAAGGACCCATTGTCCTAACACCGTAAGTTGCTGGGCTATATTTAGAGAACCCCACCTCAAGAAGTCCGACTGACCATCTCTTTTGTTGATCAAGCGCACCAATCAAGCTGTTGGGAACATCACCGAAGAATGCAGGCCTATCAGGATTACAAAATGCGGACTTCCACCCCTCGCAATGCATCCTGAAACCTGTGTAGTAATCCTCAACCAATGATCCATATCTGAATCCGATCTGCATATTTTACAACCAGTTATAGGCGAAGTTACCATATGAAAAACTCGGAAATTACTATATTTTTTGCTATCCAATTGTCTGATGCGACGAATTCTAGTACTATCACCTGTTGCGGGCAATTGATCAAATTAGCAAATGTATCTTATAATTTTTTGAAAATTAGTTATATGCAGGACTGTTCCAATTGCCAAATGACTCTGCTAAAATCAGTACTCGCGTATCAAATGAGTCTCCTTCATCCAATAATTTAAGGATTACACTTCAAATTTTTATTAGCAACCCATATTTTGAACAGTAAGTAATCGATTACTTACCTTAGAGCCCCAGTCGGTTTGATTTTCATAATTGCAATTTGCTACTCGATGTGCCAATGACAAAATAGATTGGGATTGGATAGGCTTGTCTACAACATAATCCGGGGCTAGTTCAGGAATCTCTGGTAATATTAGGCTTGATGGACTTCCGAAAAAAGATCGTCGTCGAAAGAAACCTCCGGTTCCGACATGATTAGGGCCGCTTAATCCATCAAAACCCAACATATTGATTTGAAACAAACGTTTGTATTCAGCATTATAGATATCACTTTTGTTGATTCCTTGGAACAGTTGAGGAAATTGAACATACGCAAAGTCAGTCGGAATCGCTGGATCGCATAGATAACACAGTACCCGTAGAGGTGTTTGAGGATCATTCGAGCGGAAGTCACAATCTAGAGATAAAATCATGGGTGCATTGGTCATGCTACCTGATACTCGTAGCTACAACGCAAACAAGAGAAATGTGTATTAATCTACTAATTAAGAACTAGCAAGGTGAATTGACATGTACTGCTAACATGAAATTGTACAGCGATGTATTTCCAAGCAATGGTGGTGTCCCAACTTTAAAATGCTGTGGTTGTGGAGAGGTATGTGTACCAAGGCATTAAGGGCGCCGGCTTTAAAGTGGTGAGGTGAAGCTTTGCTTTTTCCTCTAGAGATATAGATGAGGTTTGGCATCAAACAACCATCGATGTCTTTGTCCTTGCTAGCATCTAACAAAACCTGCCCATTGTTCAAAGAAATGTGTTAGGATACAATAAATAGGCTGGTGAATTTCTGTACTCTTATAAACCATCGACGGTGAGGCTTGTTTCTTGAAAATGTGCAGGGTGGGCCGTTGATGGTTGACATGACCCGGCACAAACAGTATTAAACCTCCGGAGAACAAATTAAGACGGTGGTTAAAAAGAAAAAGGGTCTGATAATAATTGTATGAATCCAAACCTGAATCACTGCGGGATGATCTTGTCGGGTGAATTTATTACTCCATTTATTGAAAGCTTCTCGTTCATGGTCACTAGTGATGTACTGATCACCAACCGTACCTCTCTCAAGAACATGCCCTACTTTGACTTTCATGCTTTCATACATCATCTATCACATAATCAAGAAACAATATCTTTATTGATACCCGCTACTTGTATAATTAATGAGATAATCTCTTCTCTAATTACAGCATTCGAATTAATAAAGGATTTTATAAATATGCAGAAGTGGAGCACATGGTCTCGGAAGAAATTGTCTATTTCATACTCCCTCTTTCAGAATCAATACAATAAGTGGTCAATCCAGCAACTCTTCTTTATCCCTTATTATTTTATTTTTTTTGTTACAGTTGATTATTCTTCTGTTGTTTTTTTTTTTTAATCTTTTTACATGTATTTCAGGATGGCTGGCTAGCTAGCTATCCACAAATAAATACTTAGAGAATATTGATATTATAATAATAATTATTTTTTAAAATAATTTTTATTTAAAAATATATTAAAATAATATTTTTTAAATTTTTTTTTTAATATCAACATATTGAAACGTTTTAT
>Ga0307511_10006903_pt1 | contig 11443 bp, 7 predicted proteins | sample 13_EM_MG_FD_200266 | JGI IMG/M metagenome (GOLD analysis project Ga0307511, IMG submission 200266) | Populus trichocarpa ectomycorrhiza microbial communities from riparian zone in the Pacific Northwest, United States - 13_EM | ecosystem: Host-associated > Plants > Roots > Unclassified | place...
GAACACCGCGGTCTGCCCTTCGGCATCCACTGCCGCCGCTCCCTGGCCCCCCACCTCGACGCGGACGCCGAGGAGATCCTCGACATCACCAAGCAGTGCTACGACCGCTACCACGAGAAGTTCGAGGAGCCCTACCCCTTCGACTCCTACGATCAGGCCTTCGTCCCCGAGTTCAACGTGGGCGCCATGGAGAACCCCGGCCTGGTCACCTTCCGCGACGAGTTCGTCTACCGCTCCGCCGTCACCGACACCGAGCGGCAGACCCGCGGCATGGTCATCGCCCACGAGATGGCCCACATGTGGTTCGGCAACCTCGTCACCCTCCGCTGGTGGGAGGACATCTGGCTGAACGAGTCCTTCGCCGAGTACATGGGCTACCAGACCCTCACCGAGGCCACCCGCTTCACCGACACCTGGACCGACTTCGGCGTCGTCCGCAAGGCCTGGGGCTACGACGCCGACCAGCGCCCCTCCACCCACCCCGTGGCCCCCGAGAACGTCGACGACACCGCCTCCGCCCTCCTCAACTTCGACGGCATCTCCTACGCCAAGGGCGCCTCCGCACTACGGCAGTTGGTGGCCTGGCTCGGCGAGAAGGACTTCCTCGCCGGCATCAACACCCACTTCGCCCGCCACAAGTTCGCCAACGCCACCCTCGCCGACTTCCTCGACTCCCTCGCCTCCGGCACCGAACGAGACGTCCACGCCTGGGCGGACGCGTGGCTGCGCACGACGGGGGTGGACACCCTCACGCCCGAAGTCGAAGCCGGTGACGGCCACTGGAGCTACTCCATCCGGCACGACGGCAGCCCCGGAGTCCGGTCCCAGCGCGACCCCTCCCTGGACCACGACGGACTGACCCACCTCACCAGCCTCACATCACCCGGCGCCGTCCGCCCGCACCGCGTCACCATCGGCCTCTACGACCACGACCTGCACGACGCGAGCCGCCTGATCCTCCGCGGCCGCATCGAAGAAGACCTCGACGCCACCCCCGGCAACGGCATCACCAGCACCTCGGGCCCCCGCCCCGCCCTCGTCCTCCTCAACGACGGCGACTTCACCTACGCCAAGATCCGCTTCGACGCCGAGTCCCTCGAAACGGTCCGCACCAGCCTCTCCGGCCTCCCCGAACCCCTCACCCGCGCGGTCGCCTGGAACGCCCTGCGCGACGCGGTCCGCGACGGCCAACTCCCCGCCTCCACCTACTTGGACGCCGCCCGCGCCCACCTCCCGCACGAGAGCGACCTCGCCCTCGTCCAGGGCGTCCTCTCCTTCGCCACCGCCCAGGTCACCGACCGCTACCTCACCCCCGAGGCCCGCCCGGCCGCCCTCGCCACCCTCACCGACCTGTGCCGCGACCTCATCCGCCGCACCGAGGACGGCTCCCACCCCGGCCTGCGCCTCATCGCCGTACGCCACTTCATCGACGTCGCCGCCCACCCCGACACCATCGCCGCCTGGCTCGCCGAAGGCACCGTCCCCGGCGGCCCGGAGCTGGACCCCGAGCTGCGCTGGCGCGTCCTGGCCCGCCTCGCCGTCCTCGGCGCCACCGAAGAGACCGCGATCGCCGCCGAGTTGGCACGCGACCCGTCCGCCACCGGCCAGGAAGGCGCCGCCCGCTGCCGCGCCGCCCTGCCCGACCCCGAGGCCAAACACACGGCCTGGGAAGCGATGTTCACCACCGACGACCTCTCCAACTACCTCTTCATCGCCACCGCCCAGGGCTTCTGGCAACCCGAACAGGCCGATCTCGTACGGGAGTACGTCCCCCGCTTCTACGAGGACGCGGTCACCTTCGCCGCCCGCCGCGGCCCCGCCATGGCCGACGCCGCCGGCCGCTGGGCCTTCCCCACCCACGCCGTCGACCCCGAAACCCTCCGCCTCGGCGAAGAACGCCTCCGCGACGCCGACCTCACCCCGTCCCTGCGCCGCAAGCTCGTCGATCAACTCGACGACCTGGCAAGGGCGTTGCGCGTACGGGAAGCAGCACCGCGACCCGAGTGATCCTCCCTGCCGACGATGCGGCGGGCTGACCGTCCTTCCTAGGCTCGATGCCGCCAAGGACGATCAGCCCCCAGGAGGAAACCTCGTGATCGCAGTGATCGGCGCCACCGGCAACGTCGGCCGCGCCCTCGTCGACCGTCTCGTCGCCGCGGACAGCCCCGTACGGGCCCTGACCCGCGACCCCGAGCGGGCCGGCCTGCCCGCACAGGCCGAGACGGTGCGCTTCCAACTCGACGACCCCGCAGCCCTGTTCACCGGAGTCACCCGCCTCTTCGTGTACGCCCATGCCACTAGCCCGGCGCTCCTCGACACCGCCCGCCGAGCCGGCGTACGGCACGTCGTCCTGCTCTCCTCCGGGATCATCGCCGACGGCGCCGACGAGACCCACCCCATCCACATCGTCCACGCCACCGCCGAACAGCACATCCGCGACAGCGGCCTGGCCTGGACCTTCCTGCGTCCCAACGCCTTCGCCACCAACGCCTTCCAGTGGGCCCCGCAGATCCGCACCGGGAACACGGTGCGCGGTGTCTTCGCCAACGGCCTCACCGCTCCCCTCCACGAGGACGACATCGCCGCGGTCGCCGAACGCGCCCTCCTCGACGACGGCCACGAAGGCATCGCCCACCGCCTCACCGGCCCCGAGGCGATCAGCAACGCCGAACAGATCGCCGCCATCGGCCAGGCCATCGGCCGCCCACTCGACTACGTCGAGGTCCCCCCGGACCAGGCGGGCCCCGAACTCTTCCCGCACGTCCCGCCCCACATGCTCGCCGGCCTGCTCAAGGTCTTCGCGGCCACCGTCGACGTACCCCCGGAGATCACCACCACGGTGGAGCAACTCACCGGAACCCAGGCCCGCACGTTCGCCACCTGGGCAGAGGATCACGCGGCCGACTTCCGGTGACTCTCAGCGCCGGTGACACTCCAACTCCGGCGCCATTCCAGCCTGTCCGCCCTTTCACTGCAGGCCGGCCATACCCAGCCCGTCTGACCTTTCATCGCAGGCCGGCTATATCCAGCCCGTCCGGCGTTTGAGGACGAGGCCCCTTCAGGGCCGATGGGGGTCTGGGGGCGCAGCCCCCAGCAACGCCAGCACCAACACCGGCACCCACACCAACACCCGGCACCGAACAACACCCTTTCGGGTTCTGATCGTTGTTCTCCCCGGGCGCGTCGACTCATCCAGGTACAAGCTGGAACCCTCTCTGCCCGCGCCCCGGAGGACAGCCCATGAGCAGCGCCCCCCTCGCCTCAGGCGCCGAAGGACCCGACGCCCTGCGGCCGTTGCTCAACACCGTCCTCGACGCCCTCGGCACCGGCCGCCAGGCCCGCGGCGGCCCGTTCCCGGCAGGCGGCCCCGACGCGGTCGCCGCCCGCATGCGGGACGCCGTAGGGGACGCACTCCCCGACGAAGGCGACCCCGACGCCCTGCGCACCCTCGTGCACGCCCTCGCGGAAGGCGCCGCCGACCCCGCCGACCCGCTGTGCGCGGCACACCTGCACTGCCCGCCGCTCGCCGTCAGCGCCGCCGCCGACCTCGCCGTCAGCGCGCTCAACCCCTCCCTCGACTCCTGGGACCAGGCCCCCGCCGCCTCCGCCCTCGAAGCCCTCGTCACCCGCACCCTCGCCCACGAGATCGGCCTCGCCGACGCCCTCGTCACCACCGGCGGCACCGAAGCCAACCAACTCGCCCTGCTCCTCGCCCGCGAAGCCCACAGCGGCACCGTGCAGTTGGTCTGCGGAAGCAACGCCCACCACTCCCTGCCCCGCGCCGCCTGGCTCCTCGGCCTGCCCGACCCCGTCGTCGTCCCCGCGCCCGCCGGCACCCTCGACCCAGCCGCCCTCGACGAAGCCCTCACCGCACTGCCCGGCCCCCGCGGCTCCGTCCTGGTCGCCGCCACCGCCGGCACCACCGACGCCGGCCTCATCGACCCGCTCCCCGAGATCGCCGGCCTGTGCGCCGCCCACGGCGCCCGCCTCCACATCGACGCCGCCTACGGCGGAGGCCTCGTCTTCAGCGACCGCCACCGCGACAAACTCGCCGGCCTCGACCGCGCCCACACCGTCACCCTCGACCTGCACAAACTCGGCTGGCAGCCCGTCGCCGCCGGCCTCCTCGCCGTACGCCACCCCCGCGACCTCGCCGCCCTCACCCAGCGCGCCGACTACCTCAACGCCGACGACGACACCGAAGCCGGCCTCCCCGACCTCCTCGGCCGCTCGATGCGCACCACCCGACGCCCCGACGTCCTCAAACTCGCCGTCACCCTGAAAACCCTCGGCCGCACCGGACTCGGCACCCTCGTCGACCAGGTCTGCGCCCGCGCACGGGAGTTCGCCGCCATGGTCCACAACCACCCCGGCTTCGAGCTCTACGACCCGCCCGTCATCAGCACCGTCCTGTTCCGGCCCGCCGAAGCCACCGACGAGGCCGTGGCCGCCGTACGCCGACAACTCCTCCACGACGGACGCGCCGTCCTCGGCCGGGCCGCCCTCGACGGCCGGCTCTGGCTCAAGGCCACCCTCCTCAACCCCCACACCCGGCCCGACGACCTGGCCGCCCTCCTGAAACTGGTGGAAGGACACACCCCCCGATGAGCCACCCCCCGACGGGTCACCCCCGGACCCCCAACCCCCCACGCCACGAACCCGATCCACCCCGCGACCTGGTCGGCATCGGCATCGGCCCCTTCAACCTCTCCCTCGCCGCCCTCGCCCACCCGCTCACCGAACTCGACACCGCCTTCTACGAACAGCGCCCCGGCTTCGACTGGCACCCCGGCCTGCTCATCGACGGCACCACCGTCCAAGTCCCCTTCCTCGCCGACCTGGTGACCCTCGCCGACCCCGCCAGCCCGTGGTCCTTCCTCAACTACCTGAAGGCCCGCGACCGGCTCTTCCCCTTCTACTTCGCCGAGCGCTTCCGCATCCAGCGCGCCGAGTACGACGCCTACTGCCGCTGGGTCGCGGACAGCCTCCCCGGACTCCACTTCGGCCACCAGGTCGACGCCGTCCGCTTCAACCCCGAACGCGACGTCTTCGAGGTCGACTTCACCCAGCTCGACAGCGACGGAGAGGCCGAAGCCCTCGGCCGGACCTACACCAAGAACATCGTCCTCGGCGTCGGCACCGCCCCCTACGTCCCCGACCCGCTCAAACCCCTCGTCGAAGCCCCCGGCGTCCCCGTCGTCCACGCCGCCGACTACCTCGCCCACCGCGAGACCTTCCTCGCCGCCGAGCACATCACCGTCATCGGCTCCGGACAGACCGGCGCCGAGGTCTTCCTCGACCTGCTCCGCAACCGGCCCGCAGGCCACGAGAAACTCCACTGGATCGGCCGCAGCGAGGCCTTCGCCCCCATGGAGTACTCCAAGCTCGGCCTGGAGCACTTCACCCCCGACTACACCCGCTACTTCCACGCCCTCGCCGAACCCGTACGCGACCACCTCGTCACCGCACAGTGGCAACTCCACAAGGGCATCGACGCCGACACCATCGCCGCCATCCACGACGAGCTCTACCGCCGTACCCTGCACGGCGGTTGGCCCGACGCCGTCCTCACCCCCGGCGTCCGCGTCCGCACCGCCGGCCGGATCGCGACCACCAAGGTCGAACTCCACCTGGAACACGTCCAGCAGAACACCCGCTCCCGCCTCACCACCGACGCCGTCGTCCTCGCCACCGGCTACCGCGAACGCCCCCTCGGCCGCATCCTCGCCGGACTCGACCCCTACCTGCGCCGCGACAGCGCCGAACGCCCGCGCGTCGACGAGCAGTTCAGACTCGTCCTCGACCCCTCCGTCACCGACGCCGGCTGCCAGGTCTACGTCCAGAACGCCGAACTCCACACCCACGGAGTCGGCGCCCCCGACCTCGGCCTCGCCGCCTGGCGCAGCGCCACCATCCTCAACTCCCTGACCGGCAAAGAGCCTTACCCCCTGCCGGGCCGAACGGCCTTCACCACCTTCGGACTCGACCCACAGGCCCAGATCCCCCAGGCCCGGCAGGCCCGGACCCTCACCCCCCTCGTCGAAGGCAGGTGAGGGCTCCAGCGGGCGCCAGAAGACAGGCAAGCACTAGAAGACAGGCGTGCCGTTCCGCGTCAACTTCCAGTCCACCGAGGCGAACTCCGCCGGATCCAGCACACCCTTCGCGGTCACCCACTCCGCGATCCGCGTCCGGATCTCCGTCGACTCCGACCACACCTCGGTCGCCGACGCCACATGCGGGAACGCACCGCCGCCGTTCGCCCGGTAGTTGTTCACCGCCAGCACGAACTGCTGCGCGTCGTCCAGCGCCGCACCGTTGTACGTCAGGTTCTTGATCCGCGAACCGGCCGCCTGCGCGATGTCGATCTCGTACGAGAACCCCGACACGTAGTCGTAGTTGTAGTCCGGACGGCCGTTCGCGTTGGTCAGCTTCTCCGTGTCGATCACCGCGTCGGCGGCCGTCTGCACGAAGTACTCCGCCGAGTACTCCAGATACGCCCGCACCTGAGCACCCGTCAGCAATTTCGCCACCAGCGTGTTGTCGTACACGTACAGACCCGACAGATCCCGGATCGTCACCTCGCCCGCCGGGATCTGAGAGGTCCGCGAGAACGGCGACGCCTGCGCGATCACCGGCAGCGACGCATACGCCGTCCCCGCCAACGCCGCCTTCACCACGTCCTCCTGGACCTTGGTGATCAGGTCGATGATCGGGGCGTCCTTGTACCGCGCGTCCACCGTCGTCAGCGTCGCCGTCGCCGTACCGACCACCTGGTTGACGTACTCCACGACCAGCGCGTGCTCGTCCTTCAGCAAGCGCGTGATCTTCGGGTCGTCGGCGACCGTCTTCGCGTCCCGCAGCGAAGCCGCGACCGACTCGACGGTCCAACGCCCCTTCTCGAAGACCAACTCGAAGTCGAACACGCTCAACCGCTCGGCGTAGCACAGCGGTTCGGACAGCACGACCGTCTTCCCCGTCGCCGCGTTCGTGACCTTCAACTCCGGGATCTCCACATGCGCGTGCCCGACGAGAATCGCGTCGATCCCGGGCACCTGCTGCGCGACCAGCGCCGCCGAGTTCTCCACGTACGGCAGCTGATCACCGTACGACGACGTCCCCGACGACCCCGAATGCGCCGACACCACGACGACGTCCGCCCCCATCGACCTGAGCTTCGGCACCCACTTCGCCGCCTGCTCCTCAAGACCGGGGAACGTCAACTTCCCCTGCACATACGCCTTGTCCCAGATCGCGATCCCCGGGTTCGTCAGCCCCAGCACCGCCACCTTCACCGGCGGCGCCCCCGGCACCTGGAACTTCTTGATGAAGTACGGCGGGAAAGCGGGCTTCAGCGTCTTCGCGTCCAGCGCGTTCGCGCCGAGCAGCGGGAAACGGCACTGGTCCTCGAACTTCCGCAGCGTCTCGATGCCGTAGTTGAACTCGTGGTTGCCCAGCGCCGCCGCGTCGTACCCGATCGCGTTCATCGCCTGCGCCATCGGATGCACCGGACCACCCTTCGCGGTGATCGGATCCACCTTCGCGAAGTAGTACGTCAGCGGAGTGCCCTGGATCGTGTCGCCCGCGTCCAGCAGCAGCGTGTTCCGCCGGCCCTTCTCCTGCCGGATCTGGTTCACCAGGGTCGACACCCGCGCCAGACCCATCGCGTTGCCCTTGGCGTCCGAGTACTCCGCGTCCTTGAAGTAGTCCCAGTTGAAGACATGCCCGTGCAGGTCCGTCGTCCCCAGCACAGTCAGCGAGTACCGCTTGGCAGGCTTGCCCGGCCTCTTCTCCGCGGCCTGCGCCGCCGGAGCCGCCGCCGCACCGGCCAGCGCCACCCCCGCACCCGTCACGGCGGACTTCTTCAGGAACTTCCGGCGGTTCAAGGACATGTCTCGATCTCCTCGGGAAACGGTCAACAACGCGCGTAGATTCTTACTTGCTTCTTACTGGAAGCGACAGGTCCCGCAGGTTTCGATCTGATGACCAGAAGACGCCACAACTGACAGAGTGGGACGTATGACCACCCCCACCCCCGACGAACCCCAACCCCCCCTCCCCTACGGCACCCCCGACGCACCCCGCATCGCCGTCCGCGGCGAAGCCCGCCTCGAAGTCGACCCCGAGATCGCCCGCATCGGCATCACCGTCGCCGCCCGCGGCACCGACCGCCGCACCGCCCTCGACGACCTCACCCGCCGCAACGCCACCGTCCTCGACCTGGTCAAAAGCTACGGCGAAGCAGTCGAACGCCTCGAAACCGGCGGCTTCTCCATCACCCCCGAACTCACCAAGCACGGCCGCGGCGAACGCGTCCACCGCTACCACGGCAGAGTCCACATCACCGCCGAACTCGCCGACTTCACCACCCTCGGCGAACTCACCACCCGCCTCGCCGACCTCGAACTCACCCGCGTCGACGGCCCCTGGTGGGCCCTCCGACCCGACTCACCCGTCCACCGCCAGGCCCGCCAGCAAGCCGTACGCGAAGCCGTCCAACGCGCCCGCGAATACGCCGAAGCACTCGGCACCACCCTCGCCGCCCTCGTCGAACTCGCCGACATCGGCGCCGAGAACGCCGAGACCTACGGATCCCCCCAGCGCCGTATGCGCTCCATGTCCCTCGCCGGCGCAGCCGCCGAGGACACCTCCGCCGCACCCCTCGACCTCGAACCCCAACGGCAACACGTCTACGCCCAGGTCAACGCACGCTTCACGATGGCGCCTCCGATTCTGTGACCGGAGTTCATATGGCGACCATTCGAACGCTCATCGGAGCACCCCGCCGCACATTCAAGCCTTGTCAATAACCCTTCACCCAAAGGTTGTTGAGTAGTCATGCGCGACCAATTCCCTACCCGTCGGTAAGGCCTAGGCTCAAACCATGCGCCGAGCAAAAATCGTCTGTACTTTGGGCCCTGCCACCGACTCGTACGACCAGATCAAAGCCCTGGTCGAAGCCGGAATGGACGTAGCCCGCTTCAACCTCAGCCACGGCACCCACGCCGAACACGAGGAGCGCTTCCAGCGGGTCCGAAAGGCCGCCGAAGAGACCGGCCGCAGCATCGGAATGCTCGCCGACCTTCAAGGTCCGAAGATTCGACTCGGCCGATTCACCGAAGGCCCCGTACTCCTTGAACGCGGAGACACCTTCACCATCACCGTCGAAGCAGGCGCCGAAGGCGACCGCCAGTCCTGCGGCACCACCTACGCCGGCCTCGCCACCGACGTCACCCCCGGCGAGCGCGTCCTCGTCGACGACGGCAAGGTCTGCCTCGAAGTCACCTCCGTCGACGGCCCCCGCGTCCACACCAAGGTCGTCGAAGGCGGCATGGTCTCCGACCACAAGGGCCTCAACCTCCCCGGAGTCTCCGTCTCCGTCCCCGCCCTCTCCGACAAGGACGAGGACGACCTCCGCTGGGCGCTGCGCTCCGGCTTCGACGTCATCGCCCTCTCCTTCGTCCGCAGCGGCAAGGACATCGACGACGTCCACCGCATCATGGACGAGGAGGGCCACCGCCTCCCCGTCATCGCCAAGGTCGAGAAACCCCAGGCGGTCGAGGCCATCGACGGCATCGTCGCCGCCTTCGACGGCATCATGGTCGCCCGCGGCGACCTCGGCGTCGAAATGCCCCTCGAACAGGTCCCGATCGTCCAGAAGCGCGCGATCAAACTGGCCAAGCGCAACGCCAAGCCGGTCATCGTCGCCACCCAGATGCTCGACTCGATGATCGAGAACTCCCGCCCCACCCGCGCGGAAGCCTCCGATGTGGCGAACGCCGTCATCGACGGCACGGACGCGGTGATGCTCTCCGGCGAGACCAGCGTCGGCAACTACCCCATCGCCACCGTCACCACCATGGCCCGCATCGTCGAAGCCGCCGAGGAGGACATCCTCGCCAAGGGCCTGCCCCCGCTGACCGAACGCAACAAGCCCCGCACCCAGGGCGGCGCGGTGGCCCGAGCGGCCGCCGAGATGGGCGACTTCCTCGGCGCGAAGTACCTGGTGGCCTTCACCCAATCCGGCGACACGGTACGGCGGTTGTCGCGCTACAGGTCCCCCATCCCCGTGATGGCCTTCACCCCCGACCCGGCCACCCGCGCCCAACTCACCCTGACCTGGGGCGTGGAGACCATCCTCGGCCCCCATGTCGACTCCACCGACGCGATGGTCGACCAGGTCGACGAACTCCTCCTCAAGTACGGCCGCTGCCAGAAGGGCGACATCGTCGTCATCACCGCGGGCTCGCCCCCCGGAGTGGCCGGCTCCACGAACCTCGTCCGCGTACACCACGTCGGCGAGGACGACAGCCCCAAGTAGCGGCGCCGGGTCAGTGTTTGGGGCCTACGTGGGTGTCCATGAGGGCTACTGAGGCTTTGCGGGCGACGGAGATGTTCTGGGCGTTCGCCTGTTTCCAGCTGACGCCGACTTTGTCGAGGGTGTCGGTGTAGAGCTGCCTGATATCCGTCGAGAGGTTGGTGAAGAAGTACCGGGGGTATTCGTAGCGCTTGCGCTCACCGGCGATTGTGCGGGTCGTCCAGTTGGTGATACGGCAGCCGTCGGAGTGGATGAGACCCCGGATGAATTCCCAGGGGTGAGCGTCGACGATTTCCTGCTGCCAGGGTTCGAGGGCGATACGGCGCTCGTGCTTCTTGCCGGGGGCGTGCTGGGGAAACAGTTCGGGCCAGTGCCGGAAGTAGCTGGTGACCATCGCGTAGCCCTCCTTCTGGAGTGCGTGGACGCCGATGCCCGGGCGCACCTTCGTGATGGCCTCGCGGCACAGTTGCAGTAGCCCGGGCCATGCGTCGGCGCACGCGATCCTGAGGTAGTGGCCGGTGCCGCGAGGGTGGGGGCTGATACAGCCGTCGCCGAGGTACAGGCCCAGGAGATAGGCATAGGCGTGATTGTCGGCAGGTGGCCCGGGGTCCGGAGCCGTGATGCCGGGCAGGGGTTCGAGGCGGTCCTGCCAGGAGCGGATCGCGGCGCGTGAGATACCGGTCTCGCGACTTACGGAGTTGAGGCTGCGCCCCTGTTCGAGTAGCGCGAGGGCTCGCTTGCGTGTGCTGATGTCGTACATGTGCACACTCTGTGAGAGTGATCGCGATGACACGCAGCAAAAAGCGGAGGTTCACGCGAATGTGAACCTCCGCTTAAATGTCAGCCTTCGATTTGAAGGAAAAGTGCCCCGAGTCGGATTCGAACCGACGCTTGATGGGTTTTGAATCCATTGTCTCTACCGCTGGACTACCGGGGCTTCCTCTGAAACAAAGGTCGGCGGTCTCCCGCTGTGCCCCTACCTTATCGCAGCTAGGTAGGCTCTTGCTCAGCACTACCCCCGTGCCCTGAACGAGGAGCCCCCGTGACCGCCCCCGAGTCGCCCCAGCCCGTAGACGCGCCCGACGACGACAAGTCGCACGTGCCTCCGCTGACGACCCGTGTCGTCAT
>Ga0307511_10006904_pt1 | contig 11440 bp, 7 predicted proteins | sample 13_EM_MG_FD_200266 | JGI IMG/M metagenome (GOLD analysis project Ga0307511, IMG submission 200266) | Populus trichocarpa ectomycorrhiza microbial communities from riparian zone in the Pacific Northwest, United States - 13_EM | ecosystem: Host-associated > Plants > Roots > Unclassified | place...
AGGATCCCATGATCCTAAACCGAGCTTACAAGTGATTGAAAATCCCAAATTTGAAGTTATCATTATTTTTTGTATTGGTATTTTCTAATTTTATTGATGTTTGCGTTGTTATAAGGTCTACGTTGTGAAAGCAAATAGTGCAGAAGAAGTGGATGGTGCTCTTGCCATTCGGAAATTTGATTCTTGTATTAAGCAAATGAATCCTTGTAAGTCGTTTCTCTATTCAGAAGATTTATGCTCCCTTGTCAGGCTACAGATGGCCCAAATAATTAAAAATATAATAACTTCATTATTAACGGTCATTGTTGCAGATCATGCAGAGGCAGAAATGGAATATCAGGATTTGGAACACCTCTATCTAACCAATCCTGAAGAGAATAACACGATGCCCGGTATTTCTAACATTAGACTTATATCAGATCATTCTGAAAATGAAAGTGGGGATTTTGGCTTTGAAATCACAGATGGAATCAGAATGTCAGAAACTGTGGTTGATTTTAAGGAAGTGAGAAGTTTTGAGGATTTCGACATCCTAGTAAATGGTTTGGTTATAAACTGTGAGCTCTCCAAACACCTCCAAATGAAGTATTATGAGCTTTGCTGCAGTCAAAAATGTTTTCTCCATGAAAATTTTATTGAGGGCCTTAACTGCAAACTAATTGCCGGAATAATTTCCGAGACTATCAACATTGCAGATGCCATTAGAGCTTCCAAGGTCACTACCTCCTATGATAATTTCACAACGTGGGAGAAGACTCTCAAAGCCTTTCTGGGGTTAGGAATGAAGGTTGATTTCTTGCTTGCTAGGTTGGAACAACTCATCAACTTATCTGCTAAATCAGAGAGGCACAAGAAAGCTAGACTTGAGAAAGACAATGCCGAAGATGAGATGAGAATTCTTGAGGCAAAGATTTCGGGAGTTGAAGAAACAATGAATCGACTAGATGTTGTGGTTGAAACATTGGAGGTGAATGCTGAGAATCTTGAGCTTAGGTTCCAAGAACTGGCTAAAGCCCCATGGTGACAATGAGAAGACATGTCACATGGTTTTTGTTGGGAAACAAGAGCTTTACGCTTCTGGAGATGTAAGATGGCCATGGCTAAAATTAATCTTTTTGTTAGTTATGGTTCAAATGGCTCTCGCTGCAATGTTAGCTGATAGCTTTTTGAGCAGCACACAGCAGTTGTATGGTCACCAGGCATTCAGGATTTTGTTTCTGCTCGTGTTCCCCCTGACAGTGGTGTAGCTCTTGTACATGTATTAATAGAACCTGTGTTTTAGGAATGAAATCGTTTGGAGAGAGAAAATTGTTTGGACAGAAAAATAGCTTGACCTCACGTATAATTATTATTATTTTTTTATTTTACATGTAAAAATTTATCTTATAGTTTTAATTAAGAATATATATTTTAAAATTAATTTTTTAAAATCACAACTAAAATTATTTTTTTAATTTTTTTTTAAATCATAACCGTAAAAACTACCATGATACTAAATATACACTTTCTATGTTTTGTCAGAGAAAAAAATCACATTCATTAGAATTTATTTTCCAAGTTATCTTAACAATATCCAAAATGTAGGAGAATAATGAAAAAATATCCTTTTATTATATAATTATTAAACTCACTTGCCCACTCTCATGAGTTGACTCATGAAATTTGGGATATAAAACTTGAATGGGGTTCTAAAGAAAATTTAATTATTTTCATTAAGTTTTTTAATTATTTGATTGAACCAATTAAATTTGACAACAAACAAAAAAGAAAGAATAAAACAGCACAATTCTAATATAAATGGTTGATCTAATAACTTGCGGGTTGACTCAATGATATAGTAATTTAAACTTGTTTTTCAAGTCAATTTCTATACTAAGTTTATTTATGAAATCTAGATTTTGAAAATAAATTGTATCTAGATTTCTAGTTAAACCATGTAAAATATTGATTTAATAAAACTTAATTGATTCAATAAATTCAACACACACAAAAAAAAAAAAACACTATCATTTTAATATGAATAATTAATTCAGATTAGTTTTTAAATCAACAGGATAACTATTATTTTATGATCAACCGAAAACCTTTACAATTACCCGAAAAGGAAAGTTAATTGAGATTGACGCGCGGAATGTTAGCAGTATGTTCCTGATAGTTGAAAAAAATAAAACTGTCCATCATTATGGGCTGAAATATGGGCTCTTGAATTTAGACCCACAATCCCATCATGGGCTTATATACATAATAAGAAGCAAAATTTAACTCAACCACAAACAGGCGGCAGTTCGAAGAGCTCCTCGAGCTACTATTGGTTGGTATTTTCGGGCTCCCAAACACATTAATTAATTAATATATTTGGCACTGCCACCTCACCCATACATCAACACAACACAATTAGCCAACTCTACCTTTCTAGCATATTCATTCTCTCTACCTTTTTATATTTTAGCCCTTCTTGTTTCACCTTCTCCACTCCTACCCCTATAGTTCAAAACTTACAAAAAAACCTCAATAATTTCAAAAACATTTTAATTATGTCCTATTCAACTGCTAAAATACTAATAAAACCCCACTTTTTATACATTTATCTAGCTTTTATCATTCTTATTTAACTATTTCCTCTCCAATCTTAATATGTATTAGTGACTAGTTGTTAATATTAAAAAAAAAAGCAATGATAACAACAAAGACAAGAAATTAATTTTTATTATCTTTTGTGTGATTTTAAATAAATTTAATTTTAAGGTTCTGTTTGTCTTTCTAGTTGGAGATGTTTTTGCTATGATCACAATTTTAAAAGTTTTTTTTTGTTATAAAAACATTTATGGAATTAATCTTAAATTGTGATAAAACCTTAAATTAAAAAAAAACATAAATTTATATATTTTTTAAACCTTTTTTTTTAAATCACTACCGCAAAAACCATCATAATTCCAAACATATTTAATATTTGCTAAAAATCAAATTCTTGACATTTCAATATAAACATATAAATCATTACTAAGTGATTATAATTTCATTCATATATGTTATAAAATATTAGCATCTACACTCAAATAAATAGTATAAAAAAACCAACTTAAATTTCATAAAAAAAACTGGCTATTAATGATTATGATTGGCATTGGATGTTTTAAGAATACTGGGATAGAAGTGTAACATTAGGAAATCTATAGGGACTAATATAAAGTCTACCTTTCCTGTCTTCATCGAAACACATAACTACAGCAATAAATGGTATCAATGAGAGAAATCCAAAATAAAAAATAAAAAATAAAAAATAAGTGTTCTTTCCTTCTTCGTTTGCCATCACCAGTCACCCTCCTATCACTCTCTCTCTCCATCGTCCTCCGTTTTCGGTTAATCAGAAAAAGTTAATATCGGAAAATTCAGAGATTAGCTTCGGACGAATGAACGAATGATTCTCTCAATCTGACGGCTGTGATCGAGTTAACACTGCAAATCATGTGGTCTTCCTTTTGGAGATCCAGAGATCGTTTCTCGTTGGATGAACTCAGGTCTCTCTCTCTTAGTTCTCACTAATTTCTCTTTTTATTGTACTAATTACTCTCAATTTCGCGCGATTGTTTTTTATTGTACTGTGTTTAACAGTCAATTCGCTTTTGATTTTTCAAGGAATTTACACTCTTTAGTCAATTGCATCTATTTTTGTTTATTTTTTTTCAAATTATTAGTAAAACACGTCACTGTCTACTATTTAATTCGACAATCTTTTGAACGAAATTCTAATTCTAATTTTTAATTTTTATTTTTGTTTACTTTGTTTGCAGATATTTAATTGATCAGCTGCAAAAAGTTCAAATTGTAAATGATGTTAATAAGGTAATTAATTAATTCTTAATTAAAAATCAATGTAGTTTTTTTTTTTTTTTTTTTTGTAATTTTACACTCATTGAACCGAATTTTGTTGTTGTTGATGTTGTTGATGATGATGTTAAAGGACTTTGTAATAGAGGCGTTGAGATCGATATCGGAATTAATAACGTACGGAGACCAGCATGATTCAAACTATTTTGAGTAAGACTGATAAAAAATTGTATAAATTTTTGTTTCCATAGGTTAGGTTTCTGTTTTTTTTTCATGAATTTTGAGTGTTATTCTGTGCTTTGTAGGTTTTTTATGGAAAGGCAAGTAATGGGAGAGTTTGTGAGGATACTAAAGGTTAGTAGAACTGTTTCAGTTTCACGTCAGTTGCTGCAAACGATGAGCATCATGATTCAGAATTTAAAATCCGAGCACGCAATATGTGAGTTTGGTTGTTGAAGTGTTGAATTTTGTTCGTTTTGGAGGATATTGGATTTGTTTAACAAGTTGTTTTTGTTTTTGCAGATTATTTGTTCAGTAATGAGCATATTAATTTTTTGATAACTTATGCATTTGATTTTAAGAATGAGGAGTTGTTGTCTTACTACATTTCTTTCTTGAGGTGTGTGTTTTGTTTTTTAAGTTGTTTTGGTGGTAATTGACTGTTATGTTGGTAATTTGTGTTGAGTATGATCTTCTAACAACATGTTTTGCGGTTCGCGAAGGGCAATAAGTGTGAAGCTTGACAAGAACACAATTTCTTTGTTCGTGAAGACGCAAAATGTAGGTTTTTCTGTTTTTTCTACTTTGTTTTTATTGCATGATCCCATTGTTTTCCTTACTGTATATTTTAAATGTTGCTTGTGCCTGAAGGTTCAAAGAATATTGAAATTGATAATAAATAAAGATAATTTTGAGATTTGATGTTGAGTATGTATTTGATGAGGGAAATCCCGTAGCATGTTTCTGCACTTATAGATGTGGACAATTGCATACCCGTGCAGTCTACCATATCGTTGACACTTTCAACAGTCCACTTGAACAGCACTATATAGTGCTTTTGGGTATTATATGTTGTTGAGAACTACTGAAACTGAAATCCTAGGGCACCTGGCTCATTGTAAGTGGTTCAAGCTGACAAGCAATGCATGGCTTGCTGCATAAACAACAGCAAAGCCTCAATCCCCAACTAGTTGGGGTTGTTGTTTGCTGGCCTAAACATTGCATCAATTTTAGCTATATTATTTTCACGCTCTTATTCATGTTTTTCTTAATTTCTACTTGGTTATATCTGAAATCAAGCCATCTCTGTGCATGGTATAGCTTATTGATGTTTTCCTCTACTGCTTTGTGCATGTAGGAAGAAGTTGTTTCATTTCCACTGTATGTTGAGGCTATACGGTTTGCTTTCCATGAAGAGAATATGATCCGTACTGCAGTCCGTGCTCTGGCACTCAATGTCTATCATGGTGAGTAGGTGTTATTCTATCCCTGCTCCTTTTGCTCCAACTGTTTTTCTTTCAATGGTATATTGTAAACTGAACAAGTTTTCTTCTATTTCCTCTTGGTTTTCAGTTGGAGATGAATCTGTGAATAGATTTGTTGTGAAGGCCCCTCGTGCTGATTATTTTTCAAACTTGCTTACTTATTTCCGGAAGCAGTGCATCGATCTAAATGGATTGGTCTCTGAAACTCTAAAGTAAGAGTAGGATAATTAAAACTTTATATCACAGTGAGTTGAAAGTACTTAAGTCCTAAATATTGTTGTTTGGTTGCCGAGGCAGAAATCCAGACTCAGATACAACCACTGCGATTCTTGCTGCTGTGGATGAAATAGAGGATGATCTCTACTATATTAGTGATGTTATTTCTGCAGGGATTCCTGATGTTGGGAGATTAATAACAGACAAAATTATGCAACTTTTGATTCTTCCTTTGCTTCTTCCATCTTTGCAGTTGGATGCTGCTAATGTATGAACTTGCTCTTGTTTCATGCTTTTATTCATTCTTTAATTTTTCCCTTTGAGCTCAAGGGCTTTTAACAGTCTGCTGATGCACTTTTTGACTTTGGAATACAAATTGTTCTTACTTAACCTCTGATAGCTTGTGAATTCAGGATATTCAGATTGGCGCTATCACTTCTCTATATTTGCTCTGTTGCATCTTACGCATAGTTAAAATCAAAGATTTGGCAAATACCATTGCTGCTGCTCTTTTCTGTTCACCGGAGGCTTTCATTGCAGATTCTGAAACTAAACTCAATGGTTATGTGCCTGATCATGTGCATGAAATCCAGCAGCCAGAAAATGAGAATGTGATTGAGGTAAATGGATGTTCAAAACAGATCATGCAGAGCTTGTCTAGTTCTTCCCAAGTTCGTACTGAAGATATTATCTCAAAAGGTGTTTCTCATTCAACTTTGAGGTAAAGATTAATAAATTCTGAAGTACTAACTCTCTTTCTATTTTCAATCTCCTCCCTCACTGTCCAATTTTAGTCTACTCTTTGTTGTTTGCTTTATAAAATGACAAGAATGTTTTCTTTCTCTGCCCAACTGAATATCTAACTGAGCGCTGCCTGCCTTCTAAATGCTGCTGCTTGACTTGAACTGCGGTTTCTGATTCACTAGCTTTCTGATTTTTCAGCCTTTGTTTGCTATCCCTTCCAATTTTATCTTGATCTGTGTAATACTTGCAGGGATGCTTTGCTTTCATATATTACAGTTGGAGATGATCTTCAAGTTCTGGGTTCTTTGAGCATGCTGGCTACGTTGTTGCAAACAAAAGGTTTTCTTTTTGGAATTATTCAGCTTCTGTTGCTACTGATTTCTATTGCTGTTATCTTATTGGATATCTCTTTTAGTAGAATTAGATGAAATAATGCTAGATGCTCTTGGAATTCTCCCCCAGCGCAAGCAACACAAGAAACTCTTACTGGTAAGTTATGAATATATTTTTTTCCTTGTGATAGCTGTGTTGGGATGCTTTCTTATTTGTTCATTTTTCCCACTTCATGTTTGGTAAACAATATGCATCTCATATTTCTTTCTACTAAATTGTGAATTCGAATTGTGGTTATTAGCTAGATATTGTCAACAACTTTCAGTGATTAACTGTTAGCAGCTCTAAGATAGCTGTGTATTTGCCAATATAGCATGGATTTTAATTTTTTCTAATACTTGGGCTTCAAGATCCTGTTATTTCTAATCTAAACTAATATTTGGTGAAACTTGTTACTTGTTGATTGGTTAAGGAAGTGTAAATTAATCGGTTTGTCCTCCTCTCTGCAGCAAGCATTGGTTGGCGAGGACTCACGGGAAGATCAACTTTTTTCGCTAGGAAGCAGCTCTATAAGAGATGAATTTAATTGTGAGCTTGATGGCTATCTACAAACTCTAAAGGTAATGATTCCTTCCCCTTTTCTCTCCCTCAAAAGAAATATTAGCAATGGTGGATCTTGTGCAACGAGATCTAGGGAAAAAATGGAATCTTGGTTATATTGAAATCATGTCTTGACATTGTTGTAATATGTGAAGGATTACAGTATATAATTAGGAGTTAATATTTTGATTGCATATAAGATTAAAATTCAAAACTGATTTAGTTGCAGGGCAGAGGATTACTTTAGCATCTGTTTGAATTAATGCAGCGAGTATTGTGTTGTTTTGCTGTTGTACCCTGCTTGTCAGAATATTTTGTTTTTGTTTTTGAGGAAAAACTAGGGTTTTACTGCACAGAATAGATGTAGGTTTATTCAACAACTCCGGTTAATCATCATCAAACTTAGACATACAATGCCCCTCTTCTCCGTGGAATCAAACTGTTTCACTACTGATATATCCATGCGTATCAATTATTCTTTTTTAAAAGTAATTATGATCAAGAATTTCCTTTATTGCGATGTGGTTACACTTGTTCCACGAAGTTTTTATCCTGTTCTGATATTGCTTGTTACTTCCTATCTTATTTTGAGGAAACAAAACACTTTCATTTCCACATGATGATTGTTTCTTATTCCTTTAAATAATATATAACAGGATCAGTATGGAGTAGCATGCTCTTCTCTGGAGGTGGGAACAACCCCCTCTGCACATAGATTTCAGGTACGTTTTTCTTTTTGAGTCAAATGTGAGCTCTTTGAATGCATTTGTGGCCTATCGATCTGAATATGTTCTGGGATAGAAATTTCATTTTTATTGGCCTGCACTTTAGTTGACAGCAGGAGCTTGAGGTATATAATCCTTGTGATATGCATTGTCTTCTAGATTGCTGCAGCCTGAGGCAGCAAGAAAAATCAGGAAATAAAAAGAATTTTTTTACCTTTTTCTATAAAAAATTATGATGTGAGAAATTATGTCCCAAAACCTTCTATCGTTCAAACATGGACCTTGCTACAAGTCGATTGTTGCAAGTTGAAGTTCCTCTTACATAGCAGACAAGAATTATGCTTGCTTATCGTACTTTGTTGAACATTCTTTACTAAATTGAAAATTGACATGGTTCAACCTCCATTCCCTTTAAAATGTTAATGAGCTCCTCATTTGGGAAAATATCCTTTATATACTTGATGCTTGATCAGTCATGTAATGTGTTGTGCAGGTACTCCACACATTGGTTAGTCTTTTTTGCCGTTCAAATATATCTCCGGAGACATTGTGGGATGGTGGTTGGCTTTTTCGTCAGCTACTTCCTTATAGTGAGGCAGAATTCAATAGCCAGCATCTTAAATTACTGAAAGTAAGTAAAACTCACCAATAATTTTTTTGAATTGTGTCCATACATGATGGCCAGTTATAAAAGTGCGACATAATGGGATGTTAGGTATTTGTCACATTGCAGCCAATGTTTGAAATCATGATTTTATGCTACTGAGTTTCATGATGCATGTCTTACATTCATAGATGCTGTTGTGTCTCTTTGGATGATCTAGTAATATCATTATTTTGTAATGATTCATTAGACTTCTCATACACAGGATTCTTATAAGAATTGCACATGTGCTCTTCTTGAGGAGACCAGAGGTACATGGCCTGATCTACTTGTGTCCATCTTACGTGATGAATGGAAAAAGTGCAAAAGAGGTATTTGGTAGAACTCTGAATGTTACAAATAACTTTTTGAGTAAGTGGTTGACTTGTGTATTTGACCAATTAAATTTGCACTTTAGCAATGGAAGCTTCGTCTCCTCCGAAAGAGCCAAAGTGCGTACTCTTTCCATTAGAGAAGTCCTCTGCTGATGGTAATGCTATTGTGCATTAGATGTGTTTTTGGACATTCTTCTTCCATTCGTTACAGGGTTGGGAGTTTGTTCACTAATATTCACTCAGTGTTTCTATTTGACTTGTAGATGTTCTTCCCAGTGAATCATCAATTATTGCTGGTGAAAAAATGTGCAAGGTGGTGAAGGTTCGCTTTTGCATTCTTTCTTGCTCAGCTATTTTTTTCTTCCAAATTGATAAAGTTTGAGAATGATGTAGATCTGGTGTATGCTGATATTGTAGAGTCAATGAACTTAAAGATGCTCTCTGTATGCACGCACACATGCATGACTTTGGCCTGCTGTTTGAGTTTGTATTATGAGAATTATTGAGAATAAATAGCCTACATAATTTGGCAATTAGATATCGTGTAGGAATTCTGCTGTGTTTCTTTCTGTACTTTTACAGTTTCTAATTTCTTATTTTTATTTCCATTTCAGGTGTTTGTACTTCTTCATCAACTTCACATTTTCTCCCTAGGTAGAGCTTTACCTGACCAGCCTCCTACTTGTCTTCCAAGTGATATCCCTGAAAATTCCCGTGCAAGAACTGCTGGCCTGGACGCTTCAGGTCCAAAACTAGGCGCCGAGTTGAGACTAGGTCAGTTTTCCATCTGGTATTTGATATGGTTAATTGATGATGATAATAACAATGACGACAATGACGGTGGGTGGTATATAACAATGATGAAAATTCCCGTGCACTATTTGCCTTGATAACTGATGATTTCGCCTATATGACCTATTGCTTCCAACTTCTGAAGTATGGCTTTATTTTCTTAGAAATTTGTTGCGAGAGTCAGGTGATTAAAATATTTCTTGGTTAAATCTCCCTGGTCACTGCCATATGCAGTTGATGCCGTGCCTTGTAGGATTGCATTTGAGAGGGGTAAAGAACGCCATTTTTGCTTTTTAGCAATCTCTGTGGGCACATCTGGGTGGATCCTACTTGCAGAAGAATTACCCTTGAAGAAGCATTATGGAATCATCCGTATTGTCGCTCCTCTGGCAGGTTCCAATGTATGTCTGGGTTTTTTGTGCCTTCTCTTTCTTAATATTGCTTCCTTGGGTGAGAATTATTGAATTTTTTTCTTTTTAACATTGGCATGTATGCAGAGACATTTTTTTCTATGCATCATGTAGCTCATTTTTCAGTGAGCATGCACTACTCGATAATATGACCAGAGATTTCTAATATTCTTACTGTTCATGTCTTCTATTTTGGGCCTTGGCAGAATGATTCTAATCTTACAATTGCTTTATCTTTCTTGATTTGTGTCATCAGCCTGCAATTGATGAGAAGCATTCAAGATGGTTACACTTGCGGATCCGTCCATCTACTTTGCCTGTTTTGGATCCTGCTAAATCCATTACTCATGGGAAGGCTAAGACAAAAGCCCTGGTTGATGGGAGATGGACCTTAGCATTCAGGGATGACGAATCTTGCAAGACTGCGTTGTCGATGATTATTGAGGAGTTTGATCTGCAAAGCAGTGAAGTCAAGAGAAGACTAAATTCATTGCTCAACATTGAAGGAGGTATAGATGTTACAGACAGTTCTCTACATCCTTCTGAGGCTTCCTCATCAACTCAAACACCTTCCAATTCATCGTAAGTTCCTGCTTGATTTGAGTTCTCAGTAATAGTATGCTTTGGGTGGGAACTTATTACGCTGTCTCACCCTAACATATATGTTTATATGGAAACAGTAGATATGCCCAGCAACGTAGATTAACACCCCAATTAAGTCATTCTTTGTATACGAGCTTCCTTTGCCTTGATTTGATGAATTTAGTGGCCTTTTTCTAACATTCTTTAGCCTCTTAACCCTAGGCTTCTCTATTTTTTTGTTTCCAAATTTTGTATCGTGTAACATTAGTGTATATCTGAGGCAATTTTATAGTAAAAGCTTTTGTTTATTGATATTCAGACTGCATGTTACAGCTTCATTAAATTCCATAATGTTTGCTAACCTAAAGCTTCCTTCATTCTTGGATGTTAACCCTAACCCGCCTCTAAAATCAGCTTAGATATTGATATGCTAATTTTACCAAAAACTTTTTCCCGGAATGACCTCACGAAGAATCTCACCCGTTGAATGAGTGGGTCCTACTGGTATATCTTACAAAATGGTGATTTTGGCAATGATCTCAGTAAATTTAGCATTATGCCGAAAAGTTAGGATTTCAAGTGTTCCATTGAAGAAAATGATGAAGCTACACTGAGAATCCTTCTCACCTTTGAGGTTGCTGCTACTATCAGGGGGAATAGACTTCTTTAGCATAAACATCATGTGTTTAAGGCATGCCAACAATTTAACTTCAAAAATTCATGTATATCCGCTCCCCATTGGCCCTTA
>Ga0307511_10006906_pt1 | contig 11437 bp, 10 predicted proteins | sample 13_EM_MG_FD_200266 | JGI IMG/M metagenome (GOLD analysis project Ga0307511, IMG submission 200266) | Populus trichocarpa ectomycorrhiza microbial communities from riparian zone in the Pacific Northwest, United States - 13_EM | ecosystem: Host-associated > Plants > Roots > Unclassified | place...
ATGACTAAACTCAAGTATATTAGATCTGGCAGTTCGCTAGACTCATGCTTACTTGGGCTCTGCACGTGGTCAAGCCCAAGTACGTTGGGTCTGGAAACTTGTCAAACACACGTTTACTTAGGCTCAGTATGTGGCCGACCTAAGTATGTCGAGCCTAACAGCTTGCCGGACCCATCTGTTGGTGGGTTACCACCTTGTTATTGGACCTTTTTAGACAAGGTTTTAGGTTTTTTCACAAAGCGTCAAAAATATTAATTCATCATTTTTCTCCAAGTCTTTATGCATTCCATGTGAAAAGATTTGAAAAGTCTTTTGGGAGATAATCGATCAGATATGTCTTGTTTTCCCTAGAAAAATGGTGTCTCCCTACATTAATTATAAATGTTGTTAGGGAGGGTGCACAATCTTTCTTAGAAGACTATTTAATGGCATGTAATCAAAGTTAAATGCGTTTAACCTTCCTAAAGTTATAGTGTGGTGCCACATGTCTTTCATTCACTAGTGGAACTGAGAGGTGGTGGCCTATATAAACCCTTTTCTTTCTCAATCTTATATTTTACTTTAGCCAAAAACTTTTTCAAAATTTTCTATATTAGGAGCTTAAAACGAGAATATCAAGTTTCTTTATCTTCTAGAGAAGAGTCTTCTTCTAGGTAAATGCAAAAAAAAACATTTTATTTTGTTCTTCATTTTATGTACTTTGTAACAATGACTTTTAGAGAGGGCAATAAGATTAATTATTCTAAGAAAGATTTCAGTTTCAAACCTAAAACTAAAATCACTCGCCAGGGGTCGACTACCATTAGAATAGGCCCTAGAAATAAATGTGATTTTGCTCAACCATTTTCTATTGGAAGAGGGGATGAAATTGTCCCTAAAGAGGCTTTAAACCTTAGGGGATGACTAAGATTACCTAGGGATCATCAGGATGAAGAGGAAAGCATGATATCGTACGAGCAAGTGTTCTTTGCTAACTCTAGGCAATTAGGGGATTTTACAGTACTATTGCCTGAGGTGGATAACTGGGTTACCCATGTCACTAACAAGCTTGTTGAGGGTGATTTTATCATTACTACTCATATATGCATATATGAGTTTGGGTACTTGTTTCAATTGCAAAGGTTTGTAAGGGATATATTTTGTTATTACAATATGATTTTGGTTGAGCTCCATCCTAACAGGTGAACCACCTTGTTTATTTTTGATAAGATGTTGAGGATCCTTAAGATGGAGCCTTCAATTAGAGTATTCAAACACTACTACACGTTGATCAATAGTGTTGAAAGAGAGCCTTCCATCCCTTGGTTCTTTACTTTTTCCACTACGCTAAAAGGGTTTGTGAAGGTACTTTCCAAGGTAAATCCACTCATGTAATGAAATGGAGGGGAAAATAGGTGATAGTGAAATTTGATGGTGTGGCTAGACCTCAGCTGGGCTATACTGTTATCTAAGCTTGCCGCCACTTTTAAAGAATGCCTCTAGCGAGTGTGAATTATAAGCTTGATCTCTATGAGGAGGAGGAGAGGCTATATATAGTAGGCTACGTCAGCTCTAAACCAACTATGAAATCAACTACATGACTTAATGACTCTATCACCCTTTTGTTATTAGTATGTCATTTTCTCAACCATTTATTTTAGTTTAGGATTGTTATTCATCATCTGACTTTTTCCTTGTACAAGATCCTTAGCAAAAAAAAAAAAACTAACTGAAAGTTCAGTGAGTTCACACCATTTATGCTTGCCATGTGACTACTTCAACACCCAGTCACGCCTCTTCATTCGAAGACCTTTTTGTCTCCCTCTCAAAGGAAGTTCTTGTATCTAGGAGGATGGATACAAAAGAAGCTCCTAGAGGTGTTAAGGGGCTCCTAGTGGTTAGGTCTTTTCATTTAGGGATGCTCTTTCAATTATGGTGGGGCCCTATAGAGAGGAGTCAAACTATAGAGGGGAGTCAAACTCAAATATCATGGTGTCACAAGGCACCTACTCCTACCTCGGTCATCCTTGATGTTGTCTCTCATTAAAAGAGACAAAGGGTCTCAGTTGCTTCTAACTTTGATGTGGAAATGGTTACACCTCTTATCTACATTCCAACTCCACCCAACCTAGTTCCTATGCTCACTAGGTCTTCAATCCATGTGTTTTATGTCATGGGTGTGAAGGATTTCTTCTCCAAGTTAAACCGGGTCATGTTCCCCTCTACATTCCCAACCTCCATGAGGAGGAGAGAAGGATAATGAAGTCCTTCTTATATGGAAGGTCCACCCTAGGGCCTAATGGACTGGAGGTAATGGATACCTTAGATAGGTTGCTCACCCTCCCTTTTAATATCAATGCTCTGACAAACCCTAACTACTAGTGTCATTTGGTTATAAATGGGTAGATGGCCTTCCAGGTATGAATAATATTTTTATACAATTTTCATTTTCTATGAACTAGTCTTTGATAATAATAATAATAATAATAATTAACTCATTTTGTTATTTGTTGCTGTTTAGACCTTCATGATGTGTGCTCATTTGAGAAGTCAGTTAGGTGGGAAGAGAAGGGCCATGAAGGAGGCCATTGAGCAATACCGTGCTGATAAGACTAAGGTGCGTAAATTGAGGGAGGAGAAGGCTGCTAAAGATGCTTAGCTAAAGGTTGTCAAGGCTGCCCATGCTCAACTACAAGGGGGAAATAAAGGGTCAGGCCTACATCTTGAGCTCAATTGAAGAGAAGCTTGTGGAGGCGTATAATCAAATTGACTTTTTGGAGAAAAAGGTAGATGAACTCAAATAATCTAAAAAAGCCTTGAGAGAGGAGCTAAAGGGGAAAAAAAGGCACATAACTCTCATATAAGGGTAGAGACATTGAAGAATACTTCTCAAGAGTTATATGCTGAGTATGGAGAGTTTGTCTCTTTAAAATAGACTATTGGGGACAAACTCTTTATCTCCATGTCTAACTTGTACCTTCTCAACATCTATAAAAGAATGCATATGAACTTCAGTGAGTCCTTCCCTGATGGTCAGGTCCCTGACTTCGAGGATGTCTTCTCTATAAGAGCTTTGGCGGCCAAGGATGATGTTATCTTACCCAAGAGTCAAGACCGAACATGTAAAAGTCCCTTTTAAGCATAAATAATTTGTATTTATTTTATTTTGTTTACCCTAATCATGTAGGGCTTTTCATCGTGTATCAAATATTATGACTTTAAGCCTTGGATTTGGCCCTAAGGCATTAAATATTTATTTTTATATATGTTCAGTTACATTGTGTATTATTTCATTCTTTTCTAAGTATGAATATAAGGCTTATTGATAGATTTAAGACTTCTTTAGGTGGTTTGTATTAGTGTAATCTTAAGTAGCCTAGATGGGTCCAACGCCCATACTTAGGAAAAATTAGGAATTTAGTGTCGCGGGACGACGTCAAATGATGAATTAGCCTCCTAAGAGGTATTGAAAAGGAATGGGTTGTGAGTTTAATCATAAAGTTATGATTATAAGGTTCAGGAGTCGCCACCTAGTATTATGGTTACTATAAAACCTATGGTCTGCGAGAGTCCGGATAAGGGACTGGTTGTGCAAGGGGAAGACTTGTCACCCCCAGTGCACCTTACCTGAGGTAAGCTACATTGTTATTTGATTGTTTTTCTAAGTCAAGTTTCTATTCGTTGATAAGGTCTAAGGCAGATCTCCCTTCGTGAGAGAGTCTCTACCTTATTGGCTTAAATCCTGATCATTCTAACATCTAAATTTATCATCACATTTGTTTCTTTGTATCTTCAATACCTGAGGTTATACTCAATTGTGTAGTTTTACACTTCAAATATTAAAGTCTAAAGTTAAATCTTAACACTTTAAATATAAAGTGAACAAAATGATTAAAAAAGAATTTTTTATATTTTGGTCAAACCTTAATGGATAATCATTTAGTTATGATATCCATTTTACATTTTAAAACATGAGAAAGATGCAAATTTTTGTTTTTTTTATGAAAATATGCTTGGAAAACTTTTAGGATTTGGTTGTATGCACAAAAACAAAATATTTTTGTTTTCTGTTTTTTTTGTTTTTATTTTTTTTCAAAAAGGAAATTAATTTAATTTTTTTTTAGTTTTCAAATTTTTTTTAAGAAAGTTTTGGAGAAAATCAGGTATTTTAATACTAGATCTATATCTTACAATGTAAATATACAGCCCGATATTATATAAAATTGTTGGAAAAACATGCGAGAAAATAACAAATATTTTGAAATGACCATTGTAAATTTTTTCGATTTTTTAATTATATATTATTATTATTAAATATAAATTGGGTTGAACTCGACCTAACTATCTGGGCTAGGTCGACACGAGTCCAGCCGGACTAAGTCGGTGTGGGCCGACTGACAGCCCAACAGACCCTTCTTTTATTTGGGTGGGGGCCCAACGCAACCACATGAGCTGGGCAGAAGCGAGTCCAATCCACTATGCAAATTAATTAAGCCACCACTACATACAAATTTTGCATGTAGTAGTTGGCGGGGAGGGGGGTGTGAAAAAGAAGAACATAAAGACAAGGGGGAAGGCTTACCTAGCCGGAAAAGTGGCCATCGACGTTCTTGATGGTGTTGGGTAGCTCAACGTGTGACCGGTGAAGGCAACGGTGGCAGAGACATGGCAAAAAAAGGGAAGGAAAAACAAGGGAGAGGAAGGAGAAAAAAAGACTGGGGATAAGCTGGTTTTTTGACCGATTTTGGCTTCTGATTATTTCGGGCTCAGACCATGGAATCCACCTCTATTTATAGGGGCGGAAGAGGAATATTTTGCCTTTAATGGTGCCAAATCATGGCCCTTCATTCAACTCTGAAGTGTCCCAACCGTTAGCTCAAAGTGACCATCATGAATTTAAATTTCACAGTTGAAGTTTGCCTGAGGTGGCCTTTTTGGGCCAGCGTCACGACCGCTGTGTTGTCAATCGACCATAAAAGACCATACCAGGGTGGAGTCAAATGTTAGACAATCATTTTTATACAAGTTTTGTCAAAATTAGTGGAGAGATGAATCATTAAATGCCCTTGAAAAATAGCCCCTTAAGTATTCTTTTCAGGTGAAAATTGAAGAAAATGATGAACAGTAACCAAAATGGCATTGTTTTGATAAAGTTCAATTTAGTCATTTGATTTGTGATTTCTCTTAATTACACTATTGATTGGCTTTAAACTTTCAAATTTATGCAATTTTGCCCCTGCTAAACTTCAATTTCAGCCCCAAATTCTAGCGCCTTTTTCACATTAGATCTTGGTCTTGGATTTCTTTAATTTAGTCCGTAATTGACCATTAAATTTTCAAATCTCTTCAATTTCACCCATGATTTCATTCAATTTTGTCCCCATAGTTCGACGTCTTTTATATAAAGGTTATTAACTTCAAATTTCTTCAATTTAGCCCTTAATTGACCCTAAAACTTTAATTTTCTTGCGATTTTACCCCTGATTTAAACCAATTGACTTTATAAAAATTAAATTTGGTCTCCTAAAATTCCAATCTTCTTAATTAAGCCCAAAATAGGCTCCCAAACTTAATTTTTCACCAATTAAACCCCTAATAAAATTAATTTGACACATTTAATGTAACATTCCCATTCCCAGGATCAAACAACGCAATTATACTAATGAAAATTATGGGTAAGTTTTTTTTTTCTACTGAAATTTTGGTAGTCTCTGTAATGACCCAGCTTTTTCAAAGCCAAAATCGATGGATTTTTTTTATTTAAGTTGTCGATACTTCTCACAGTGACATCAAACAAATATAATTTTTGTAAATCAACATTCTCATGAGATGGATACTCAATGCATATGCCCATAATATTATATTTTCATATTCATACATTTACATTACTTCATATTGACATACTCATGAGTTTGCATTCTTGTTCTAGTCTTGTTATCAACATGAGTGTCGAACGGTAATTTTACACAACTAGTACTTTCTTTCACATGATCCTCATGTGAATTCACAATACAACATCCTCATAAAAACGAGTACCACATAAATATATTCATGACATTGTATCTACATGTTCGCACATCCACATCCATGTTCCGTTACAGTTTTCATTACAAGTCTTTACAAAAGTGTCAAATGGCAAATATTCAACATAACACCTAAGACATACTATTACATAGCACCTTTTAAAATATGTGAACCCGTGGAACGGTTTTCCTACGCACCTTGATTGTGTGATGTCCTTGTTACAAAAACAACATGGATACAAGAATTGTAAATAATCTAAACATAATAATAACAACTAGAAGGACATTATCGTTACTTTCCGTTATCAACTAAAGGTGAGTACATTCTTTCATTCACTTCTCATATACATTGTTCAATCTTCATTATTTCGCTAGATGTATTATCCTCATTCATATGCCCCAACCTCTCCATAGGAGTGGTGGCGCTAAAGTTTAATCTTCGATCGGGGTTAATTACTTCACCTTAACCCGGTCATCCACCTTGGATGCTTTTAACCGTAGCTAATCGCAATATCTAAACTCGGTCATCTGTCTCGAATGCCATTAACCAAAACTAATCACAAAAGTCAAACCCGTCATCTCTTATGAATATCATTAGCCGAAGCTAATCATTATAATCAACTCGGCTATTCATCTAGGATGTCATTTACCAAAACTAATCATCAACCATAACCCGGTCATCCATCTCGGATGCCATTAGCCGAAGCTAGTCATCAAGCATAAACCGGTCATCCATCTCGGATGCCATTAACCCAAGTTAATCATCAATCACAATCAACATTCCATAATTGGTTTGACATTCGTCAGCAGCCTAATTTCATAAATAAACTAAACTAAAAAGTTGAGGGGTGGAATTATAAGAAATGAAAAGAGGTATAACTTAATTTTAAGAAGAAAACGATGTGGGGGCAAAAGTAGTACACTTAAAAGAAATGGGGTCTAAGTGCAAATAAGAGAAATTATGGGGTATAAATACCCCTCTCCCTTGCTCATCAAAAATCTGCAGCAATATTAAGAGAAAGGGAGGGAGTTTTTGAATTTATTCTTGGCAAATCAAGAGAAAAATACTAAAATTCCAAGAATTCATCCAAGATTAAGGGTTTATAGGTAGAATAAAAACTTGTGGGCAAGAGATTAACAAGAAAATTTGAACAAAGAAAGAGGAGGGAGGGCTAACTGCCATAGGAAAAAGGTGGAGTTGAAAATTTTTGACTGGTTGAAAATCGAGACTTTGATTCATACCAGGTTAGGAGTTCTAAACATGGTCCTATAAGTCATTTCAAATTTGATTACGAATTGATACTTTAATGTTGAATTTTTTATTAGGGTTCTTAGACTTAAATTGGGGGAAATGTGTTAATTGTTAAAATTAATTCATGTGTTGTATGTGATTGGGGGCATGAAATCATGATGATTTATTAAAGAAAATGTATGGGTAATTAAGGGGTGGCCGACCATATGAAGAGAAAATGGGGGAATTGTGGTTTTTCCGTATTGAATCTATTATAATAGGTTGTTTTTTTTATGAGAATATGTGTGAATTGAATGAAATTAGCATGAAAGGAATTAGGGAACTCTTGGTTTCTTAAGGCCATGCTTTCAGTCAATTATGCATCTAAGAGGGACGATGTTTGATTTGACATATTTAGTTTGATGATGTGTGTTTAATTGTATCAAAACAAGGAAAAATACATGTTAAAGTAGCAAGGATTGTGTTTAGAAGAATTGTAAACCCCGGGGAAAAATAAAGGTTGCTTAGATTGCAAACTAACTACATGAGAAATAAAAGTGAAGAAATTCATGTATATGGTTAAATAAAAACGGGAATTCGAAAATTTTTGGATATAAGTTTCTGGATGAAATATTTCGAGACATTATAAATCGACCTGAAAATGTTGAGGATTGGATTAAATTAAAGAAAATAAACTAAACTAAAAGTCGTGGGGTGAAATTATAAGAAATGAAAAGAGGTATAACTTAATTATAAGAAAAAAAAGATGTGGGGGCCTAAATTGCAAATAAAAAAAATTATAGAGCATAAGTACTCCTTTTCTCATCAAAAATCTGCAGCAATCGTAAGGAAAGAAAAGAGGGAGTTTTTGTATCCATTCTTGCAAAATCAAGAGAGAAACACCCAAATTTCAAGAATCCATCCAAGATTAAGGGTTTATAGATGGAATAAACAGTTGTGGGCAAGGGATTAACAAGAAAATTGAACAAGAAAAGAAGATGAAGGGCTGGCTATCATTAGAAAAGAAAGGAAGGAGTTGAAAATCTTCAACTAGTTGAAGATCAAAACCTTAATTCGTACCAGGTAAGGTGTTGTAAACATGATCTTATTAGTCATTTCAAATTCGATAATGAATTGATGCCTTGATGTGAATTATAGATTAGGGTTCTTAGACTTGAATTGGGGGAAAAGTATATGTTGTTAAAATTAAGTTAATTCATGTGTGGTATGTGATTGAGGATGTGAAACCATGATAATTTACCCAGAAAATGTAGTTTGTGAAAGTTATGTGTGAAGGGAAGGGGGGTGATGAATCTGGACAGACTCGTCTCCTAACTAAGGAAATTGGTCGTTCTCAATTTGGAGCTATAGAACTCCATTTATGGATTATCAACCGAGACTGGGTCATGACAGACCCTATAGGGCAGTAAGTCTGATTTGTTGATGAGCAATTATGACTATCTTAGGGGCAGAACTGGATTCTCCTTCCTTCAAAGAACTTGTAGCCCCATGTCTTATCTTTCCAACGCAACCAACCTCGCTTGAAATAGAGTTTTATAGCTCTAGATATAGTTAGCAATCTGAGGAGAGGTCAGACAGTAACGGTTCAAAAACAAGACAGTAACAGTCCAAATGTTTGTTGATGAGCAATTTTGACTATCTTAGAGGCAGAACTGGGTTCTCCTTCCTTCATAGAACTTGTAGCATCGTGTCTTAGCTTTCTAACGAGACCAATCTAGCTTGAAACAGAGTTCTATAACTCTAGATGTAGTTAAAAATCTGAGGAGAGGTCAGACAGTAATGGTTCAAAAACAAGACAGTAACAGTTGGACAGTAACAATTCAAATGTTTGTTGATGAGCGATTTTGACTGTCTTAGAGGCAAGAATGGGTTCTCCTTCCTTCAAAGAACTTGTAGCCTCATGTCTTAGCTTTCCAAAGAGACCAATCTTGCTTGAAACAGAGTTCTATAACTCTAGATATAGTTAAAAATCTGAGGAGAGGTTGAACAGTAAGAGTTCGAGGTTTAAATAGTAACAATTTAAATATAAAGAAAAGAATGATAACCATGGTTGGACAAAGAATGATGATTTAAATAAATGAAATGATAGAACATAAAATATAAAGAAAGGAATAATTGGAAGAAATACTTGTATTGGTTGTTAATATGGTTAGTATGAAATATATCCTTGAATAAAAATCACTTATGAGATTATGCTTGTGGTTACCAGGAGAGACCACAGGCGTTGTGCAGCGATAGCAACAGGGGAGCACGAGTAGAGCTTCTATTGCAGGTAGGTGATCCGCACCTATACTTTCTAGTTAAATTCTATGATTTAATATGTTATTGATGTGAGATGTGAATTACCGAACGTTGGATATTAGGAGAAAGGAGGAAAGTTTGCGTAATGATGTCGATATTTTGGATAATATTCTAAATGTATGTGTATTTAAGGTGAACAGTTGTTGTGTGAATTGCCAAGTGACGAAATTATCATTGACAAAGGAAATATGAGAAGTGTGATTTGAGGCGTGAACTAGCATACATTTAGTGTATGTTAGGATCCCGGGTAAGGGGATCACCATGTATTGGCTAGCATACATTTATTGTCTGTTAGGATCCCGCGTAAGGGGATCAAGATGTATTGACTAGTATACATTTAGTGTATGTTAGGATCCCAGGTAAGGGGATCACCATGTATTGACTAGCATATATTTAGTGTATGTTAGGATCCCGGGTAAGGGGATCACCTTGCATCGACTCCTACGGGGTGATGATGATAACAGTGAAATTGGTATCGGTAATATGTTAAGCAGAAATAATCATGGATGGTCTTATGAGATCTTGAATGGAGGTTGATAATGGAAGAGGAATTGGTTTTTAGTAGTTGAAGGAGAAAGAGTTTCCAATGAAAACTAAAAGGAAGAAGTGAATAAAATATGAATGCATGTTTGCCTTTTTAAAATTGCTGGATATTTGTATTGCTATATTTTTGTGATATTCATATTTCAATAATATGTATTTTGTTTTCAGGACCATCGCATGCACGACAGGAGTAGATTCTAGCTTAGGTTCATGTTTTGTAATTTAGGTTCTAGGGAGTATACCCTTGTATTTGGTAATATTACAACTTTTATATAACTCAATTTGTATAATTGATGTTTAAACTTGAATAGATGAATTTAATTATGTAGTTTGTATAACCATGTTCCATGTATACATGTTTATATCTTTATCCATCCATAATGATAATTGTTGTACAATGTATATCATAAACATTGTGGTTGATATGAATGATGATGTTTATGGGTTTGAGACTCAGGATGATTTGGTTGAATTGAGTTAGGAGATGAGGTATATTAGAAGTGTAAACATGTCGTATTTCGATAACTTGGGACCTTCCAGTATAGGGGAGACTCCGTCAAAATTTCGGTATACTTTAATACAAACACCATGAATAGATATAGAAAAAAAAAATTTAATCACTCTGGTTATCAGTTAACATGAGATCGTTGCTTTATCCTGGATATGGGGATGTTACAAGAATATTATTCGGAAAGTTAGTAAAATCGATAAAAAAAAACGTTCTATTTTGACGTGAAGAGGGGAGATTGAAATAAATAGAGTAAATTGGCTCATAAAAGGTATTTTGACACTCTTATATAGTATGTGATATGGTTAGGGATTGAGATAAAAGATGGAAAGTTGAATTGTGGATGTTGTGTGTAAATGGAAAGGTTGACAAATCTGGACAGATTCATCTCCTGACCTTCAGAGAGAATTTAGGTAGGAGGATGTGGGAATTAGGATCAGGTTCCTTCATAGGAGTTGTAGTTTTAGATGTTGAATAACTAAGGAAATTTGTCTGACTCAATTTGGAGCTATAAGACTCCAGTTATGGGTCACCAACCGATAATGAGTCATGACAGACCCTATAGGGCAGTAAGTCTGATTTGTTACGAGTCACCAACCGAGAATGAGTCATGACATACCCTATAGGACAGTAGGTCTGATTCATTGACGAGTAATTTCGAGTGTCTTGAGGACAGAACTGGGTTCTCCTCCTGTCAGAGGACTTGTAGCCCCATGTCTTAGCTTTCCAACAATACCAACCTTGTTTGAAACAGAGTCCTAGAACTTTAGATATAGTTAAAAATTTGAGGAAAGGTTGGAATGCAACCTCTGCTGGCAGATTCGGAAAGTC
>Ga0307511_10006907_pt1 | contig 11437 bp, 11 predicted proteins | sample 13_EM_MG_FD_200266 | JGI IMG/M metagenome (GOLD analysis project Ga0307511, IMG submission 200266) | Populus trichocarpa ectomycorrhiza microbial communities from riparian zone in the Pacific Northwest, United States - 13_EM | ecosystem: Host-associated > Plants > Roots > Unclassified | place...
ATTTGGGCAGTTTTTGGGCGGAAAGTCTTGTGGCAACACCACTGGTTAGAATCAGCCCTTGCTTGGGGCGTTAGTCTGGTTACGGTAGGCAAGTGTGATGACTAGGCAAACCAGACTAGACTAGTCGCCATAGTATATGAACTCACATCGCATATCCTCTCCTCTCCTGGATGGCTCTCGTTACAGCGGGTGCTAGTCTGGTATAAAACCTTTTTTTTTAGTGTATAGCCTAGTTAGTAGTGGTCGCTTGGCAAAATTTGTATGGTACCGAGCCTAGATTGGAAAAACCGGTTGATGTAACTATGACTTCTAAGGTATCGGCCCTTCTATTAAGGCTAAAACTACGCTCTAGTTAACTTGTTGGTCTGGTCGGGTATTGTCGTCATCAGTCTGTGTCGGCACACTTGTCAAGAAGGCAATATACCGTAAAAATGCACAAGTACGACTGCAGTTCATAGATATGTATATATTCAGTGCAAGTTCATGCACGTTCAGGCTGCTGATGAAGATGTATATATTTACTGCAAGCTCATGCACTTATTGCACGTTCAGGCAGTTGATAGAGTTCTATATATTCACTGCAAGTTCATGCACGTTGCAGTAAATATATAGCTTCGAGTTCGCCATGCTCCTACAAACACGTCCAGGTCTCAAGCCCCCAGGTTCAACGGATATTCCCTCCAAAAACGACTAATGGACGCTTTCAACATTTCTCAGGCTAATTGCAACAGTAGTGTAACGGTTACCTGGTATTCCAATAATAGAGTGAATGAATACCAACTAGGATTAGCCCCCGGTCGGAGAAACACCACTATACATAGAAATACAGGTGCGTACGCTTTTAAACCCTACTTTTACATAGTTCATGCTCTAATAAAGTTGATATCCAGATATTACATACCTAGGCTGGACTGTCAATGTTGAATCCACATACTCGAATATATGCCACGGAACAACCATGGGATTTGGATTTAATCAGATTCTTGCTTCCGTGCAGCAGGGGCTTACGAAATGGTCCAGAACTTACCCGGAGGCCACATGTACATCGTAATTAGTATTATAGAGCACTCTCGAGGATATCTCGACCCTACAAAGAAGAAGCTGCCAATGATGCATGATGATGGAACTGGCGGAGTATCAATGCTAAGGAAGAGATTGTTTACCGATAGGAGAGGGAATGACAGCGGGACTGGCAACGATGAAAACATACCCATCCTTGCTAGTGGTCCCTTATCGTCTCCGACTATTCCCTCCATGGCAACATACCTAAGCCCCTTACCCTCCAGTTAACTAATCTTACCATAACCACTGTCAGCCTCTACGCTCCTCCGACGTGCCTGGCTCCCACCAAAGCCAATAATACCGGCCTCCCCTCCACATCAGCTCCACAGTTACCCATACTAGATCACAAACGCCGTCACTCTGCGCCCTTGGCCCTTGCAATATCGATAACCAATTTAGTTACCGCTTGATTCTATATAGAAATCAATAGGGTGCATGAGCGAGGGGGTGGTTGTGGAGAGCAAACGCAATCAGGTGTGGTAGGAGGAGTAGTTCTTCTGCTTGATGCTGCAGAGCCAAAAGGTTACAGATCAGGTTGGGATGATCTAGAAGCTTGTTGTGATTGAAGGTTTCAATGGTGGCGGAAATTCATTCTGTTGGGACGAGAGCGGGGGAGATGGGTGGAAGCTATGGGAGAATTGCCACCCCTGATACTAACTTCCGAGCTATGTTTGCCTTTGTATCATTGTATAGAGTTAACTTATTGATAAATTCGGCCCAGTATATTCCCCCATGCTACTTGAAATCCATTATCTTGCAATTGATATCACACTAGCTATTCCCATAACACCATAGCCCAACAAACACTAACGAACGACTGTACCCCCGAACCCCGTGGTGACAACATTAGCCTAGACCTCTGATATCCATCCAGAACTCCCGAAAGTCCCCTCGGCACCCCCGCTCCTGGCTGGTGCTGACCAGTCTTGGACATTTTTCCACCCTCTTGTGTACCCCCAAAACCTAACACTCATCCTCTGAGAACATCCCCTGCACATTGGGAGTGGCTGTTGCTCTCTCTATGGGATGCGAATATCACAAACAGCTTCTAGCACCCATTCCATTAGGTTCTCCCGTCTCTGTCTTGTACAGTCGAACCTCTATACTTGCATAAACGTCGGGGCCGCGACCTCTTATGCTATTAGAGAGCTTATGCATTTATAGAGGTGTCGCGTGCACAAGGGTAATATGGTATGAAATTTATAACCAAGTCAGTAGATTACACATACGAGATATGGTTCATTGGTTAATTTCTTTCTTAAACTTCATATTAAACCACTGTGCCAACTCTTGCTGTGTTGCCGGAGGATTTACTTGTCTATGTGAAAACAACTGAAAGCGTTCACTTTATGTTGACTCAATATATTTGCGGCGGAGGGATGTAATACTTGGCTGTAGGGCAGGATTTATAGGGATATCCATGTTGCGCTTATTGTACTGTCGCACTGAAGCTGTTACTTGCTATAATCGTAAATGGACCGACCCATATACAGGCACTTTTTTTCTCTATAACAGGCCGGTGCTTCCTTGTCTAACTCCGATCCATTCCTCCGCTCCTTGCTTGTTTAACTCCGATCTAGTTCTCTGCTCCGAGGCCATCATCTCATTTTGTTTCAGTTCAGCTTCAGCTCATCTCAGCCCATCTCGGCTATAAATACCGGTCGCATGTATACGAATTTTTTATAGGCCACCATTCTGTTACTAGTTATGCAGGTTTTATTTCCTATGCTTGGCAGCGATGGGGCCGGACAATCGCATTATACTTTTTTTTTTAATGTTTTTTTTATATACTCATTACTCATATGCGGCCCCGTAGGGGGGTCATGTTGAGCCCCCCGGAAATCAGGGAGGATTCAAGGACAGACAAGTGAATCTGTCCTGTCCACGCATGCTACATAAAAAATGCTCGTCTCTCTACCCCAAGACCTTATCCACTCTAGGAAAGCTCGATGTAAATGAAATCGAAAAATGCCTCAATCGTATCCCACCAGCTATCGTCTCCTTCGGTCTTTCTCCAGTAGGTATGCAATTATTGCCATAGTCGGGCCGGCCTGCTCTTGCTATTATAGAGGTTATGCATGTATAGAGTATGCAAGCATAGAGGTTCAACTGTAGATACTAAGGCCATTCAAGCTTGATGCACGGTCAGGGTGATTCTCTGGTGTCTCCTTCACCCGTGCCACCACGTGATCGATAGCGGCCTCCAGCTCGTGCGAATCCCGAGTTTCCTCATATCGCCTATCCAAATCGCACCAGCAGGCTGCTTGGTAAGGGAGATCTTCGGGTGTTGGCTACCGGGATTGCGTGATGTCGATAGCGACTATGAAGTCCTCCATCTTCGACTAAACTTTCTATGCAACGAGGTTAGGTAAAATAACTGCCTGGGGCTAAAAGTTATATGAACACGGCTTTCTTGTTCCAGAAATCATATAATTGATTGACCGTTGACAGTATACCAGAGTTTGCCGTGCCGTGGCTTAACCATAGAGCTCACTAGTCAGCTAAGCAGGCACACCTTCAACTGGATGACATTTACCGACTAGTGGGGCAATAAATGTCTGACATTCAACCAAGCCCAACCCACCCGCGGTCAAGTTATTTCAAGTTGTTGATGCTTTTCGCGCTTGATCGTTTGTTCAATCAGGTTAAGTAGACTCTAGTAGTAGTTGTTGTTATATGGGTAGTAGGAAGATATGTAGTTACTGATGGATCTAGCTGTCGGAAATGTGGTTGATCTTATGTCTGCCGCGGCAGCACCACTATCTTGCTAGACCTTGTGCCCAAGGCAGGGGTGCGTGCCTCTCACCGCAAAGACTGTAAATCCTGACACTGCCCCCGCTCGATCCTAACTTTCATGAGCACCCTTAGTCGATCCTGACAGCTAGAGGGGTTTTGACGACAGGAGTCAATAGGCAGAGCATGAATGTCGAATTTTTATGTTAATACCTAGTCTACCTGCTAATACCGACCAAAATACAAGGGTTTCGACAGGGCAACCAGTCAGATTGAGGGTTACTCTAGCAAACGCCACAGTGACGCAAGCGAAATCAACGAAGGGTTTTTTGAGATCGAAACGGCCTAATGCTATCCGGCGGAGCTATAAGCAGGGGGGCGCGGTGATTGTTTGGGCATTTGCCCCCCCCCCCACCACCGGTAGCTAGCCGAATCCGATTATCGCAACTCCCATGTCAGAAGAGAGGCAAAAGGTTGCCTGATTTGCGACCCCACTACCAGTAGTCACGTGGTGCCCCCTGCAAAGCTCCAATATGCGCTTTAGTTAGTCCTGAGTGGTTCTAGTTATAGTCGAGCCTGTATAAATGTATTAGTCTCGCTACTACACTTGTGGTGCGGTTCATGCGGCGAGCTCAGAAGGGACAAAGACAACGAATATTAAACTAGAAACGTGATTGCCGGACCCATACTCTACCACCCTGGAATTAAGACCGGACGAAGTTCATAGTGCATATTTCTATCTGCATAGCTCCAGAACAATGCCGATCTAAACGGAGGCGTGTTGTAATTGTAAAGAAATGAACACTGATTGCAGACTGCTACTTCAATCCTTGCACACTGTTGGTATCTAGCACTCGCTCTGCAGCCGTTTCTCACTCTCTGCCAAATCACAGAGAAGCGGATCACCACCAGGTTATGTATTCTATATAGCGGAAGGTTAGGGTCTTCGCAACTAGTTCTTGGAAATTACTACAGAACCCACACAGGTTTGCAAATGTAGCTTAGCATGCTATGCAAAATTGTGGCAGCTAGGTAAGTTTCAGAATAATTTCGGTCAGGATTTCTACCAAGTGCATACAAATTCTGGCAAGGAAACAATCCTGACGCTAGGTTGAATTCTCATCTCATATACATGTCAGAATAGTTTCTGCAAGGTGCTTGCTTAAAATTGACTGCTATCTATCTTTGAGTAATATGCTTGCCGCATGCCTGCAAATGTTGAATGCTGTAAGAAAGGTGTTCATCATTTTTTCCTACGTTATTACAGACGGCGCCACGAAGGTCACAGAGGTTCTCAAATCACCGGGTTCCCCTCAAGTCATTGGTCATCGAACTCTAATTGTATTTTGTATAGATCGTTGCCCCTGCTCTTGCCTTTCTTTTTTATATCCAACATCTTGTTCTAATTCCTATACCTATTCTACAACGCGCTCTCCCTTCCAAGTTCCCAGAGGTGCTGGATAGCCCATTTGAACCACTCATGCTTCCTCCACTGTACCCCACCTTCCTCCGCCGTCCTACCACTTAACCCCAATCCCGCTTTCACGACCTAGTACTGTACCGATTTATAAGTGGTACTATACTCACCATCCGAAATTCTTCGCTGCCGTTACACTCCCCTCTATAGCTCGCAGAATATGAGCCTGTATTGCACTTGTCCCACCAAAATTGTATGTGAAGATTTTGTTAGGGATAAACGTATATTTCGGTGGGAGGACAAAATTTTCATGGACCATATGCGACTTTTCAAGCATTTTGTATGGGTATACGGCTTTTTGTACCCCTCTCCATGAGTAGGTGTGGCAGTAAAACTCTGCTAGGGCTATAAAAGCTTACGCTCAATATATATTCCAACGTATATATCACGAACAACCAAACAGTCATGCGGGGCAGCTTGCAGCCCCGTCGGCCACCAACCCTGTTAGCCAAGCCTGCTCGCGCGTGCGGGCTGGCCAGGCCACTCTACACCCATGGGCCCACAAAATCGAGCCAAGACCAGGCCGCTCCCCGCAAAAACAGTGCAATGGCCCACAGGCAGGTCGCCCAGCCAGATGAATGCGCTCTCGGGCAAATCCCCGAATTTGACTCGTAGGCAGACAAGCCATTGCAGAGCGGCACGACGCAACAGATCTAAAGGTGCAGCGGCGCGTCTGGCGTACCGGCACATATAAGCTTGATATATGAGTTTTGCAGGCCAGTGATGTGAGCTATGTATGTGAGTTTTGTGGGGTAGCGATATATCCACAAGTTATGGGTTTTTACAGGCCAGCGATATGAGCTCCGTATGTGAGTTTCGCGGGCTAGGGACAGTAGCCCAATATATAAGCTTTGTGGGCTAGCAATATGAGCTTGATATATGGGTTTTGCCGGCCAGCTATGTCAGTTTCGCGGGCTAACGATAGGAGCTCGATTTATGAGTGTTACCAGCCAGCTATGTGAGCTCGGTATATGAGCTTTGCGGGCTGGCGATATGAGCTTCATATATGAGTTGTGCCGGCCATCTATGTGAGTTTCGCATGCTAACGATATAAGCTCGATATATGAGCTTTACAGGGCAGCTATATGACCTCACGTTATGAGCTTTGCGGGCTAACAAAATAGGATCGACACATAAGTTTTGCTGGCTAGGCATATAAACTGTATATATGAGTTTTGCAGGCCAGCTATGTATTGTCACGGCGCATAGCCCCCAAGGGCCGAACGCACAGGGTCGGGCGATACGAGGGCTGAGTAGGCATGGAGGACGGGTTCAGCTGGTATGGATGCAGAGGATCGGAGGATCAGGTTATTGGCCGTGGGTTTCCTAGGTGATCTCTATTGGCTATTTGGGCGGCAGGATATCTATATAACTCTCCTATGTCTTGCCTCTCTCTGCTATTCTCCTTCCCTCCTCACGCAACGTCTTGTATATACTCTTGATACATACGGTCCTCTCATAGTCATAGACCACGAGCGCTCCCTGGAGATTTATACACAGTCCATAGGCCTTGCACCGTTACACTACATTGCGTCTTCTACCTCCACCGAGCGCAACCAACGTCCACGCACACGTCCACGCCCACGCCCACGCCCACGCCCACGTCCAGGCCCACGTCCACGTCCATGTCCACCCCCACACTCACAAGTCATGGCCCAAGCAATACCCATAATACCAGACACCCTAGTCCTACCCAACCAACGGATCACCCAACTACTAGATCGATGGCAATCAATACAGACAACCGCCAATATCAACCAGAACCTTGCTACCGATACTGGTACTGTTCTTCATGAGCTAACGTTACTACCAGACTGAAGGGCAGATGTCACTGACCTACGAAGCCAGATCGCAACCTTACAAACCCAAGTTATAAATGAACAAACTCAAGTAACTACGCTTGGAACCCAAGTCACCGATCAAGAACATCGGATCCAGAACCTTAAAGATGAACAGGCCACTGCCCTCATGGACGCAGAAATAGCAAAAATCACTATGACTTTACTTCACATACAAATAACAGAACTCCGTAATGATCTAGCAGGAACTAAAGCCATGATCGGTGTTCTAACTAGAACTACACAAGCCATGCCTGTAGCTGGTACCCAACATGGCCCAGAATGAGAAAAAGTACGAGAACTAGAACACTTCAATGGAACTCAATCCAAGCACCCAAATTTCTTGATGCAGCCACACCTCAAGGCTGCAACCTACAAAAATGACTAGGGCAAGCTGCGCCTAGCTGTAAACTACCTGTAAGTCGATGCTGCTGATCAAGTCCAAGCCCTTGTCTATGATGGCAGAGTCAACCTTGCCAACCTTGCAGCCTTTATCCCCATTTTCTCGAATACCTTTAGCAACCCTAACAGAGTTGCAAAGGGGGATTCTAAGCTCAGCACTATTGCAGAATATACAAGGGACTTCTGCTCTTACTATGTTGAATTCTAGCACTGTGCAGCAGGGGTAGAATAGGTCAAGCTCTTCAAGCTGGGCGCTCTCAAACATGTATTAGGCTACTACCTCAATATCAAAATCATCCCAATGCACTCCAAGCTGACCATCCTAGCAGCTTATGTTGGGGTGTGCAATAATACTAACAACATGCCATGCCAAATCCAGGGCAAATCCCACCAATACTATGCACAATCTCCCAAGTCCCGATCTCAGCTCCAAAACTAAGCTCCGTAGCCCTCATTACAAGCTACCACCACAGCTGCTACTGCGCATGCTCCGCCACCACCAGTTACTCCCACAGTTACCAGGACCCAAGCTATCCCCTTGGATTTCTTGGCCAACTGCAGCCGCATATCACCAGAAGAATGAAGTCACAGAATGGCTGAAGGCCGCTTCTACCACTATGAAAGGATTGGCAACATCGTAAGGCAAAGCCCCTTGGATAGTCACAACCTATAAGAGCTGCTGCTGCTGCTATTAGTAAAACTTAAAAGCTTGCCTGAACACGTCCACTAACCCTACTGATCACTGAGATTACGGAACCACAGCAGGGTTTTCTGTAACCATGCAATAGCAAGATCATGCTATGGTATGGTTATCTAAATCTTCCTTATTTTCTATGTCTTCTGCGTTATATATCTCTTCCTTATAGTTCTAGTCTGCAGTGTTTAAGGAGGAATTACTTGATGGGACTTATACATTTATATCTGTGGAATTCAATGATGGAATATCTCTGATCTCAACTCATGCACTTGTAGACTGTGATGCAACTGGCTTCGCCTTTGCAGATGAAGAATTTGTACTTGGTTATAACCTCTCTCTATACAAGCTTACTATAGTAGGCACATTCAAAGTAATAGATGGCCATACTATTGAGTCCAGTATTATTACCTACCTTACCAATCTTTCTGTGAACATCAATGTCCAGAAGGAACAGATCCTTATCTTCAACACCAAGCTCAGACACTATCCTTTGGTTCTAGGACTCACTTAGCTACATAACTATGATATTAATATTTAGTTCCTTACTAATATACTTACTTCGGACTGTGACTTTTCCCTGACCCAGCATTGCAATAATGCTATGAATGTAAAAGAAATTTCAATCCCAATTCCTGAGTGAACAAATCTAGTCCAGGAAATTCAACCAGGCCAACTCACTATAATTGCTTCCTCTACCTTCACATGCACCCTATAAAGAAAGAAAGGGATTATTAGTGCCTTCATAATGCTAATCTGCAAGATAAACCAGGTACTTTAAGAACATCTAGAAGCCTCTCCCACAAAAAATCAAAAAATCCAAGACCTAATCCCAGCCTAATATCATAAGTTTCTACTAGTGTTTAAAAAACCTGCTACTGAAGTTCTTCCTTCTTACTACATATCCAATACCAAGATCCCACTTAAGGAAGGATTCGCTCCACTATTTGACCATCTCTATTCCCTTTCCAAGGCAGAGCTTCAGGCTCTACACTAGTGGATAAATGAGAACCTATTTACCAGATTCATTACAACATCATGATCTCCTGCTAGCGCTCTTATACTATTTGTCAACAAGAAAGATAGTTTAAAACATCTATTTGTAGACTATAGAGGCATGAATGAAGGTACCATCAACAACCTCTACCGTCTTCTATTGATTAGAGAGACACTAATGCAATTATCAAAGAATTGCCACTACACGAACCTTAATGTCAGAAGTGCCTATAACCTTCTTCGAATCGCACAAGGTGAAGATTGGAAGACACTTTTTAGAAACTGCTATGGTCTTTACAAGTGTCTTGTCATGCCATTGGGCATCACCAATACCCCTACTGACTTTCAAAGGTTCTTTAATAATGTCCTTTACCACTTTCTCAATAACTTTTGTACAGCTTACCTTGACGATATTTTCATATACTCAAACGTCCTACAAGAGCAGTACACTCATGTCAAGACTATCCTATTAGGACTGTGTAAGGCCAGTCTCCAGGTTAGGCCAGAGAATGCGAGTTTTATATGATCAAGGTTGCTTACAATTTCATTACTATTACTAATAAGCATATCAATATTGATTGCAAGAAGGTAGAAGCCATAATACTATGGGGGTCGCCTACCAACCTTCATGATGTATAAGCTTTCCTATAGTTCGCCAACTTTTATATAAGGTTTATTAAGGCCTCTATTAGGCTTCCAGTTCCCCGTTCCTCCCCTTGTACTTACCATTTGTCCTCAATACTTGGAGACAACTAGCCAATAAAATTGTATCATTGGCTTCTACTACTTCAAAATATCCTTTAGATATCACTGACCTATACTAGACTCAACCTCAAGGTAGTTGAGTATACCCAAATCTTTAGGAGTATTTTATTTAATAATTTTAGCACCCTATGTTTACTCATTTTAAACAAGACAGTACTTAGGGGACCTGACTGACAAATAAGGCTTCTCTATATATACATAACCTGTACCTAGTTGTTAGCTTTTCCAGTAATATTCTCAGTTCAACTTGTACCCATATAAGCACTCCATTAGGCCCGAGTTTTGTGGTCATGATATCCCTTACTCTCTCTCTTTCAAATACTTACATATTTAGGCAATTTTAGCATGATCAGCGGCTCACCCCTAGCAGTAAATTACTCCAAAAAAGTGACTAGCCATTTACACCTTCATAGCCTCTGTCTATCTTTCTCCACTATACCGGAATCTGGGTTATTTTTTTTTTTTTTTTGTAAATTAGTACTTGTATTTATACTAAGATACATAACGAGGGGGTGCATTCCCAAGTAGAGATCCGGCCGGATTGTTCAACCTCTGTGCCACCTCAAGCCTCCATCACCTCCGGCCAACTGCTAAATATATGAAAATTCGACTCTACTCTCTATTGCCCTTTATTCTTCTTCTTCAACCTCCCTCTCCCCTTTCTGTAGACTCAAGAATTTCGTTATTCTTCTGTAATTTGGGTTACTACCATAACTACATGTCACTAACCAGGCCTACAACCCGATAATACTTCAAATCGGACTGTAAATGTTATAAATAATATCCTTAGTTATTTATTAAATATCAGCAATAGTGGGAATGCATATTAACCTCTCCTATATGCTAAAATTGAGTTGAGGCCAAATGCGAATACCTTATAAGACTAAATGCTACTACATAGGATATCCTCTCCAACTGTATGTAGGAAAAAGATAAACCTCTACTATGAGTGAGCTTCTACAGCCAGCAAGCCTCTAGCACCAACAAGCCTCTACCACTAGTGGCCTCTCCCGCCACCAAATCTAAACATCTGGTGAGCCTCTACTGCTAGTGAGCCCCCATTGGTAGCCAGCTACTACCTTCCTCGAGCTTGAACTATATCTGAACATACAATTCGGTAACTATTGGTATCCAATAACTATTGCTCTGAAATTTGGGTCTGGTGTAAGACAGCATCCTACAGCGTCCAGCCCACTGGAATATTCACCCTCCTATCGCATTCAACCTGCTAGCATGTACAGCATCCTACAGCATCTAGCGTCCTACTGAGTCCAGTGCCCCTCAGTGTTTAGCGTCCTACAACATCCAGTTTCCTACACCATTAAGTGGATTACAGTGTCTCAGGTCCTAAAGTGTCTTGGGTCCCACAGTGTCCTGCGTCCTACAACGTGCCTTATACGAAACAAAGCAGTGTGCTACAACGTACAGTGTTCAGGAGAGTTCTATCATATAGTAGCCTATCTCCTGGCT
>Ga0307511_10006908_pt1 | contig 11435 bp, 9 predicted proteins | sample 13_EM_MG_FD_200266 | JGI IMG/M metagenome (GOLD analysis project Ga0307511, IMG submission 200266) | Populus trichocarpa ectomycorrhiza microbial communities from riparian zone in the Pacific Northwest, United States - 13_EM | ecosystem: Host-associated > Plants > Roots > Unclassified | place...
TAGATGATGATAACAATGTTTATGTTTATAACAATTACAATTCGTGGTCATAATTTTAAAACCGATCGAACTACATATATAATATGATAAAACCATCCATATTCAAATTAATAGTCGCTGAGCAATAAGCTTAAATTATTTTGGTCTTCCTAGCCGTTTCAAGACCTTATATGAATTTTACACCATCTTACCTAGCTAGTTGTTACCCGATTTAACAAAATCAGTGTGTAATATTATTAGACCTAAAGATAATAGACTATAATGTCATGATTCATGAGACATGAAAATTATAATATTGATATCACATAATACAAAAGATAAAGAATCAATGAAATGGGTAAAGTGAAAACCTCTAATTAAACAAAAATAAAAAATAATGTTATTAAACTCGAATTAGTCTCATGGGGTTAATTCGAGATTAAATTAAAAAAATAATGGTAGTTGACTCAATTAAATTCAGACAACTTCACAAGTTAATCCACGATTCAATCAAAACTTTATTTGACTTTCAAAACACATTGTTATGATGTTGTTTTGAATTGACCCGAATTTATTCGCTCATCCCATGACCGAAGTTTTGAATAGGTCATGGACTAAGGTGGATCTAATAACTTTTATCAAATGTAGTACTAGTTTATTTGTTTGCATTAAATAACAAGCATAGATGGGTCGCTTAACTATGATTGCTTTTTTGTGCATGAGTGTTATGGAGTATGGTAGTTTTGTTTTTAGGTGATTTTGATGCACTAATATTTAAAAAATTCTGAAACAAAATCATACTGGTGTATTTTTAAGCAAAATTATTTTTAAAAAACACCTTATACTACAATATTAATAACAAAAGGAAGGATATTGCTGCTTTTTTCACAGCACGAGACCCATTATAGGGTATTAAGTTGATGAAGAAGTATAAAATAAGAAATAATAATTTGGAAAAAGTAGAGAGTAGAATGACCGTTTAATTATCTCATTTTGGCATATATTCACTAGATTAGACTGGAGTTTTAAATATCACCTTCGTATTATAATATTTGTAACTTCAAACCATGAAGTAATACTGCAGTTTTCCATATCAAAAACTATGTATATGGCCGTAATAAGGGTGATGACACGCCTCACTTCTAGTAGATTACGGGAACAAGGTGAAAATCCGCTGGAGATCATGAAGGGAAGGGTGAGAAAGATAAGGAAGCAACAATGGACCTTTCTGGACTTGGCTAGCTAGCTACGACTTGCCTTGGCATGTAGGTTTGCTAGCTAGTGCCCTTAGTTAATTCTAAGAAAAGCCGACATTGCTGGCAGCTGACTGGCTGGTTGGTTTTCTTTGCTGTGATTGAACAAGCTATCAATGGCTAACGACTGCCACAAAAGATGGGATTAGTGGACATGTTAGGAGGATTTGGAGATGGGAAAGGATGTAGATAGGCACGAGTTAGTGGATCCACTCAGACAACATGGAAAGTTACAGAGTCCAATAATGAAAAGTAATGCATGCAACCAAGAAAAGTAGCCGGGCTGCCCATCTTTTATTACATTGACATTAGTATCCTTATGTAATATTATAATATACATCATTTGTTTGCATCTTATTTATTTTATTGGTATAAGCTATTGAATTGAGATGATTTTTAATATGATATTAAAGCTTTAATGATTAAGTGGTTACGAGTTTAAATCTCAACATTCCTATTTATTTGATAAAAATTAAGCATAAGATAGTGTAAATTTTTGTAAGTTTTTAGCTTAAATGAGCTTTCACTTGAAGGGATGTGTTAGAAAATAATATAAATCATATGTTAGAACCTCACTTAACAATTTAAACTATTAAATTAAGATGATTTTTTAACACCTTTTATAATCAATTGCTAAATTTTCAAGAGATTGAGAGGTTGATCCTTGTTTATGGATGATAGTGATATTGCTAGCTCTAGTATTAATTAATCTAAAAATTATTAATCTTATTAATTTCATGATAAATTAGTACTTATCACTTGAAAAGAATGTTTTTCGATAATTTTAATATGTTGATATAAAAATTAAAAAAAATATTTTAATATATTTTAAAATAAATAGCATTTTTAATTAAAAATATTTTCCACCCCTGTACCGATACCAAGTATCTATGTATTTATGGATTTTAGATTAGTATATATAAATATTAGGGACAGACGAATTAAAAGGTGAAGGGTATGAAAGTCATCTAGATAATCAAGACATGTAATTAATTATTAGGAACTTTTTCATCCATAACTTATAATGGTGGACCATTTTTAGGAAAAGCAAGAATTGTTTTAGAAAATAAAGAACAGATCATGATTTTTATCAAGAAATGAATCCTATGCCTCTGAGCACATCAACCTATTTAAAGCCTACAGCAATGGAGTAACTTCACCTCTAGCTTTTATTATAAGAGCTCATTGGATCATCGTTAAAACCTACCTGTCAGCTACTTGAATCTGATAAGCATGGAAGTCTCTTGTCAAGAATATTCATTCATCCAAGGGCCTTTAAAAGCGAGGGCCGAGGGGTTCCTCACACCCTCCTCCAGAATTTAACAGTTTGCTTGTGCTTAGTCATTGTCTATGCTGGCTACAACATGAAGCTTTTGCTCTGAAAGCCAGCAAAGTCTTTGGCCAATGCATATCTTCCAAACCGGCAAGTCACAGAAACGGCACGGTCACGACTCTTTTCTGGTTTTTCCTTTCTGTATTATGTTGATAATAAAAAGGTTTGTGTTCTAAGCAGAAGTACCTCAGCGAGACCTTGTGGTGAGTGTTCTTTTTTTTTTGCTGTTGATTACCAAGTGTGTGTGTCAGTTCCATCATGAAATGAAGTACCAGTTCACATGATTATATGCTAATGTGAACTTCTCTCCCCGTCTCTGAATGCATTAATCCGATTACTTTTTCTGTTTTGTTTTGTTTTTTTGAAGCCATCGGCATTCCTGATTGGAACTTTCCAATTAATATGAATCAATTCCTAGAAAATGAATGCAAAACCACATAACAGAATATGCATGAGTCGTGACTTTTGTACATCTAACGAGGGAAAAAAGTTGTAGATTTGAGTTTAATATAAAATTAACAAGCAAAAAGTCTAAATTATAGTTTGAAACTTCAAAAGTAATTTCGATGGCCTTCATAGTGGAATTTTGCGAATCTGAAAGCAAATGAGCCCAGGGAAGGAACTATTGACCAAGTAAAGTTTAATTTTCTATCAGGAATTCACCTATAAAATTTGAGTCCGATTATAATTGTTTTGAATTAAACTGTTTATTTCAATATCTTGAACTATTTTTTTTTATCAATCTAATCCATAAAATCCTGGGCTAATTGTTACTCATCGACATCCTTCCAACTTCATGCGTTCAGCACGGTCATAAATTACTTGCAAACGATCAAATCCCCTCAGAACAATATTTGATAATTTCCCATCACAATTGCAACTAAAGAGAACTTGCATCTTCATTGCTTGTAAGGTGACAAACGTACATAACGATGATGACTATTTCCCGCTCCACATCAACAAGCTATTCTAACCCTAGTTGAAAAACTTACAGCAGAGGTTTATCAAGACGGAATGATCTAAAGAATACAAGTTAATACACTTATCATCCGACATATTGTCAGATCATCTTGCTTAGAATTGATTTTATTTCTGGGTTTTTTGGTTTGGTCTCGGTTGGCCTCTTAGTACTTGGGCCTTGGTTCCTTTTTGAGCAATAATGAAACACGATTGCCTTGTTTGCCAAAACCCAAAATAAATGAAAGAGAAAGGAAACGATCAGTATGACTGCAGCCACCCTCCTTCAATGGGATCCATCTCCAAGTCTAGATAATCTACAATCTACCTTAGAGATATAATATATGGTATGGGAAGCACAACCGAGTTCCCGTCGTTTATTTTATGTTTTTAGGGTGGAAGCAATGGTCATTGCAGGTCGCAGCCCGAGCGGTCAAATGAGCATATATACAATCATACAGATTCGAAACACTTGCATCAACACATTTTTGGCTACCAAGGCAAAATGTCAGCATCGACTAAATTAAATTTCAGGTCTCTATAATCACAAACACATTTCCAAAATTTTCCAGAGATCTCAGCTGGGAGCAATCAGCTCAAACTCATCTTCCAAGAAAGAACCGAGATGTTTGTTTTATACATGGCTTTCCTTTCGCTTTTTACAGATGAATACATGCACTCAACAACTATCAACAATATTACATATTTTTCATTTTCAAAGTTTTGCAACTTCATGTTTGATCACGCAAGGAGGTGTTGAGGAAGAAATGATAGTCACCGAGGACCAGAAAGCTCCATTGCTTCTACCACAAGGGAGGATTCTTCTATAAAATCAGAATATTTTTGAGGAGGGTTTTCACATGATCGGAACCTTGGGGTCTCCACTTTTTGTGAGGCTTCCCATTTCTCAGCTAAACCATCACCTTCTAACATCTTTAGTACTTCAGACATCTTTGGCCGGTGAGAAGGATTAAATTGAGTACATAAAAGAGCAACCTGAACCATTTCTTCTAATTCAATTCTGTCAAACTTGCCTCTAAGATCCTTATCCACCATGAGATTTAGCTTTCTGTCCTGATGGAGCTTCTTCACCTGAAAAAAAGAGCAAAGATGAGGTGGTGTTGATTATCTGAATGCAGAATGATCCCGGATCAGTTTGTTCAGACTCAACAATACTTGGTGGAATTCTTGGAATTTCTGTCATTGAAGAATTCTATCTTAACTGAAAAGTCAACAATTGAAGTTGATCATGCTTTTTTCTTTTCTTTTCCTGTTAATGTTGTTGGAAACATCTAATGCACCGTTAGGAGCAGATATTGAGAATGCTAACAAGTCGTTGCACAATCTCAAGACAGTCCACCTCAAAATGTCCTAAATGCCAAAAGTCCACAATTTAAGTGCTGAGTTCATCATGTTATCTTTCAATTATATATTCATGGTTAAAAAAAGCTACAAGGTGATGGAGGGGTGAAGCAGGGGAGGATAGACAGTGAGAGAGAGTGGAAAGACAGAGAGAGTGTGTACCCAATCAAGCATGACGCCTTTCTGGTTTGCTGCCCTTCCAAAATCTAATGCCTTCTGACCTGTGATTAGCTCAAGAAGCAAGATCCCAAACCCAAACACATCAGTCTTTTCTGATGACTGACCTGTTGATAAATACTCCGGAGAAATATGACCGACGGTGCCACGAACAGCTGTGGTCACATGGGAATCTCTGTGATCCAAAAGCTTTGCCAACCCAAAATCTCCAACAACTGCCTCAAAGTCCTCATCCAACAAAATGTTGGCCGCTTTGACATCACGATGAATAATTTTGGGGTCACATTGCTCATGCAAATATAGGAGCCCCCTAGCTGTACCTAGAGCTATCCTCTTTCTTCTTGCCCAGTCCAAAGCTGGTCGATCATGAATATGATCTGAAGATGGAACTCACAAACAATGAGATTAAACTCGAGCAGGCAATTAGAAATAAAGGAAAGGGGGTTTAACCATGGTGGCTGAAACAGGTGAGCTGATGTACCAGTTTGCCAAAACAATGATATGGTTAATTTTCCAACAAACAGAAGTGCCATATCTCATTACATGAAAATTTCAATTGGCCAAAACAGTCAAGTGGGATGATACGCTAAATGACCATATAGGATGAGAAACTCAACTGTAAAGCAAACAATGAGCTCTAGATGAGTTCATTTAAGAATGTAAACTTAAAGCTAAACTTGCAAAGATATCATTTCCAATAAATGTTTTCTTAAAGGACGTACTCGGAAGAATGGAGATGAAACACAGCAATATTAGCTAAGACTGGATTTAAATTTAATTATGAACAACAAAATTGGAAGTTAATTCTGATATACCAAGTTTCGTATTTTTATGTAGAATCTTGTGGCTATTAGGGGGTGGATGCTTGAGATTCAGTCAGAAAAGGTAAGCTGCCAAATTACAACAAACAGACACTTGGCACCAGGGGAAGAGCATTCACTTAATTGTGGCAGTGGCAGTAGATAGGTACTGAAATGGTGGCGGAGGTTTCACTGGTCCTTCGAGTCACCTCAGAAGCTCTTGGTGGTGCATGCCACATGCAAGTCATATGATGAATTAGTCATATGATGTCCATGCTTGAAAGATTGTCACAAAGGTAATGGCATGGCAATAGTGAGGATGCATCTTTTCTGTCAGTAGATTCTTTATGTGTATACTTGCTATATGGTTTATGACCACATTTGGGGTTATTAGCATGCCACATGCAAGTTTAAAATCTTTAGACAATAAAAATTGGGCAACGATTACTAAAAACTGGAGAGTTCATTTTTACTGACCTCTTAATTGAGATGCTACACTTCCATTCGGCATATAGGGGTAAACAAGAAGCCTTTCATTCTCAGTTGTGCAGAACCCGGAGAGCCTTAGAAGATTTCGATGGACAGCCAAACTTATGGTTTCTACTTCTGTCTGGAATTGGATTTCACCACCAGCAACATTAAAGTCCTTCAGCCTTTTGACAGCCACCACAGTTCCATCATTCAACCATCCCTTGTACACAATGCCAAATCCACCTGTCCCGAGAATATTCTTTGAACTGAAATGATCAGTTGCAGTACGCAGCTCCTTAAATGTATACCTTCTTACATGGCCCAAGCATACCTCTGGGTCATATTGCTCTGACAAGCAACACATAGTTGAGAATCCAGGTTTAATGGAAAATGCAGGAAAAAGAGTAAAATCATAAACAGAATGAATGAAGTGAATCAAGAATAATCAAAATTAAATAAATTTAGAAGAATTAAAAAAATGTAGTTAAGAAAGGTCCTTTGCTTGGCACAATGGTTGTAAGGTTTCTGAGGTGCAAACATGAGGATACAAATTCAAACTTTGAGAATACTATATGCAGATTGAATATCTAAACAAAACACATTTTACAATTATTTGAAACAGCAGATATAAAAGAGTTGTTACTGGTGCGATGGTAAAATTCCTGGACTTGAAACCACTAGAGTATTCAAATTCTCTTCCACTCACCCTCCTTTTCTGTAGCCATGACTATATTAAAGCTGCATTTTCCGAAAATGCAGTACGACATAACAAATACAAAGGGCAGGTTATCCTATGAGTTCAGGTATAATTTTGGGGTGAGAAACATTATATACAATGTATGACCATCACATTGTCCTATGAGTTCACGTATAGTTTCACTTGGTGTGGAAATAATGCTGCAAACAGTGTGTTACAGTCTAATTTTTTAAGGGATTATATTTATTGTTCTTTTTTCTCAGACAATTAACACTAAAATTCATAGCTGGAGCCATTATAATGAGTCAAAAGCAACCAACTGTATGGCTTTTTCGACAACTCACTTTCCATGATGACAGATGTGAGCATAATAGGAACTATAGTTGGTGCCTTGGTTCCTTGCATTTATAGAACAACCATAGGAAAAATGAAGAAATGAAAAATGGAGTATAAAACTAACCATTGACATCAAAGAAAATTTGCTGGTTGTGTCTATATCGCCACCAAACAAGTAACCCAATAACTATTATGGTGGAAAAGGCAGCACCAAAGCTTGCACCAAAAGCAATAGCCACACGGTGACCATTTGTTCCAGAGCTGGATTGACCTATGAATCCACAGAGAAGCAAAGAAACATATATGATCTATCCTTATGGATATAAAAACAAACAGAAAAAATAAATTAAACATATGATAAGCACCATTCAGACCATCTGGTGGGAGAGAAAGAGGCTCTGGAAAGACAGCAGAACAGCTGTTACTGGCCTTAGGTCCACATATTAAAGGATTACCCGTAACTCTGAAATGAAAAGAGATTTCCAATTAATTAATAAAAAATGTAACTAGTATGAGGAGCAAGCATTTTTCAAAGACACAGAAACAGCATCTCACTTGAAAGTTCTTGCTGATATTTTTGGCAAGGAACCGCTCAGATTGTTAAATGAAAGATCCCTAAAAGCATAGCATCACTTACAATGGTGAATAGGTATGTTCACAAAACTAACAATAACTATTAAACAAGCAATTAGTGGGTTGCATAGGTGCAAGGAGGACATACACAAGTGTGAGACCTTTGAGATTGGACAGAGACTCGGGGCAGGGTCCAGTAAGGCTATTGTTATTTAATCGCCTGAATTTCTCAGAAGACAACATAAGGGTAAGAATGTGCGTTAATCTAAATAAGAAATATTCCAAGTCATGCAGCATCTTCTGAAGAAACCGGAGTAAATAACAAAAAATTTGAAACTCACAGGTAATTCAGGTTCTTGAGGTCCCCCAAAGAAGTGGGCATATCTCCACTAAATGTATTGTTCGAGAGATCAAGTGTCTGAAGCTTCTCCAGCTTGCCAATTGCAACAGGTATAGGACCTGAAATGGCATTATTCTGCAGCAACCTACATATTTATGCAAGTATGAATCGCATTTTAGCGATACTACTCAAGAATTATGCCATCACTGCTCAGCAAAAACAAAAGGTTATGACTTACACTGATTGCAGGTTAGTGAGATTGCCGATAGACGGAGATAAAGTCCCAGATAAGCTCTGACTAGGAAGTCCCCTATTTAAAATTATAAGGAAAAAAATAAAAACATTCACTTAGTGGCATGGTCTGCAAAAAAAAGATATATAGGAAGTACATATAAATGAAAATATATATGTACGTAAGAACAAAAGAAGCAACTTACAAAGCAGAAACATATCCATCTGGGGAGCAAGTAACCATCCTCCAGCTACAAGGATCAACAGAATTGATATCCCAATTCTCCAGAACATTATATGGGTCGAGTAGAGCAGTTTTTATGGCCACCAAAGCTACCACTGCTCAATTTTCAATTGAAACAAGTAGCAAAAATCAACACTATGAGCTTCTCCATAAATGAAGTACCATCAATTATCCAAGAAGATATTTTAAAGCTACGGTGCTTTTATATCACGAAAATTAATGGTAACAAATAAAATAAATTTTAAAGTACGAGGATGGGATAATGAGGGTAGTTCAGAAATCCCTTGTAGGCCATAAAAGCATTTAGTAGAGGATAAGATTAACTTTCTCCAAAAATGAATAATATTACTACAGAAAAATTGCAAAATAACATACTTTTTCTGTGGACAGAAGCTGTAATGAGCAAGAGAAAGTGAGATGGAGAAGATCCCGTGAGAAAGGTTGACTGACCTTCAAAGTTTATACCAGTAGGAGAAAGAGTGGCAGAAGAAATCTCCATCAATGCCAAAACCAGAAATACCACTGTGCAGAACCCAAAACTCCGCCTACTTTCCATGGATACTTTTTGACCCTCACTTCATTCACTTTGCAAAACTCCAACTACTCTTCTTTTATCAAAGCTTGTCCACCAACCCCAAAAGCCACGTTCTGCTATATGAACTTGTTCTGTAATGCAAATAACATAAAAAGATAACCCCTTTTCTTACCTATAAGAATCAGAAGAAGCACATAAAAAAAAAGGCAAAACCTAATACACTTCCAGAACAAGAAAATGGTCCCTTTTGCAACTCTCACTTTGAGCAAATCTCCAAAAGAAACCAAAATCACTTTCTTTCTTACATAACAACGCCCACCTCAGAAAAAAAGAATTTTCTCGAGAAACAAGCAAACATGATAGTGAAACCTGAAATTCTGAAATCCTAGAGATCTGAGAATGTGGGTTTTAAGTTTTGGTTGATCCCCACAAATTCCACGTTGGCATATGTTTGGTTTCTTCTACCCTTGCCCTGTTCTGTTCCACTACTGCTCTGTAATTCCACTACCATTATTATCCTCTTCTTCCTCTTCTTCTTTTTGACACAAAACAACTACACAAGCAAGCAATCTATCTGTACTGGTATAATTTTTTATAATGAAAAGAAATATTAGTCATATAAATTACAGTGACCGACTGTCAGTGAAAGAGAGATGCAGCCAAGAAACCGAGGGCCAAAGCTAATTGCCAAAAAGTGGACACACATGCAGATGTAAGAAAAAAACTGCTCTTAATTTGTCCTATAAAAAGGGAAACATTGCTTGTACTGCAGCAACTAAAATATTTCTTGCTAGATTTTTATTCCTTTCATCGTAATAGTATTTTTAATTAATTATGCACATCAAGATTAATTTTATCCCCAGTTTAGAGCGACCGTTTGGTAACGTGGTCGGAATATATTTTTAAAAAAATTTAAATTTTTTTTATTTTAAATTAATATATTTTTAATATTTTTAAATTATTTTAATATATTAATTTTAAAAATAATTTTTAAAAAATAAAAAAATATTATTAACATACTTTTCTGAGTAAAAAATATTTTAAAAAACATCCACAACCACACTCCGTATATATATAAATAAATTTTTATTTAAAAACTATAATAAATAATTTAAGATATTTAACTTTTTTAATAAATAACTTATTTACAATTTTAGTATCTAGTTGTAAAAAGAAACAAAAATGTATTTATTTTAAGAATATATATATATAAATAAATTTATCTCTGATAAAATTTTAAAATGATTTTTTATCTTTAAAAAATAAAAATATCCTTCCCATCCTAATTTTCTACTATCCATATTTTTTTCATTCAAGACAATAATCAAGATATTTTAAAGTTTATTTAATAAATATAAGATTAAATTTTTGTATTTGTTTTATAATAATCTTAATAGCATGCTTCAAAATTCAATGATTCAAACAAAAACTATAATAGTTTTAACTATTAAAATTCTATTTGAAAATGTGGTAATTAAATGCAGGAAATGTTATTTTTTAAAAAAAAATTAACTAAAATATATATTAAAATAATATTTTTTTATTTTTAACAATAATAAACGAACACAATAAAAAATACTAAAATAAAATAAAAAAATTTGAAAAGCATGTTAGACCGGTTTTCCAAGGAGGGAGAAGTCTTGGTTAAAAAATCGGTGATTAGACTGAAGGGATTGATCAGAGAACAAGAGGATGTCTGGTTCCCGAAAAAGCGAAGTGTTTAGCAGGAAAGTAATCGGGCGGTCACGTGCTTGGATTGCCCTGCTGCCCTGCCCTTTGTTGGCTTTTTTTCCCTTTCAAAAATAATTTTTAATAATCATATTTATGTTAAAAGTTCATGCGGCAGGTGGGCCCACCTCTCAAAAAGACACCCCCATACTCGAACTTGATGTTCATGTTCTAACAGAAGGCATCTCCTTTAATCGAATGTTTTTTTTCTGTTCTTTTCTTTTTTAACAGCTTTTCTTCGAGAATTAACATTTTCTATTTCATGTAATATGTTATTTTTTTAAATTGACTCACTTGCTTGAAGTTTAAGCTCAGTCACCTTTGGACTGCGAATAATAAATACATAAAATATAACAATATGTTTAATTAAAAATATAAAAGTAGAAATATAAAATAAACATGTTTTTGATATATTTGTC
>Ga0307511_10006909_pt1 | contig 11434 bp, 10 predicted proteins | sample 13_EM_MG_FD_200266 | JGI IMG/M metagenome (GOLD analysis project Ga0307511, IMG submission 200266) | Populus trichocarpa ectomycorrhiza microbial communities from riparian zone in the Pacific Northwest, United States - 13_EM | ecosystem: Host-associated > Plants > Roots > Unclassified | place...
CGCCTCGGGCCTGCCGGGTGCCGCCGAGCCTGAGACACCGGCTTGGCCTGAGACACCCGCTTCAGGAGGGCGGTGCTCCATCGACAGGGCCGAGCGACCGGGCGACCGCGACCGCCCCACCCCGTGACGGCCCCTTGGCCGCCCACCCCCTACCGCGTCCGCGTAACCGTCACCCGATAGTTCCCCGCCGCGTCAGCCCCCGTCACCGCCACCCGAACCCCCCTACGGGGATCGTTGAACGATTCCCCCGCAGTGAACGGCGCGTCCGACAACTCGGCATGCACATTGGGACTCCGCGTGCAGCCCCCGCTGTCCCGGTGCGCGTCGTACACCTTCACCGGACCCATCCCCGTGTCCACGTCCGCCTCCACCTTGTAGATGAGGACACCGGGGCGGCACACCGCCTCGTCGTTGCCCTCGCGCGTGCGCAGCTCCAGGGCGTAGCCCGTGCGTCGGGAGAGCGGGACGAAGACCAGGCGGGTGCCGTCGCCGCCCGGGCGTTCCAGCGGGGTCAGGGTGTACTCCGAAGTGCCGCTGGTCATCGCGCAGTTGACCTGGGACGGGTCGAGCCAGCCGAGCTTCCACTTGTGCCAGCCCAGGAGGTCGTTGTCGGCGCCCCAGTCCTCGCTCATGATGTCCCAGTGGCCGACCGCGCCCCCGCCCTCATTGGTGTAGAGGTCGGGCAGGCCGAAGACATGGCCGTTCTCGTGGGGGAGGACGCGGTAGCCGGTGCGGGCGTAGGAGCCGGAGCCGTCGTCCTGGCGGGAGTAGACGAAGGAGGCGTTGGAGACCGGGACGCCGTCCGCGATCGGGGCCTCCGTGTTGCCGGCGAACGTCACCGACAGGACCGTGTCCAGGGCGGAGGGGCCCGCGTTCGGGGTGACCAGGACGTTGAGGAGGTCGTACGTCCGGAAGTCCACGGCCGGGTCGGCGGCGGCGACGATGTCCTGGACGAGCTGCCGGTACCCGGGGTCGAAGGGCGCGCCGCGCTCTATGCCGTAGGACTTGAAGGGCTTGGGCATGCGGAGCCAGTGGTCGATCGGGGTCTCGGGGCGGTAGTCGAGGCGGCCGTAGGAGCTGGTGCGGAACCACTCCTGGGTCTGCGGGAAGAACTCGTGGTAGCGGTCCATGGCGGTGCCCTGGCCGGGGGCGTCGGAGAAGTCGACCATCAGGGTCAGGGCGTGGACCGTGCCGGTGGAGCGGGAGTAGCCGCCCGGGGTGGGGATGCCCTCGGACATCTCGGTGTCGAGGGGGCCGTTGATCATGCAGGCGCCGAGTGCGGAGGTGCGGGCGAGCGCGATCGGGCCCGCCGCCGTCGTGGCGCCCGGGGTGAGGTGTCCGGTACCGGCCGAGGTGCTGACCGCGAGGGTCAGGACGGTCACGGACGCGAGAGCGGCCACGCGGCGCGGGCGTATCCGACGGCTGGGCTGCATGCATGGACCCTTCGCGCCACGGCAGCCGCCGGTCTCCGACTGCACCCTTTCGATCACCCTGTGTCGTGCGGTGCGAGGGCGCGCGCTGGAGGAGACCGACCGTGTGGTCGAGCGGGAAAAGGGGCCCGAACAGGAGCCCAAACGAGGTGTGACCCAGGTCACATCAATTGTCCCGCTGAGTGGGAAATAACCGGGGAGCGTTTCCCCGTTTAGCCATGTGTCCGAGCGAAACGGGGAGTGGATCCCCGGAACGCGTCAGCAGTCCAAGACCTTCAGAGCCTCAGGAGTACGCCGTGACGACCGCGACCCCCGTACAGCGAAAGGTGACCCGGCCGCGCGCCGACGCTTTGCGCAACCGGGAGCGGATCGTCACCGCCGCCCGCGAGATGTTCGTCGAGTTCGGCCCCGATGTGCCGCTCGACGAGATCGCCCGCCGGGCCGGCGTCGGCAACGCCACGCTCTACCGCAACTTCCCCGACCGCGACGCCCTCGTCCGCGAGGTACTGGTCTCGGTCATGGACCGTACGTCGGAGGCCGCCGAGCAGGCGCTCACCGAGACCGGCGACGCCTTCGCCGCTCTGGAGCGCTTCGTGCACGTGTCCGCCGACGAACGGATCAGCGCGCTGTGCCCGATGATCTCCAGCACGTTCGACCAGTTCCACCCGGATCTGGAAGCCGCGCGGAAGCGGGTCGAGCAGCTCATCGACGAGGTCATGGAGCGCGCCCGGCGGTCCGGACAGCTCCGTACGGACGTGGGTGTCGGCGATGTGATGGTCGCCGTGGCCCAGCTCAGCAGGCCCCCGGCCGGCACAGGTTGCCTCAGTGCCGACCGCTTCGTACACCGACACCTGCAGCTGTTCCTGGACGGACTGCGGGCCCCGGCCCGCTCGGTCCTGCCCGGCACCGCCGCGACCATGGAGGATCTCCGGCAGCCCTGACCGATTAGTTCAGAGCGTCACGCCCGTCTCAACAACAAGCACCGGCTCTCGTCGGCGTAGCGGCCACGGAGTGTCACTCGTCGACGAGCCGTCCCCGATCACGTCCTTCTTCCGTATTTTTCCGTCACGAAGTCCCGAAGTGGGTACCACCATGTCTGAAACAGCTCGAAGCGCCCCCGGCGCTCTCGACAAGGCCGCCGAGGCGGCCGAGCACGAAGCCCATTCCAACCGCTGGAAGGCGCTCGCGTTCATCGCGCTCGCCCAGCTGATGGTCGTGCTCGACGCGACCATCGTGAACATCGCCCTCCCGTCCGCCCAGACCGACCTGGGCATCTCCGACGGCAACCGGCAGTGGGTCGTCACGGCCTACGCCCTCGCCTTCGGCGGACTCCTCCTCTTCGGCGGCCGTATAGCCGACCTGTGGGGGCGCAAGCGCGCCTTCGTCGTCGGTCTGACCGGCTTCGCCGCCGCGTCCGCCCTCGGCGGTTTGGCCACCACCGGCGCCATGATGTTCGGCGCCCGTGCCCTCCAGGGCGCCTTCGGCGCACTGCTCGCGCCCGCCGCGCTCTCCCTGCTCGCCGTGATGTTCACGGACGCCAAGGAGCGCGCCAAGGCGTTCGGCATCTACGGCGCGATCGCCGGTGGCGGCGGCGCCGTCGGCTTCATCCTCGGCGGTGTGCTGACCGAGTACCTGGACTGGCGCTGGACGTTCTTCGTGAACATCCCGTTCGCGATCGTCGCCGCGCTCGGCGCGTACTTCGTCATCCGTGAGCCGGAGGGCGGCCGCAACAGCAACCCGCTCGACATCCCGGGTGTCCTGCTCTCCACCCTCGGCCTGGTCTCGCTCGTCTACGGCTTCACCCGCGCCGAGACCGACGGCTGGGGCGACTCCTCGACCATCGCGCTCTTCATCGCGTCGGCCGTCCTGCTGGCCTCGTTCGTCGTGGTCGAGTCCCGCGTCAAGGCTCCGCTGCTGCCCCTGCGCGTGATCACCGACCGCAACCGCGGCGGTATCTACCTCTCGCTCGGCATCGCCATCATCGCGATGTTCGGCACCTTCCTCTTCCTCACCTACTACCTCCAGGTCGTGAAGGGCTTCTCGCCGATCAAGACCGGCTTCGCGTTCATGCCGATGATCGTCGGCATGATGGTCGGCTCGACCCAGATCGGCACCCGCCTGATGACCCGCCTGCCGGCCCGCCTGCTCATGGGCCCCGGCTTCCTGGTCGCCGCGGTCGGCATGCTGCTGATGACGCAGCTGGAGATCGGCTCGTCGTACGCCTCGATCATCCTGCCCGCGATGCTGCTGCTCGGCCTCGGCATGGGTACGGCGTTCATGCCGGCCATGTCGCTGGCCACCCTGGGCGTCGAGCCCCGGGACGCGGGTGTCGCCTCCGCGATGGTCAACACCTCGCAGCAGGTGGGCGGCGCCATCGGTACGGCCCTGCTGAACACGATCGCCGCCTCCGCGACGACCGCGTACATCAAGGACCACATCGCCGGCGCGGGTACCTCCAAGACCCAGCAGCAGCTCGTCGCGCTGCAGGGTCAGGTGCACGGCTACACCAACGCCATCTGGTTCGCCGTCGGCATGCTGGTGGCCGCCGCGGTGATCGTCGGGGTCCTCGTCAACGCCGGCAAGCAGGGTTCCGACCCGGTCACCTCCGGTGACGGAGTCGAGGACGAGTTCAAGGTCCCGGTCGTCGCCCACTGACGACGTCCGACCCGGTCGTACCCCCTTCGCACCATCCGTACGTACGGGGAAGGGGACGCCCCGTACGTACGACTCCCAGGAACTGCCCTGGTCTCCGGCTGAGTTGAGCGGCTCAGCGGAGCCAGGGCAGATCCGCGCCCGCTTCGTCGGGCTGAAGTCCCTCGGCGACGATCTCCATGATCTCGCCGAGGGACTTCTGCTGTTCCGGGCTCAGCCGCTCGAACAACGCCTGCCGTACGGCGGTCACATGACCCGGCGCGGTCCGGCTGAGCACCTCGTAGCCCGCGTCGGTCAGCACCGCGAACTGGCCGCGCTTGTCGGAGGGGCAGTCCTCGCGGCGCACCCACCCGTTCTTCTCCAGCCGCGCGATCGCGTGCGAGAGCCGGGAGCGGGTGATCTTCGCGTTCATGGCCAGCTCGGTCATCCGCAGCCGGCGGCCCGGCGCCTCGGCGAGCTGGACGAGAAGGCCGTAGTAGATGTGCGGCATGCCCGCGTCCCGCTGGAGCTGGCGGTCCAGATGGTCCTCCAGGAGGGTGCTGGCGTGCATGTAGAAGCGCCAGACACGCTGCTCCTCGGCGGTGAGCCAGCGGGGTTCTGCGGGTGCGGGTGCCGTGTTCATGCGCTCCACTGTACGAGAGCTCTCCTTGAAGGTTAAACAAATGCGGCGTAAGCTTCCCGCAGGAAGTTTGAGAGTTCAAGCATCGAGTTCGAGTGCCGAGTTCGATCAAGGTTCGACCCTGGGGAGTGACCGTCATGTCCACCGCCGCACCGGAGCGCATGCCCGCCCTGTATCTCAGCCACGGCGCGCCGCCCCTCGCGGACGACCCCATCTGGCCCGGCGAACTCGCCGCCTGGTCCGCCGACCTCCCCCGCCCCAAGGCGATCCTCATGGTCTCCGCCCACTGGGAGGAGGCCCCCCTCGCCCTCGGCGCCACCGACCCGGTCCCCCTGGTCTACGACTTCTGGGGCTTCCCCGAGCACTACTACCAGGTCCGCTACGACGCCCCGGGCGCACCCGAACTCGCCGAATCCGTACGGAAGTTGCTGCGCGCCCCCGGCATCCCCGTGCAGGACGTCCCGGACCGCGGCCTCGACCACGGGGCGTACGTCCCGCTCGTCGAGATGTTCCCGACCGCCGACATCCCGGTCCTCCAGGTGTCCATGCCGACGCTCGACCCGGTGAAGCTCATGGAGATCGGCCGCAAGTTGGCGCCGCTGCGCGACGAGGGCGTCCTGATCGTCGGCTCCGGCTTCTTCACCCACAACCTGGCCGCCCTGCGCCACACCGGCGGCGGAGTGCCCACCTGGTCCTCCGAGTTCGACGACTGGGGCAGGCGCGCGCTGGAGGCCCGCGACTGGGACGGCCTGCTCGACTTCCTGCACAAGGCGCCCGCCGGGCGCTACGCCCACCCGCGCACCGAGCACTTCGCCCCGCTGTTCGTCACCATGGGCGCGGCGGAGGCGGGCGGCGAGCTGGACACGCAGCACTCGGTGATCGACGGGTTCTGGATGGGGATGGCGAAGCGGTCGGTGCAGTTCGGCTGAGCCCGAGTCAAAAGGCCCTTCCCTTCGGGAAGGGCTACAACTCCTTCTCGTACCAGGCGACATCCCAGTAGCGGCCGAACTTGCGGCCCACCTCCCGGTAGGTGCCCACCGGCCGGAAACCGAAGCGTTCATGCAGCCGCGTGGACGCTTCGTTGGGCTGTGCGATGCCCGCGTACGCCCGGTGGACGTCCTCGGTCGCCAGGTCCGCGAACAGGGCCTTGTAGAGCAGCGTTCCGATACCGCGCCCGCCGGCGTCGGGGGCGAGGTAGACCGTGACCTCGACCGAGGTCGAGTAGGCGGGCTTCGCCCGGTAAGGGCTGGATGTGGCGTAGCCGAGGATTCGCTGTGAGTTTCCTTGGAAGGTCCCGTCGACGGCAACCTTCAGCCGGTATGGGCCGTCTTCAGGGTGGGAGAGCAGCCAAGGGCGGCGCTCCTCCGGCGTGAAGGCGGCGGTGTCGAAGGTGATCGGGGTCTCGCGTACGTAGTGGTTGTAGATGTCGGTGAGGGCGACGAGGTCATCCTCGACTCCCGGCCTGACCTGCACCTCTGTATGTTCCGACGGCATCGTTACCCCCTTGTGGCCGGACAGGGTACTGCAAGATCAGAAAAATAGGGGAGTGGGTCGGGAATTCTGTCCGGATTCCAGTCGTTGTTTCCATCAGATGCAGGGCACACGAGAAGAGTGCCGAAGCATCCGACGAACACCTGCTGACCCACCATCGCAAGGGAGCACGCATGGCAACCCGTGCCGTCGCCCGTCGTAAGTCCGCCTCCGGCGAGACCTCCGGCGTGGCACGCAGTGTTCGCGCCCATGGCGGCGAGATCGCCGACCGCGACCTGGTCGGCATGTATCTCGACGAAATCGCGCGCACACCGCTGCTCGACGCCGCCAAGGAAGTCGAGCTTTCGCAGACCATCGAAGCGGGCGTGTTCGCGCGCCAGGTCCTCGACGGCGAGGAGGAGTCCCAGGCGGACGCCACCCGCGAAGAGCTGGAGGCCCTGGTCGCCGAAGGGGAGCGTGCCAAGGACGTCTTCATCCGGTCGAACCTCCGGCTGGTCGTGGCCGTGGCCCGCCGCTACCCCCGTAGCGGCCTGCCCCTGCTCGACCTGATCCAGGAGGGCAACGCGGGCCTGGTCCGCGCGGTCGAGAAGTTCGACTACCGCAAGGGCTTCAAGTTCTCGACGTACGCGACCTGGTGGATCCGTCAGGCCATCACCCGCTCGATCGCCGACCAGTCCCGGACCATCCGGCTCCCCGTCCACCTGGTGGAGGAGCTGGGCCGGATCCGGCGCGTACAGCGTGAGTTCAACCGCAAGAACGGGCGGGAGCCCGAGCACGAGGAGATCGCCGCCGAGCTGGACTCGACCCCGGAGCGCGTGACGAACGTCCTGGACTGGGCACGCGACCCGGTCTCGCTGAACATGTCGGTGGACGACGACGGCGACACCCAGTTCGGTGACCTCCTGGAGGACACCTCCGCGGTCTCGCCCGAGCAGTCCGTGATGACCCTGCTGCGCAGCGAGGAACTGGACGACCTGATCGGCCGCCTCGACCAGCGCACGGCCTCCATCATCAAGATGCGGTACGGCATGGAGGACGGCCGGGAGCGCACGCTCACCGAGGTCGGCAAGGAGCACGGCCTCACCCGCGAGCGCATCCGCCAGATCGAGAAGCACGCCCTGCTGGAACTGAAGAAGCTGGCCAGCCAGACCGGTTTCGACGCGGCGGCGTAGGAAAGGCCCTGAGCAGCAACCCCTCCGGCGGGGGCGCCGGAGGGGTTGCCGGGGGCAGCCGGGGGCGTGACTCCCCGGCTCCTCGTCGGGCGGTCCGGCAGCCACGGGGGCGCGTAAGACCCCGGTATACGCCCGGCCGCGTACGCCGGGTGGCGGGAGACCGCGCAAACATGGCCGCGCAACGCCGCTTCAACCTGTGGGGCTCTGGGAACAAGACTTCAGGGCCCAGGAGTTGGGGTCATGGGCGTTGTCCCGTGACCCACTGAGCCAAGTCCCGACGCAATCCCCCCCCCGGCGCCGGGACTTTCCCGAGCCGGGCTTCGGCACCTGTCCCCCCAGGCGCCGGGGCCCGGCTCTTTTTCACGCGCGGGCGGGGCGGGGTGAGGTGCGGACATGCCTGGATGGCGGGGCACCCCGTACCTGAACCCCGGGGTGGCCCGCCGAATGGCAGATTGTGCCACAGCGGCATAGCCTGCCGGTGTGAGCAGCCCCACCCCAGCCCCTGATTCCCGTCCCGACTCTCCCTCCGCACCGCTCTCGCTGACCGAGCGGCGCAAGGCCGAGACCCGGATGCAGATCGCCCGGGCGGCGGCCGGACTCTTCGCCAGACACGGGCTACGGGCCACCCGCGCCGAGGACATCGCCCAGAGCGCCGGCATCGCCCCGCGCACCTTCTACCGCTACTTCGCCACCAAGGAAGAGGCCGTCGCCCCCCTCTACGCGGCCGGCGCCCAGCGCTGGGCGGACGCGGTGCGCGCGGCCCCGCCCGCGCTGTCCGTACCGGAGGCCCTGGAGCACGGGGTGCGCCACACGCTGACCCCCGGAGTGGGCGTCTCCACGACCTCCTGGACCTGGGTGCGCACCCTGATCGGCATGGCCGAGTCCAGCCCCGGCCTGCGCAGGGTGTGGGCGGAGGTCTGCCAGGCGTCGGAACGGACCCTGGGCGAGGTCCTGTTGGAACGTGTCACCCACGGCGACCCCGCCCTCGCCGCCGACGCCCCCGGCGTGACCTCCCCGGAACTGCGCTTCGCCGCCGCCGTCGCCAGCGCCGCCGTACGGACCGCGGTCGAGGGCTGGGCATCCGCAAAGGAACACCCGGGCACGCTCGCCGGCCCGGCGGAGTCGGCGCTGCGGAACCTGCGGGCGCTGCGGGACTTTCCCTGGGGGGAGATCGGGACGGCGCGGGGGGTGGGGTGAGCCGCATGGGAGCGGAGCGAGGCCGCCTCACTCACGACGTACCGGCCCGCCCCCCTGCCGCCCTGCTCAGCCGTTCCCCCAACTCCCGTACGCAGCGCACCAGTTCCGCCGGTTCCTGCACCGTGAACTCGAACTCCAGCAGGGCCAGCCGGGCGGCCAGCCAGCGGACCTCGTCGCCGGTCGTGGCGCGCAGGCGGCAGCTGTGCTCGTCGAGCGGTTCGGGCGTACCCATCCAGGCCGGGACGCGCGCGGCGACGACGCCGGCGGGCGCGCCGAACGTCACGGTGTACTCGTAGGACTCCTGCTGCCGGTACATCGACTGCCGCAGATACTCCGCCGCACTCCCCGTCGGCAGCTCGCGCGGCGCGAACCGCGCCCCCGTCGCGAACGGCTCGCTGACCCGGTCGACCCGGAACGTCCGCCAGTCCTCGCGGTCGAGGTCGTAGGCCACGAGGTACCAGCGCCGCCCGGTCGAGACGAGTCGGTACGGCTCCGTCACGCGCCGCGACTCGGTGCCGTCCTTCGCGCGGTACGCGAACCGCAGCCGTTCCCGGCCGGCCACCGTCGAGGCCATCACGGTCAGCGTCTCGGGCGCGATGCTCGCCCCGTCGCCACTGGTCAGCGGGGTGGTGGCGGCCTGGAGGGTGGCGACCCGGTGCCGTAGGCGCGAGGGGAGGACCTGTTCCAGCTTGGCCAGTGCCCGTACGGACGCCTCGTCCACGCCCTCGACCGCGTGCCCGGCACCCGCCCGCAGCCCGACGGCGATGGCCACCGCCTCCTCGTCGTCGAGGACGAGCGGCGGCATCGCCTTTCCCGCGACCAGCCGGTAGCCGCCGTCGGCGCCCAGGGTCGCCTGCACCGGGTAGCCGAGTTCGCGGAGCCGGTCGATGTCCCGGCGGACCGTGCGGCGGGAGACCCCGAGCCGGTCGGCCAGCTCGCCGCCGGGCCACTCGCGGGGCGTCTGGAGGAGGGAGAGGAGTTGGAGGAGCCGGGCCGGAGTGTCCGTGGTCATGAGTTCTCCGTCGTCGTCACCGCTGTCGTCACCGTCGTCGTCATGGATTCGAGGATGCCGTAGAACTAGGACACGATCTGACCTAATGGGGTCATAGCTTCGAGCCATGACCTCCACCGAACTCCTTGTGGACAGCCCGGCCGTCTCGACGGAACCGGCACGTACGGCCGACCGGCGGCGCTGGTTCGCCCTCGCGATCGTGATGACCGCGGCCTTCATGGACCTCGTCGACGTCACGATCGTCAATGTCGCGATCCCGTCGATCCAGCGGGACGCGGGCGCCTCCTTCAGCCAGATCCAGTGGATAACGGCCGGTTACGCGCTCGCCTTCGCCGCCGGACTCATCACCGGCGGACGGCTCGGCGACATCTACGGCCGCAAGCGGCTGTTCCTGCTCGGGATCGGCGGCTTCACGCTCGCCTCCGCGCTGTGCGGCTTCGCCGCGAACCCGGAGATGCTGGTCGCCTCGCGCATCCTGCAGGGCGGGATGGCCGCGATGATGGTGCCGCAGGTGCTGTCGATCGTGCACGCCACCTTCCCCGCGCACGAACGCGGCAAGGTCTTCGGGCTGTTCGGCGCGATCGTGGGCCTCGGCGCGGTCTCCGGACCGCTGCTCGGCGCCCTGCTCACCGAGTGGAACCTCTTCGGCCTCGAATGGCGCCCGATCTTCCTGATCAACCTGCCCGTCGGTATCGCGGGCCTGATCCTCGGCAGCCGCTTCATCACCGAGTCGAAGGCCCCGCGCGCACTGAAGCTGGACCTCGTCGGCGTCGCCCTGGTCACCCTCGGGCTGCTGATGCTGCTGTATCCCCTCACCCGGGGCGACGAACTGGGCTGGCCCGCCTGGGGGTTCGTGTCGATGTCCGGTTCGATCGGCGTCTTCTGCGCGCTGGTGGCGTACGAGAAGCGGAAGGCCGAGCGGGACGGTTCCCCGCTGGTCGAACTCTCCCTGTTCAAGGTGAAGAGCTTCGCGGCCGGAATCGCCGTGCAGACCGTCTTCGGCGTCGGACTCGGCATCTTCTTCCTCGTCTGGACGCTGTACATGCAGACCGGCCTCGGCTGGAGCCCGCTGCGGGCGGGACTGACCGGCGTACCGTTCTCGATCGCCGTGTCGGTGGCGGCCGGGCTGTCCGTACAGAAACTGGTGCCGCGCGTCGGCGGACGCAACGTCCTCCAGGCCGGCGCGCTGGTGATGACGGCGGGCGTGCTCCTCTACCTCTGGGAGTCCGACCGGTACCAACTGGCCATCGCCTCCTGGCAGATGGCGCTCCCGCTGGTCGTGATGGGCGCCGGCATGGGCCTGATCTTCGCCCCGCTGACCGACACGATCCTCTCCGAGGTGCCGCGCGAGTACGCGGGTTCCGCGTCCGGACTCATCAACACCGTGCAGCAGATGGGCAACGCGCTGGGGCTCGGGCTGGTGTCGGTCGTCTTCTTCGGCTCGATCGGCGACCGGCTGACCGAGGCGGAGGTGGGCCCGGCGTTCGTCAACGCCTTCCAGAACGCGCTGGGTTGGGTGGCTGCGGTGATGGGCCTCATCTTCCTGCTGATGTTCGCGCTGCCGGGGAGGGCGGCATCGGAGGAGAGGGCGGCCAAGGAGGCTGTCTCCGACGGGAGTTGACGCCATCCGCCGATGCCATCCGCTGACGCACCGCAGTCGAGCGCCCCGCCCCGTACCGGGGGCGGGGCGCTCGGCGCAACCGGCCGGACGATGGTGTACGCCGGTGGTCGGACGGGGGCGTACGCCCGGCAGGTCCGGAGGGGCATTCGGTGCCGAACGCGGTATGAAGTACCAGAATCATTGCTTATGTGGTGAACACTCCGGATTCGGGTGTCTCGCATGCCTAACTCCCCTGTTCCG
>Ga0307511_10006910_pt1 | contig 11434 bp, 13 predicted proteins | sample 13_EM_MG_FD_200266 | JGI IMG/M metagenome (GOLD analysis project Ga0307511, IMG submission 200266) | Populus trichocarpa ectomycorrhiza microbial communities from riparian zone in the Pacific Northwest, United States - 13_EM | ecosystem: Host-associated > Plants > Roots > Unclassified | place...
CTCCGACGACGGAAATACCGAGAAGCTGGAAGTCATCTCTGCCGAAGACGTTCCTCTCGTCTTCGAACGACAGCCCATCGACTGGAGCGGATTCATCTCGGACTCTCTTTGTATCGCTTGGATGTTCGACCGGTCCCCCGATTCAGACGAAGCGATGGTCATTTTGGATTTCACTACCGAAGTTGTGTGGCATTCCGGCATTTGTGAAGTTCCCCTGGTCAAAGCCTTCGAAATCTTTGACAAATGCTTCGACTACTCGAAAGGAAACCCCACGCTCATCCCCCGTCTACGCGATCGAGCGTACAAGGCTGGTAGGGCACTCGTCCACCTTGGCATCCAGAGGAAGTGCATTGGAGAGAAGGGTGATCCACTCGAGGGACTGCGCGCAATACGAGGGCCTTACAGCTCACATTCTTACGACAACGACCTCGATTCTATCCTTAACATCATCGACAGGCTCTTTAGCACCCCTCAACCGATCGATTGGACAAAGTTCACGTTCTCCGAACCCCACCAGCGCTGGTTATCACACATCTTCCTCTATCGGGCTTGGGATCACCTTTGCTATACATCGAAACTTCCGGACGACGTCGAAGCGTTTGTAACCTACGCTTTCTCGACCGAAGGCGTGCATCGAGCAGTCATCGCGGATTGTTTGTTCATCGTTTCGTTGGTAATTGGCATCCATCTCCATGTGGACGACCTGGCTGTCGATGACAAAAGGTACTTCTCTTTCGAGCACGATTGGCAGTGTTACTCACCATTTCTGATAGCTCCGAGGCCGAAGCACTCTACGTACGCATCTTCAGCAAACTCGAATCCACATTCAACAACCATGTCGTTCGGGAATACACCCGCTCCATCGACGCCATGAGGTTAATCGCGCCCCTCAAGACCCAAGCAATCTCCCAGGGTTGCTACAGCCTCTTCCATGCCGTCCTCTCATCCTCCTTTGAGAAAGAGGAGATGTGGGTAGCTGCCCGACTTGCGGGTCACGGGGCATACAAATGGGACCACTTCCTTCCCTGGGTCAATGATCCGAGCGATGTGATGAAGTCCTTACTCTATCATTTCGCGATTCAGGCCAAAGGCGGGGACGATGTCGCGACACAGCCGATCGAGGATATGTTGAGGGCTATCTCGTATGCGAGCAACGAGCAGGCGTTGGAGGGCCTCAAGAAGTTCGACCTTGCGGATAAGGTCTTTTTCGGCGGGGTCCAAAGAGCGCTTGGGAAAGATCGGCCATTCCAAACGCGCAAAGCTGCGCTCTTCCTCCTGCCAATCATCCAGGGTCGATGGTTCGATGATACCCTGGAGGATGTCATATCGGATGAGGAGAAGGACGAATTTTCCAGGAATTGGGGGTCGACCGTCGATGGGATCGAACACACTGTGGACGTGAAGAAGGCAGCGTGCGCGACGTTCTTTGCGATGCTGAACTCCGAGAGGTGGAGGTCGCGGGTTGTGGAGGATAAGTTCAAGTTAATGGAATACTTCGCTGATATCCCCGATGACACCAAACACTTCATCGCGTGCAAGAAGAACGCCTCCGTCCTCCCTTGGTTACGATCCAGAGCGGAAAAAGCAGGGAGTGGGGGCACGGAGGAGATCAAGTATTGGAAGCTGTGGTTGGCTATTCTTTGGTCGGATTACGCAAGTTTGCCGAAGGACGTCAAGGACCAGGTCTTGGAAGTGACGAAAGTCGTCATTTCGAAGGCCAGGCATGATGTGACCTTTATTTCTGGCATCATGGCTATGGAGAAGGGGAAGTACCAGACCAAGTTGGGTGGACATGCGGCGTTGAGTTTGGAGGATGAGGCGGAGAGGTTGAGAGCGAGGGTTGAGGATATGAATGAGAGTATTGAGAGGTTTGAGGAGGTGGTTGGAAAGAAAGCGAAGTGACGAGTACCCGATTTGTTTCTTTGGATACAGTGTACTAGTGTGTTTTGGTGTATATATCCATTTTACCCTGCACTGAGTCGGCGTACAAGCCAAACCCACAGGCCAGTAGGGGTCCAGTAGCAAGGACCCACAGTGTTCACGCTAACCCGTTTTTTTTTTGCCCCTGACTACTGGGACCATTCGTAACCACCAGCATCTCGATGCTCCTCTCCAACGTCTATCGCTTCCTTCGTGGATCCACTCGAGCACCTCATGTGAATTTGAGGGACGCTTGAGACCCCCGCCATGGTTGTTGCTCGGGTTAGCGTTATTAGGGTTGTTGAATCCTGAGTTTGTCGAGGATGTTCCGCCATGTCGCTGTTTGGGAGCTAGTCCGTTCACTGCGACCCGGCGTTCATGACCGTGATTGTTGCTGCCCACCCCAAAAATCCGAACCCGGGAGAAGACTATGATTTCTAAGGAATCCCCTCAGGTGAATCACACTTCCCGCTCCCGCTCGCACTTGATCACCTCACCGGTCCATTACGGTACGTTGGATTCTTTGGATTTTGGACTACACAAACTCACCCTTGTTCCAATCAAAACCCGTGGTCCAATTATCCCGGAGAGGCCGTAGGATGGGTAGGGGCAAAGACATGGCTTGGTCAACCACGGCCCACGCGACTCCACGCGCGAAACCGGCAGGCAGTGTTCTAAAACAGGTATTTAATGCATCACACACATGCCCGGCTCCAGCCACGCCTTTCCCTCCCTCACCCCACCAGCTCGTTGGATCGTGGACGATGACCGTTACGCTCCAGAACATGGATCGTCGTCGCGAAAAGATCTCAGCGTTCCTCAACAGACTCGCGTTCTGCCTCGGTAGGAAGCGGCGTCTAGCCACCATCCCATTATCACAGTCCCCGGGATCCACCGCACACCAAACCAGCCTCAGTACGATCTCACACATCGGTTCTTTGGGTTGAATGCTAATCTGGTTCAATCCCACTTTCGCAGTCTTCGAACTCCCGGACGAGCTTATCCTCCTCATTCTCTTTTGGATCTCTCCTGACCCGCAGCTCACCGGTCCCTACGCCCGGTTCTCTTTTCCATATTGTACGGGGACCAGTGAATGTCACAGCCGGCGGGCAAACTTTCTGCGACCGCTAAGCGCGACGTGCAGGACGATGCGATCGCGATTGGTGCCATGGGTATGGGAACGGGTTGAGGTACCACTAAAACACACATGGGGATCGGAGGACAAGATGGTGCGGGTGCTCAACGCCCTCGCGAACGCTTTGCGTAGAGACGCGTTTCCGACTAACAGCGTGAGGTACTTCTGTATCTTTCTTTTGTCCCCGGTTCGCGACTGATTCGTGTCTTCTGATGAAGGTTCCTGAAGGTGCATCTCCCGTTGTATGGACCCATCCTTCCCGCGTTTGCCAAATGCTTAAAGTCCCTCCCAAATCTCCACACGCTGGAGATAGGATCGGCGAATAGCGATATCACGCCTACGCTCAGCAACGCACTCAAACGTGTCAAACTCCCCCAAGTTAAGGTTTTGATCCTGCCTCCTGCTGCCCATCCACTTCTCCGACGCTGCCGCAACGTCGAGGACGTTGTCTGCGTGCTTAAAGAGAAAATCGCACCCTCCGATGAATTCCTCGAATCTATTGCATCGCTCCAGAATTCGAAAGTCAAGCGGTTGGCGATCCCTTTGATTTTGTGCAACAATCCGTCTCGTAAGTGATTCGGCACATTGTATGATCTTGGGGTGAGAACGACGACTGACCTGTTCCTCCAACCTCAGGATTCGTAGCCGCATGTCCAAGGCTCACTGAACTTACCATTTCCCCTTACCCACACCCCGCCATAGTCACGAGATCTGAAATTCTGCTCGACCCGGCTGGGGCCTCGCGCTTTGCGATGTCAGAGTTGGTGATCGCGTGCAAGGCACTCCCGGATTTCAAAACACTCCAGATCTTACATTTTCCTACCACCCCACCTCATCCGATATGCTGGTGTGGTCACCACGGACTTTCGACGAAGCAGTGGGAACAGGCGTTGAAGGAGCAGGGGGAGGTTATGAAGGGTTTGGCGATGGACTCCTTGGAGACGCCGAAAACGGAGTGTCAGGAGGGAGGGGGGAGGAAGAGAACCACGGTGAGGGTGGTTAAATTGACTCGGGCGCCATATACACGTCCGGGCTTCCACCCGGGGTACGTGAACATTGAGGAATGCGAGGTGTAAGGGTTTGAATGTACAGTAATATGCTGGTGCTCCTGAGGACTGGCCGAGAGACGCAAACTATAGAATTATGCATCTCCCACCATCCTTTCCTGGGCAAATAATAATAATACCAGAGTGAGCCTTGGACGTTGGATAGTCGTGGGGACCGCAGTCGAAGTGGTGACCAGATCGCGGCAATCAAACGAGGCAGACCATCCTGTGTGGCAACACCCACCATTGACAACTGCCACCCCGGTTATCTCCGTCCTACCTCCCCATCAATGGCCCTAGAGGTCACCCTAGAAAACGCTAATCTCCTCCAGTTGGCAGAGGCGCTACTCCTCAATGCAGAAAAGGTGCAGTCCGACTGAGACTTGGGCGGAACTGGCCACAAATTCTGATCGCTGTTCGTCGCGCTGCAGATCATCCGCGAGCTGGAGATACCCCGCTATGGCACAACTGGCGGAAGGAATACCACGGACAATCGAACGCCCGCCATTCGTTCCGGTGGTAACGGGGTAGGCTTCACTTGCGTTATCCTGCGAATCTCGCTGACCGATGGCACTAAGATCGAGCCTGCCACCGAACACGACCAGCCTCCCACTCCAGAACTATCACGTATCGCATGGGTAGCATCCGCAAATATCGACTCCGCGCGCAACGAAAGGCGACCTGTCTACCGTCTTCCCCCCGAAATCCTCGCAATGATCGTCGAATTCCGGCAGGCCGAACGATTCGAAAGCTACCACCCGAAAGGTTACGAATGGGTACGGCTCATGTTCGTCTCACGCCTGTGGAAGGCCACGATCTTGTCGTTCCCCTCCATTTGGTCGAAGCTCGTTATGACCGCGTCGGTTTCGCAGTCGGGCATGGCCACTATCGTCCAGAGGTCCGGGTCGCACCCTCTGCAAGTGGTCATCCCTCCTCCGGAATTGGAATCCGTGTACCCAAAATCCGTCCGTTATAAACACGTCAACCTCGTCATCGGACTCCTCCCACGGATCACCAAGCTCTCGATCGTTACTCGGAGCGTGTTCGATACGCTTCGGATATGTAGTACGTTCGAGGGTCGTCACGCGGAACAACTTCAACGACTAAACTTCATCGGGTTTCCGGGGTTGGGCGAGTTGTTCGCGTTGGATTCCCCGCAGTTGAGGTTTCTATATCTGTGCCGTGTGGACTCTTGGCCAGCCCGTACAGCGAAGAACCTCACTCATGTTCATTTGGGCGGTAATATGAACCCGGATACATTGGAGAGGGACTTGAGGCACTCCCCGGGGCTACAAGAGATCAGGATCGATAACGTTTACCAAGTCCCGGAACGAGTTGGAAATAACCCGAAGATTCGTTTGGCGCCAGGCGTACGACTCGTCATAACGAGCTCACAGAACACCGTGGCCTCGCTTTTCGTTCTCGAATCCTCCAACTGCCTCTCAATAAGAACAACGAACATCGCCATCACCAGTATCCCGATCACCTCCTTCCTCCGATTCGCCCTTCCACGAAATCTTTCGCGCTTCCGGAACCTCGACAGCCTTACCAGGGTTCACTTGAAAATACTCGACTCTGGAGAGGGTACGCACTCCCGCACGGCCCGAACCGTCACTGTGGCCCTCAGGTGTTCCACGGCGGACCGCGAGACGCTACACGTCGAAGTGGAGTATATCCTCAGCTGCCCACGGTCCTCGAACGCGCTGGAAGGGGAGGCCATTACCGAGCGGCCACCTGCGATGAGAGCGTTGAATTACCTGCGCCCTCTCGATTTGAAGAAGGTTGTGGAATTGAGGATGGAGGGGTTCGTTCAGGATTGGGGACTTCAATGTTTTGAGCTCCGTCATTTCCTGCAGTTTATGCCGGCGTTGAAGCAGATCAAGACTGCCGATGATAACGAGAGAATATTTCGGGTCGCGTTGAACGCGATGGATCGCAGTGCTTCGGTGGTTGTTGAGGGGGTGTAGCTGTCTGTGTATCCGTGTGTTGTTGGAAGGACTGCAGGTTGGTCCAACACCACTTCGATCGTAACCCGATTAACCTGTATCTCATAGATCACCCACTACTCCCTAGAAATTCTTAAACTTCCGGCAAAGTGGCACACCCAAAGATGTCCTATGCTTCAGTTCAAGCCCGAACCCGAACCGGCGAACCCCGATGATTCGCTCAACCCCATTCCCCCCATTACGACCCGCCATTCCACTCAAGAGATGTAGGGGCGAGATATCACGCCTTTGGTGATTTCAGAGTCAGCCCGGTGACTCGTAAGACGGTCGAGTAGGTCCTATCACTCAAAGGACGTTTCAATTCGCGAAAGGATGGTTACGGTAGTAATACAAGTAGGGACGAACCACGGGACGAACCACGGAGGCTAATTGATACAACTTTACGGAGGATGTCGAAACTGGCTGCAGAAATACACGCAAGGAAAAGCAAAAAATCAGATACTCGAAGGCAATTCACCCAGACCGCCCATCACGCCCTTGACAAACACCTCGAGCTTCGCGCGACCCAATGTGCACAACCCGTTTTTGCACGGTTTGACCTTCCCACTTCCCTCCAACACAGACAAACATTCGCTCACGTCCAACTTCTTCCTTGACACTTCTTCCACCAACAACTTCTTGACCTCTCCGTACCCCACGTAACAGCAGCTTCCCAGAACGGGTTGTTCTGCGACGACTTTCTGGACGGTGTCTTTACGGGCTTGCTGAAGGACGAGAAGGCGATGGTAGTCCAACCCAGACATATACTTCATTTCCTCCGTACACAGCTCCCCTTGCTTCGCGAGATCGACGTACACGGTGTGGGTGGACGCGAGCTTGGCTTCTTCGAGGAAGGACCACCGACAGGCGATCGCGTACACGCGTAAAGGGTCGAGGTCGAGGAAGTAAGAAGAGGCGAGGATGGTTCGGAGTCTGGATGTTACGCCTTCTGCTCCGTACTTCTCCGCTGAGACGAGGACGTTGGTGAGGGTGGCAAAGTCCTCGATTTTGGGAGAGGGGATTGGGTAGATGTATCGGAGGAGAATGTCAAGCGTTTTCGTTGGTTCTGGAAGGTCGACGTGTGGAAGTTGGTGGGTGGAGTCGAGAGGTTGAGGGAATGTGAACATGTCCCGGAAGACGGGTGAGGCGACGGATAAGATGCATCTGTGGACCCGGAATTCCCCGCCGTCTGCAGCGCGAAGGATGAGGTCTGCATCTTCAGCGTCGAAGGAGTAAGACATCTTCAGTTTAAGTGGGGGTGGAACGGATGCAGAAGGGGTTCCTCGAGAGGGAGGACCACTCGCGTATGGCACTGGCAGGTTATAACGAAAACCGTGGTTTCCATCAAGATTTTCCGCGGCGATCGACAGGCCCTGGCCTTTGACAGGATCCTGTGCAGATAAGTATCCCACAAAGGCTCGGCCAGTACAAAGAGATCGTTCTCGACCCCGCGTGGGCTGAAGAGGGAAGAACTGACGTGGGAAGAACCACCTACCACATCGCCTTTCGATAGGTCTCAATGCACAGCGAAGTTTACGTGTCGTGTCGTCTTTGAGGCAAGGGAAAAGATGTCAGTGAGTATTTGAATCCCTGGTGTTCATGAGGAGTCATTGGAATGCCTTTCATTAGGGGTACAAGGTTTATTCACCGCGATCTTCAAGAGGATAAGGGATCGTGGGAACCCGTTTTGGAGGTCATCGAGCCAAGTTCAGAGGGGGGAGGGCATCCCTATGAATTGACGTCCTCCTGCAGGCAGGTGTGGTCCCCCATAGTATGATCGAAATACATGTTAGGACCTGGCGAACCGTATGAGTATGTACATAACCCCATCCGTGGCTATTTACGACAAGTTTTCTTATGAACTTTCCAATCCTCCTTCTGGCAATCAGCAGAACAATAACCGGCACCTTTACAACCACTGCAAACGAGCAACTTGGGTTTCCCAATACCCCCACACTTCTGGCACCGCCTCTCCGGCTCTGGCTCCGGCTCCGGCTGTTTTGTCTTCACTTCCCCAGGCACACAACAACCAATTTTTTCCGCGTACGGGACGCCATAGAGAAAGCCAATCGCGATGCGGGTGACGTACGGAATTGCCGGCCCCCACGCTTCCTCCTTCCTGAACTCGGGGGTGACGTCTTTACCCCTACCACAGCTGCATAACGGGTCTTCGGCAGACTCCAAAGACAGCGGGACCTTCCTCTTGGCCAGGTACTCGCAATTCTGTCCATGTTTCCACGTACGACACCTCTCCGCAAATGCCGGAAGAAGCCGTTTCCACGCCTCCATGTCCTCCTCGTGAATGTGGATGAGCCTTAGTTCCTTGCAGACTGCGGGCAACGCGTCCTTGGCATTGTTGATCATACCCTCCGAAAGTGGCAGAACCTGCGCATCCACAACGAACCCATGGGACGCAAGATCCAGACGGAGCGCAGTTACAAAGATGATGGTGTCGAGGATATCGTTGGTACACAACCCAAACGTGCGAGCCCTCCTCGGACTGGGGAATTCCGAGACTATAATGTGGATTACGTTTTTAACGTTCAGAAGAGCCTCGGTATGATCCCCAGCTGAGCGTAGCGAGTGTTCTCGGTCGGTTACAGAACAGGCGAACTGTATGGGAATTTGGCGCAGTAGTCCTGGTTCCGAAATGTCTGCGATGGGGAGGGTACCCAAATCGAGGCGATGGATATTCCAAGGAGCTTCAACCATTTCTGTGACCGGAACCGGGAATGGGTTGATATGGATGCCGTATTTTCCAGCAGTGGGGGCGACAACCTGTCGTGACGTGTGTGAGGCGACGAATTTGGAGACGAAATCAAGTCGTGGCCTACCTCGACGTAAAACGACTTCCGAGCTATCCTTAGTTTTGAAAGGGTCCCAATAACCGGTGAGGGATAGACCAACCGTCTCTTCTCTGGTTCAATGCTGATCTCCATTATACACGGGGAGACTTGACGAGTCGTAACGGGAGCCCCGCTCGACAAAATCGCCCTTGTCGGACCATCAATAATCTCGGTCCGAGCGGTGAGCATGGAAATCCGCTCTCCCTCGGTATCCATCGCGGCGGAGATCTTACAGCCATCGGAGACTACGCCGGCGTGGGGATATTGTCAAATCGGTAGCGCGACCCGCGGGGTTCTTCTGGGACCACGAACACAGCAGAGGTGTCCATCAGCCGGGCCTCGAATATGTGGAGGAAGAGGCCGAACTTTGAAGTTAAGCGAGCAGTTTGACGTGATGCTGAGCGGAAGGAGAGTGCAAATACCACATTCTCTGGATCTTGTTCGCCCAGCGTCCCAGAGGGGAGAGAAAATGACACGACCAATGGTGAGGCTCCTGCCAAACCGCTCGGGTCTGCGTCGAATGTGATCCGAGAGTCTGAATTGGTCCCGCCATTCCTGACCGTTCCAAAGCCCATTTTGATGGAGGAATAATGAGAATATACCTCCCCTTGAGGGAACATTGCATCGGGGTCGATAGTTCAGTTTGATCCATGTACAGAAGGACTTGGATTTTTACCCTGGGCACGACCAATGTTGGCGAGGTGGTGAACGGAGAAGACCGTCCCGCAGATGGGGTACACGAAAGTGGGGTTGACATCGGTTGCCGAGGATGACGCCTCCTCGTCCATGAGCGTGGTCCCTGTCGTCTAGAAGTAACAGAAAACCTTTGCTACTGCCGTCATCGATTCCAACACAAACGGTCCGGCGGATCGACAGCCAGAATGTGTGACCTTGTGTCTTGTTCTATAGTAATTATCCGCATCTCGGAGAGAATGGCCTCCTTTGCTTCTCCGTTTTCGCCAAAGGGACCATCCAGTATCCGCGTAGAGTTTCCGATATCTGCGGAGCTCCAGGCGCGCGTATTCGTTGCAGAAGTCAGCTCTACCAAGGGTAGGGCGACCGAGAGAACTGTGTGGCAATGGATGAGGGGATGACGAAAAGAGCTTATCGGAAAACTCAAAAACCTCTCACTGCACGATGGTCACGGGGACCGGGCAACCCTTCAGGCGATATTAGGTGTGTTTAATTATAACGAGCTGGCTCGGCTCGACTCGTTACATAGTGGGTCCCCGTCACAAGCGCCGCCCATGATGACCAGCGGTACAGGGATGATGCCGATGATGACCGGTTTCCCTGGAGCCTACTAACCTTTCCTGCGTGTTGGATATCAATACACTGGCCGGTTGTCAAGCGTGCTACTACCCTAGCTTTCTCATTCCCTGTCGTTTGTTCGTCCGCTGTATCGTTATCTCTTTAGTCGTACCGGTTGCATACCAGTGTCAGACACAGGCGCTGGCGTGCACGTCACCGCGGGCCAAGGATCCAAATCAAGAGGAACGAACGAAATAGTGAGTGATTTGACCGCTTTTGTCACTTTATTCTCCACATGATGACAAATGACTGAGCTACTTTCGGGCGCGGGTGCGACGTGCGGTCTCCACAAAGGTCCTACTTCCTGTTCCTGGCACTCCTCCTGGGCGCAGATGTCGATGCCACTGGGGGCGTTCCCTTGGTCCCGCCTGTCCCTTTTGTTGCACTCCTGGTAACTCTTCCGTCTGGCACGGAAGGTGCGGCTGCCGTCTTGGAGCCGGTTCGTTGCGACTTTCTGCCTTTGGTCCCCGCCTCTCCCTCCCGATCGGAACGACGTCGTCTGTTAGAGTTTCAGTCGAATGAGTCAGCGTTATTGTCAGCACCGGAGGTTTCAGAGACGGACTTCTTTTTGGTGGTGGGGCCATGAGAGGTAAACAGGGCCGCTGACGTGGTACCGACAGTATAGGTTGCGTGAAGTGAATGCTCCACTTCGCGCGTTGTGTTCGGAATGGGGTTCTTGACCCGGTCGTTTTCTGGCAAGGATTTTTTGAGTGTGTCCGTCCACAAGGTCGCCGACCCTTTCCCGTTCTGCCAGAGAGGGTTTGACCCAAAAGGAGGGGGTGTTCCAACGGGGTGATGGAGATCCATAGCGTCATTCAACCAATCCAAAACGGCCGTCGCGCCTGGTTGATCTTTTGCGGCCTCCAATTGTTGAATAGCGGTCCGGTCATAGGCGTTCAGTCGCTTTTCAGTAGCAGGAGGACCGTCAGGGGTATCGTCAAAGAAGCGGTTCAGCCACCAGTTGAGTCTACTTTGGGGAGAGTGCAGCGGAAGCCATCGTACGGCGCAATAGAGGACGACATATAAAAGCGATTCCAGATCATCCCCCAAGGTGTGCACGTGGGGTTTGTCAACGTCGGCAGCGGCGATGGACATGAACGCGGGGGTCCCCTTCAAAATATTGTAGGACTCGCAGTTGGGGGACGGTTTGGAACATACCACAAGAGCACGGCCCTGTACAGCAGGCTTATT
>Ga0307511_10006911_pt1 | contig 11434 bp, 13 predicted proteins | sample 13_EM_MG_FD_200266 | JGI IMG/M metagenome (GOLD analysis project Ga0307511, IMG submission 200266) | Populus trichocarpa ectomycorrhiza microbial communities from riparian zone in the Pacific Northwest, United States - 13_EM | ecosystem: Host-associated > Plants > Roots > Unclassified | place...
AGGAGATCAGAGACGATCTCTTTGCAACGTCTTGCGCCGTTCCAGATCCCTTCCATACCCTCCAGTAGTTCGACACACTTCTCCGCGTCCACGATGACCGCCTCGACGAGACCCGCCTGGTGTCCGTACGCGACGCAACGCAGGAGCAGAACGCCGCTCAGCGTGATGTACTGAACAGCGAATGCGAGGTGGTGGGACGTCGGTAACATCTGAAGGGGGTCAGGAAAGCCTGCGATATTCAGAAACATGATAAACAACGAACCTCTTTAACCATCTCCCCGATGCGGAGACCTGCGAGCAAGGAAAGAGGTTAGGCCCAGCCGGGGCAGGATCTCAAACTACGTACAGCTCTTTGCGGCACTTATGCACTTCTTAAGGGACGATAGGTCGTTGGTTGACGTATGAGAGTCGGGAATAAACGGACGATCTGAGAATCATATCTGGAGCGTCAGCAAACCAAGAGAATAATCCAAGACAGGTGGGACGGAGGGCTGGACATACGCAGGTTGATGATTGCAGAGTAATACACGAAGAATGCGGTCAAACATAGCGCCAACATCTTTGGGTTCTTCCTATCGTTCGTTGCATGCCTCACGTTGTGGGGCAGGTTTTCGACCCATTCCGCCAACTCCCGATCGAGTGCGTGGACAGTTTGACTCATCTGATCGTCCTTCAACGGATCCTCAACCTTGGACGATTGCACCTTCCGCACAATCCTCCCCGCGATGGCGTAGATTTTGGATAACCTGGGTGTGGAATGTGATGAACAAATTACCGTCCCCGTTGGTGGAAACAATCGACCACGGAGATAAAGGGCAAGACCGAGAGCTGAACCAAAAGAAACTCACCAGATGAACCCAGTCATGAAATTCTCCCCCGGAGACAATGCATTGCCTTCGGATGTACTCTGTAGTTGGCCATCGTCAATCTCAACCGCTGAAAAAAACCGGATCAGCCGACGGACCCCAGCGACAAGGGTAGGGGCTTACGCAGTTCGACATCGCAGTCATCATCGTTAGTTCCGCTTGGCCGGCCGAGGGCCATCGACAGAACGCGGTCAAGCCCATATACACACCACCAGACTCGCCTTCTGATCTCTTTCTGAAGAGAAGAGAGTTGAAGTCTCCTCGGTGATCGCTACAAAACGCGCGCACATGGTGAGATTTCTACAGGTTTTTGCAAGAGCACATGACCCTCCGCGTACGTGCAAACCAATGTCTTGCGCTCTCCTTAATGCCTGCCCTGCATTAATCCAACTGGTTGCGAGGGCTAGACATCAAGGGCTTAGGTCAGTTGTCCATAAAAACGACGGGAGACCCGGGCGCATGCGTACTGTTCCAGCTGGCGTTACAGATCGCCTGCAACGCGAGAGCTTGCACGCTAAGGAGGACAAAAAAGTAAAGTCAGCCTAATCCTGGACCGGCGGCACATAACGAAAGTAGACTCACTGCTCAATCTGATTTGACCCCGAGCTCATCCAGAAGAGGACTTGCGATCGCTCATAATAACTGGAAAGGAAACGCAGGCGTCCATTCAGCGATCGTGTCTCAATTCAAACCGACACAACAATCCCGATCATGTTGTGCCAATAGACGGAATCGGAACTGGAAACGGATTTGGACTTACTCCATCCCGTGAAACTGTGGCGGCGGATCCACTGATTTCACCGCAGCTGGGGGTGGGGTCCCCTTCCCTGTCTTGGCTTGCATAGTTGACGCGCAGGCAAAGACTGCGAAGAGGCACGACAAGAACGGGTGATTGCCATACCCCTTGTTCGAGGCGCGTGCCTCCATCACTTCAATGTATGTGTTCACGAATGATTGCTGATGTAGTATCGGGAAAGTGTGGTGGATGTACGTGAAGTAAGTTGTGATCTATACGTGTGCATGAGTTTGTGGAGGGATGGAGTGACGGGTGTGGTGACGGAAGTGTGGGACGTGTAACGGATCGCGTTATCGGGAAAAATCGAGATCCAGATTTCAACCCCAGATAAGCGACCGAGATTTCAAAAGGAGACGGGGAAGTTCCGGTCGTTTTACTCACGAGTTCATCGGCGACAGAGGTCGAAGGGAAGATGAGTTGTTCGGGAAGTGGTCTTCGCAAGGGAGATCGGTGAGCTTAAAGGGTCCGACGTGCATGATCGCCGGTGACGGGACTCACAGTGTTGCCACCCGCCGGAACTGATAGTTGGGCTTGAAGAATGGTAGCTCCGCCTCCACGGTCGCCTTCGGCATTCTATCTGATGAGCTCGACGCTGGAGACCCGTCCGTTGGCGCCGAATCGTTCAATGAATTCAGCGCCTCCACCAACATCATCGAGGATGCTCCGCCGATAAAGCTGAAGGCCAGCGTCAACGACCTCGTGCTGACTGGATAGACGAAAGGAGGGCTTACCGTAAGTTGCCATATGAATCCTTCGCCACGAATGAGAACCGATCTGACCACCTTTCGTTCGCAGCATCAATGTCATCATCCAGCAGCCTGTCCATAACAGGGCTACTGAGTTGACTTGTTGACCCTCCGGTCATCTCATTCACTCCTGTATTGCCGGGCGCTCCACCGCTAGGGTACTGAGTGAGTTTCTGCACGCATTTTGAGGGTACATAGGGTTTTCCCGAGGAGGAGGGCGGGTGGACGCCCTGAGAATGCGGAAGGAGGTAGGAGTGGATCGTTGGGGCCGGGGGTTGTTGGGAGGGACCGGGACCAGGGGCAGAAATGGACGAGTGCGAGGTGGGTGGTGACGCGTTGCTTGTCTCTGGAGAGCCTCGAAAACTGAACGATGCAATCGCAGGTGATGTCAGATGTCTGAAATGGAATGCGAGACCGGTTAACCCACGGTAATTTTTGGTCGCTCGTCTGCATCCAGTTGTCGAACGCCTGAGCCATGGGCATTAGGCGTTGAATAGAGTCTTCGACACGCGCAAGCCGGTTGTCGACGGTGATGGCATACCTAGGTCGAGGATCGCAAGGTTGAGCACATGGTGGGGATAAACGCCCCGGTGTGGAGGAGCGATCAGTGAAATGAGAGGGGGCTCACTGCCTTGCGCCTGCAGCGTTGTCGTTGATCTCCTTGACTAGAAAAACAAATGGGCTGTCAACTCCGAAGATCGACTAGCGAGAACGGGGTCTGGAGTGGACGTACAGCTGCATGTTTTTCCCGAGGACTGACAGTATGCACATGGTTCCTATGCATTCAACGCCCTGTCAACCTCGTTCTTGCATCGGAAATGAATGGTGTTGTTACCTGTCCGTCACACTTAATCTATGGGGTATACAAGAATTAGTAGGAGAGGTATTGCGACGAGAGAGGCAGTAATGCGGGGGTGGGGAGCAGACAAGACCGGAAGTTCCAGATGAAAATACAACGAACGGGGATGGAGGAGCACGAACCTTCCGTTTCCTGCAGACCTCACAGGCTCTCCAGACCCTGGCTCGCACGACTTTGGCTGGACTGTAATGCGGACAAATGTTGAGTAGGTGAATTAAGCGGCGATCAAAGCGGGTGGTCAGTTCTCCCCGGGCTATCTCTTGGGACAATACGAACCTATCTTCCAGCTTCGGTGGAGGGGCGCTACCGTCTTGAGGCATTGGGAGACGCGAGCCGGGTGTGAGTCGCTCAGTGAACAAAGGTCGGTGCCTCCCTCGAAGGCGACAACGCGCGAGATGACGGGATGAGTCAAGCCTGAGACCAGTTCCGTTGGGCGGGGGAAGGAAGGAAAGAGGGGTGGGGAAAAGGAGGATGCAAGGGGTGGAATGGATACGAATGTCCCACCGGTTTATACTTGGCACTTGGCAGTTGGACTTTGTACAGTGGACGGGATGGGTCTTCCCCCGATCAGACTCGAAGATCTTTGTCACCCTAGGGGGACCCACGACAAAGGTTGGAAACAACTGAGAATACTAGTATTCATATGACTGGTATAGGCACCATGGACATACAACAATATAACCTATATACACCCCGACGAAAGAAACAAAACACGGTTACTCGTTACCTTCATCACCCTCCATAACATCCGAGATATAGCTTGACGCATTCGATCCTTCCCTCTCATGCGCGTCCAAGTCAAAGTCGAGGTCAAGGTTGCTGACTCCTCCGTCGATACCCTCTGGTGCCAAAAGAAGAAGTCTTCGAACCTCCCCCCGTAGTTTCTCGATCTCAACGTCCCGCCTCTCGACGCGGCCCTTAAGGACACGAATGTAGTCGTTCCCGTAGCGCAGTAGCTGTAGCTTACTGACGGTCGTGTTCGGTCCCCCCCCGGGGCGTGGAGGTCCGCGTGGGGGCATAGCGCCGGGTAAAAGGGGTTCCGCGCTTCCTTCTTCAGACGGAAGCGGTACTGGGGGAAGTAAGAGTCGGAGATCATCAAAGGAAGTCTTCAACGAATCCCTGCGCTTCTGCTCAGCGTCTTTATGGGAAGTCTTCTTGATCACCACCGGTGGCTGGGGTTGGATTGGAGCGGTTTCGGCTAGACACTCCCACGTGAGGCTTATGCTCTTCGGAGGGCTCAACGGTGACAAACCTGGCAGGATGGGTTTCAAGTTGGGGCTCGTGACGGACTGTCTCTTGGTAGTCTTTGACCCCGCGACGGGCTTGGTTTTAGGGGCGGCAGTTACCTTGTCCTTCTTCTCGCTGGCCCTAACCTTTGGAGGGACGAGACTGCTGTTGACACCAAGTCGACCGAGGTTCATGATGCTTGCAGGTGTGACGGGTGCGATCGTTTCTTCGACGTCAGCCAAGTCAGGTTTCTTTGGTTCTGTGTTGGAGGGATCGTTGGGAGAAGGTGATGGGTTCGACGGCGGAGGCATGGAGAAGTCATGTCCTAATGAACCGGCGCCTGCCAAACTTGAGGTGATGGATATCGGTGTCGAGGTTGCAGATTTTGTGGCATGCTTTCGAACGACAGTCGAAGCGATTGACGACCTCCGTTTGGAAGCGGGCTTCTTTGGAAAATCTTCATCACTGGGGGACGCGCTCCTCTTGTTGGAAATGACAGGAGCGGGGGGCCGTTGAGTATACGCCCCAAGCCATGGGCTGGTGAGGGGAGAGACATCAAAGTCCGTGTCTGCGGCCATTGAGGTCATTTGGAACGCAATGTTAGCAGGCGCAGAGTTTGACAGCTGGTGCATATGTGAACCGGACATTGGTGATCTTGGTTGTGAAAAGTGATGGGGGAGTGCAGACATCGGGAACGATGGTGTCTGATGCTGGAGCATCATCGGCGACACATACTCGTGATTCGCCTGAGCGCGAAGCTCAGTGGAGGAGGCTGAAGGTGAAACAAGAGTCTATGATGAGGTAGCAGGGGGCAGTAGAGGGTGTCCTTACCCGGGGTCAGTAGACCATGAGGATGTTGAGGGTGAGATCGCTGGGTGTCAATCGGGCTCGGGTTGGGCATCTGAGTGGACTGTACGACTCGTTGGGTCCCACTCAGTATTTCCATCTGTGGGGTCTTCGTGACTGAAGATAAGATTTCGAGGCGCACCGACGACGAACCTGCTGTTGGAATATTTGCTGTTGTAATTGGTGTAACTGCTGCAGCTGCTGGATTTTGACCTGCTGCTCCCACAAGAGGCTGGAGTTGCCATTGTTTTGGATGGAAAAGTTTTGCTGTTCGTTGGAGGGGGGCAACGAATCAGGGATGTTTGGGGTGTTCTGGAAGGATTGGCCATTGAAAAAGTCCGGATCAGGAGTTTGTTGCTGGTTGTCCTGGGAGAAGAGGGCAGCGATAAGGTCCTTCTGGCGGAGTTGGTCCGTTTGCATCGCTGGGGGTCGAGGAGGGGGGACGGGCAGGACACGGGGCGGTTTGGTGGTGGTGGTAAACGAGCCGCGAGGACGACTGAGGTAAATCCGACCCAAAAATTGGGTGGGAAATGTGAAATAAATATTCGGCTGATGAACCTTTTTTACGTTAGCAGATTACAGTAGTGCTTCCCTCCCTCCATCCACCCTGACGTCCTACTCCTCTCCACCGGTCTGAACCAGACCATCGCCGTCCTAGAGGCTCTCTTCCTTTTATCATGATTTCTCTCCTAATTTCCATCTTCTTCTCCTCTCTCGCCAACGCATATACCTTCAAATTCACCAGCGTCCCCACACAGTGTCAGGACCTCTCTCTCGCTATCGATGGCCAAGGCTCTCCCCCATACGAACTCCTGATCATCCCCGTTGGCCCGTCCACGGCTCAAAATAATGTAGAGGTCCGGAAGGTCGTCGACCAGACCTTCCCTAACGACGGCACCACCATATCTTTTCCACTCCGATTCCCCGCGAATTCCCAGTTCGTCGCTGTCGTACGTCTCTCCTCTCTCATTACATTTCCCTTGAGTCCTCACATCCATCCCGTCACACAGGTATCCGACCAGTCCGGTTTCGGCACCGGTGGAACGAGTACATCTGTGACCGTCCAGTCTAGTTCCAATTCCTCGTGCTTTGATACCTCCCAAAACGTACAACCTCTATTCGTGTTCAGTCTCTACCCGGACAAGTCCCTCACCCAGTGTTCCACCACTCGGCTCTGGTGGGACAACAGCACCGTCAAAGGGTACGACGATCCAACTTCATCCGGAAGCGCTTCATGATCACATCACACTGACACCCCTATCTCCCTATTCATTCTAGCACCCCTACGTTTCGTGGCCTCATCCCCGGCGGGCAAAGCTTTCAGATTCCTCAGGGTAGCATATCATTCATCGATGGTCAAGGCACTGGCTTCTCTTGGACCCCTTCTGTTCGGGCTGGCAGCACGGTGATTATCACAGCGGGAGATGACAGAGGTCGCGGTGACGGTGGGAGTGCACCTTTCATTGTTGGTTACGGGGACAATTCCTGCCTGAATGATAATTCCCCCTCCTCGACACCCGGTTCTCCCGCCGGCGGCTCTTACCCAACAACCACAGGCCATGGGGGTAATGGTTCATCCGGGTTTGTCCCTTCCCCTCTCCTCTCCCCGAAGCTCGGCTAATCAGTCCGATTAACTTTCTAGAACCCACGTCGGTCCTATTGTCGGTATGTGCTTATGCTCACCCATCCGCACTACATTCTGACGAGTTTTCTCTGTAGGCGGTGTCGTAGGAGGGGTGGCTGGCCTCTTGATCATCGCCTTCCTCGCCTTTTTCTGGTTTAGACGTCGTCGTGCTCAACAGGCGAGCAAGGAACGACCTTCCCTATTCATCGACCATGATGATGAAGCTCCAACCTCCCAATTTCCGCACGGGGAGCTCCCCGTATATTATGAACCTGAGCCCTTCACCGCATCTGAGCCAACTGAACATGCGAGCACCCACCGGCCCAGTAATACTATCGACAGATCCGAACGTCCAACTTCCCAGTCATTGACCTATCTCTCCGATCCCCAGCGTGTCGCATCCCCCGATGGAACCAGCACCGGTGTTAGTAGGAAATCGCCCTTACCCCCATCTTTGCGTCCTGTCAATGTCATTCAACATGAGGACGCCGGTCCTTCGGTACCTGCGGACAACACAGAACAGGAAACCGTGGAACTTCCGCCCGCATATACCAACATTCGAAAAACGCCAGCTTGATGGTATACCCCATAACCCCGCCACAAAACTAATCTTGATCCCGTGTTTAATCCTTACCCCAGGGGACAGGACTTCTCATTTTCCATCCCCCACGCTTTTTGTATCCGGACATTCGCCCCCGCCCCACGTTCTTCAGCTTGCTATCGTGTTGACCTTTCCATCTCACTATATTTCGCATCCTACCACTTACGCCCCCTCCACCCCAGAGTCAGGATGTCATATGTACATTAGCCATGCACCTTCGAAGAGCCTGGCGCTATATATAATATTCTTGGTTCGCATCCTCACACAGCCCGGGGATTAGGATTTGTTAGGATAAGAGGATGCAACCTGATGATCACGTGGACCAGACAAGGTTGATCTTTCTCTTGCACCATTAGGGGGCGTTCACTGCCTGGTTCACGACTATCCCTGCTTTCCTGCGACCTCACACTACTCAGCTAGCCTTGGTCTACAAGTCTAACTCGTATCTCAGTCTACCACTTGCTGGACATTATCTCTACAGGCTCACTCGCACAAACGATGGTTTCATTTGCGGACACTCCTCCCCGCGCTCCGGCCTTGTACAAACCTCGGATCCCGACTCGCTGGCAGAAAGAGAAGGAAGCCGCTGGGGAACGCGGACTCGACTTTCCCGACGATCCAAGGTTTATTGGACCCTGGGTCATCGGCGAATGCGTCGGGAAGGGTGCAAGCGGGCACGTCAAGGTCGCTCGTCATCGCCGCACGGGCGAGTATGCTGCGGTCAAGATTCTTCCTCTCCAGCCAGTCTTCGACTCGCGTAATTCCCTTGCTACCCAACAGGCCAAGACCGAGAAACAGAGGCTGGGCATCGATCGGGAGATTACGATGATGAAACTCATGAACCATCCGAACATCATGCGAATCTACGACGTCTACGAAGGCGAGAAGGAGCTCTATCTCGTCCTCGAGTACGTCAAAGGCGGGGAGCTCTTCGACTTCCTGGTCAACCGCGGCAGGCTTGGTCCACTCGAAGCCCTATCGTTCTTCAAGCAGATCATATATGGACTTAACTACGCCCACAGTTTCTCGATAATCCACCGTGACTTGAAACCCGAAAATATCTTGATCAAGTCCCTGAACCCTCCCGTCCTCAAGATCGCTGATTGGGGCATGGCCGCGTTTGCTCCACCCGCTTGGCAACTGGAAACGAGCTGCGGTAGTCCCCATTATGCTTCGCCCGAGATCGTGAGAGGCCTCAAGTACCAGGGAACCGCTACGGATATCTGGAGCTGTGGTGTTATCTTGTTTGCCCTCCTAACTGGAACTTTGCCCTTCGACGATAAGGATGTCAAGGCTCTTCTCGGGAAAGTGAAGCTTGGAAAGTTCGAAATTCCTCCTAGCATGGATAGGGTGGCCAGAGATCTGATCTTGAGGATGCTGGTTGTGGATGTCGATAAAAGAATCACTGTGGGTGTTTTCTAACATCCCATTCCACGTTAGCCGGCTAAAATCTTCGTCAGATGGGCGAGATTCTAGAACACCCTTGGATGAAGACAGATACTCCCCGAGTTTTCTATGTCCCTGCTCCGTCTGTTGAGGAACTCGCTCGGCCGGTGCAATCGAGGGCCCATATCGACCGTGACATCTTCGAATCTCTTTGCGTTATCTGGGGTCGCTTCGCAGACCCCAACGGCATCAAGGATGACCTTCTCAGCCCACCTGGCCAGGGAACTCTCGCTAAGGCTTTCTACTTCCTCTTACAGAAACACAAGGAAAAGGCGCTCTCTGACCATGGGATCGTGATGGACGTTGCTGAGGAGACTGTCAGAGATAAAGCGGTCCACAAACACTATCTCGCGCCTCGTCCAAGGGAATCTTGGAAGATTGATCTAGAGGCGGCTTTGGCTATCCCCAGGGCTGCTGTTCGTGACCGTCGGGTACTTACGCTGGACGTCCCTTTGACAGAGGCCTCTCCTCAAAGCCACATCCGCACCCCCTCTCCTGTCGGACCTCGTGCTCAGAAACCTCGGCCAACCTCTTCTCCCCCCTCACCAAACAAAACCCCACGGCCAGTCGCTCGGGCTTCCTCTGTTACCTCTGCCGGCAACGATCGTCCGCCTCTTCGAGGGCGGAAACTCGCTCAAGTTGGCAGGAGGACGAGCGTTCAACCAGTCACCGGAAACGGAACTACGTCACCTGGGGTGTTCCCTATGCTGAGGGCTTCGACAGAACCTACCCCAGACATTTACGCACCCCCACCAATGGTCAGGACTTCACAGCAAATGTATGGAATTAGGCGAACCATTGCACAAGGAACCAAATCAACCAGCTCGAGAGTCCCGATCGTCACCCGTGCCATGACCGCCCCAGAACGAAGCCATAGTGTCGAGCCAACGCTTCCTTCGAGTTCTAATACGTCAACCCCGACACAAGAATCTTACCTGACTTCGAGCACCGCCAATACGACGGCGTCATCTGTATTGCATGGGCCCGCACCTATTCCTTCTTTACCTTTGGCAATCCTCCCGATGATATCCGCCCCACGGGTGGCGAGCGCGGAGATACAGAAAACCATCGATGATATCGCGGACAGGATGAACCTATTGGTCGCTCACGAGAACGCGCATTATGCTCAGCAGATCAAGCCTCGCCGACAGAGTCAGCAGTACCGACAAACTCAGCCACACCTCATCCACCAACAGCAGAGCTCTGACGCTTCTTCTCCCTCGAATCCTTACAGTCCTCTTCTGGGTCGAGGAAGAGAAGGAGGGGATGTGATGGATGGTGAGATGACTCCTCGGGCTGTTGAAAGAGACAAGGAGAACCAGAGCTACGGGTCCTGGTTGCAGATCCATCGACCTTCCTCCCAGTCGGCCACACCTATGAGGGACATGGTGAACGTGACGTACCATAGACAGCCGCTTGGCCAGGCCAATCGAGAGTCGGAGAAGGAGAGAGATAAGGATAAGGGGAAGAGATCCAGGAAGCTAAGACGTATGTTCCCACTTCGCATCCCCTTTATTAATGCGGCGGTATTCACTGTCGCGATTCAGCCCCTGCATTGGACCTCCGAAATGCGAGCCACCGTCAGAGCATTGGCTCCCCTCTCCTCTCTCCCCCACTTAGCACGGCCGGGAGCGAGTTCAAAGGTTGGTTTACCAACCTGTTCAACTGGAAAGGCCAGTCGTACGCTCTATACTCGCTCGAGGACATCGCTACTACAAGAGAAGAAATGAGCAAGGCTCTCGCACACGCGGGCGTGACCATCCTCACCTCTGAGACTAACCTGGTCAAATGCAGGTTGGATGAGGTGTACGACGAGATCACTGGCGCTGTCGTTCAGAAACAAGTGAGGTTTAGGGTCGAGTTCGGTCCTTGCACCACCCAGACGCACACGCATACCCATTCCGGTGGCGACACGCTGGCGGTACCACCTACACCAAAACTTCTGACTCCGCGTCTGATGTCTACGCCGATGTCACCAATCCCAAGCAGCGGCGGGTATACTTCGATGGTTACTCTGGTTTTGGAGAGAGGTGCCGTGTCGGCGTTCAAGGCTATGTACCTGCGAGTGAGAGAGATGTGGGTGTTAGATTCTCAAGAGAGGATGTTAGGTGAAGAGTTCGAGGGTGGGTTGACTCCCAGGCCGCGGAGTGTCCCTGCATGATCACAAGACTATTTCCATCCAAACTGTTCGCCGTCAAACTTATCCGATATTTTCGATTTGGAGCTCCATGATGTTTAGACACACATACGAAGTGTATTCCCCCAGGCTACTCATACCCAATCTTGATCACGTTCACTTTTTTTTTTTTGCCGCACTCCCCAAAGCCACGACCAAGGGAAAATTGAGGGTGATCGCATGCACGTGACACCGGGCGATCAGACTTGTCCTTGCATCATCCATCCCCCGACAAACTCGATGGCGG
>Ga0307511_10006912_pt1 | contig 11434 bp, 10 predicted proteins | sample 13_EM_MG_FD_200266 | JGI IMG/M metagenome (GOLD analysis project Ga0307511, IMG submission 200266) | Populus trichocarpa ectomycorrhiza microbial communities from riparian zone in the Pacific Northwest, United States - 13_EM | ecosystem: Host-associated > Plants > Roots > Unclassified | place...
CTGGCCAAGCTGGCGGGCGACTGACTTGCTGCTGCACGGTTTGTGCGGGCCGGACGGCCGATTGGCGCTGTGGGCGGAGGATCCTTCGCTGCCTCGGGACGCCGACGGCGACGTCCACCCGTTCGCTGTGACGCCGCCGCACGGCAAGGCCGAGACCCGCACGATCACCTTGCCCTCGACCGAATCCGGGCCGCTGGCCTCGACCGATCCGTCGGACGGGCAGCGGCTGCGGCCGTGGCGGGTGCCGGTCGGCCTGGTGGACGCGGCGGCGCTGGCCGAGCTGCCGGACGACGAACTCGGCGACTCGGCCCGGTTTCTGGCCGACGTCGCCGCGTTCGCCGAGAACCTGGTGGACCGCGGCCGGGTCGTGCCGGACGAGGAATCCCGTTGGCGGGCTGTGCTGTCCGGTGTCGACTCGGCTCGGTTCGTCGCGCTGGCCGGGGCGATGCCGCCGGCCTGCCGCGCGGAGTCGCTGGAGTCCGACGCCGGCGCTGTCCTTTCGTCCACTGTGGACCGTTTGGTGGACGACGAGGTCCGGCAGCGGCTGGCGGGCGTGCGGCTCAGTCGCGGCCGCGCCGAGCTGGACCGCTGGCTGGCCGCGCTGACCGGTGAGCCGAAGTCGTTCCCAGGCCTGGCCCAGCCGCTGGACGCGTGGCGCGCCAGCCTGGCCTCGGACAGCTCGGTGCGCACCTGCTTCCGGCTCAGCTCGCCGGACCTGGAGGACGACGACTTCTGGCTGCTGGAAGTGCTGCTGCAGTCGGTGGACGACCCGAGCGTGCTGGTGCCGGCCGGGCAGATCTGGCACGGCAACGACGACGTGCTGTACCGGTGGATCGATGACCCGCAGGCACAGGTGCTGGCCGACCTCGGCCGGGCCAGCCGGCTGCACCGGGGCCTGGAGCAGCTGTTGCGGCAGTCCCAGCCGTCGCAGCTGCGCACGGACGTCGACGGCGCCCATGCCTTCCTGCTCGACGCGCCGCTGCTCACGCAGGCCGGCTTCGCGGTGCTGCTGCCGGCCAAGTGGGGGCATCTCGGCCTGCGGCTGTCGGCGCGCAGCCCCCAGTCGGTCGGGACCGTCGGCCGCGAGCGGGGCATGGGCCTCGACCTGCTCGTCGACTACAAATGGCAGCTGGCGCTGGGCGCCGAGCCGCTGACCGAGGCGGAGATGGCGACGCTGGCCGCCGCCAAGGTCCCCCTGGTGCGCCTACGCGGCCGGTGGCTGCACCTGGACGGCAAACGTTTGGCGGCCGGTCTCGCGTACCTGAGCCGATCCGGTCAGGGCACCATGACCGCCGGCGAGGTGCTGTGGGCCGAGCAGGCCGACCTGCCGCTGCCGGTCACCGACGTGCACGCCGAAGGCTGGCTCGGCGCACTGCTGGCCGAGCACGCCGACCAGCGGCTCGACCCCGTGGCCACGCCGGATTCCTTCACCGCCACGCTGCGTCCTTACCAGCAGCGTGGTTTGGCGTGGCTGAGCCTGATGGACCGGGTCGGGCTCGGCGCGTGCCTGGCCGACGACATGGGGCTGGGCAAGACCGTGCAGCTGCTCGCGCTGGCCGTGTCGACCGCCGGGCGTGGGCCGACGCTGGTGGTGTGTCCGATGTCCGTGGTCGGCAACTGGCAGCGGGAGGCCGAGCGGTTCGCGCCGACGCTGTCCGTCCACGTCCACCACGGCGAGGACCGGGCCGCGGCCGCCGAGCTCGGCCGGCACGACCTCGTGATCACCACTTACGGCGTGGTGGCGCGAGATCTGGCCAATCTGTCCGAAGTGGACTGGGACCGGGTCGTGCTCGACGAGGCCCAGTACGTCAAGAACAGCTCCTCCGTGCAGGCCAAGGCGGTTCGTGCGCTGCCGGCCCGGCATCGGGTTGCCCTGACCGGCACTCCCGTCGAGAACCGGCTGGCCGAGCTGTGGTCGGTGATGGACTTCCTCAATCCCGGGCTGCTGCGCACCGAGCACACCTTCCGGGCCCGGTTCGCTGTGCCGGTCGAGCGGTTCTGCGACCACGAGGCCGCCGCCCGGCTGCGCCGGATCACCGGGCCTTTCCTGTTGCGGCGCTTGAAGACCGACCGCACCGTCATCGACGACCTGCCCGAGAAGTTCGAGGTTCGGCAGCTGTGCAACCTCACCGTCGAGCAGGCCACGCTGTACAAGGCCGTCGTCGACGACATGCTCGGCCGGATCGGCGAAAGCCGTGGCATCAAACGCAAGGGTCTCGTGCTGGCCGCCATGACCAAGCTCAAGCAGGTCTGCAACCACCCCGCCCAGCTGCTCGGCGACGGCTCCCGGGTGGCCGGCCGCTCCGGCAAGGTGGCGCGGCTGGAGGAGATCGTCGAACAGGTGCTGGCCGACGGCGACAAGGTGCTCTGCTTCACCCAGTTCGTCTCCTTTGGACGAATGCTCGTCGGCCACCTGTCATCGCGCTTCGGCATCGAGGCGCCTTTCCTGCACGGCGGCACCCCGCAGCGGGCCCGTGACGAACTCGTCGCCCGCTTCCAGTCCCCTGACGGCCCATCCGTGCTGCTGGTGTCGCTCAAGGCCGGCGGCACCGGCCTCAACCTCACCGCCGCCAACCACGTCGTGCACCTCGACCGCTGGTGGAACCCCGCCGTCGAGGACCAGGCCACCGACCGCGCGTTCCGCATCGGCCAACGCCGCGACGTCCAGGTCCGCAAGTTCGTCTGCCTGGGCACCCTGGAGGAACGCATCGACCGCGTGATCGCCGAGAAACGCGCCCTGGCCCAACTGGTCGTCGGCGCCGGTGAAAGCTGGCTCACCGAGATGTCCACCACCGAGCTGCGCGAGCTCATCACCCTGGCCCCGGAGGCCGTCGGTGAATAACGTGCCTGGAGGCCATCGGTGAGCACTGGACTCGGGGCCCACTTCGTCGCCGTGCTGGAGTCCCTCGGCATGGCCTCCCGTCTCCGCCAGGGCCGCCTCGCCGCCCGCGCCGGGCAGGTCCTGAGCATGTCGTTGTCCACCAGCGTCGTCGTCGCCCAGGTCCAGGACGGCTCGCGCACCCAGCGCTGCCGCATCGGCATCAAGGCGTTCACCAAGCCCGAGTGGGCCGCCGTCGAGAAGGCCCTTGCCTCCCAGGCCCTTTACACCGCGCGCCTGCTCGCCGGCGAGGTCCCCTACGAGATGTTCGCCGACCTCGGCCTGCGGCTGTTCCCCGACGACATGCGTGAACTGGCCATGGACTGCACCTGCGACGCGTGGGACATGCCCTGCCGGCACCTGGCCGCCGTCTGCCACCTGCTGGCCGAGATGTTCGACCAGGATCCCTTCCAGGCCCTCGCCTGGCGCGGCCGCGGCCGCGAGGAGCTGTTGGCCCGCCTCGGCGACCTCCGCCGCGGCACCCAGGAACCCCAGCCGGTCAAGGGCTTCTGGCACATGCAACGCCCACCCGTGACTTCCACTGGCACCGCTGGCACCGCTGCCGCCACACCGAGTGGCCGCCCCGACGCCGTTCTCGACGAGCTCGCGCCCCTGCCCCTGGAACTGCGCGGCGAGCGGATCGTCGACCTGCTCCGCCCCGCCTATCAGGTCATGGCCCGCCGCTCAGCCGACTAGCCGCGCCACTGCCATTCCGTGATCCGCGGGCGGCCCGGCAGTTCACCCCGGCCGGTCGCCCAGAGCAGGGTGGCCCACCGGTCGGTGTCCGTTGGCGCGTCGGGAAAGAACCGGGCCAGCAGTCGGTCGCACAGGTCGGCCGGCGGCGTCCAGGCGAGACCGAGCCCCTCGGCGACATCGTTCATGTGCACCAGGGTTTCGCCGATGGTGAGCGCGGCGAAGCCCTCGGCGTCCAGCACGCCTTCATCGTGGTACGCGCGGACCGTCGACGGCGTGGTGCGCACCATCGACACCAGGAGGGCGCCGCACGCGTCCACGACCCGCACCAGACCGTCCGGTCCCGCGGCCCGGTCGGCGAAGATGACCAGCCCCGGACCGCCGGGGCGGTGCTGGGCCCACGCGAACGGCACCGACCGGTCGGTGGCCGGAACCTGGGGGCCGAGCTGCGCGGCGTGGAAGAACAGGTTGTCGGCGATGTGCTCGACTGTTTCCCAGCAGGTCCAGGCCAGCGGACCGGCCTTGGCGTCCCAGTCGGCGTCGCGCACCTCGCCCAGCGTCGCGACGGTCAACCGGACGGTGCCAGCCACATCGGCCGCGGTGATGGACATCGGCCGAGCCTATTCCCCGCCTGGGGACACCGACACCGAATTTCGGCCGGCCGCTAGGACACCACGCGGTCCAGCACGACGCGGAACACGTCACGGTCCACAGTGGAGGGATCGGCGGCCAGCCAGTGCCCCAGCTCCACCACGAACCGGTGCGGACTCATCGGCGGGGCCAGCGCGTCGTCGGGGTCGCCGGTGGAGATCTCGCCCGCCCGGCTCGGATAGATCAGCACGGCGCCCCGCACCTCGACGCCGGGCAGCAGCTCGGCGAAGGCGTCGATGGAGTCGTCCAGCCGGACGGCGCCGCCGCGGAAAGGGTGCCCGTTGCGCCACATCGCGCCGGTCTCGTCGGCCTCGTAGTGTCCGGGCAGCCACAGCTTCGACTCGATGAGCACCAGCCGATGCCCGCACAGCACGGCGTGGTCGACGTCGGCGAACACCGACTCCGGCAGGCCGAGCCCGTGGAAGATGCGGACGCCGGGCAGCCGGGTCAGGTACTTGGCCAACAGCTCGGCGGTGAGTTTCTCGGCCCGGTCGCCCGGCAGGCCGAACGAGCGGCTGGTGCCGATCTCGGCGGTGAAGGCCTGGTGCTCGCGCTTGGCGGCCAGTAAACCGCGCCCCATCCGGACCAGCACCACCACGGTGGCGGCCACCAGGACCAGGACAACGGCCAGTAAGAGGGGACTGAGGTTGATCGCCAACAGGATGGAGAGCAGCACGATCAGGCTGGCCAGGGCCACCACCACCGGCGCGTGACCGGGTCCGACCTGCGGCACGTACCGGACGCGCTCGCCGACGTCCACGCCGGCCCACCACGGAATGCCCCGGGGATCGATCCGCGGCAGCTTCGGCACGTAGTTCGGGTCGTCGCCGAAATCCCGCCGCGGCGCGGGTCTTCTGGCGCGCGGGGCGGCGGCCGCGGGCACGGGCTCGTCGGCGTCGCCGAGGTCGTAGCGGGCGCGCCGGGTCGGGTCGGTCAGCGTCTCGTACGCGAGCTGGAGCATGCGGAACGTGCCGGCGGTGCCGCCGGCGTCCGGGTGCATCACCTTGGCGAGCGCGCGATAGGCCGACTTCACCTCGGCGGCTGAAGCGCCGCGAGACACCCCGAGCAGTTCGTAGTAGTCGACCTCGGCCACGGCGCACACCCTAGTGCAGCCCCGGAAATGTTGATCATGCAGGTTTCAGGCCAGGTTCAGCCTGGTGGCTCACAGTGGGCTCATGACCCGCAGAACCAGGACCATGCTCATCACCGGCGCGGCCGTCGCCGCGCTGGTCGCCAGCGGCGGCGTCGCCTACGCCGTGAGCGCTCCCGCTTCCACCTCGACCACCGCCCAGCCGTCCGCACCGGCCAAGGCCAAGCACCACCGAGCGCTGCTCGGCCGCGTGTCGCACGGCGAGCTCACCTTGGGCGGCAAGAACCACCGCGTCGTCGACGTGCAGCGCGGCCAGGTGCAGTCGGTCAGCTCGACCTCCGTGAGCGTCAAGAGCGACGACGGCTTCACCGCCACCTACACGGTCGACACCAACACCAAGATCCGCAAGGACCGCAAGGCATCCGCCATCGGCGACGTGCACAACGGCGACACCGTCGTGGTCGTCGCGACCAAGGCCAACGGCGCGGACACCGCGACCCGCATCGCCGACAAGTGATCCCGACGGACCTGGCGACCCGGTCCGCTCAGACCTGGGTCGCCAGGACCTCGTCGCAGAACTCCAGGCAGCGGTCGCAGATGCGCGCGGCCGCCGCCTCGGCCAGCCAGCCGTCCTCGGCGGCCGGCCGGTCGCAGAACGAGCAGTCCGCCGCGCTGGAGGTCAGCGGCGGCTGGGCGCGGAACCGCCGCACGCAGCCGTCGCAGACGAAAACGCCCGGGCCGGCGATGAGCCGCTCGACCTCGTCCGCGGTCGCGCCGCAGAACGAGCAGTCGCCGACCTTGAGCCGCGGCTTCCAGCCCTCGGTGCCGCCGGCTTCGTCGATCATCTGGTGCACCCGCTGGTGACTGATGTCCAGCGCCTCGGCGATCTCGCGCAGCGAGGCCCCGGCCAGGTGCAGCCGCCGCACCGCGTGGTGGTAGTCGGCCTTGGCGAGTTCGGTACGCTCCTGCGCCTCGGCCCACTGGTCAGCGGCCGCGCGGGCGTCCCGCAACAAGTCACGGTCTACCGGCATCTGTCTACCGTACCTAGACAACCCGAACTCGTCTAGCATGACTGGACATGTGGGGGAAGATCGCGGCGTTCTGGTGCGCGCTGTTCGCGGCACTGCATGTGTACTGGGCTCTCGGCGGCGACATCGGACTGGCCTCCTCGGCCGGCCCGGACCTCGCGGCGCAGCGCCCGCTCTGGTTCGTCGTGTTCGGACTGTGGGGCGTGGCCCTGCTGCTGGCCGCTGGCGCGGTGTTCTGCCTGCTCCGGCACCCATGGCAGCGGGTCGGTCAGTTCGCCGGCGCCATCCTGGTGGCCCGGGCGGTGCTGATCGAGTTCGTGCTGCTGACCGGGATCGCCGAGGTCAGCGCGGACGAGCGGCTCTGGAGTCTGGTGCTGTGGAACCCGTGGTTCGCCCTGGGCGGCGTGCTGTGGCTGCTGGCGTTCAACCGATCGCCCCGACGGCGTCGGCGAGCGCGAGCAGCCGGCGGGCGTCGTCGACGTGCAGGTTCTCGATCATCCGCCCATCCACGGTGACCACGCCGTCGCCGCGCGCGGCGGCCTCCTCGAACGCGGCGATGATCCGACGGGACCGCTCGATCTCGGCCTCGGACGGCGCGAACGCCCGGTTGCACGGCTCCAGCTGGCCCGGGTGGATCAGCGTCTTGCCGTCGAAGCCGAACTCGCGGCCCTGCCGGCACTCGGCGGCGAACCCGTCGAGATCCTTCACGTCGTTGTAGACGCCGTCGAGGATCTGCTTGCCGTACGCCCGCGCGGCCAGCATGCACAGCGACAGGCTGGTCAGCAGCGGGGCGCGACCGGGAACGTGCTGCGCCTGCAGCTCCTTGGCCAGATCGTTGGTGCCCATGACCAGCACGGTCAGCCGGCTGCTGGCGGCGGCGATCTCCTTGGCGTGCAGGATCGCGACCGGCGACTCCACCATCGCCCAGATCTTCGTGCGGTCCGGGGCGCCTTCCTGCTCCAGCAGGCGCTCGACGACATGCACGTCGGCGGCGGAATTGACCTTCGGCACCACCACCGCGTCCGGGCCCACCTTGGCGGCGGCGCGCACGTCGTCGGAGTGCCAGGGCGTGTCGCAGGCGTTGACCCGGATCGTCAGCTCGCGGTGGCCGTACTCGCCGGAGGCGACCGCGGCGCAGACCCGCTCGCGGGCGGCGGGCTTGGCGTCCGGCGCGACCGCGTCCTCCAGGTCCAGGATCAGCGCGTCGGCCGGCAGTGTCTTGGCCTTCTCCAGGGCACGCTCGTTGGCACCCGGCATGTAGAGCGCCGACCGGCGCGGTCGCAGGTCAGTCATCGGTCGCCTCCGCATACGCCTTGGCCAGTTCGGAATCGCGCGCCGCCAGCGCGTCGGCCAGCTCCGCGACCACGCGGCACTGCTTGACGGTGGCGTCGTCCTGCATCTTGCCGTCGATCATGACCGCGCCGGTGCCGTCGCCCATCGCGGCGATCACCTTGCGGGCCCACGCCACCTCGTCTGGCGACGGCGAGAACACCCGGCGGGCGATGTCGATCTGCACCGGGTGCAGACTCCACGCGCCGACGCAGCCGAGCAGGAAGGCGTTGCGGAACTGGTCCTCGCAGGCGACGACGTCACGGATGTCGCCGAACGGCCCGTAGTACGGCAGGATCCCGTGCGCCGCACAGGCGTCCACCATGCGGGCGACCGTGTAGTGCCAGAGGTCCTGCTGGTAGGTCAGCCGGCCGGCGGTCAGGTCGTCGCCCACCGGATCCGTGCGCACCAGGTAGCCGGGGTGGCCGCCGCCGACCCGGGTGGTCTTCATCCGGCGGCTTGCCGCCAGGTCCGCCGGGCCCAGCGACATGCCCTGCATGCGGGGGCTCGCGCCGGCGATCTCCTCGACGTTGGCCACGCCGCGGGCCGTCTCCAGGATGGCGTGCACCAGGATCGGCCTGGCCAGGCCGGCCTTCGCCTCCAGCTGGGCGAGCAGCCGGTCGACGTAGTGGATGTCCTCGGCGCCCTCCACCTTCGGCACCATGACCACGTCCAGCTTGTCGCCGATCTCGGTGACCAGCGTGAGCAGGTCGTCCAGGCCCCACGGCGAGTCCAGGCTGTTGACCCGGGTCCACAGCTGGGTCTGGCCGAAGTCGGTGGCCTTGGCGACCGCGACCAGGCCGGCCCGGGACGCCTCCTTGCGGTCGGCCCGGACCGCGTCCTCCAGGTTGCCGAGCAGCACGTCCACCTTGGGCGCGAGGTCGGGCACCTTGGCGGCCATCTTCTCGTTGCCCGGGTCGAAGAAGTGGATCATCCGGGACGGCCGGAACGGGATCTCCCGCAGCGGCTGCGGCGCGCCGACCGCGAGCGGCCGGAAGAAGTCCTTGGCGGAGCGCATGGCCGATCATCGCTCCGGACGGTCGCCGGTGTACACGCCGAGTGGTCGAAACCTCAGTCCCGGTTCCCGGTACTCCTCGATCGCGTGCGCCAGCCAGCCGGCCGCGCGGGCCAGCGCGAAGATCGTCTCGCCGGCGTCCGGCCGCAGGTCGTAGGCGTGCATCAGGGCGGCCAGCGCCAGGTCGACGTTCGGGAACGAGTCGGCGGCGATGATCACCATGTCCACCGTCGGCATCACCGCCGCCGCGTCCGGGTGCCCGCGCAGCAGCCCCAGCAGCACGTCGGCCCGCGGGTCGTGCGCCTGGTAGATACGGTGCCCGAAGCCCGGGATGCCGCCGGCCCGCTGCCTTTCGGCGACCGCTCGCAGCGGGTTGTCCATCGCCTCGGCCAGGAACCGGAACGCCAACGTGCTCTGCACGCCGTGGTACCGGCCGTCGACCGCGCCGAGCCCGGCGGAGACCACGGCGTACGGGTGGGCGCGGGCGCTGGCGGCGACGCGCGCGGCAACCGTCGAAGCGGCGAGGTCGTGGTCGGCCAGCAGCACCAGGGCGATGTTGAGCAGCCCGATGTCGATGGGCCGCCCGCCGAGCTTGCCGGCCAACCGCTCGGTGACCAGCGCGAGGTCGTCCGGCCCGCCGCTGGTCCCGTCCCCGCCGGCCGGGCCGCCGGGCAGGGCGTCGACCAGGACACTGATCAACTTCTGGCCGACGCGGACGACGGCCGGGGTGGACAGGTCGAAGCGGAGCGGATCGACGGCGCCGAGAACTGCGACGGCGACCTTCATCGCGTCGATCATCCCGGTTTCCGACGGCAGGGCGGCCAGCGCCGTGCGGACGGTGTCGACGAGCTTGCCGTAGCGGGGGAAGCTGCGGGTCCGGTCGAGTTCGCCGGTCCAGAGCAGTCCGGCGACGGCCTCGAAGCTGACGGTCAGGGCGAGTTCGCCGACATTGAGACCGCGGTAGAAGAGCAGGTCGTCGTCGAGCAGGGTGAGTTCGGTGCGGATCCGCTCGACGGCGCCGGAGGGCTGCCGACCGTCGCGGGCGTTCGTGACGAACTCGTCGATCTCGTCCTGCGCGAAGTAGCTGCCGCGGTGGCCGGGCAGTCGGGTGCTGCGCAGCATGCCGCGGCTGGCGTAGGCGTAGACGGTCGCCGTCTTCACGCCCAGCCGCTTCGCGACCTCGGCGGTGGTCAGGTAACGCTCGTCACTCCCGCTGGCCACGACCTGCGACTCCTCGCTTCATCTTGACTGTATCAACATTGACAATAGTTGATTGTCAAATCGACAGTGGACCAGTCGAGATGGAGGTTGTCATGGATGTACCGGCTGGTCTGCGTGACGTCGTGGTCACCACGACCGAACTCGGTGACGTGCGCGGCGCCGAGGGCTTCTATCACTACCGCGGCTATTCGGCGATCGACCTGGCCAGGACCCGGACGCTGGAGGACGTCTGGTTCCTGTTCGTCGAGGGCCGGCTGCCCGACGCCGGCGAACGGCGCGAGTTCGCCGACCAGGTCGCCGCGCTCCGTCCGCTGCCCGACGAGGTCCGCGAGGTGCTGCCGGCGATCGCCCGCGCCGGGTCGAAGTTCACCCCGCTGGCCGGACTGCGGACCGCGTTGTCGCTGATCGCCGCCGCCCGCGACCTGCCGCCGGTCTGGGATGCGACGCCGGCGCGCCGCCGGGCCGACGCATTGCTGGTCAGCGCCGTCACGCCGACGATCCTCGCCGCGCTGCACCGCCTCCGCGCCGGTCTGCCGCCGCTGGAACCTCGTGCGGACTTGTCGGCCGCGGCGAACTGGCTGTATTCCGTCACCGGCGAGATTCCCGACGAAAACCAGGTTTCCGCCGTCCAGAGCTATCTCGTCGCGACCGTCGACCACGGTTTCAACGCGTCCACGTTCACCGCCCGGGTCGTCGCGTCCACCGGCTCGGACGTCGTCTCGGCCGTCGCCGCCGCGATCGGCGCGTTCGTCGGCCCGCTGCACGGCGGCGCCCCGGACCGGGCGCTGGACAGCCTCGACGAGATCGGCTCCCCCGACAAGATCGACGCGTGGGCCCGCGGCAAGGTCGCCGCCGACGACCGGATCATGGGCTTCGGCCACGCCGTCTACCGCACCGAGGACCCGCGGGCCCGGATGCTCCGGGAGATCGCGCTGGACCTGGCGGCCCGGGGCTTCAATCCGGAGCTGGCCGAGTTCGCCGTCACGGTGGAGCAGCGGATCGTCGACATCCTGGCCGAGCTCAAGCCGGGCCGGCAGCTGTACGCGAACGTCGAGTTCTACGCCGGCGTCGTGATGGAGCAGTGCGGGATCCCGCGGTCGATGTTCACGCCGACCTTCGCCGCCAGCCGGGTCATCGGCTGGTGCGCGAACGTGTTGGAGCAGGCCGGCGGCGGCAAGGTCATCCGCCCCGCCGCCCGCTACGTCGGTCCGCCTGCGCCGCTGCCGGTGCCGGCGGCCTGACCGGCCGTCAGCGGGCGCGCTGGGTCAGCACCACACAGCCGAGCACGACGACGGCGACCGCGACCGTGCCGACGTCGACGTGTTCGTGCAGCAGCAGCGCCGACCACGTCAGCGTCAGCACCGGCTGCAAGGCCTGGACCTGGCCGATCCGGGCCACGCCGCCACGCGCCAACCCCGCATACCAGGCGAAGAAGCCGAGGAACTGCGAGATCACCGTGAGGTAGGCGAAGCCCAGCCACGCGGTCGCGCCGGCGACGGCCAGCCCGTGCGCCATGACGGCGGCGAGCG
>Ga0307511_10006913_pt1 | contig 11433 bp, 6 predicted proteins | sample 13_EM_MG_FD_200266 | JGI IMG/M metagenome (GOLD analysis project Ga0307511, IMG submission 200266) | Populus trichocarpa ectomycorrhiza microbial communities from riparian zone in the Pacific Northwest, United States - 13_EM | ecosystem: Host-associated > Plants > Roots > Unclassified | place...
CTTCTAATAATTAAAAAATTTTATTTCTTTTTTATATTTAGATTTTAAGATCATTACCAAGAAAGAAATTTAAAAAACTTTTTAATTTATAAATGTATAAAATACAGCTGTCTTGATTTTTTTTTTATTAATGTGGGTGTCCGGATTAACTTGCACGCACCTCGACTAATTTCACGGGCTCTAAAATTAAGGACCATGTAAACCTCCAGTGATCATCATATTAGCAACCACATGCTCAAATTTAAGATCACAATAAAAATAAATCTCATGATCTCAAATTTTTACCATTAGATCACCTATTATATGTTTCAGCTGCCTTGACTATAGCTTAGCATGTTGGAGATTCATTCGTTAGCTCATTAATCATTCCAACCATTGAATTAAAAACACATAATCCTCCAAAGTTCTTCATGTTAAGATATCTAAGTTTTTTAATATTAATCCAGAATTACTATACTGATTAAATTCAATGAACCTACCAATTAAATCTCCCCACGTCAATAGCTGTAATTATTGTGGAAATCAATGGATGGCATTGTCATTCATTATCGAGTTAAATAATATTACTTTACTGATTTTGTTTAGTATGTTTCTATATATGCCATTATTTTGATTTATTATGTGATTTAACTATGTTTTTCTGCTTTCATATTCTTATCAAAAATATTAACAAAAAAAATTATTGATAACAAAAAAATTTAAATTTTTAAATTTTTTTCTTTTACCAAAAAAAATTATACCTCTAAATTAAAATTGAAAACCCATTTCATGGATTAAAGGCACGAATTGATGCATACTCCTTCCATCAAAACTATGGAGAATTGAGACTCGGAATTCCTGAAGTCACTTATTCTGGATAGCAAGCAGAACCAATCACTACCACGTATTTCCTAGCTCCAATCAGATCAATCATACCGCATCTGTGCTCATTTCCTATGCAGGATTTCTAAACTTACGAAACTGTACAAACTGTATCCAGCAAATTAAATAAAATCCAACAAACTATCTGGTCGGCACGAAAGGGCAAATGAAAGCCAATAAGTGCATCTGCATGTGGGTGCGGGTGCAATACTACACGAGGATCAAACGTGAAACACATCTTTCATCGAATCTGAAGAATAATGAAAGGCAATATCAGTTAGCTAATTTTTTCTATTTATATGTATAGGGTAATATACAATAGTAAATGTAGAAATTACAACGCTAGAGTAGTCCTATAGTATTTCCTATAAATATATATTCTATAATACACCCTCTCAAGTTGAGGATGGATGATCGACCCGAAATTTAAATCGAAAAGCAATAAAAGAAATAGTAGGAAGCGGCTTAGTAAAGACATCTGCAAGTTGATCCTAGGAAGAGATAAAACGAAGCTGAATCTCTTTCTTCGTAACCTTGTTTCGTACAAAATGATAATCAACCTCAACATGTTTAGTACGAGCATAAAAGATAGGATTTGCAGATAAATAAGTAGCACCAAGATTTCACATCAAATCGTAGGAGCAGAGGCGGAAGGGATCTGAAGATTTGTCAATAAATACTGAAGCCAGATAACCTCGGCAGTGTCGTCTACTAAGGCTTTATACTCAACCTCGGTAGAGGAGCGGACAACTATGCGTTGTTTGTTTGATTTCCATAAAATCAGCGTCTGACCAAAGAAAACAACTTAACCACCCGTAGACTGCGATCATCAATACTATCTGCCCAATCTGCATCCGTAAAGCCATGTAGAGCAAAGGAGAAACTGCGAGTGATATGTAAGCCATAGGATGTCGTACCCTGAATTAACACATAATACGTTTAACGGCAGCCTAATGAGAATCTGTGGAAGTATGCATAAATTGACAAACTCTGTTAATAACAAAGCAGATATCTGATCTCGTAAAGGTAAGGTATTGAAGAGCACCCACGATTTGACGAAACCGTGTAGGGTTAGAAAACAAGGAATCTGACAGTATGGTAACTTTAGTGGTAGAGATAGGAGTATCAACAAGTTTGCAAAAAGTCATACTAGCCCGAGTAAGGATGTCAAGAATATACTTATATTGTCGTAACATCAAACCCAAACTGGTGGACTGAACTTCAATGCCTAAAAAATAATGAACTGCACCTAAGTCACAAAGCTTGAACTTTGAGCTCAGTAACTGTATTAGACGGTGAAGCATAGTAGAGTTACTACTCGTAAGCAGGATATCATCAACATAAATAAGAAGATAGAAGATATTAGTACCAAAAAGCAAGATAAATAAGGAGGTGTCAACCTTGGAAGCGTGAAAGGCAATAGATAGCAGAGAATCACTCAGACGAGTGTACTATGCCCACGATGCTTGTTTTAAACCATATAGAGACTTATGCAACCAACACACATGAGAGGGAAGAGCAGAGTCAACAAAACCTAGTGGTTGTTTCATGTAGACCTCTTCGGTAAGAACATCATTGAGGAAATCATTATGGATATCAAGTTGATGGATCTTTCAATCATGCAAAACTACAATTGAGAAAACTAATTTGATGATCGTCTTCTTAATAATAGGACTAAAAGTTTCAGAATAATCAATGTCTTCTTACTGAGTAAAACCTCTAGTAACTAGATGCGCCTTATACCGCTCAACTATACCGTCAACACGATGCTTTATCCTGTAAACCCACCGATTGCCAACAATAATCATCAAAGGATAAAAGGGAACCAAATACCAGGTGTTGTTAAAGTGAAATACCTGAATTTCATTGCGCATAGCACCATGCCAAACCTCATATATGTCAGTATCAGAGAATGCAGTGGGTTCAGTGTTAAGAGAAGACATTACCCGAGTGGCAGGAGTGGTAGTGGTGGCGGAAAAAGCAGTCAGATTGACTATCTTTGGCTGCCGCAGATGAATGCCCATATGGTGCTTACTAACTATAGGCAACAAGGTAGGTAGAGATAAGTGCAAAGGAGAATCTTGTTGCAATGGATAAGAGGACAGATTGACAACTAGATTTAACCTATCAGTAGAAGTAGAGGCAAAATTGACAGTAGAGGCAGAGCTTGCAGTAGAGGCGTTACTAACAAACAATGGGGAAGCAATAGTAAGATAACTAGGAGAACCAACAACAACAGACTTGATACGTTGCAAAGCAGAGGGGGCTGAATCTATACCTGTACATGCAACATGATTGTTAGATAAACATGTATATGGTGATGGACAAGGTGAAGTGTAAGGCTAATACGGGTGAGCAAAAATAGGTGTATGAGGAGAAGGAGCACACGAATAGGCTGTGTAATCTATAGAAGTGTGAAACAGTGAGGAGTTTAGCAGATTGGGTAGAAGAGAAATGTCAGATTGGTTAGAGGAGTGAGGGGTGGATTGTACAATCTGTTCAGATTTGTTACAAGAAAAAAACATGTTCACGAAAACGGGCATAACGAGAGATATAAATGCGTTGAGATGTGATGTCAAGACAACGATAACCAAGACGAGAAGAGCTATACCCTAAAAACACACATGGAGAGGAATGAAAGTCTAATTTATGATTATGATATGAACTCAAAAACGAAAAACAAAAGCATATAAACCTTCGCAAAAAATGATAATTTGGAGACTGTTGAAAAAGAAAATCAAAAGGAAATCTATTGTCTAGGACAAGAGTAGGAATTCAATTGATAAGATAAACTAAGGTTTCAAAAACATAATTCCAAAATCTTAATGGTGCTTTACACTATCCTAAAAGAGTAAGTCCAATTTCCACAATATGTCTATGATGACGTTCAATTATTCCATTTTGTTCATGAAAGTGGGGAAAAATCAGACGATGATGAATACCAATGGTCTAAAAGAAAGTGGACAACTTGCGGTATGCACCGCCCCAATCAGTTTGAATAGATTTTATTTTTAGTGAAAATTGACGCTCAACGAGAGTTTGAAATTGATGAAAAACAGAGCAAACATCAGACTTTGCAACAAGAGGGTAATACCACATATATTTTGTATGCGCATCAACAAAAATAACCATCAAATGAAAAAGGAGGAGTAGAACCCCAAAGATCAATAAAAATTAATTCAAGTAGAGCAGAAGTCTTGTGGCCCGTAGGTCCTAAAGACAAACGCGATGATTTTCCTAATGGATAAGTTTGACTTTGAAAATTAAGGCATTTATAGTTACAAGCAATCTTATTTTTCAAGACTAAAAAATTGAAAATATAGGAAGTAAAATGTCATAGATTAGCAGAAACAGATATGCAATGAGACCAATAAATTTGAGGAACTGACGTGACAGAAGACTTGGTCAAAGCATAGAGGCTATCTTTACTCTGACTAGAAAGGAGCACTACCTTGGTCTTGAGATCCTTGATATAAAACACAAATGGGTGAAATTCAAAATAAACATTGTTATTAAAACATAATTTCTGAACTGAAAGCAAAGTGTTTTTTAGAATAATAGAAGGCTTAACTTATCAGTTAACTAACCTTTTCTATTTATATGTATATGGCAATATACAATAGTAAGTGTAGAGACTACAACACTAGAGTAGTCCTATAGTATTTCTAGTGTTGTAGTCTTATACCTTTACTATTGTATATTGTCGTATGCATTCTATAATAGTTAAAAAGAGAACAAGCCAACATCATGAATACGTTCAAGAACAAAATTACAACCTCTTTTAGTATGTCTTCTCAAGTGAAAGCTTTTCAAACTTGAAACCTGCATACAAAACTACAACACTAGAAATACTATACGACTACTCTAGTGTTGTAGTCTCTACACTTACTATTGTATATTGCCATATGCATTCTTTAATAGTTAAAAAGAGAACAAGCCAACATCATGAATACATTCAAGAACAAAATTACGACCTCTTTTAGTATGTCTTCTCAAGTGAAAGTTTTTCAAGCTTGAAACTTGCATACAAACCTACCATTATCTTGTGTTTAATTTTATTAATTTAATTGGTTAGAATTATGGTGGTGAAATTTAAATTCATGACAATTTGATCATCAATGCTCTAATAACATGTCAAAGAACTGGTTCAATTCAAAAGATTAAATTGTTAGCTAATGTCGCAAGAATGGTTTCATATCATAATCTAACATGTAACACAAAGAATTGAGTATAGAGAATAGAAGATATCTGAAACAAGTTCTTATTGTTAAAACAATCTAAATCAACACAAAAGAAATACAAACATAAAATAGAAGGAGGATAGGGTTTTCATTAATCACTTTATTCTAAAAGTAATTGTTTTAACCTAAATACAAAGAGATTATATATAGGCTAAACTAAAAATACTATTCTACCCTTAATAAATAGAATAAGATAAATTTATTTCTTAACATCTCCCTCTAACTCACGATATGACAACTACAAATATCAAGAGTTTGCCAACTAGAAAACAAAAACGAGAAATGGAATGCGACTTAGTAAAGAAATCTACAATCTGCAAAGAAAAAGAAACAAAAGGAAAAGTAATGGTACTTAGTTTGTTCATGAAAAATCGAGTTGTGAGCAATCTGAAAAGAAATCTGATTGTCACAATACATAGGAGTAGGATGGGAAAGGAAAACTCCCATATTCATAAGTAATCAACGTAACCAAACAATCTCTTCGGTAGTAAATACCATTGCACGATATTCTACTTCGGTTGAGAATTGAGAAACAATAGATTGTTTCTTGGTCTTTTTAAAAAGATACAGAAACCAGGAACAAACTTACAATCTATGGGATCACTGTCATGATTAGTATCAGAGTATGCATGCAGCTCTAAGAAAGAGGTGGATGAAAGTAAAAGACTCTGAAAGATTGTACCCCGAAGATATCGCAAAATACAAAGAACAATTGCCTAGTGAACAGTAGTAAGAGAAGTAACAAACTAACTTACAACATGAACAATATATGCAATATCTGGACGAGTAATAATGAGATATATCAAGCTCCCAATAATATTACGATATCAAGTAGGATTTGTTAAATGTAAACCATCAGAAGAAGAATACCTTGCGTTAACTTTAATTAAAGTATCTATAGTCTTGCAGTAAGTCTTGCTTGCTGAAGAATATCTGGAACATATTTTGATAGAGAAAAAAAGGTAACCTTTAGGTGAGTAAGCTACCTCAATACTCAGGAAATATCGAAGATAACCTAAATCCTTCATTTCAAACTATCTAGCATACTTTATCTTCAAAACTAAAATACCATCAATGTCATCACCAGTAATAATCATGTCATCAACATATAAGGACATAATGATATGACCAATCAGTGCACTTAATAAAAAAAGAAGAATCATGATTGCTAAAAACAAATCCAAGAGACAAGATCACAACAAAAAATTTCTCAAACCAAACATGAGGTGTTTTTTTTTTAGATCATATAACGCTTTCTTGAGCTTGCAAACATACCTAAAGTCATGTGAAACACCATAAGGAGGTGATATATAAAGTTATTCTTAAAGATCTCCATTCAATAAGGCATTTTTAACATCAAGTTGAGAGATATGCCACTAACGAACTGAAGCTACGACAATAAGAGTACGAATAATAGTTATTTTTGCAACAGGGGAAAATGTCTCCTCATAATCCATATCATACTGTTGAGAGTATCCTTTTGCAACCAACCTAACTTTGTATCGCTCAATAGACCAATCAAAATTAATCTTGATCTTATACACCCAACAATAACCAACAACACTCTTACCAAGAGGTAGAGGAACCAAATCCAAGTATCTATCTTATACAAAGCATAAAGTTTCTTATCCATAGCTTGCTGCAAAAAGGAATCACGAATTGCCTTTTTATAGAAAGAGGGCTCAGAGAGACAATGAATAAAAGCTAAAAAGAAAGTAAATGATGAAGAATAATAAGAATAACAAAAAGAAGTAAAATCTGGTAGTTTTGTGAACTTACAAATACGTATGGATTGACTTAGAAGTGGATCCACAATCCCAAACAAAGCTTGAGGGTTTGTAGATGAGAATGGAGCTTCAAGTGTGCCGAAGAGTGAAGTGTTAGTACATGTAAAATGATGAGTACAAATTGGTCGAACATGTGGAGGGGTATCTGAGGTACTAGGAACCTAAGATGATAAACTATCAGAATCCTTAGAAAAAAGATCTATACGAATAAGATCAGATCTAGTCAAACTATGAGTAGTGGATGGAATAGAAAAGAAATGTATATACTCGAAAAAGACAATATGATGAGACACATAAAGTTTCTGAGTTATTAGATCAAAACAACGATACCTCTTTTTTCCTTCACCATAACCCAAAAGACACAAATAACAGATTGAGAGGACAACTTACTGCGTTCTACATGAGGATGAAGAACGAAACAAGTACAATAAAAAACTCTGAAGGAGGAATAATCAGGGACATACCCATATAACTTTTTGCAAGGAGAAAGACCCGAAATATAAGAAGATGAATTATATTAATCAAACTTATAATAGTAAGGATAACTTCTCCCCAAACTCATTAGGAACAGAAGTAGACAATAAAAGAGAACGAGCAGTTTCGACAATGCGTCTATATTTTCTTTTAGTAACTCCATTTTGCTCAAAAGTATCTGTACATGAAGTTCGGTAAATGGTTTCATATAAGGCAAGCAATTCACAAAATTTATTAGAGGTGTATTCCTCACCCAAATCACCCCTAAAGCATTTGATAAGAATAGAATATTGAGTTTTGACATGAGCTCAAAAACCTGTATGTATCTCAAAGAATTCAGAACGATATTTCATTAAATAAACCCAACAAAAATGAGTATGATCATCAATAAAAAAAACATAATATCAAGACCCTCTTTTTATGGCAACAGGAGAAGGTCCCCATACATCAGAATAAATCAAGTCAGATGAGGAAGAAGAAATAGAAATTCTTCAATTAAAAGGTAAAACAGAAAATTTTGCTAGTTTACATCCACTACAATAAAAAATATCACAAGTTTTCAAATTTTCTAAAGTTCTTGTGGATGTCAAAAATCTCAAACAAGAAGATGAAACATGACCTAGATGAGAATGCCATAAATAAAAACTAGAAGATGAAGGACTCAAATGAAAAGAAGACAAATCACTAGTAGTAGTAGCAGCAACAACAATTGACACTTTTAACTCATTCAAAATATATAGTCCATTTTCCTGACGATCGTCCCAATCAGCTTCTGAGACTGTAGATCCTATACACAACAAGAGGAAAAAGTGATTAAATAATCACCAGAATCACATAATTGACCAATAGAAGCAAGATTTAATTTGAGTTTTGGAATAAGTTAAACATTAAGGAGAGACAAGTGAGGTGTGACAACAGAACCAACACTTGCTAAGGGCATGAGAGTGCCATCAGCAATCATAACAGGACACATAAGTAAAAGATGAAGAATCTGGAAACATATGATGTGAAGCACCAGAATCCAAGACTCATACAAAATGTGACATACCTAAGGAACTATGAAGCAACTAACCTATAGAATAAGAAATCTTTTGGCTTTTGTCACAAGATTTAAAACATTCCAATCTCCAATGCGCAAGCTGATTGATATCTTATAGGACTCAATCCAAAACAATTCTTGGCATTTGATTTTTTTCCCCTTTTGATTTCGGGGGAGAGTCGACATTTATATATTAAAAGCAAAAACATCATCATATAGATTGTTACTTGGGAAAGCAAGATCTCAATAAAGACGGATACCTCTATTGCAAATTATATATCGAGACAATGGCATATCATGCCACTATCTGTACCACCAGGCAGCAAGGCATCTTATATGCATCTTCTTAAAATACAGAGATACCACATCTCAGATGTAAATCATAAGCAATCATATCCCATAGTTTATTAGTGTCGAGTGGCCATAGCCTTGACATAAGTAAATCATTGGATAGTTTGAGGCCAGATTAATTTTTCATCCCTTTCAACAACAACATTACCATTCCTCCATGGCTGTTAAAGTCCTGACACAATGAAGATAATCTAGGAAAATTAAAAACCAATCTACTTCCCATCCCTGACCATGTTGCCCTCACCTTTTGAATTTTTTCACACCACAAATAAATATCACTACCAGAAAATTGACAAATACAAATGGACAAACCGACATAATATTTCTATCAGTTAATTACTTGCAGTGAATTTTTCTAGCTGAATATGCCATCGCAGTATCCATTGGTAAACACCGACGAAAATATCCCTTCAATGTATACCAAGAGAATTACAGTGGGAAAAGAAGGAATGAAAAAAAGCTAAAAAGTACAATGACATGTTATTTTTACAAACATAATTACTGATGGATTTAAATCCGTCAATTAAATCCATCGATAAATCCATCTATAATATTTAATTTATGACCTGCTAAGAGACCGTCCTCTTTTCCTCCCCTATTTCCTCTTCTTCCTCTATTTTTCTCTGGAAAAAACAACACCCCCTCTAATTTTATAACAAATCAATCTTCTACTACAAATCCAGCCACCCCAACACTTAGTTTGTCAGCATCCTTGTTCCGATTCAAATTTTATTGAGGATTCATCACTTCAAGTAAGCAAAACTACCCATTTTTTATTTGAACTCAATTTGAAAATGTTATTTTTTGTTGCATATTTTTGCAATATATGTATTTTGTTTGGGTATTTACTTGTTTTATAGCCTTTTTCTATATATGTTTGCTGTATGAATATATGATTTGTACCTTTTAGGGTTTGTTTGAGATTTTATAAAATTGTATTTGTTTATAAATTGATGAAATTTATTTTGAATTTGTGACTTTGGTGTTTTTTGATGAAATTAATAATGACTTGTTTAACGGGTTCGTTTTATATTTTGTCAATTTTATTATTGAGTTGAATTTTTTGGTAAATATATAGAACTTTGAATTTATATAGATAATTGATAATGAATTAGTTGTACTATTAAAATAGTTTGAATAAGTTTGAGCTAAACCAATGTTCTGTTATTTATTTAGTTTGCGTAACTAATTAATGCATGTTGTCATCAATATTATATATAGGTTTGATATAAATAATGAATGATCATTCATGTATGCATCGAGATTCACCCAAAGGGTTGCGTAAGATGTATTATTGTAATGGGGTTTAGAATTTTATTAATTATGCATTATCTAATCCGATAAATATTAGTGGAGGTGGTATTAGATGTCCATGTAAGAGGTGTAAAAATAAAAAATTTCTCAATCCAGATGTTGTAACGATGCATCTTCTAGAAAAAGGATTCATGGAGAGATACCTGTGTTGGTTTGCAAAGGAGAACCATATGTTCCTCACGAGACCATGGTAGAAAGGATGGTTTGGTCAACTTCTAGTTCTAGCAACGTGTATGGAGTTGCAGATGACAATAGTAATTCTTATAAGAATATGGTTATGGATGCGATGGAAATGAATCAAGGTTATGTCGGTCAATGTCCAATAGTATATAAAGAACCTAATACAGATGTGGCAAGGTTTTTTGATCTTTTAAAAGACCCTGACAAACAATTATGATATAGGTGTACAAATGAAAGTAAATTATCAGATGTTGCACTATATTTGAAATTATCTAGGTACTAAAAAAAAGTGAAGTGATATAACGAGTATTTCATCAAAAGACATATGTTTCATATTGAAGAGTATGAACAGGATAGAAAGACATATTAAAGTGAGGTATGTGTTAAGAAATCAACTTCTAATGAGTTTGAAGTTGAGTACTATGGGGTGTTAGAAGAGGTCATTGAATTGCAATATTATAGCGAGCATAATAGAGTTTTTTTTTATTTATTTATTGAAATGATATTGGTATGATACCACAGACAAAGGAATAAAGGTAGATCCCTATCATGGTTTGGTCAAAATTAATACAAAAGCTAGACTCTGCAATGTCGACAATGTCTATTTTTGCCAAGCAATGCCAACAAGTTTTCAGAAAGGATTATTCAAGAGTTGATTAGTTATCCATAGTGAAAAGCAAACTCATGGGTCGTGTCTAGGTTGTTCAAAATAGAAATGATGAATTAATTATGGGAGATGATGTCTTTCGACTTAATGAGTTAGTTAATTCATATTGAGTTGCTTCATCTAATAATTTAGAAGAAAAATCAAATTTTTGCATTGCCAAGAATACTTTTGTTGATGTTGACATTGAGGAGTTAAATGATGCTTTGAGAACTAGCAGACATACACAAGTCTATGAAGATGATAATAATGACGAAATCAACATAGAAGATTGCGATGGATATAACGATGATGAAATTGAAGAAGAAAATTCTGATTAATTTGCACAACATGAAAGTGTAATGCCATAAACTATAATGTAATATTTCTGGACAAAATTAACTTTAATATAATGAAAATGATGTTTATTTAATTATTAAATGACAATGAAACATTTATTTTATGTGATTTTATTATTATACACAGAACTAGTGTTATTGTGTTGTGTGTGTTGTTGAGATTTTAAGTATTTGCATGATGGAT